>Ga0302189_10000267_pt1 | contig 44734 bp, 34 predicted proteins | sample II_Bog_E2_2_FD_194551 | JGI IMG/M metagenome (GOLD analysis project Ga0302189, IMG submission 194551) | Peat permafrost microbial communities from Stordalen Mire near Abisko, Sweden - II_Bog_E2_2 | ecosystem: Environmental > Terrestrial > Soil > Wetlands > Peat | place: Sweden: Abisko...
GCCCTTTCCTCGGCCATAACCCGTCTCAATAACGTAGTTATGACACAGAAAAGACGGCCTTTCCACACTTTTCTCGGGCCCCGACTCACCCAAATCGACAATCGGCCTGTGAGATATCCGGGTTAGAGCAAATTCGTGGCCGGTTGGAATCGTAAAACCTACCAGCGCACCCCCAATGTGACCGGGATGAGTTTTGTCCCCGCGGCGACCGTGGTGGTTCCCAGGCCGTTCGGCGAAGAACTCACGGCAGGCGTATTCACATCCAGATAGCGGACTTCGGCAAACAGCTTCATCCTGCTGTCGTTGTAGGTGCCGCCCATTCTGTGGGTGAAGCCGCCGCCCACGTTCCAGCCGCCCTGATTCGATGAGAAATGGCCCACCACGGTGGACTCGTACACGATGCCGCAGTAGTAATACGAGCAGTACTCAGCGGGTTCGGGGTCGGTAAAGCTGGTCACCTTGCGGTAGAACCCGCCGCCGCCGGTCACATAAAAGTCATTGGTTCTCTTCGGTGCCAGGTCGATCACCGGCTCCATGGTGAACGACCAGATGTGCGCGTGGCCGCCGTTGGCCCCGGTTTCCGCAATCAGCTTGCCGGGCAGTTTGTCGTCGATGAACTGGTACTCGGCCAGCAGGCTCAGGTGGTGGCTCAGGCGATAGCCCGCACCAACGGTGAAATTGCCGCCCCAGGTGACGTAGCTGGAAGAATTCGAAGTGGGTCCGTTGGCGCCGCCGCCTGCCTCAAAGGCCAGATGGCTTGCCAGCCCACGGCCGCGTGTGCCAGCGGCTTCTCCGCCGCCCATCCCTTGCGCGGAGGGTGCCGCAGGCAAAATCTCCTTCCCTCCGAAGGTGCTGTCGGTGACCAGCGGAAGCGTGCTGGAGCTGGATTCAGTGGCCGAAACCGCACTTGAACCGGATTCGGCTGGGGAAAGCGCAAGCTGTGCGCTCGCGGCGCCAACTGCAAGAACGGCTACGCCGCCTAGGAAACAGACACGCCGCATCAGCGACACCCAAAAGTCACAAGACATGTCGGAACCTCAAGGATCGAATTAAATGAAGTGCGCCCGGTAACCTGCGCCGGGCAATGGATTAGACACCGATTGTGCCGGGAGGTTGCGCGCGGGGGGGGATTGTTTTTGTTGGTGTCACTATGCTACATTTGTGCCACCAAAGGCGAAAGGGGGGATACATGGAGGCTGTGGAACTTCAAACTCGAACACGCCTGAGCGAAAAGGGCCGCCTGGTCATTCCAGCGGCGATGCGCGAGGCGCTTGGGATGAGCGTCGGCGATACTCTGGATTTGCGCGTGACCGACGGCGAACTGCATATCTCGACGATCAGAAGCCGAGTTCGGCGCGCCCAGGAGCGCGCGAGACGATACATCGAACCGGGAGTCAGTCTTTCCGAGGAGTTGAGTGCGGAACGTCGCGAGGCTGCCAGGCATGAATGAAGTAGTGCTCGATGCCTCTGCCATGCTGGCCTTGCTTCAGAACGAACGCGGCGAGGAGAAGCTCACGGACGATCTCCTGGAAGTTGCAGTCGCCAGCACAGTCAACCTCGCCGAAGTGCAATCCAAACTCGTCAAGAAGGGGTACGATCCGGAAGATGCCTGGGAAGACGCTCTACAGCTCGTTACGTCGGCAGAGCCCTTTACCAGCGAGCAGGCGAAGATTGCCGGGACGCTGATTCAAAAGACGCAGAAGTACGGACTGTCTTTGGGAGATCGATCCTGTCTGGCTCTGGCCATCGCGCTCCAGGCTCCGGTTTACACCACCGAACAGATTTGGAGAAACCTGAAGGTGGGCGTTCCGATCCACGTGATTCGATAGAACGGGCTGTGCATAAACTTATGGAAAACAGCAAAGGCCGGAGCAACTGCTCCGGCCTTTGCTGTCTGTAGCGGGTTTTGCGCGATCAGCCCTGAATGTCGAACTGTTCGGGGTGGATGGCGGGGTCGCTCTTGATGAGGATGTTCTTGCCGGTCAGCTCTTCGAATTCGGTGAGCCAGCTGGCGTTGTTCGCCTTGAGAACCTTGACGGTCTCGGGGTGAACGCGCAGCAGGACATCGGCGGCTTCGAAGTGCTTCTTCATCTTGCGCAATTCGGTGTAAATCTCGTTGCAGACCGTGGTCGGGCTCTTCACCATGCCGGTGGCCTGGCAGGTGGGGCAGGGAACCGAAAGGGTCCGCTCCAGGGACTGTTTAACGCGCTTGCGGGTGATAGCGACCAGGCCGAAGTCGTTGAACTGCAAGACCTTCGTCGGGGCGCGGTCGGATTTGAGAGCTTCTTCCAAAGCGGCCAGAACCTTGAAGCGGTTCTTGCGCTCGTCCATGTCGATGAAGTCGATGACGATGATGCCGCCCAGGTCGCGCAGGCGAATCTGGCGGACGATTTCCGGCACGGCGTCGAGGTTGGTCTTGACGATGGTGTCTTCAAGGCGCGAGGACTTGCCCACGTACTTGCCGGTGTTGATGTCAATGGCGACCAGCGCTTCGGTCTGATTGATGACAATGGAGCCGCCCGACTTGAGCCAGACCTTGGAGCGCAGGGCCTTCGAGATTTCGTCCTGAATGCCGAAGTGCTCGAAGAGCGGGGTCTCTTTGGTGTAAAGCTTGACGCGGCGCACCAGGGTAGGCGAGAAGCGATTGAGGAAGCGCACGATGCGCTCGTAGTCGGCCTCGGAATCCACCCAGATGTTCGAGAAGTTGGAGCTGACCTGGTCGCGCAGGATGCGCTCGATCAGGGACAGATCGTGATAGATCAGAGCCGGCGACTTGGAAGTGTCGGAGCGCTGCTTGATCTCGTTCCAGAGGTGAATAAGGAAGCGCAGGTCGGCGCGCAATTCCTCTTCCGATGCGCCTTCAGCCGCGGTGCGCACGATGAAGCCGCCGGCCGTTTCGCCGCGCTCGTGAACCAGAATCCGCTTTAGCCGCTGGCGCTCGTCATCGGAGGCGATCTTGCGGCTGACGCCCACATGATTCACCGTGGGCATGAAGACCAGGAAGCGGCCAGGCAGGGCGATGTGCGAGGTGATGCGCGCGCCCTTCTTGGCGATAGGCTCCTTGGCGATCTGGACCAGAATCTCCTGGCCGGGCTTCAAAAGGTCGGAAATGATGGGCAGATCGGAGGTCTGCATGGAGCGGCGCGAGGGGCCGCGGCCCCGGTTGCCCTGAACTGGGAGCGCTCCCGCGCCACCGCGTCCACGGCGTCCACGGCCACCGCGCTCGCGACGCTGCTGGCTCTGGCTGTCGCCGGTGGCAGGCTGACCTTCGGCAGAGGGCTCTTCATCCTCGTCTTCGCCATCGAACACATCTTCGTCTTCGACGTTCTTCTCGTCGAAGTTCAACTGGATGCGATGGTCGAGGTGCGCCTCCTGGAGCATCTCGCCCAGGTCGCCGCCGCGAATCTGCGGGGGCAGCGTCTCCTCTTCGAAATCGTCCTGTTCGTGGACTTCCACTTTGCCGCGATGATGATGGCGGGGAGCTTCAAACTCCTCCTCTTCGATCACTTCTTCTTCGATCACGCCGCTGCCGGGGGCATAGGCTGAGACCGAAGGCACCGATGCGGACCTGGCCTCGGGCCTGGCTTCTTCCTCTTCTTCCTTCTTCTTCTTGCCGCCCAAGCCGAACAGGCGGAAGCCGGTAGGCGGCACCGGGTCCACGTTGTGGGAGGCGGCTCGATCGGCTTCCTCTTCCACAGGCTCAAGCACTTCGGGAGCTTGAACGTCCGACCAGTTCTGCGCAGGCTCGGGCGTGATCTCGTCCTGCCTGGTTACCGGAGCGGCAACCGGCTCATCCGCCGACGGCTCCTCAATGACCGGCTCGACGGTGTAGTCCTCTGTCTCGGCAGGGACCGGTGCTTCCGGCTTTGCCTCGGTCATTTCTTCAACGAAGGCTTCTTCTTCGAACGCATCGACGGAACTGTCCCGCGACTCTTGCGGAATCTGCTCGGCCGGCTCGGGCTGGCGGGAGCGATGTTTGGAGAGAGACTCGCCGGGCAGCAGGCCGCTGCCGTCCCATTCGATCGGGGTGTCGATCAAAGTAGACGGCTTGTAGGTGTTGGCCGGACGAGCCGGTGCGGCTGGCCGGGAAGTTTCCTGGGCGGCTGCGCCTGCGGTTGCCGGTGTGCCGTACCTGGAGAGGGACTCGCCGGGCAGCACAAAAGGCGTCGGAGCCGCTTCGAAGCGGGGTGCGGGTGCTGGCCTTTCGGCGGGAACTGCGGCCGCGGCGTGAATCTCTGGCGCGACTTCGGGTTCTTCGGCGGACTCGACAACAAATGTCTGCGCAGTTTCAGTGGTTTCAGCCTGGCTTTCGGACGAGCCGGGTCCACGGCCGCCGCGACGACGCCGGCGACCACGCCAGCGCTTTGCGCCCGGCTCGCCCGTCTCTTCCTGCGCGGTTTCGGCAGGTTCGGGGATGAACAGGGGTTCAGCAGCGGCCTGAGAGCCGTCCTCAATGGCGGGCGTTACCTCAATGGCCGGACGGCGTTCACGGCGCGGTTCCTGAGGCTGGCTGGAACGAGCGGGGCGTTCCTGACTGCGATCCGCGGTGCGTTCCGGGGCGGCGACGGTGTGCCGGACCTCGCGCGGAGGCACGTTGGCGCCAGAGGCCGTGGCCTTTTCGAGCTCGTCGGTCTCTTCCTGGTCTTCGAGTTCGAGGAAGTCGGTTACATAGAGGAAGGCGTCCCGCTCCAGGCCAACGTCCACAAAGGCGGACTGCATGCCGGGAAGCACGCGAGTGACGCGGCCGTTGTAAATGGACCCCGCCAGGGTGTACTCGTTTTCGCGTTCGTAGTAGATTTCCGCGAGTTGATCGTCTTCCAAAATAGCCAGCCGCGTTTCATGCGGCGTGCTGGAGATGCAAATTTCCTTTGCCATCTTACCTTTCCGCCCGGCGGCCTTAGCCAGCCGGGACCTGCGGCAAGGAAGGATGGATTCCAGGCGAATCCGGAAGGGTAGGGGGTGGGCAGTAGGAGTGATCCGTGAATCGCCGTGTGCCGGCTGACGCGCAACGACCAGCCCCGAGGGGCGGCGAGCCGCGGCGTTTATCTTGACGGGCAAGACAAACCAGGCGAACAAGTTCTACGATACGGCAATCCAATTGCAGAGAGTTTGTGGCCAACCATGCCGGGATTCCCAGCGACAAATTCATGTCGATGGGGGGGTGGTACCCCGGCGGGGCCGTTCCACCGTTGGCGATTGCCCGGTCTTGCCGCGCGAAGGGGCCGGGGGAACTCTCCCCATGTGGTCCCGCGCGCTGTTCTCCATCCGGCATAAATCGCCAGTCGAGGAACCCGCATTCCGTGCAACTTGTACGCTGCCAACGGTTTTCCCGTCTCTGCGTGCTCATGAACCCAATCCTGCCGGGCGCGTGGTCCATCCGGACCTGGCCGGCGAAATGCTTCAAAAAAACCTCTCCTGTGCTCCGGACATTTCCGGGGGGCACAAGAGGTAAACCTGCAAGTTCGTTAGTTCACAAACCGGCGCATGCGCACATTCATTGCCGCACCCAGCGCCAGGAACGTAAACAACACCGAAGATCCGCCGTAACTCATTAACGGTAAAGGGATTCCGGTGACGGGCATAAACCCGATGACCATGCCCACGTTGACCGCGATCTCGAAGGTCAACACAGCCACCACCCCCATAATAAGCAGGGAGCCGGACAGGTCTGCGGCTGTTTGAGCGTTCTGAATCAAACGCATCAATATGAAAAAGTATAGCAGCAGCACGAAAAGCGCGCCGACGAAGCCGTGCTCTTCGCCAAATGCGGCAAAGATGAAGTCCGCATGGGGAATGGGAAGAAAATCGCCCTGGGTCTGGGTGCCTTTGGCCGCTCCCTTGCCCCAGATTCCGCCGGAGCCGATGGCGATGAGCGATTGCTTGGTCTGGTATCCGCTGCCCCTGGGGTCGTTGTCGGGGTTCACAAAACTGGTGAGCCGGGCCTTCTGGTAGGGCTTGAGCATCTTGCCGCTGGTCCACACGCCGGCCACCAGGGCCAGGCCGCAGGTTCCCAGGATCAGCGCCTGACGGAGGTTGATGCCGCCCAGAAAGAATCCCGCAATCAGGATGGGCGCATAGGTGAGGGTGGTGCCGAGATCAGGTTGCTTCAGAACCAGCAACATGGGCACACCGACCAGCGCAAACGCCTTGAAAATATCCTTCCAGGTGAGCGAGCGCCCGCCCAGATTCGCAAAGTAGCGGGCCATCATCAGAATCAGAACCAGCTTGACCCACTCGGATGGCTGAAACTGCAGGGGGCCGACCTTGATCCAGCGTTTGGCGCCCAGCGCCTTGTGCCCCACGGCCAGCACCGCCAGCAGCGACACAATGCACACCCCATAGGCCCAGGGAGCGAAGTCGATCATCTTGTGATAATCGATCTTGGCAAAGAGAAACATGGCCGCCAGGCCGCCGACGATCCAGAAAATCTGCTTGGTGTGGAAGCCGACATACTTTGTGTGCAGGGTGGCGGAGTAGATCTCCAGCACTGAAATGATGCACAGCAGCAGCACCATGCCCAGCAGGGGCCAATCGAAATCGCGGAAGGACAGAAGGCGGCGCATCTAGCGTTGTCCTTCCTTGAAGCGCAGGGGGATGGACATCAGCCAGGACGGCAGGGGAATCCGGCCGCTGGCCAGGGCCTTGGGAGCAGGCGCCGGACCGGGATCGAGAAAGAAGTGGCCGGCGTGGAGTGCGTTTTCCTGACCGGCGGCGTGGCCACGCCCGCGAACGGCGGGTTCTGGCTCGGACCATACCGCTCCTACCTCGACCGGCTTGTCGGTCGAGGCCTGCTCCAGAATGTTCTTGTCCTGCTTTCGCTTCTTGTTCACGTAAGTAATGGCCACCTGGGCGGCAATCTTGGCCGAGGCCGCGCCCCAGTCTCCATGTTCCTGCAGAACGGCGATCACGATCTCGGGATTGCGCCGGGGAACCATGCCGACAAACCAGGAGTTCGGCGTCTTGGCGCCGCCCTTGGTGTGCGTGTCCCCACCTCCGACCACCTGCGCGGTGCCGGTCTTGCCGGCAAAGTCCACGCCTTCAATGTGCGATGCGGCGGCGGTGCCGGTGGTGGTGGCGGCGGCCATTCCCTCGGTAATGGTCATCCAGGTGTCGGAATTCAGAGGAACGGTCTTGTCGCCCGAGCCGGGAAAGCTGTCCCAGATGGCGTCGCGGAACTGGGCCGGAAGCTGGTCGGTGGCCACCACGTGGGGGCGGACCAGGTGGCCGTTTGAAGCGATGCCGCTTAAAGCGCGCGCCAATTGCAGGGGCGTCACCTGGGTTTCGCCCTGGCCAATGCCCACTGAAATAGTGTTGCCCGGGTAGTACTTCTGGTGGTAGTTCTTCATCTCCCACTGTGTGGAGGGCATGATGCCCGCCTTTTCGTCGGGCAGGTCGATGCCGGTCTTGGAGCCAAGGCCCAGGGCGGTGGCGTATTTCGCAATCGTGTCGATGCCCAGCTTCTGGGCCAATGCATAGAAGAAGGTGTCGCAGGAGAGCGGAATCGCCTGGTGGATGTCCAGAACCCCGTGGTGCTTGTCGCAGTGGAAGAAGCGTCCGTAGAAGGTGCCGCCACCCACGCAGTTCACGCGCATGTCCTGGGCCACGCCTTCCTGCAGTCCGGCCACGGACATGATGATCTTGAAGGTGGAACCGGGGGCGAGCTGATCCTGAATGGCCTTGTTCATCAGGGGATGGCGCGGATCGGTGATGAGCTTGTTCCAGTCGTCGCGGTTGATGCGCACGGCAAAGGCGTTGGGATCGTAGCTGGGATGGGAAACCAGGGCCAGAATTTCGCCGTTGCGCGGGTCCATGGCCACCACTGCGCCGCTGTTGTCTCCGAGGGCAACCTCGGCGGCGCGCTGAATGTCGATGTCGATGGTCAGCTTCAGGTCCTGTCCGGGGATGGCGTGCTGGGTCCGCCAGTAGCCCACCTCGCGCCCGTGGCTGTCCACGATCACATCGCGCGAGCCGTCCTGGCCGCGCAGCAACTCGTCGTAGGTCTCCTCCACGCCCGCCTTCCCCACCACGTCGCCCGGTTCGTAGGCCGCGTACTTGGGGTCGTTGTTGAGCATTTCCTCGCTCACTTCGCCCACGTAGCCGATCAGATGGGAGGCAAAACCGTCGCGAGGATAGAGCCGGCGTTCCTCGTCGATGGTTTCCAGCTCCGGCAACTCGTTGCGGTGCGACTCGATAAACGCCTGCTCGTCGGCGGTGATGTCCTGCTTGATGGGGATGGGCTGGTAGCCGGGGGCTACTTTGTAGCGGTGCAGCGTAGCCTGCAACTGGTCAAGGTCCAAGTTCAGGCCGCGCGCAATCAAAGGTAGGTCGGCTTCCACGTTGTGGCCCATCTCGCGGACCAGGTAGCAGGACACCGACGGGTAGTTGTCCACGATCAGCCGGTTCTCGCGGTCAAAGAGCCTGCCCCGGGCGGCCATTACCGGAACCTTGCGGATGCGGTTCTGTTCGGCCAACAGGCGATACTGGTCCACGCCCAGCACCTGCAGCCGCCACAGACCGGCAGCCAGGGCCAGCATCATCACCAGAATGCCGTATTGCACCGCCGACAACTTGCCGGAGGAGATCTTTTCGCCGCGTGTTGGATTGTCGGAATACATCGTTTACGCCCTTAAATACAACCGCTCTTACAGTATGAGTGAAATTCGCCCGGGTTGCGACGGGCAACGAGCAGCCCGTTCCCATTTCTCTGCGCCAGTTCCCGGTCCCTAATCCCTGACCTGCATGTTGTCGAGCAGCGGAAACAGCACCAGGGCGATCAGGGAGTTGCCCACTGACTTGAAGGCCTCAGTCCACCAGTTCCAATCCAGATCCATGCCCAGCAGGATGCGGTAGATGAAGACGAAGATCGCGCTCGAAAGCAGTGAAAGCAGAAAGATCACGACCAGCCGGATGGTGCGGTTTTCCACGTCGATCCGCACCCCGACCGACGAAGCCAGAAATCCGCACACCGTCTTGGAGATGCCGTTCACCCCGATGGCGTGGTTGGAAAGCGCATCCTCGAAGAGCCCCATCGTCGTGCCCATCACCGTACCCTGGATGGGGCTGCGGCGGCCGAGGGCAAAATAAACCGTGATCACCAGCGGCAGGTCGAACCAGACATAGCCGTGCAGCAGGCGAGGCAGCCACGCCTGCAACACCAGCGAAGCCAGCGGGACCAGTGCGTATACCAATATTGGATAGCGCCGAATTTCCAGATCGCGGCGGTAGTCGGGACCAAGCACATCCATAGTTAAGGATTCCTCCGCGGAGTGCCCGGCTGGCCGGAACCTGGCGCTTTCTTGGGAGTGGTACTGCTGCTTTTGGCTCCCGGCGCGGAGGCCGGCTTGTCCAGCTTGGGTTTCGGCGCCGGACTCGTCGACTGCGGGACCTCGGCTGCGCTGCCCGGCGAATAGCGGTCTGGGCGTTGCGTTGGCAGCACCTTGGGAACTGGCGGTGCGGCTGGGGCGGGCGTAGCGGAGGCCGGTTGTCCAGGGACTGGGGCCGCGGCCGTGGCGGGATTGGCTGCCGGCGCGTTTGGATCCGTCAGCCCAGGCAGTCGTTCCGCCATGATCTCCGACGCCTTCTTCTGGTCCCTGATGGCTGCCGCTTCGGCGCCCTTGAGCGCATCGCTGGTGGCCATATCCTGTTGCGCTTCGGGCGAGAAGCGCGCCGCGGTCGAGGTAATCACCAGCACTTCGTCCAGGCGGTCAATATGCGCGGCCGGCGTGATGATGATGTCGATAAAGCCGTCGCGGTCCGGGTCGTTCACGATCTTCTGCACCACTCCCACCGCCAGGCCTCGCGGAAAAATCTGGTCGCCGCCCGCGGTCAATACCTTTTCGCCCGGCTTGATGCGCTGGTCGGCCAGAATCCCCACAATCTGCGCTTGCCCGGCCGCGTTGCCGCGCAGAATCCCGCGTGTCCGCGTGGTTTCCAGAATCACCCCGGCGCCGCTGGTTTGGTCGTTGATGGCCAACACCTGCGCCGTATGCAGAAAAACGTCCCGCACCTTGCCTACAATCCCGTCGGGCGTAATCACCGCCATGTCGCGATCCAGCCCGTCGGCCGTTCCCTTGTCCAGATAGAAGACCCGCGCCTGGTCGCTGCCGCTGGTGCCGATGGCCTGCGCGGCCACCGTCTTATAGATGTACTTTTGCTGGAAACCCAACAGGGTTTGCAGGCGCTGTCCTTCTTTGGCGTCTTCCAGCAGCGAGGCCTGCTCCAGCCGCAGCCGATCAACAGTCTTCTGCAAATCCTTGTTCTGTTGGCTGACATTGTGCAGATCGATGTAATCCTGCCACAGGTTCATTGCGCCCAGCTTCGAGCCGTGAAAGAGCTGCTCCGGAGGGGCAACCAGGCCCTCGGCCCATAGCCGGATCAGGCGCACGCCGGGTCCATCCCGCGGGTCCAGCGTGTCCCGTCCGCTCGGAGTGCGGCGCACCTGGACAGCAAGCCCAATAATCTGTGCCGCCAGAATCACTAGCAGCACCAGGGGGTTTCGGTAACGGATAAAAAAGGGTTCCATGATCTGCAGAAAGCTCTCGGCTGTCGGTTTTCAGTTGCCGGGGGCAAACCAAAGGATGGTCAACCCGCGGACAACTGAAAACAGACAACTTGAAAACTGCCTTAGTCGATCTTGATCTTGCGCAGCAGCCGGAAGTCGGAGAGCATCTTGCCGGTGCCCAGCACGACCGAAGCCAGCGGATCGTCGGCCACGGAAACGGGGAGACCTGTCTCCTCGCGGATACGCTTGTCCAGATTCTTCAAGAGGGCGCCGCCGCCGGTGAGCACGATGCCGCGGTCCGAGATATCCGCAGATAGCTCCGGAGGGGTACGCTCCAGGGCCACGCGGATGGCGTTCATAATCACCGCAATGCACTCGCCGAGCGACTCGCGGACCTCGCTGTCGTCGATGGTGATGGTCTTGGGCACGCCTTCAATCAGGTTGCGGCCCTTGATCTCCATGGTCAGCGGCTTGTCCAGCGGGTAGGCCGAACCAACCTCGATCTTGATCTGTTCGGCCGTCCGTTCGCCGATCAGCAGGTTGTATTTGCGCTTCAGGTAGTTGGTAATGGCCTCGTCCATCTGGTTCCCGGCCATGCGCACCGAGCGGGAGTAAACAATTCCAGACAGCGAGATGACCGCGATGTCCGTCGTGCCGCCGCCAATGTCCACCACCATGTTGCCCGAGGGCTCGGTGATGGGAAGGCCGGCGCCGATGGCCGCAACCATTGCCTGTTCAACAAGATAGACCTCGCTGGCCTTGGCTCGATAAGCCGAGTCCTCGACCGCGCGCTTTTCTACCTGTGTAATCTCGGAAGGCACGCCGATCACAATCCGCGGATGCACCAGCATTTTGCGGTTATGGGCCTTCTGAATGAAGTAGTTCAACATCTTTTCGGTGACTTTGAAGTCGGCAATGACGCCGTCCTTCATCGGCTTGATGGCCACGATGTTGCCGGGCGTGCGGCCCAGCATCTCCTTGGCCTCCTTACCCACGGCTTCCACCTCGCCGGTGTTCTTGTTGATGGCCACGATCGAGGGCTCATTGACAACAATGCCCTTACCGGCCGCATAGACCAGCGTGTTGGCCGTACCAAGGTCGATGGCCAGGTCGCTGGAAAACATGCTGAAGAGCGAGCGCAGACCGTGCGACCGCGAGGAGCGCGATGGATAACCATTCAATGACATTGGGAAACTGGTTCTACCTCAAGGCTTATTGTACGGCCAGCAACCCAAGCCTGTATTGCGGTCCATCCCATAGACCAAAATCGTGTGCCAGTAAGGTAACGGGTGCGGTACACTCAGGTGTTTCTGGCGTCAGCACTTGGGGACTCGCTATGGCTGCAGATAACTGATCCATGATCGCTGTTCCCTGATTCCTGTTCCCTGATCCCTGTTCTCCGAGGTTTCCATGAGCTATCCCACATATCAAAATCTGATCGGCGGCCAATGGCTGCACGCCCTGAGCGGCAAAACCATCCTCAACCTGAATCCTGCCGACCACACCGACGTGGTGGGCGCCTTTCCTTCCTCGCATGCGGGCGACGTGGACCTGGCCGTGGCTGCGGCTAAAAAGGCTTTCGCCGCCTGGCGGCTGGTTCCCGCGCCCAAGCGGGCTGAGATTCTGTTGCGCGCCGGCCTCCTGCTGGAGCAGCGCAAGGAACAATATGCCCGCGAAATGACCCGCGAAATGGGCAAAGTCCTGGTGGAAACCCGCGGCGACGTGCAGGAGGCCATCGACGAGGCTTTCTACGTGGCCGGCGAGGGGCGGCGGCTCTTCGGCCAGACCACCCCCTCCGAGTTGCCCAACAAATTCGCCATGAGCGTGCGCATGCCGGTGGGCGTGGTGGGGCTGATTACCCCCTGGAACTTCCCCATGGCCATTCCTTCCTGGAAGCTCTTCCCGGCGCTGGTGGCGGGTAACACCTGCGTCATCAAGCCGGCCACCGACACGCCGCTCTCCACCTACAACCTGGTACAGGCGCTGGTGGATGCCGGCTTGCCCCCGGGTGTAGTCAACATCGTCTCCGGCTCCGGCTCGGCCACCGGCGCGGCGCTGGTCGAGCACCCCGACGTGCGCGCCATCAGCTTTACCGGCTCCAGCGAGGTGGGCTCCCTGGTCGCCCAGCGGGCGGCCGCCACTTTCAAGCCGGTCTCCTTGGAAATGGGCGGCAAGAACGCGCAAATCGTCATGGACGACGCCAACCTGGAACTGGCTTTGGACGGAGCTTTATGGGGCGCCTTTGGCACCACCGGCCAGCGCTGCACCGCCACCAGCCGCATCCTGCTGCAGAAGGGAATTGCCGCAAAGTTTACCGCCGAGCTGGTTGCACGCGCCAAAAAGCTCGTCGTCGGCAATGGACTGGACGCTGCGGTCGAGGTAGGTCCGCAGGTCAATCCCAGCCAGATCGAAACTTCGGAAAAGTATGTCGAGATCGCTCTGGCGGAGGGGGCCAGGCTGCTTGCCGGCGGACATACACTCGACGGAGGCGCCTATGCCCACGGCAATTTCTTTGAGCCGACGGTGCTGGGCAATGTAACTCCCACCATGCGCATCGCCCGCGAAGAAGTCTTTGGTCCGGTGGTCAGCCTCATCGAGTTCGAGAGCTTCGAGGAAGCCATCCAGATCGCCAACTCCATTGACTACGGCCTCTCGACCGCGCTCTATACAAAGGATGTGAACCGCGCCTTTGCCGCCATCCGCGATCTGGAGTCGGGCATCACCTACATCAACGCGCCCACCATCGGCGCGGAGGTGCACCTGCCCTTCGGCGGCGTCAAGCGCACCGGCAACGGCCACCGCGAAGGCTTGGGAGCCATCGACTTCTTCACCACATGGAAAGCGGTCTATGTGGATTACTCTGACAAGCTGCAACGGGCGCAGATCGATAACGCGGAGTAAGTTCACCAATACCGGCAAGAACTTGTAAAGCCGACGGAAGAGATGCTTGAAGGAAACTCTGCATAAGTTCGCTTTGTAACAGGGCACGACTTCAGTCGTGCCGCAAAGGCAGCAAAATCAACGTGGGCTTTAGCCCCTGAGGGAACGCTGGACAGTAACACTGACTTGTTCAGATGTTCCTTAGAGTTAGGTCAAAGGAGATAAATGCAAATGAGTTACGTTCCGGATGAAAAGCGTTATGAAGGAGCAACCTTCAGGCGGTGCGGAAAATCGGGCCTCGTGCTGCCGCCGGTGTCGGTAGGTTTGTGGCAGAATTTTGGCGGAACCGACGTGTTCGAGACAGGCCGCGCGGTGATTCGGCGCGCCTTCGACCGCGGCGTGACGCACTTCGACCTGGCCAATAACTATGGACCGCCCTACGGTTCGGCCGAGGAGAACTTCGGCGAAATCCTGCGCAAGGATTTTCGTGGGCTCCGCAACGAGCTGGTGATTTCCACTAAGGCTGGATGGGATATGTGGCCCGGACCGTACGGCATCGGCGGCTCGCGCAAATACCTGCTGGCCTCGCTGGACGATAGCTTGCAGCGCATGGGCCTGGAGTACGTCGATATCTTCTACGCCCACCGGCCGTGGGATAATTGCCCGCTCGAAGAAACTATGGGTGCATTGGCCCAGGCCGTGCATCAGGGCAAGGCGCTCTATGTGGGCATTTCGTCCTACAGCCCGGAGCGGACCCGCGATGCGGCAGCGATTTTGAAGAGCATGGGCGTTCCGCTGCTGATTCATCAGCCGTCGTACTCGATGCTGAATCGCTGGGTAGAGAAAGGTTTGCTGGCCACTCTGGAAGAGTTGGGTGTGGGCTGCATCGCGTTCTCTCCGCTGGCGCAGGGCCTGCTGACCAACAAGTATCTGAACGGAGTTCCAAAAAACTCCAGGGCGACCGCGGAAAATTCATCGCTTCTGAAAGGTTTCCTGAACGAAGAGAACATCCAGCGGGTGCGCGCTCTCAACGAAATTGCCAGCGGACGCGGGCAGACGCTGGCGCAGATGGCCATTGCCTGGGTGCTGCGCGATAAGCGTGTTACCACGGCATTGGTTGGCGCGCGGAACGTGGAACAGCTCGATAACTCGCTCGACGCGCTGAAGAAACTCGAATTCACCACAAAGGAACTGGAGCAGATCGACCTCTATGCGCAGGATGGGGCGATCGATCTATGGAAAGGCGCGCGTGAGGTAATGGCGTAGAAAGCCAGGCTTGGGGGCGCGGTTGCCGGAAGATGGGCGCCGCGCTTCTGCGCTAATTGCTCTACGCCTTCACCCCGTCCAGCACATCCCTGAGCGCGAAGCTGGTTTCCAGCCGCGTCACTCCCGGTAGCCGCGACAGCTCGTTCTGGTGCAGGCGGCCGTAGTCGTCGATGCCGGCCACGCGCACCACCAGCATGTAGTCGTACTGGCCGGCCATCAGGTGGCAGCTGGTGATGCCCTTCGAGCGGCGCACCGCGGCTTCGAAGGCGGCCAGGACCGGGGCCGACTGGCGCTCCAGGGTCACGCGGATGTAGACCGTCATGTGCTTGCCGAGGAGGCGGTCGTCGATCTGGGCGCGATAGCCGCGGATGGCCCCCGACGCCTCCAGCGCCTGGATGCGCCGCGAAGCCGCCGAGGCCGACAGCCCCACCGCTTCGCCTACCTCATAATTGGTTGCGCGTCCGTGGAATTCCAGATGGCGCAGAATGGCCGCGTCCAGATCGTCCAGGCCGCGCCCTGCCGGCCCGGCCCCGTCTTCCGCTCCGCGGTACGGCTGTTGGCCGCCTGAATCTTGCGTGGATAGGTCTTCCTGGTCACGTTTTGTTCCCATATAGCAGTTCTACCACGAAGATTGCACACATTGAAATCCTTTTGCGCCGTAGCATTCTCCTAGCGGTTTTCCAAGCCGCGTACCGTCGTCTGGATTGTGCAAGTTGGCTTTTTCTCGAGGGGAAAGCCGATGGTTGGCAGGGATTTCGATGGACAGCGATTGGAAAGCCGCTCTGATAGCCGGAAGTGCAAGATCAGGCTGCGCCGGAGCAGCCCTCCCCCCTATTTGAGCCACCCGGCACGGCGGCTTCCGCCAGCCTCCCCCCACGCAGAGCATCCAATACCCACAGGAGATAAAAGCGATGATCATTGGTGTTCCCAAAGAGATCAAGGACAATGAAGCCCGCGTAGGGGTGACCCCGGCTGGCGTCAAGGCTCTCACTGAATCCGGCCACACCGTGCTGGTCGAAGCCCAGGCCGGCGTGCAATCCGGCTTTCCCGACGCGGAATACCAGCAGGCCGGCGCTGAGATTGTGAGCGAGGCCAGCCACGCCTGGGGCAGGGCGGATGTGGTGGTCAAGGTCAAGGAGCCGATCGAGCAGGAGTACGTCTTCTTCCGCGAGGGGTTGGTGCTGTTTACCTATCTGCACCTGGCGCCGGTGTTGGATTTGACCAACAAACTGCTCGAATCCAAGGTGATCGGCATTGCCTATGAGACGGTGCGCGACCGCCAGGGCACCTTGCCGCTCTTGACGCCCATGAGCGAAGTGGCCGGCCGCATGAGCGTGCAGGTGGGCGCAGCTTATCTTGAGAAGGAGCACGGCGGCCGCGGCATTCTGCTGGGCGGCGTTCCGGGGGTTCCGCCGGCGCACGTCACCATTGTGGGCGGCGGAGTGGTGGGCACCAATGCGGCCAAGGTCGCGCTGGGTTTCGGCGCCAAGGTCACCCTGGTGGATGTGAACCTCAACCGTCTGCGCGAACTCGACGACATCTTCGGCGGACGGCTCTCTACGCTGGCCTCCAACAGCTACAACCTGGCCCAGGCAACGCGCGAGGCGGATCTGGTGATCGGCGCTGTGCTCATTCCCGGAGCCACCGCACCCAAAATCGTCACCCGCGCCATGGTTTCGCAGATGAAGAAGGGCGCCGTGATTGTGGACGTGGCCATCGACCAGGGCGGCTGCGTGGAAACGGCCAAGCCAACTTCGCACTCCAACCCCAGCTACGTGGTCGACGGCGTGGTGCACTACTGCGTGACCAACATGCCGGGCGCGGTGCCGAACACCTCCACGCTGGCGCTGACCAACTCGACCTTCCCCTACCTTCTACGCATCGCCAACCTGGGCGCGCGGGAAGCTCTGCGCCAGGATCCGGGACTGGCCGAAGGCTTGAATACGTGGATGGGCAAGCTGACCTATCGCGGCGTGGCCGAGAGCCAGTTGCGGCCGTGGACGGCCGTGGCCAGCGTCATCGCGTAAGAACAGCCGTCAGTTGTTAGCCGTCAGCGATCAGCTGGTATTGATCGCACCCCAAAGAGAGTGGAACGACTTACCCCAGGTTTCGATACTGAGACCTGGGGCCTTTTTTTGCGTGGCGAAGGTGCTTTCTCAGAGACCAGAGCACCTCTCCAATGGGTATCGAGTCAATCCCGTTGCCAATACCCGCAAGAACGAGTAACGCAGGCCTCCTGGCCGGCTGTATCGTGGGCCTCCCGGCCCACGCTCACTCTCGACTAATGGGAGAAATGCTCTCGGAAGCTACTTCGGCGTCCATCGCTGTTCCACAATTGTCTTCATCCGGGACCACTTCCGCGGAGTGGCTTCTGCCTCAAGAAAAGGCCACCATGTAAAAAACGGGCGAGCGAAACATGCAGGTTGAAGCCGTTCGAAGCAGCATTGACCTAGAATGATTCTTCGCCTTGGAGGAGAGAATGGAACGCCGCCAATTTCTTGCTGCAACTCTTGCTGCTTCAGCCGCTGCCGTGGTTCCGGGAGCAGCCGCTCAGGCGACCGCCGCCCGCACGCGCGAGTTCTACCTGCTGCGCCGCTACAACCTGCAGAGCGGGCCCCAGACCCGGCTGACGGAAGGCTATTTCAGCGATGCGTTGATCCCGGCGCTCGGCCGCATGGGCATGGGACCCGTGGGCGCGTTCCGCCTGGATTTTGGCACCGAGACGCCGGCCTTCTACCTGCTCGTTCCGGGCTCGTCGGTCGAGGCTTTGGCGGAGCTTGATTTGCGCCTGGCCGGGGACGACGCCTTCCTGAAGACGGCCGAAAGCTTTTGGAATGCGACCGCGCTGGCGCCCGCGTTTCTGCGCGTGGAGTCGTCGCTGCTGGCGGCCTTCGAGGGCTGGCCCAAGGTGACGCCGCCGGCGACCAAAGGCAAGCGCATCTTTCAGCTGCGCACCTACGAAAGCCCAAGCAATGGCGACCACGTCCGCAAGGTGGAGATGTTCCACTCCGGCGAGTTCGAGATTTTCAAAAACGCCGGCTTCCACGCGGTCTTCTTCGGCGATACGCTCATTGGCCCGCGCATGCCCAACCTGACCTACATGATGAGCTATGCCGACTCGGCGGAGATGGACGCGAAGTGGGACGTCTTCCGCAACGATCCGGCTTGGAAGAAGCTCTCCACTAACCCGCGCTACAGCTCCGACCAGATTGTCACCAACATCACCAACCTGATTCTCAGTCCTTTGGGTTGCTCTCAAATCTGAGAGCAACTGAACTCCGCGCCCGGTTCGACCGAGGTGAGAAGGAAGAATTTCTGCCCCCGGGAAGCCTTGCGCGGAAAGCCTCTAAAACGAGTGGACGGTGATCCAGACGTGATGTTCAATGTTGAGATCCATTCAGCGTAACCGTAGTCATAATCTCGGTGTCGAATGCGTGACGCATAGGTCTCAAAAGGAGGAGAAGTGCGCCGGCCAAGTTCAAGCCTTTACACGTCAGCATTGGCCTTTTGTCTAGCGGTTTCTCTTTGCGCGCAGTCCGCCGTGCCGACCAAGCTTGCGGCTCAGTCCGTAGTAGCGCAGGCGCAACAAGACCCGATACTCATCCGCCGTCCACCCCCGAAGCCCGCGACTCCGCCGAGTGTGGTCACGCCGGGCGGGCGCATTCATCTGGATGTGGTGGTGACCGATTCCGCCGGCAAGCCGGTCCAAGGCCTCGAACCCGGGGATTTCAAGCTGTTGGACAACGATCAGCCGGGCAGGATTCTCTCCTTTCACTCCTTCGATGGCGTAAACGTCAAGCCCGACCCGGCCGTCGAGGTCATCCTGGTCTTCGATATTGCCAACCTTCCCTTTCAGCAGGTGGCTTTTGTGCGGACGGAGGTCGAAAGGTTTCTGCGCCAAAATGGCGGCCATCTCGCGCATCCGGTTTCGATCTATTTGCTTTCTGAAGCCGGTCTGCAGATTCAGCCCAGACCCTCGGTCGACGGGAACGCGCTCGTCACGGTGCTCAATCAAATCAAGGTCAGGCTCCAAACCACCTATGCCGTAGAGGGTGCGGACGCCGATCTCAGGCACTTCGAGTTATCGGTGCGGCAAATCGCCGCCATCGCCGAGAACAGGGCAAAAAACCCGGGCAGAAAGCTCCTGGTATGGCTTGGTCCCGGCTGGCCGATGGTGGAAGGCAATAACTATCAGTTCACCGCCAAGGATCAGAAGCGCTACTTCGATGCGATCGTTGAGCTATCGACCAAGCTGCGCGAGGCGCGCATGGCGGTTTACAGCGTGTCGCCGACCAGTCCGGCATTAGGCGCTGGGCCTGACCGGAGGTTCCTCTATAGGGTTTATCTGAAAGGAGTGAAATCTGCACAGCAGGCGGACTCGGGCGACCTGGCTCTGAAGGTGCTTGCAACCCAAAGCGGGGGACGCATCCTCGGACCGGATAACGACCTTGTCTCGCAAATCAATAACGTGGTTGCGGACGCCAATAATTTCTATACGATTTCATTCAATCCCCCTCCCGCGCAGCACATCGATGAGTATCACGACCTGAAGGTGCTTCTCGGCAAACCCGGGCTGTTGGCACGGACGAATTCCGGTTATTACAATGAACCGACGGGTAAGCATGAATAGGTTGTTTCGAGGTCGGTTGGACTATAGAGGTTGCGGGCTTTTAAGCTTTCCGATGCCGAGATCGGTGCTCTTCCAGGTGCCCGATTGCGAGGCGCGGGGAGCGCCCATCTTCAGTGGTTGTTCTCTCTTTCCCCGGCGCCTGGACCACCCGCAATGTTCCAGATGCTGCTATGCTGAAATTTCCTGCATGTCGGATGCGGATATGGAATCCATGATCCGCCCTCATGCGATGCAAGCCGACTGAGGATGTAGGAAGCAACTCACAAATCAGGTCTCTTGGTTCTGCTGGAGAGACTCGACTAACCTGACGTGTTTTGGACATTAGGATCATGGATCTTTCAATCATTAAATGCCACGGGTCTGGCAACGATTTCGTCCTCATTGACGAAATGAATGCTGAACTGTTTCTTGAACAACAAAGGCCGCAGTTGGCGCAGCTTCTGTGTGACAGGCGATCCATTCTTGGCGCGGACGGAGTTCTATTTGTCCAGAAGAGCTCAAGTGCAGACGTGAAGATGAGGATGTTCAATGCGGACGGCTCAGAAGCGCAAACTTGCGGGAATGGGTTGCGCTGTGTTGCTCGATTCGTCGCTGAGCGTTTGGGCAGAACCAGGGTGTCGATTGAAACCATGAAGGGGATCTCCGCAGCCGCTCAAGAGGTTGATACCGTGCCTGGTGTGAAAGCTTATTCCGTCGAACTGGGACCGATCTCAATCAAGACAAAAGATCTGCCCTTGATTGTGGATACCGAAGTGCTGGTTAACGCGAAACTGGCACCCCTGAGCGAAAAGTTTAACTTTACTGCGGTCAGCGCACCGAATCCGCATCTGGTCGCAATGGTCGAGAAAATTGACGTAGCCGAACTTGAGACTGTAGGTGAACGGGCCTCGCACTTACCCGGCATCCTGCCTGAGAAAGCCAATGTCAGCTTTTGCAGAGTTCTGGATGGAAACAGCCTGGCCGTCGCGACCTTTGAGCGTGGGAGTGGACTGACGCAATCGTGCGGCAGCGCCATGGGCGCGTCCGCCTTGGCGGCTTGTATTTCGGGAAAACTGCCGTTTGGGAGTTGGTTTTCGGTTTTCAATTTTGGCGGGTATATTGCGGCATGCGCAACCGAACAAGCGAATGAATCTTACAAGATTTCGATCAAGGGAAATGCGACGTTTGTGTTTGCTGCAACTTATTCCCTCGATCTGGACAAGATGACCTTGAGAAAAACCTTGGATGGCGTCACTTACGATGAAGAGATTACGGCTTACGAGAGGGTTCACGACAAGGGCCGGCAAGTCATGACTCAAGACGTCAAATAGCCTGAGCGCCAGGAGAGCGAAATGCATTATCGAAAACCCGAGTGGCTAGATAGTGCTGTCGGCATCTCAGGTCTTGTATTGTCAATCCTCGCGCTGCTGATCGGATCAAGTCTGTCGGCTCGAAGCGCTGCATTTGGGGCGCTCGCTTTCAGCGCTTTTATTATTGTTGTTTCAGTAGTATTCCGGCCCCGCCATTCATTCAAAAGAGTGCCCGCCAAGGATAGAGATGCGTTTCTTGAAAAAGCGGCGCGCACCGCGGAAGAAATCATCGTCATTAATCCCAGCGGGATAGATTTCAATTTTGTAGACTACGTTGGGCACGCTCTTGATGAAAGCGTACGGCTCTCTGTGATAGGGTGTGCGCCTGCCATCCAGGAACTTATCCTGCTTCTTCAGGATTCCTTGCAGGACCCATTCTTGAAAACTGTATATTTATCGGAATCCATCTCAGAAGATCCTGTGATTTGTATTGCATCAAAGAACCATCAAAGTTTGATTATTATGTGTTTTTCCGAACGCGAAACCCTGGCATTCCAGCTCAGGGATCCGTCCCTCGTTAGTATGGTCCTGGGTCTTATAAGACGAGAACATCTTCCGGATCGTGGTTACGCCCGCCTGGATCACGCATCGGACGGCCGTAAACTCCTGGATGCTTTCGATGCTGAGCAGAAAAGGTATTTGTGTAACTTCGAGACTCTTCGCCATGGTTACGTCGTATATTTCGGCACCGATGTTCAGCAATTACAGTGCAAGCTCGTCGAGAGTTGCCGATTCAAGAACATAGACACTCTCGACATTACCACCTCGCCATCCCTTCTTCTGCTCAGGAAAAGATACCTTGAAGCCAACACCGCTTATGTCAGGCAGGGAGGGGTTGTCCGGCGCGTTTTCATGATTGAGGAATCAAAGCAAAGCGATCCGCAATTTATGAGCGATCTATCGCGGCTTATTGTTCTTGAGCGCTCCATGGGAATTACGGTTGGGTTAGTTCTTATCAACGATCTCGAACCCAGCCTCCGAAGAGACTTTATTCTCTTTGACGACGCACTTGTTCTGGTTGAAGATCGTCAGGCGAATCTTGACTATACACTTGCCCAAAGCACTGCATATTTCGACAAGGTCTCACTCTCTCGTTTTCGGGAACACTTCAAATTCGTGTGGGATCGCCCTATCGGAGGCTTGACGCCGTCTGAAAGGCTCGACAGAATGTTTCCTCCGGCTTTTGGCAGTTCGTCCAAAAGTCTTCAAGAGAGGGCATTGCCGGGAGGCAAGGTCTAAAAGAGTAAGGTCATTGCGCAAGGAGCAAGAGGTTGCCTGCAAACCGGTGTTTTCGGGCAAAGCAACCCCAGGGCGCGGATTTCCCGTCAGGGAACAGGGATCGAGCCGCTTGTTTCTATTGTGCGTGGGCAGAGGTAATGATCTGCAACTTCCTTCGCGGAACGCGCACGTTCTGCCGTCCTGCTGGACTAACAATCGACCTACCGGGCTCTCTTGCGAAGGGGCCGATGAGGACGAGTTACTTTTTTCTTCGCCGCGCGCGCGGGGTGTGTCCTGGGCGGAAGAGGAGGCACATTCGCCAGGGCAGCCAGAAGATTGTTCGCTTCGTGGTAAAAGTCGATCTGCGACCCTCCCCTGCCGTCCGTAATCGCCAGAAAAACGCCCGTCTGACTCTGGGGACTGAGAGCGATATAGGTCTCAAATCCCGCGCCTCCCCCGGTCTTCTCCATCACTGCGGACGGCCCAGCCGGATCGCCAACCTGAACCCATCCCAACCCGATTCCAGTCGGGTCTCCCGCGTGGCTCAACCCCTCCATTGTCTTCAGTTGCGCAGGCTTCAGATAGACGCCCACCGCCGGAGCAGGCGAAACACCGGATCCGGAAATACGCAGCAGATGCTGAAGCATGCGAGCCATGTCCGTGGAAGTGGAATACATTCCTCCGCTGGGTCCCGAGGCCTGCGTATCCGTGCAGGGGCCTTCCTCTCCGGTTCCATGCAGCAGCCGGGCACATTGTTCCTGGCTGGGCACGAGCGTCGTATCCCACATCCCCAGCGGCCTCAGAAGGTTATCGTTCACAAGCTGGGCGTAGGATTCATGCGTCGCCGCCGCCAGCGCATCGCCAAGAAAATCAAAGCCCACATTGGAATAGAGGGCTGCCGTGCCGGGGCGGAAGATGAGTTTCTGGCTGGGTAGCCACGCCCAGCGAAATGCCCGATCCGGAAACGTGAAGTGCGCCGTCTTGCGGGGATAGGAACTGACCTCGCGCGGCAATCCGCTGGTGTGAGTAGCCAGTTCCTGCAAGGTGATGGGGGTTCCGTCAGCCCCTTGGGGCACTATTCGATGCAGCGGCGCATATCGCTGTAAGGGATCGTCGAGCCTGACCTTTCCCTCGTTCGCCAGTTCCAGAAGCAATTCGCCGGTAAAGACTTTCGAGATGGAGCAAAGCCGAATCAGGGAGTTCTGAGCTGGCCGGACGCCGCTCCCCGGATATGTCTCTCCATACCCCCTGAGCATCACTTCGTTGTTGCGAACCACCACCAGCACCATTCCGGTGGCGCCGGATTGCTGAAAAATGACGGAGCCCCGAAGATCGGCATCGGCGAGCGAGAGAGGTTGCTGCGCGTACCCCAATGCAGACAAAGCAACCAGCAGCAGACCGGGAAGAACGACTCGTGCGGCAGGCAAAAGAAGCAGGGAACGGAAGTATGGAATCACTGGAATGAGTGCCTTCATTTTGCGGAACGGATATTGAGCCAGTATACCGAGCCCGCCTGAAGGACCTGCGGTGCGGCCAACTGCCTTCGGCCGGTCCGCGCCAGAAAGAAGGCGCGGAAATGGATTTGGGGGACAATTGGACCGGGCTGGATAAGGGTGGGGCACAGAGCTTTCGTCCCTCCCAGTAACAGACTGTTCCTTTTCCCTATTCCCCGTTCCCTGACGGCTAACCACTGACCACTGATAGCTGACAGCTGATGGCTGACGGCTGACCACTGACAGCTGACGCTATAATCTGCCCATGTTCTTTCGCGGCGAACCTCGACGGCGGACTGTGGCCCTGCTTGCGGGCGGGTTGGTGCTGTTTCTGGGTCTGCTGGGCGGGCTGCAGGCGTTCAATACTTCGAACGTGGGGTTCCTGAATCCCGAGACCTCGGGCGAAACGCTCGCTATTACCGCCCTCACCGTGCTGGTCTTTCTGCTGGTGATGGTCCTCTCCATGCTGCTGCTCAGGAACATCCTCAAGCTCTATGCCGGCCAAAGCAGCAGCGAGCTGGGGTCCCGGCTGCGCACCCGCATGGTGCTGGGCGCGGTGCTGATCGCCCTGACCCCCGCGATCTTCATGTTTCTCTTCAGCTTCTTCTTGATGAACCGCACCATCGACCGCTGGTTTTCGCCCAACACCTCGGAACTGCGCGAGGACTCCACGCGGGTGGTCCTGGAACTGGCGCAATACGTTACCAGCAATGCGCGCGGCGAGGCGGAGTCGATCGCGGCCACAGGTGCTATGGAGCGAAGTCTGCCGGAACTCCAGAACGTGCTGGAGTCGCACCGGATCACGCTGGACGGCGGATTTGTGGTGGTTTACGGCAAGGACAGGCAGGTGCTGACAAGCTTTCAGGCGCCGCCCGAGTCCACCGCAGCCAGCCTGATTCCCTGGCTGCCGGAAAAAACCAGCGAGGGTGAGCGGGGGGCGGCGATTCCTTTGAAAGGGCCGCTCTCGGTCAGCCTTCTCAGCTCGGCGCAGCGCAGCGATGAGCCAGTGGTGAAAGTGGCGGGCCAGGAGTACGCGCTGGGGCTCTCCATCACCGGCTCCGGCAAAGCGGTGGTGGCGGCGCTCCCCATGCCGCAGGGGCTAAGCCAGACCACCACCCGCATCCGCTCCGGCGCGGCCGAGTATTGGCAGCTTTTCCGATCCCGCAACCGCATCCGCACCATCTTCTTTCTGCTGCTGTTGCTGATTACGCTGTTTGTCTTCTTTTCCAGCGTCTGGCTGGCCCTCTTTCTTTCCAAGCAGATCACGCGGCCGGTGGAAGCGCTGGCCGACGCCATGGATGCGATCGCCGCCGGCAAGTACGACCACCGCGTGGAGTTGGTGAGCACCGGGGAGATGGCCGACCTGGTGCGCTCCTTCAACCACATGGCGGCCGATCTTGAGGCTAGCCGGCAGCTGGCGGAGAGTTCCTCAGCGCAACTCACGGCCGCGAACCTGGCCATTGAGGAGCGGCGCCGCGAATTGGAGACGATTGTGGAGACCATCCCCTCGGGCCTGGTGACGCTGGACGGGAACGGGGTGATTCTCCAGTCAAATCGTGCCTTTGCCGAGCTGCTGGGCCGCCACGGAGATGCGGGGCTGGGCGGGGAAAAGATCGCATCGCTGTTTCCCGCCGACTGCGCGGAAGATCTATCGGGCGTTATGCGGCGCGGCCAGCGCATGGGAGCGGCATCTACTGAGGTTGAATTCCGCGCCGGCGACCGCACCGTGCATCTGACCGTCACCAGCGCCCGGTTGGAACTGGCCCATGGACGTCCGGGAACGGTGCTGGTGGTCGAAGACATGACCGAGTTGCTGCGCGCGCAACGGCAGTTGGCCTGGAAAGAGGTGGCGCAGCGCGTGGCTCACGAAATCAAGAATCCGCTCACGCCCATCGCCCTTTCCGCCGAGCGCATCGCCCGGCATCTGGACCGTTTGCAGCCGGATTCGACGGCCGTCATTCGCAAATGCAGCGAGGTGATTCTTGGTTGCGTCGGCACCCTGCGCACCCTGGTGGACCAGTTCTCGGCGCTGGCGCAGTTTCCCGCTCCACAGCCGCGCGACTGCGACATGAACAAGGTGGCCGAGGAAGCGCTGGCCTTGTTTGCCGGCCGACTGGAGGGCATTACCGTCAAGCGCGACCTGGAGCCGGGATTGCCCATGGTGCTGGCCGACCCTGAGGCCATCCGGCGCGCGCTGGCCAACCTGATCGACAACGCCGCCGAGGCCATGCAGGGCAGCCTGCTCAAGGAACTCGGCGTGGAGACTTGCCTCAGCGAGGATGGCGCCGCGGTCGAGGTCGAGGTCTCCGACACCGGCCACGGGCTGACGGATGAAATCCGCGAGCGGCTCTTCCTGCCCTTCTACTCCACCAAGCACCGCGGTACCGGCCTCGGCCTGTCCATCGCGGCCAAGATCGTGCAGGAGCACGGCGGCAGCCTGCGCGCCGAGAGCAATAGCCCCAAGGGCGCACGCTTCCTGCTGCGCCTGCCGTTGCGGCAGGCCGTCGCGCAACCGGCCGACACAGTTGCGGTGACAGGGGACGAAGCAGCGAAGGGAGCGCACGCATGAGCCATATTCTGGTCGTGGACGACGAAGCCGAGATCCGCACCGCTCTCGAAGACATCCTGCGCGAAGAGGGCTACCTCGTGGCCAGCGCGGCTACCGCAGGCGAGGCCCTGATGCTGATCCAGGACACCCCCTACGACGTGGTCCTGCTCGACATCTGGCTTCCCGATCGCGACGGCCTCGACGTGCTGGCCGACATTCACGGCCTCGCGGTGGAGATGCGGCCGGAGGTAGTCATCATCAGCGGCCACGGCACCATTGAAACCGCCGTCAAAGCCACCAAGCTGGGCGCCTACGACTTTCTTGAAAAGCCGCTCTCGCTGGAAAAAACGCTCATCGTGCTCAAGAACGCGGTGGAAGCCCGCCGCCTGCGCACGGAAAATCTAGAGTTCAAGCGCCAGTTCAGCGTGGGCTCGGTGCTTACCGGCGATAGCGTTCCGGTCAAGGCCCTCCGCCAGCAGATTCGCCTCATGGCGCCCACCAACGGCCGCGTGCTCATCTACGGCGAGTCGGGCACCGGCAAGGAGCTGATCGCGCGCTCGATTCATGCCGAAAGCCTGCGCCGCGACCGGGTTTTTGTGGAGTTGAACTGCGCCGCCATTCCCGAGGCGCACATCGAGGCCGAGCTCTTCGGCTACCGGCACGGCGCCCAGCCCGGCGGCCCTCCGGAACAGCGCGGCACCCTGGAAAGAGCCGACGGCGGAACGCTGTTTCTGGACGAAGTGGGAGACATGAGCCTGAAAACCCAGGCCAAGGTGCTCTCGGCGCTCGACGACCAGCTCTTCACCCCCGTGGGCGGCACGCAGCTCCTGCGCGTTGACGTGCGCCTGATCGCTTCCACCAACAAGGATCTGGAAGAAGAGATCGCCAAGGGCAATTTCCGCGAAGACCTCTTCTACCGCCTCAACGTGGTTCCGTTCTTCGTGCCACCGTTGCGTGAGCGCAAGCAGGACATTCCGCCCCTGGCGCGCGAGTTTCTGGCCGAGTTCGGCCGCCAGTACGGCCGTCCCCGCATGGAAATCGGCGAGGAAGCTCTGGAGGTGCTCTCCCAATATCAGTGGCCGGGCAACGTGCGCGAGCTGAAGAACGTCATCGAGCGGGTGCTGATCCTGAACCCCCGCACCCTGCGCATCGAGCGCAAGCACCTGCCCCCGTTGACCCACAAGGCCGCCGCCCGCTCCACGGAAGAGTTCTCGTCGCTGCAACAGGCGCGCGACGCCTACGAGCGCGAGTACATCTTGAAAAAGGTGGAAGAAGCCCGCAACAACATCAGCCGCGCCGCCGAGCTGTTGGGCCTGGAGCGCAGCCACCTCTACCGCAAGATGAAAGCGCTGGGCATCAGCGTGCGGGAGTAGCTGCGCCTGTCCGGAAGTGAACACGCATTTGCGCCAGCGGACAGCGGAATCGCCGAGCCCAAAAGCCCCGCTCGCCGCTATCTCCATCCGTGCTAGCTACTTGAGACGTTCCTGACCGGCCTCAGCTCTGGCAAGCGGATTGCTCGGTTAGGTCCCAGGAAGATCTGTGCGGAGGCTTGGAGTGGCTTATTTTGAGCGCATGCGCGATGTGATTTCCTCCCCCTTCAGCGCCGGCGTCATCCAGCAGCGAACCGCGGCCGGATGGCAAATGGTTTCAATCGAATGGCGGCGGGAGCTGCCGGAGTCGGAAGCCCCGGTCGAAGGCGCTTTCGACGAAGACATCCCCTACGGCCTGCGCATCTCCGAGGACTGCAAGCGGCTCGAGGTTGAGCCCACCGAACATCAGACGCTGATGCTGATGATGGAGTTGCTGGTGCAGGACTTCGGCTATTCCAGCATTGTCAGCGACCTGAATGAAAAGGGTTTCCGCATGAGGGACGGCCGGCCCTGGAACCGGGTTGCGGTCTTCAACATGATTCCGCGCCTCATCGAGGTGGGGCCGCGCTTCTTCTCCTCGGAAGAGTGGGAGAAGCGGCGGCAGAGATTCTCCAAAGCCAAGGCGCCCGACGCAGACTAGCGGGAAAGCCGCCGTGCCTAGATGCTACCGGTGACCTTGACCAGAATTTCGATGGTTCGTTTTCTCAACCCTGCGATGCGGGCAGCCCGGCGCGCCTGTTCATCGAATTGATCGCGGGGCATGTCGATGGCCAGCCGCCACTCCGTAGCCAATTCCCGCGCTTCCAACCGCAGCGTTTCATCGGCCCCCTCGAGCGTTCCCTCCGCAATCAAACGGCACTCGTGCGCCAACTGAACGGGCTTGAGCGCCCAAAAATCGATATCGGAACTCTCATGTGCCATGAAGAAAACTCCTTGCCACCTGTAAAAACGCCCGAAAGTTGGCGAGGCGAGAATGACCCCCTGCCGCGACGCGTAGATCATAGCGCCGCCAACTCGCGCCGTCGAGTTCTCTCGCCATCCCTTACAGATTGCACAGTTCGATCCAATGCTGGGCGCGCTACTTGAAAATCGGCCCCAGCGACCCGGGATTATCTCCCAGTGTCGGGTCTACTCGAAAGTCCCACACCGACTGGTTGATGTCCGAAGCGGAAAGAATCTCCACCAGCGCGTATTCGCCGATGGCCAGCGGCTGCTCCGGGGTGAGCTTGAGCCAGTGCTTGCCGGTCAGCACTTCAACCTTGGCGGGAATCACGTTCTCGTCCTGTGTGACCGTCCCGGTGGGGCTCACGTGAACCGCGCCCACGATTCGCACTGCCTTGCGCTCGTCCACGCGCACAATGGCGAAGCCGGAAGTAGGCGAGTGCGCGCCATGCTTGCGGTTGACCGCTTCCTTCGCCCCGCCGGTCTGCACCGTCAAGGCGTGAGAGAGAACCTTTTCGGCGTTATCCTGGGCATTCAACGAGAGGTAGATGGCCGGATCGTTCACGTGCAGATGAGCCTTGGCGTGCGCGCCCTCGAGTTCCAGGCTGGCCTTGGCCCCGGCCAGCGGGTTGAGCGTCCCTATCCCATGACGATTTTTAGCGTTGATGGTCAGATCCACCGGCGCAAGCTCAACCAGCTCCGGCGTGCCCTCGAAGGTGTCCAGCACAAAGACGGCGTCCTCGTCGGGCAATTCCAGACCCTTGGCCACTTCGGGCTGGCGTGCCTTCTGCTCGTTGCGTTCGGCGGCCGCCTCCTTGTCGATGTCCTCGGCTTCCTTCATGGCCGGAGAAGCCTCTTCCTCGGTCTGGTTGGCATGGTCCCGTTCCCACTTGCGGGTAGCCTCCCAATCCACCAGGTCCGCCGGCAGTTCCTCCCAGTCGCCGCCGCGCTCCACAGAGATGTAGCGCACCCGGTCGCCCACAATCTCGTACTTGCGCACGATCTGGTAGGTGCCGTCTTTCAGGATGAGGCGATGGTTGGTGGCCAGGCCGGGCAGGTCCGGCTTCAGCGGCAGGGGCTTCGGGGCTTGCTCCTGGGCCAGCGCCAGCGCCGGTCCCCCCAGCAGAATAGCCAGGGCAGACCACGCAACCACGAGCCGCAAGCGACGGGAATAGGGCATAGCTACACAGTTTAGACGAGCCGGCGTGGACAGGGTTGGCAACTGGGCAAAAGCCCAAAACCTGCCCGCAATGTAACCCCGGTTCGTCCCTTCGCATCCAATTCTGTGTATCCTTGATACAAGGCTTCATACAAGGGATGGGATTTTGACAGGATTTCCGGCACTTTCCGGCAGGCAACGTGCACCCGAGCAGCACGCTTTCGGGGTCGCTGCCCTGCTGTGCCTGGTCCTGCTGGCGCTGTTGACCGTGGCCCAGGTGGCCCACAACCATTCTCTCCAGAGCGATGCGGACCACTGCCCTCTGTGCGTCGTTATGCACTCGGCAGCGCCCGTTGCCGTCGCCGCGGCCGTGGTTGTGCTGGTCAGAATCGCCGGTTCCACACCCATCTTTGCGCCATGCGCCGTCCTGCGCCACCGCCATCCCAAGCTGTACACCCGTCCCCCTCCGGCCAGTTGCTAGGTCGTTCTTCCGGATTTCCGTTGCGGTTCGGCCCCCGTAGCTTCCTGCCTTCCATGGCGGCGGCTTCGGCAGCAACTCTATAAGCCGACTCCGAAAATTGCTGGATGGGCGTCTTCCCCAGAGGAGTTCGCGGGCTACCCCGCGGTCCAGGTTCACTGTATTCAGCCATCGTCAGGAGTCATCCATGCCGTTCAAATTCGGCGCAATCCTTTGCATCCTTCCCCTCGCCGTCCTGCTTCTTGCGGCATCCAATCCTCCGCCCCAAAACGGCAATGCCGGCGAGGTTCGCGGTACAGTCACTGACCCCACCGGCGCGGTGATTGCCGGCGCTACGGTCAACCTGAACAATCCGGTCAGCGGCCTCAGCCGCATCACTACCACGGATGGCGCAGGCCAGTTTGTCTTCTCCAATATTCCCTTCAATCCCTACCGGATCGCCGTCACCGCACCCGGGTTTGCTTCGCTCAGCCAGTCCGTCGAGATTCGCTCCGTGGTGGGAACCAACCTCAAGCTGGTTCTCCAAATCGCCACCTCCGACACCACCGTGACGGTCGAAGCGGGCGGCGACTTGGTCGAGAACGACTCCACCTTTCACACCGACGTCGACCGCGCGCAGATGGATAAGCTGCCGATGGAGAGCGCCTCTTCCACCCTCAGTTCCCTGGTCACTCTCTCCACTCCCGGCATCTCCGCCGATTCCGATGGCCAGATGCACGGCCTCGGCGACCACGCGGAAAACTCCTTTTCCGTGGACGGACAATCGATTACCGACCAGCAGAGCAAGGTTTTCTCCAACCAGATTCCCTCCAATTCGGTTCAATCCATTGAGGTCATCAGCGGCGCTCCGCCAGCCGAGTACGGCGGCAAAACCAGCCTCGTGATCGTTGCCACCACCCGTTCCGGCCAGGGCGTCGCGCGCCCCACCGGCAGCGTCACCACCTCTTATGGCGCCTTCGGATCGGCAACTGCTGGATTCGATCTGGCCTATGGCGGCAAAAGGTGGGGGAACTTTGGCGAGGCCGACGGGCTCAACTCCGGCCGCTTCCTCGACCCTCCGGAGTTCGCCGTCTTCCACGACAAGGGCAACGAACAGAACGTCTTCGACCGCGTGGACTATGCCTTCACCCCAGTCGATTCCATGCACCTTGACCTGAACTACAGCCGTTCCTGGTTTCAGACGCCCAACTCCTATGACAGCCTGAACGTGCTGAATGTGGCAAGCGGCGGCGCCAGCGCGACCCCGATCTTCGCCAATGTCGGCAACGCCGATCAGCACTCCAAGATCGGCACCATCAACATCTCGCCGACGTACACGCGGATCATCGGCAATAACTCGGTCTTTAACCTGGGCGCCTTTGTCCGCAGGGATGACTATAACTACTATCCCAGCCGCAACCCCCTGGCCGATCTCGGCCCCGCCAACCTGCAGACCTCATCCATCGTGCAGAATCGCACCCTGACCAACGCCGCAATCCATGCGGACTATTCCTACGCCAAGGGGATCCACAACCTCAAGGCCGGCGTGCAGTACGGGCAGACCTTCCTGAATGAGAACGACAGCCTGGGCGTGGTGGACCCGACGTATAACTCGCCCTGCGTCGACGCCAGCGGAAACTCCCTGCCCGGTTACTCCGACCCGTCGGAATGCCCCACCGGCGCCAATCCGAACTATCTCGCGGTTCTCGCTCCCTATGACCTGACGCGCGATGGCGTTTTCTATAAGTACTCCGGTCACGGCGACATCAAGGAAATGGCTCTCTACATCGAGGACCAGATCAAGGCCGGCAACTGGCTCTTCAACCTGGGCCTGCGCGGCGACCTTTACAACGGCCTCACCGCGGCCAGCCAGGCCGAGCCGCGCATGGGCATTGCCTACAATATCAAGCCCTCCGCGACCGTGCTGCGCGTCTCCTACGCGCGCACTCTGGAGACGCCGTTCAACGAGAATCTCGTGCTGTCCAGCAGCGGCTGCTCGAACCCCGTGCTGGCGCCGCTGCTCAATTGCACCGCGGGCGTTTCCGGAACCCTCAACCCCGGCTACCGCAACGAGTTCCACGCCGGCCTGCAACAGGCCTTCAGCAGGCACCTGGTTTTCAGCGGCGAATACATCTGGAAGTACACGCACAACGCCTTCGACTTCAGCGTGCTGGGTAACACGCCGATTACTTTCCCCATCGACTGGCATAACTCGAAGATCCCCGGCTACGCGCTGCATCTGGAGGTTCCCGAGTTCCATCACATCACCGCGTATGCCGTCATGTCTTCGGTGGCCGCCCGCATCTATCCGCCGCAGGTGGCCGGAGCCGGAGCTACTGTGGGCCAGACCGGCCTGCCCTTCCGCATCGACCACGACGAGAAGTTCAACCAGACCACGCACCTGCAATACACTTTCTCCCGCGGCAAGGTGCTGAACGGCTTGTGGGGCGGCTTCAACTGGCGCTATGACTCGGGCCAGGTGGCCGGCGCCGCGCCCTGCTACAACCTGCTCTCGAACGACCCCAACAGCGCCTGCGCCGACCTTTCCACTTCGCTCGACGGACAGCCCGCGGTGAGCTTGCGTGGACTTACTGCCGACGAAGAGTTTCAGGCTGGACTTAGCTGCAACGGACTCAAGGCGACCCCCGGCAATCCTTTGCCGGCGGCCTGCCTGGCGTCGCAATTCACCTCATCGCTCCTGAAGATTCCTGCTCCCGGCACCGGCGACAACGACCACAACCCGCCGCGCATTGCCCCCCGCGACCTCTTCGACGCCACCGTGGGCAAGGAAAATCTCTTCCACGCCGACCGCTACAAGGTGAACCTGGACATGACGGCCATCAACGTAACCAACAAGTACGCCCTGTATAACTTCCTATCGACTTTCAGCGGCACGCACTATGTTACTCCGCGGGCGCTGACGGCGAAGATCACGTTTAACTTCTAAGGCAGGAATCCCGCAGGCAAGCGGCACATTGGAGTAACTCCAGCCGTGCCGCTTGCCCGCGGCGGCCAAAGCTGGCGGGGTCGAATTCAAGGCCGGCTGGCCCATTCCAATTATGGCGAGTTGACACGCTGAGCTTGTGATGAATTAAAGTAGCTCTGCTGTATGCATCCTTGCGGATGCTATGAAAAGTGGCTTATTCCCCCGGTAAGATCTAACGACCGCAGCAACGGCAATTCCATGTAAGCCAGGTGCCAACCTTCAAAACGCCTTGTAAACAATGTCCGGGGCGGGTTGGCTGAGCAGTACGACCACAATGAAGGCTGTCAGACCCAGCGCAGATGCATAGACCACGCGCGCATAGCGGCTGGTAAGTACCGGCTCTCCAGAGGCCTTGATCGACAGCAGTGCCGCCCGCAGCCATTCCCAGAGTGCCAGCACGGCGGTCATGCATAACCAGGCCGCCATCCAGACGCCAAGCCATTGGACAACGCTCATTGCAGTAAAAACCTTGTCGATCTGCTGCCAGCTGGCCCAAAACCAGAAGAGTGTAAAGGCGAACCAGATTGCCAGCCAGACCCCGAGCCATTGGAGGACGCCGATTGCAGTGAAAATCTTGCCGATCTGTTTCGAGTCGCCCCATAGCCAGAAAAGGGAGAAGGCAAACCAACTGAAGGTCAGGCCACGGCCAAATGCGATATAGACGGGGTTACTTGCCAGCGCCTTGTAACCCTTGCGGCCGAGACCGCGAGTCAGCCCGATTTGCCAGAGTTTGTTGATTGCAACGCCTCCGCCCTGCAATACACCGAAAAACAAAAACTCCGAGGTGCGCCCGTGCCAGACGCCAATCAGGAAGAAGGTCACAAAGAAGCAGAAGACGCCCAGCAACGGCTGCAACGCCAACGACGAGACACGCCGCATCAGCGCCAGAAGAAGTGGATTGTAGACATAAGTCTTGAGCCAGGTTGAGAGCGTGATATGCCAGCGGTTCCAGAAGTCGAGGAACGAAGACGCCGAGAAGGGCCGGTCGAAGTTCTCCGGCAGGCGCACGCGCATCAGGCGCGCCAGCGCAATCACGATATCGATGTAACCGGAGAAATTGGCGTAGAGGAAGAGCGGATAGACGATGGCCAGGCGGAAAGCGGCATAGAGCTTGAGCGATGGGGGCAGCGGCTGCGCCAGTTGCGCCAGCGCATCGACGCGCACCATGTTGAACAGCATGGCCAGCACGTTGACCTTGAAGAAGCCGCGCACGATCCGTTCCAACTGCAGGCCGACCACGCGCGGCCCCAGCGGAATCGGTTCGGCGGCAAACTGGTCGCGGGCGAACTCGTCGTAGCGCTGGATGGGGCCGGAAACCAGCGTGGTGAAGTTCAGCGTGTAGAGCAGGTAGGGGCCAACGCCGATGTGCTGCTTTTCTCGGTTGTCTCCGGCTTCGATCAGCAGGTGGAGCACGCGGAAGAAGATGTAGGAGAGTCCCAGTGTGAAGTAGAGCGAGTGGAGGAAAATGCCTTCCGGAAGAAAAGTGTACTTCTTGAGCCAGATGTAGACGAAGATGACGGCCAGGATGCTCCAGACCGCTGACTTGGACCATCCATGCTCGATCATAAGTAGCCCGGCATAGCCCAGCAGAAGAAAGCCTAACAAGGGGAGAAAAACGATCGGGTTATGCGCGAGGAACCCAAGAAAGGCAAGGCTGGCGAGGAGAAGCACGGCGGAGCGCCAGCCGCGCGAGCGGCTGAAATTCGAGACGATAGCTACAGCCAAGCCGAAGAGCACAAACTGAAAAGATGCGGTATCCATGGTTATTTTTGCTTCTCCAATTCTGCTTGTGACGTGGTGGCAGATTTCAGCGCGGGGATGGAACCATTCGTGAGTTCTTTGGCTATCATCGCGGAGATCATTGCGTGACCCCTGACATCGGCATGGCCATCCACCGGGAAGTAATTCAGTTCGGAATTGGGCGTGTCGCGGTAGTTAGGCAATATGTCGATATATGTTCCGCCATGATTCGTAACGATCGTGCGTAATTCCTGGGCCAGCTTGTACGGGTCATAGCCTGCCGGCCACTCGCCAGCGGAAATCATGGCAGCTTGTGCGCGGTTCGGAATCAGCACTACCACCAGGGGAATCCCGGCAGCTCTGGATCGCGCGGCGACGTCAGCAACATAGATGTCGAATTGGTGAAGACGGGGTTTCCAATCGGTGCTCAAATCGGCCCTAAGCAAGCCTGCCTCATCGGTGTTCCCCGCCAGGAAAGACTCTACATAGCGATCCGGACCTTCGTGCTCATACAGATAATGCCTTAGTACAACTCCGGTTCGAGTCCTGTCCCATAACTTGAAGAGCGGGTCCACTAGCAATTTTGCAAAGAGCACTGGTGCCTTGTTGAACCAGGTAAACCCAGCATGTTTTTCCCGGTTTCCAGGAGAGGAGAGATGCGACGCGGCAACATGACCAGCCGCCCCCTCCGGCAACGCGCGCGAGGGAACCGAAACGTCGACGGGGGTTAATACCCAAAGAAACATGTCCGGGTCTTCAGACTGAATCTCATTGAAGTGCAGAGCGACATTCCGGAGCGGCGATCCAAAAATTGTAGCTTCGTTGTAGAGTTCAACCTTGCGGCCGGTTTGCCTGGAAAGCTCAACCGGCAGCAAAGCGGCGAATGTTTCTTGTCTCGCTACGTTCAACCCAAGCGCCATGGAGGATCCAGACATGACAATCCGGTATGTACCCGGAGCCTTTGGCCCGCATTCCATACCTGCCCGATGACCGCAGCGGTTGAAGGTGTATTCCACGGGCAAGGACACTTCGGCTCGCTTCTCCCAGCAAGAAGAATTCGGCCTTCCTACTGCAGCTTCCGCGGACTTGGGGTCGGCGATGCAACCCTGAATACCATCGTGCTCGGGATACGCCCGTCGGGCAAGGAACTCCGTGGAACCGGCGATGAAAAGAACCGTCAGCAGACCAAGGAATGGAAGCAGTATCCAGTCTCGGTGCGACAGATTATGTCCCCGATCGCCTGCCCCATCGGTCCGTGTTTCAGCAGTAGGGCCAGTGAGGGAATCGTGGTTGGAAATCCCGTTTGTTGGGCCGTTGCTTCCGGGTGCGTTCATCGCTATCTTCCCTGGTCATATGTAGGCTGGTGGGGTGTGGCTGCTTTGAGCGCGGGCACGGTTCCTTCACTTAGCGCCCGAGCCAGAAGTCCCGATATCATCGCGTGCCCGACGGAAGTGGGATGGTCCTCGACCGGGAAGGTATATTGTTCGACATTGGGGATGCTGCGGAAGCCCGGCAAAATGTCGATATAGATTCCGCCATGACTGGTGATGATGGCGCGAAGCTCATTGTCCAGTTTGTAGGGATCGTAGCCTCGCGGCCACTCGCCCATGGAGATCATCGCAGCCTGGGCGTGATCCGGCACCAGGACGGCTACGAAGGGTACTCCCGCAGTCATGGCTCGAGCTTCCATGTCGGCGGCGTCGCTGTTGAACTGCTGCAGGTGATTCTTCCATTCGGCGCTCTGTTCCACCTTCAGGTATCCCGCATTGGCGTCGCCCGAAGCCAGGAACGACTTCACGTACTGGCTCTGACTTTTATAAAGAAAGTGGCGCAGCATTAAAGCGGTCCCGGTGCGGCCGAAGGCCTCTGCTACCGCATCCATGATTGAACCCTGAGCTAGACTTCTTTGCAGCCGCTTCCAAGCCTTCTCCGGCAGACTGAGGTTAGGCCATGGATCGAGGTCGGCAGTGGGCAACACAAGCGACGACCGCTGGATGTCGGTTGGAGTCAACACCCAGAGAATTAAATCTGGATCTTCCTTGAGAACGTCGTTGAAGCGCAAATCCGTACTGTGCGAGAAGCCCCAACCAGAGCCTTCGTTGTAAAGTTCGATCTTATGACCGGTCTCTCGGGAGAGTTGCAAGGGAAGGAGTGCCGCGAAGGACTTCTCTCTTGGTACGTAGTATCCCATCACCACCGATGAACCGATCATGACGATCCGATAAGTTCCCGGCGGTTTTGGCCCGCACTCCATGCCGGCGCGATGTCCGCAGCGATTGATCCTATATTCCACCCAGGAGCTTTCTGCACCTTTTCCCCAGACTGAGCAATTCGGAATACCCCGTGCGCCCGTCGATGGATCGTTGGTCACCATGCAGCTTCCCACACTCTTTTTCGACCCGGAGAAGACCCGGCGCGCAATCAACTCACTGCAGGCTGCGATCAGACAAATCGTCAGCAGGCCGAGCGCTGGCAACAGAATCCAGTCCCGCCGTGGAAGCTTGGCTTCTTTTTGGTCTCCAAAGGCGTCATCCAGTTCGGTCATGCGAGCGACTCCTCCCGGCTGGCCGCAAAGCCCTGCCACTCAACCTTCATCGGCGCGCTCTCCGGCTCCGCTCCGTCCACCAGCAGTTCCCAGCGCGTCAGCCCCGACTCCTCCTCGCTTACCTTGGTAAAGCCGAGCTTGGCATAATGGTCAACGACCAGCTTGTTGCGGTCGGTCGGCCGGTAAGTGCCCACCATTTTCTCGATTCCTGCTTCGCGCGCGTGGCGGAGTACTTCGCGCAACACCATGTTCTCCACCTTGCGGCCCAGCACCCGGCAACTCATCAGCCAGGTGTCGATCTCCCACACCCTGGCTTCCGCAGGACGACAGATGAGAACGCTGATCATGCCGTTATCGCCAAACATGTCCGCCAGCCGGACCTGGAGGGTGAACACTGCCGGGTCGTTCTCGGCCTCGGCCACCTCCGGATCGGTATAACGGCGCGTGGTCAGGTTGTATTGGTTGGATTTGTTGATCAGCTGCACGATGCGCGCGCGACCTGTGCCGTCGAAGGGCTGGAAGGTGATGGTCATCTCCAGCGACGCCAGATAGGCATCCACGCCGCCCGCCTGCTTCTGCAGATTGGCGCGCCGGGCGTTGTCCTGGTAGAAGCCGGCGCGCTTCAGATCCTCGCCGGCAAAGACCACGGCTTCAAAGTAACCGCCCGCGGCAAGGGTCCTTGCGTACCAGGCTGGGTCCTCGGGCAGTTCCGGCACGGCCACCTGCGGCAACAGCTTGCGCACCAGGCCGCGCTCCACCGGATTGTCGTCGAGAAACACCAGGGAGTCGAGCCCCAGCGACAGTTCTTCGGCAATGGCTTGAAGGTTCGTCGCCTTGTCGTTCCAGTTGGCCTGGAATACCGCAATGTGCTCCAGCTTCAGCAGCATCTCGGGATGCTTTTCAAAGGGCTCACGCGCCACAGCGTCTGTGTTCTTGGAGGAAACGGCCAGTACGATGCCGCGCTGGCGAAGGTTTAGCGCCAGCCGCTGCACAGCCAGGTGCGCCTCGCCACGGGCATCGCCCTGCGCAACTTTGATGCCCTCCAGGCCATCGTCTCCGATAACCCCGCCCCAGACTGTATTGTCCAGGTCCAGAACCAGGACCTTGCCGGTCTTGCCCCGCAGAGCCGCAACGGTGCGGGCCACATGGTCGCCATAGAGTGGAATCAACTCGTCGGAGAAGGAGAACTTGCCCAGGTTCCATAACTGGGGATCGTGCCAGTCGGCCAGCCCCACCGTTTCTGCAAGTCCTGCCACATCCAGCAGCACGGCTCCCGAACTTAGTACATATTCGGCCAGTTCGCGGTTGATGCTGTCGAGGAGACTTCTCAGCGTTCCAGGAAGCGCGCGATCCAGACTGCCGAAAAGCAATTCCGGCGGAGGAGCGAAGGTTTGAAAAATGCAAACGGCGTTCGAATTGGCTTTGATGCCATTGCCAAGCGCCTGCAGATAGCCAATTGCGCCTTGCACTGTGGCGGCGGAAGCTTCCGGATCGCCCAGGGAAAGCTTGAGCGGAAGAGCGCGGTAATCCAGAGCAAACAGAACGGCGTCCGGCTTCGATCGATTAACCTGGGAGTCGGGAGTAAGAGCCTCCTGCGCCACCTGGTCATAGGAGGGTTGAATGACCTCCAAAGCAATGCCGTGGCGCGCAGCACTGGCCACCAGCACAGGCACCACCAGATCGATCGTCGAGTTACTCAGCACCGCGAGCCGGAAGGGCGCCAGCGGATCGAGCGATTTTCCATCCTTGCGCGCCTTGACGATGGTCTTGGCCAGCTTCGTCAATTGGTTCAAGTCCAAGGCGGGCGCCGCCAGAGCCCGTAGTTCAAGGCCGAGCGGACCCTCGGAGCTTCCCGCGGCCTTTAGACGCTCAGAGAAATCTTTCGGGGCGCGCACAAGCCATTGCAATTCCGCATAAAGTGGATTCATTGGAATAACCGTCCTCGGGTGTGTAAGACAAACAGGGGAACAACGCTCCCAGGGGGTTTCGTTCCGGTGCTTAAGCCCGCGCTCTGATCAGAGCGACCAAATCGCCGACATTCTCCAACTTGCCGATCTCCGACGTAGAAAGCTTGATCTTGAATGCTTTCTCGACGGTAAGGATCAGGCGAATATGGGAAAGGCTATCCCAGCCGTCCACGTCTTTGGCGGAAAGCTCAGGCGTAAGTTGAATTGCATCTTCATCGAAAACATCTTGGAATATTTCTGTGAGTCGAGCATAAATCTGTGGGTTATCCATTCGGAAAAAGTCTCCTGGCGCAAGCCTTAACGGTATGGAATCAATCCGCTTGCACTACAGCCTGAATGCAAACGGTCCACTCTTGTATCTCTGTCTGTTTTTGCACATTCTATGAACAGAGGTTCTTCAAGGCCAGAGTAACAGAGTCGGAACCTCGCTTCAACAAGAACGAAGTGAGTCGCAACCTGTCGGCTGTTTTTGAAATGGCTGGCAGATGCTCTGATTTGTGTCCTACCGCGTGGGCCACTCTTCGACCACGATGCCCAGATCGTTGAGCTGCTGGATGGCGGCTTCCACATTGCGGCGCACCTTTGCGCGGTCCTTGGGGTTGGCGATGGGCGACTCGGCAACCGCGATCACGCGCCCATAGCGCCAGGCTGCCGGAGGCAGCGCAATCAGAGCCTGCGCCAGGTCGGCGGGGCGCAACTGCAGTTCCTGACGGCGTGCGCCCTCGGGCCTCAGTACGCCGCCCTGTCCCATGGTGCTGGGGTTGGCGTCGGCCAGGGTCACGCGCAGGTTGAGAGTGGTGGTGTCCACCGACAGAAACGGATTCACCCACGCTCCCACCTCATGCACGTCCACATACATGCTCTTGGTAGGCAAAGGGATATGCGCCAGGGCGGCGCGCTGGCTGTCCTTTTCAGTGGCGGAAGCCTGGGCGGCAGCCTGGGCCTGGTGCTCGGCATTCACCGCGTGCTGGGCCACTCCCACAACTGCCTGTTCTTCCTTGTGGCAGGCCACCAGGGCTACCGGCAAAAGCAGGGCGATCGCCACAACTCCCTTGATTTGTGCGAACTCGATCACCCCCCAAGCATAGCAGCATCGGCGCGCGGCGGCAGCGAAATAGCCCTCTCCCGACCTCTCGTTGCACCCCCGCATTTCCCGCCTTTGGCCGATTATCATCATAAGTGCATCCTAACTTGTAGAATTCTTCACGGATGAACATAACTGGCTGGCGTAAATGCCTGTCCAATCTGTGCAGCAGGGTAAAGATGGTCTTTGGGAAAAAGCCGATGCGGCGGATGTGTCTCCAACGCTTGCCCGATCGACCGGTCCAAAGCGAGGGATGGAGGAATTTATGCGCAAATCAGGATTAGCTCTTGCAGCAGCTTTGCTGGCTTTGCCGTTGATGGCGGCGGCCCAGAATCAAACCGCAGGTCCGCAAGGGTATGTCTTCCGCCTCAATGTGCGCCGCGTTCCCGTCGACATCGTGGTCACCGACAAGCAGGGAAACCCAGTCCGGGGACTCACAAAGAAGGACTTCGTCGTCAAGGAAGACAACAAGACCCAGAGCATTCTTTCCTTCGAATATTTTGATGGCTCCGGCCTCAGCTTTGTCTCTCCCAAGCTGCCGCCCCTGCCCGCGAATACCTTCGTCAACCTGCCCAGCGAGCCGGAGCGTGGACCGCTCTACATCCTCTACTACGACATGGTGAACACCGATCCCATCATCCAGATGGGCACGCACCGTCAGTTGTTGCAGTTTGTGGACAACGCTCAGCCGGGAACGCGCATTGCGTTGTTTGTCAACGCGCGCGGACTGCATATGGTGCAGGGATTCACCAGCGATCATGCGCTGTTGCGCACGGCGATTCTGTCCAAGGGGCCAGGGCCGCACCTTCCGGATGTCTTCACCGACGGGCACACCTATGGATGGGAGGATCCCGGCGCCGCCCTCTCCAACTTGAAGTTCATCGCCGAATACATGAGCGGAATTCAGGGAAAGAAGAATCTGCTGTGGCTCTCGGGCGATTTTCCCATTCCGGTTGGCCCCACGGTGACCGGCAGGAACGGCGCGGCTGCCATTGGAGGGGGCTTTTCGAATTCAACCCCGCAAATCAACGATCTGACCTATCTGATGGAAAAGATCATCAAGGAAACCTACGCCGCCTTGATGCGCAGCCAGATTGCCGTCTATCCCGTGGATCTGGTAGGGATCGACGCGGGCGGTGAGGCTCTGGCTTCCGTTGCCAATTACCAGTACGAAGATACCATCGCCGCTGCCACCGGCGGCAAGGCGTTTTATGGCAACAACCGCGCGAACGAGCTGATCGATCAGGCTGTGGCGCACGGCGAGAATTACTACTCGCTCAGCTATGCGCCTACCAATACGAAATACGATGGCTTGTCGCGCAACATCGAGGTTACGCTGGCCAAAAAAGGCGATTACAAGCTGAATTACCGGACTCTTTACTATGGCGTGTCGGACGACGACGCGCAGACCGAGCACAAGCCGGACACGCCGCAAGCCCACTTTGTAGCCGCCAAGACCACCGACACGCTCTATGCAAACATCGAGCATGGCGCACCCATGCTGCACGATCTGCTCTTCAGCGCCCACCTCGGAACCGCGGGAGCGCCGGCATTGGCCACCGCCGAGCAGATGCAGCAACTCGAAGACTCGCCGGCCTACTTCCTCACCCGCAAGAAGGACACGCACCCCAAGCCGCTGAAGCCCGTGAAGTTGCAGAAATACGTCATCGACTACGGCGTCTTCGACCCGCAGTTGAAGCAGTTGGCCACGCGCAACGGGAAGCCCGCGATGCTGGAGTTTGCCGCCGCGGCCTACGATGCCGATGGCATTTTGCTCAACAGCATTTTGAATGACGGGCTGGCCTCGACCGATGCCAAACCGGACGGCAAGTTCGGAACACTCTTCCACAGCGAACAGGAATTGGAAGTGCCCCCGGGCGCGGCATTTATCCGTATCGCCGTCCGCGACCGGCTGAACGACCGCACCGGAACCCTGGAAGTGCCCCTGCCGCTGAAGCCCGAAGGAACGGTTGCATCGGCGGCCAAAGGCAACTGACCCCGGAGAACGCTGTCACTGCAAACCTTGCTCAGCCTGGGGTAGACTGCGGTCGTGTTCGCGGCAAATGCCACGGTCACACCATGGGAGGCCTGGGATGAGCAAGGTGATTGCGGTTGTCGGCAGCTATCGCAAGGGTGGAAACACCGACACAGTGGTCGAGGCCATTCTGGACGGCGCGCGGGAAAAAGGCGCCCAGACCCAAACCATCCACCTGATCGAGCGGCCCCTCGAGTTCTGCACCAACTGCCGCCAGTGCACGCAAAGTGCCGGCGAGGAGCGCGGCAAATGCGTGCAGCAGGACGGGCTGGAAGCGCTGCTGGCGGAGATTGACGCGGCCGATGCCGTGGTGCTGGCCTCGCCGGTCAACTGCGGCAACGTGACCGCCATCTTTCGCAGGTTCATGGAGCGGCTCATCGGCGGCGGGCGTTGGCCGTGGGGGCAGCCCTCGCCCAAGATACGGAAGATGCCTCCGGGCCGCAAAGCCGTGCTGGTGGCCACTTCCGCGATGCCGGGATTCCTGATTCCGCTGGCCACCGGAACCGCCAATGCGCTGCGCATGACGGCGCGGCTGCTGGGCGTAAAGCCTGTGGGAAAGCTGTGGATCGGCCTCTCGGGGCAAGAACCGCACCATGCGCTTTCGGCGCGGAACCGCGAACGCGCCCGGCGTCTGGGCTGGAAGCTGGCCTAGCTCATTTTCCCGTTCAACTCTCCGTGCAGTTACCATGGAGGCGTAGAGCCTTTTTGCGCCCGACCCATGCGCAAAGGGGGATTTCTTCCTGCCGGGAACGCGCACACATGAGCAAAATGGAAAACAGAAGAGTCGAACTGTTTGAGACCAGCCTCCGCGACGGGCTGCAACAGCCCAACCTCGAAATCTCCGTGCCCAACGCCGTCAGCCTTCTTGAACGCATGGCCGCCTTTGGCGTTCGCTATGCGGAGATCGGCTTTGCCGGCGCCAACCGCTTTGTCCAGGACCTCACCACCGCCCTCCATTCCGTCGACACGGGAGCCATGGAACTGGCCTTGTTTGGCCGAACCCGCGGCCGGGGAACCAAAGTCCAGGACTGGCCCGACGCCCAGTTCATCGTCAGCCACAAGCAGCGCGTTCCCGTCGCGGCCCTGGTCGTCAAATCCCGGCTGCTCGATGTCGAAAAGTCCCTGGAGACCACGCCGGAAGAGAACCTCCTCATGGCTCTTGAAACCATCCGGTTTCTCCAGGACAACGGCCTCCAGGTTTTCGTGGACCTTGAGCACGGCATGGACGCCGCCTGCGGCCGCCGCGAAAACGGAATCGAGTGCGACCCCGCATCGAAACAGTGCAGCCTCGATTACTTCCACCAGATGGTGGCCCAGTGCGTCGGCCAGCAGGTGGACCGCATCGTCGTTTGCGACACCACCGGCGGAGCCAGCCCGGATGAAGTCGCCCAGGTCATCGGCGGCCTCATGCGCAATCATCCTGCCGCGAAATTCGGATTTCACGGCCACACCGACCGTGGCCTCGGAGTCGCCAATAGCCGCGCCGCCATCCTGGCCGGAGCGGTGCAGATTCAGGGCACTCTGCTCGGCACCGGCGAGCGCTGCGGCAACGTGAACCTCACCACCGTCATCGGCAGCATGCAGCTCCGCGGCGAAGCGGAGTTTGTCCCTCCGCCGTCTCTCAGCGGCCTCACCAGCCTGGCCCATTCGGCCTTCGCCGCATTCGGCCTTGAGCCGCCCCATGGCGCGCCCATCGTGGGACCCGGCGCATTCGGCACCTGGGCCGGCATGCACGGCAGCAGCGAACGCAAGAACCCCGGCGCGTATCTCTGGTGCAATCCGGCCCTGGTCGGCGCCAATCCCACCATCGGCGTCAATGGCCAGTCGGGCAAGGCCAACATCGTCCTGCTTTCCGAAGCGCTCGGCGTTCCTCTCAGTTCCACCCAGGCGCAGGCCTTCATCGACGCCAACGAAAACATGATCGAAGGCGGCGGCTTCACGGCCAGCGAACTTTCCTTCAAACTGGCCAGCATGAGGGTTCTCCAGACCCTGCCCCATCGCTTCAGTGTCAGAAGCTGGAGAGTCTTCGACGAGTCCGACGAGGCCGGCAGCCGCTTCGTTCAGGCCTTCATGTCGCTCGGCATCGGCGAATCCACCATCGCCACCACCCGTGCGGAGGGCGCCGGCCCGGTGGATGCGCTCACCAAGGCCATGCGCCGCGAACTCGAAAAGTGGTACCCGGCCCTGGCCAAAATGCGCCTCGGCACCTTTACCGTCACGGCTCTCGACGTGACGGCTCACGACTCGGCGGCCCATGTCCGCGTCACAGTCAGCTTCTTTGCCGACGGCCACGAACCGTGGGTCACCGCGGGCGTCAACAGCGATCTGAACCAGGCCGCGCTCATGGCCATCATGGATGGATTCGATTACTGGCTGCTGAAAAACGCGGAATAGAAACTCTTCAGGAACGAGTAACGCCGTGTATGACAGCGTCGGCTCCTGTCAACTAATTTTCGCAACAAGGCCCTTGTTGTGGTCGGAGGGGTGTCAAGGGCGCCGGTGTTTGGCGTTCATCTCGACCCTTGACACCCCTCCGGCCACTCCCACAATTAGCTTTGGAACGA
>Ga0302189_10000278_pt1 | contig 43994 bp, 29 predicted proteins | sample II_Bog_E2_2_FD_194551 | JGI IMG/M metagenome (GOLD analysis project Ga0302189, IMG submission 194551) | Peat permafrost microbial communities from Stordalen Mire near Abisko, Sweden - II_Bog_E2_2 | ecosystem: Environmental > Terrestrial > Soil > Wetlands > Peat | place: Sweden: Abisko...
CTCCTGGCCCGCGCTGGGATGCTGGCGGCGAGGACGCCGCCAGTACAGCCGCTCTGGAGAGCGGCGCTACTCAAATGCGCAATTCACGGATAAGTTCTTAGCTCTTCGATCCATAAGACTGATCCCTGTTCCCTGTTCCCTGATCCCTGTTCCCTGCTGCTAACGACACCACCGCGCAAACCGTCACAATCGCGCCCATCACCGCAAGCGAATAGACAATCGGCACCTCAATCCAGTGTGCGGCGAGCATCTTGAACGCCACAAAAGCCAGCATCGCCCCTAGCCCGTAGTGCAGGTAGCGGAAGTGATCGAGCAGCGAGGCCAGCGCAAAGTAAAGTGAGCGCAGGCCCAGAACCGCCGCAATGTTCGACGTGTACACGACGAAGGGATTGTGGGAGATGGCCAGCACGGCGGGAATCGAATCCATGGCAAACAGCACATCGGTCACTTCTACGGCCAGAATCACCGGCAAGAGCGATCCTCTGGCCGGTTGCAGCTTGCGAAGCAAGCCTCGGATGGCCGCGGGCGCTTCCGGCACGGAAGCATTTGCCGAGCGGACACGCACCAGCCGCCAGGCCGCATAAAGCAGAATCAGGCCGAAGATCCAGGTAATCCAGTCGAAGCGCCTGAACAGTGCAATGCCGGCCGCGATAAACAGCGCCCTCAACACCACCGCTCCACCCATACCCCAAAGCAGGGCCGTGTGCTGGCGGCTCTTGCTGATGCGAAAGCCCTGAAAGATGACCAGGAAGACGAAGAGATTGTCTACGCTGAGCGAGGTTTCAATGGCATAGCCGCCTACGAACTCAAGCGCCGTCTGCCGCCCTTGCGTCATCGCGATCCAGGCCGCAAAGCCGGTTGCGGCCAGCACCAGGACGGCCGTCCATAGCCACGCAAAAGCCTGTGGGTGGCTCGTCGGGCGCCGGTGGCCCGGCAACAGCGAATCCGCAGCAAGCAGCGCCGCCAGCACCGCGTGAAACCCCAGCCACCAAACCCAGGAAACGCCCGCGATCATACGTGGATGCTACAGCAATGCAGGGAACAGTGGACAGTGGACAGTGAACAGGGAAGAGAGATCAGAAAGAGCGGCGCATCCTGAGTTGGATGCGCCGCCGTGGTCTTACAGGCTGCGGAAAGACTCTGTTATGGAGGCGTTTTGTATCAGGGCACGACTTCAGTCGTGCCGCAACTAGCTGAAAATAAACGTTGGGCTTTAGCCCCTGAGGGATGCTTTTCGCCCAACACGACTGTTGTTGGCCTTTTTCGCAACTTCTTCAGGACGGGCGGAGACTATTGAGCGGCGGGTGTTTTTGCTGGCGTCGCCGGGTGGGTGGCAGTCGTCTTTTTCGCTGGCGTGGCTTTGGCGGCGGGCTTCTTCGCTGGAGCCGTCTTGGGGGCGGAAGCAGTGTCGACGAGTGCCTGGTCGATCATCTGGTAGAGCTGCTGTTCAGGGTGCTGGACCTCGATGAAAGGCGCGCCTTTGCTGTTTGCAGTGACGATGAAGATGGTTGGGGTCTGGTTGATGCCCATGCGCCTGCCCAACTCGCCGTCTGCTTTGATCGCGTCCGCTAGCTTCCCTTGCGGATCCATGGCAAAAGGTAGTTCGATACTGTGGCTTTTCGCAAACTTCTCAGTGAACTGGCGGAGTATATCCAAGTTGTAAATGGAACGCTGGCTGGCGAAGACTTCATCGCGGTATTCATCGCCGAGAGCCTTGCTCTTGGATTCGAACCAGCGCGCATTGACGGCCGCTGTCGGGCTCCAGATGTGGCCGGGGATCAAAAAGTCGTAACGTACCCAGGGAATGTTGTACTGGGCGACGGCCTGTTTGATGTGCGGGTTGGCCAGAGCGCAGGCGGGACATTCCATGTCGGCAAATTCGACGATGGCGACGCGGGCGCCGGCGGGCGGATGAAGCGCGGAAGCATCGAGTACATGCATCCCAGGCGACGGAGCACCGAACTGGGCGCAGGCGGATGAGGCCACAGCGAGGAGCGAGGCCGAGGCTATGGCGAGGAACAGGGCGGTGCGGTTGCGGCGAACGGGGGAAGGCTGGGCGAGGCGAAGAAATTGGAACATGGCAGTTGGACGGCTCCTATGAGCCATTGTAATGGGAGAAAAACGGGAAGACGGTGGCGTCATTGCCGGTCGCGGCGGCGAGCAGCCATCCAATGGCGCCATTTGTAGTCGGCGAAGACAAAAGCGGCGATGAGAACGGCAGCGAGTATGCCGAGCAATATCTTCATGGCACATTCAGGATCGCATGGGTTGGGGTGGCGCGGGTATGGCGGCCGCTAATAAGCGGGTGGCAAGCTGGGGTCGCGGAAGACAGAGTTGGAGCGGCGAATGTCGCCCACGGAGCCGAAGTTGGCCAGCGTGAAGCTGTAGAGGTACTGGGTTTCGTCGCGCACCGAACCGAGCTGGAAGCGGCGGTAACCGAAGGTCAAGCCGCAGCAGTTCCAGTTATAGGTCGCCTGCGCTCCGCCGTATTGCAACTGGCCGAGAACAAAGTCGTATCCGGCATTGGCGGCAAAGTTGAAGCCCGCGCCGCTGGGCTTGCCGATGGAGAGGAAGGGCTGCAATTGCTGGCTCTGAATAGTAGAGGCGGAGCTGCCGCTTTCGTCCACGGCGTTGAGCAAGGCGTGGCCCACACCAATCGTTGTGCGGCCCCAACTGTAGCCGGCAAAGATGTTATCCGAGTCCAGCCGCCCGCCGATGGGGTCGTAGTCCAGGTCCCACTCGATGCGAAGATTTTCGACTCCTTCGAAGCGCATTCGCGAGGTGACGGGAGAAAGGTTGCGCGCGGACGTGAGGAAGGCGATGCCGGTCAGATCCAGCGTCGAGTCGAAAACGTTTCGCCGGCTGGGGATCAGGGCGCCGCCGAAGTTGGGGTCCATGAAAAACGTTTGCGCAATCTGCCAACTGGCCCACTCGCGCGGTTTTTGGGGGCATTCGCCTGAAGGCTCCACATCCTCAGGTGCGCACCGCCGGGGGGCAATCGGACGAAGGTAGAGCCGCTGCGTGAGCGAATAACCCACTTCGTTTGTATTTGTGGCGATGTCGGTCGTGTCGATCAAGAGTACATTCTGGGCCTTGGCGCCGATTCCTCCAACAAAGCGGTAAGTCAGTTCAGGCTCGATGACGTGACGCAGTTCCCTGTTCCATCCTTTGATGGCAAAGTCGCGCTCCATGGTCGGCGGCCGGATGTCGACCGAGGCCTCGATATCGGCGCGGTTCAGCGAGTCGTGGCTGATGGAAGGAGTGCCGCTCCTTGCGCCGGTCAGGTCGGGGATCTGGCTGATGGAATAGAAAGTGTCGCGTATTGCGGCCTCGGGAACCACGCTCCAGCCTCGGCCTTCAAGCGGCAGCGAGATGTGCGGGTAGAAGTCGACGCGGCCCACGTTGCGGGCATGGAAGTGAGGCTCTGAGCGATTCAGGTAGCTAAGCGACGATGCGAGCCCCCCATACAGCGGCGATGCGAACAATGGCCGGTCCAGTACGTCGTAATGAACATTGGGAAGGTGCATGATCCTAGCTTCGGCGCCGTTGGTTGAGCTGGCAAAGGTCTGGAAGCGGTCCAGCACAACCGATGGAATGACACCGTTGCGTTCGTGAGTGACCGAGACGTCGCTGGCTACCTCGGAGCTGACGGCCTGCGAGTAGTTGTCGTTGAATACCAGGCGGTAGAGATAGCTGGAGAGATATTCGACGATCCCGGCAACGCGGGTATTGGAGGTGAGGTCTTTGCGGCCGAGCGCGACAACGTCCACACCGCCCTGGTTTACGAGTTCGGTGCCGTTGGGGCCAGGCCGGAGAGACTCTGGTTGCAGGATGGCGGCTGGTGGCGCGGCAATGGTGGGGATTGTTCCGATGGGGATGATGACCCCCACCTGCTCTTCCACGCCGCGGTCAAGCAGTGCATTCCAGCGCACGGTCAAGTGGTCGATGCCTGGGCCCTTGTAGCGGAAGTCGCCGTTGGGTGCCCAGCCGCGCTTCGAGTAGTACTCGGCCCCGGCGATCATGTCCATGCTCCGATTGATCACCCAGTAAGCCTGCTCACCGACGATGAAACCCTTGATGGACGAGTTGCTGAGGACAGGGACCAGCAGGCCGCTTTCACGGCCTGTCTCGTCCACCGGATGGCGGAGGTAGGGCAGATAAAAGAGGGGCACGCCGAGGAATTCAAAGAAGGCGTTGGTTGTGGAGGCCTTGCCGTTGGCGAGATCGATAGAGTGGGCGATCAACCGCCAATCCGGCCGTGGCAAGCGGCAATTGGTCATCGAGCCGTCGACGATCCGGTAGTTGCCCTCGCCGTTCTGAAGCAGAACCCTGCCTGAGAAGAGGAACGGGTTGGCGGTTGAGTAAACAATGGCGCGGCCGGCGGCGTGTACACCCTGAGAGCCGCTGACGTTGAAAAAACGCGCCGTGTGCATGTTGAGGCGCATATCGCCATGCGTGGCATGGATGAGCACGTCGTTGGGTCCACCGGCAACCTGAATGTTGCCTTCCGCTTCAAGCTCCGAGGTTGACTGGTGATAGACCACCTTGTCGGCACGGAGAATGTAGTCGCGGTAATGAGCGACGACATCGCCGGTAAGGGTGAGGACGTCACCGGCCCACGACTGGTATTTGGCATCCCATTGAACGGGTGTGGCATTTGAGGGCGCGGGTTCCGGCTGGGCTACGGGCAGAATCTCCTGACCTGGATCTTCGGGAAGGGCCGCCCCTGAATTGTCTTGACTTGCGGTGATTGGGTTGGAACTCGTAGTGTCGGTGGCGCTTTGCGGCGGCGATGGTAACGCATTGGTCGACGTCTGCCCCCCAAGTTCGAGGTGACAGAGGGCCAGAAGCGTAATAAATGCCAACTTGCGAGGACGCATCCCAGGACCAAGACTGCTCTAAGGCTCAGAATAGCAAAAGTAAGCCGCTTTGGATGGGAGGCGCGTTGCGCAGCTCCGGGCTAACCCATCTAATTCTCCCTGATCGCTCTTCGCGATCGATTTTGCAAAGAGGGCGACTTGAGTCGGGCCTCCACGGAAGCATCGGATAATAAGGGTTTTACAGGCTGCGGAGAAACTCCGCTCTGGAGACGTTTTGTGTCAGGGCACGACTGAAGTCGCGCCCTGACAAGAAACAAAACCAGGCTCATGCTGCGATGGGCTGGATCTGAACGGTATATCCGAGGTTTTGCAGTCGTTTGAGCAGGCGGATGGCGTGTTTTTGCTTGTCGGGCAGGTCGAAGTGGTTCGGGCCGAGATCGCGGTAGGGCGCGCCGCTTTTGAGCAAGGGGTAGGCGGCGGTGAGCAGTGAGGCTGCCACAGCGCAGACTGCTTTTTTCGATCCGCGGCGGGAGCGCAAACGGTGGTATTGGGCTTGGAAATAGCTTTCCGTGGCGCGGCTGGCTGCCCAGGCGGATTGCACCAGCGTGGTTTTCAGCCAGGGCGCCCCCTTTTTCATGCGATTGGAGCGGCGGTTGCCGGCGCTTTCGTCGTTCTTGGGACAGAGTCCGGCCCAGGAGATCAGATGGCCCGCGGTCTTGAAGCGGCTCATGTCGATGCCGATCTCTGCGACCAGCACCTGTGCTGCCAAGGGGCTGATACCAGGGATAGCGGTCAACTGTTCGATAGCGGCGCGAAAGGGTTCGACGTTCGCGCTCACCTCCTGGTCGATGTGGGCGATGGCCGCGTCGATGGCGTCGATCTGATCCAGGTGCAGCTTGAGCAGGAAGCATTCATGCGGGGTGACTCCGCCACGCAGCGCCGCCTCCAGTTCATCCGTGGACGCGTGGATGCGCCGATGCGCCAGCGTGGCCAGGACCTGCAGCATGGTCTGGCCGGCGATCAAAGCTTCGAGGATGCGGCGGCCGGACATACCGAGCAGATCGGTCACCACCGAGTCGAGCTTGATGTTGGCGTCCTCCAGCGCCTTCTGGATGTGCTGGATGTGGCTGGCGCGGACGCGCGCCGGTTGCTTGCGGGTTCTGAGCAGATCGCTCATCTGCTGCGTGGGTTCGTCGGGCACCCTTCGGCTTCGCTCAGGGCAGGCTACGCTGGGGCGAATCAGCCCTTGCGCCAGCAGATCGGCCAGCCAGACGGCATCGTTGGCATCGGTATTCCGCCCCGGCACGTTCTTCACATGCGCGGCGTTCCACCCCAGCGACGAAGACCTGTCGCTGGGGACCCCGGCGTTGGCCAATATCAGCTCGAACTCGCTGTCGAAGAGAATGAGCCAGACCGGCTCCCAGTAGACGCCAGTGGCCTTCATGGCGATGTGCGTACAGCCTGCGGACGAGAGCCAGTTGGAAAGAGATATTAACGGCTCGGTGGTGGTCTTGAAGGTCTTAACCTGCGTACTCACATTACCGTCGCCTTTGTGGCGCGCACAGGCCACCACCGTGTCCTTGTGTACACCCAGACCGCCCCAATGCGGGTAGAGAGTTTCCGTCGTCGCTCCTTCTGTGCGCGTGGTGGAACCCCAGTGGACAAAACTCTAACAAGCGTGCTCCGCGGACTAGTGCCTCCTGCTGGCGACAATAAGGGGTACTCAAGGGTTTCTGCTCCGACTCTTACGCGGGCTCTTCTGCACCAGGGATGACCGATCTCTGTGCCGACCGCACAACAAGGCTCGGCGACACTCGACACCCGTTTCATCCATCTCGGGTCGGAAATACCGGTGACGGACTTTTACAAAACTCTTTTTGCAGCATTTTGCAGGAGTGCCGGAGCTACGTTGGATTCCGTCTTGAAAAGTTTTTCTGGCTCCGAATCCGTTATGCTTGGCGGCATGGGTCTGGCGGCGGGTGATTCGGAACTAATTCAGATTGTGGATGTGGCGTTGGCCGATGCGGCGCGGCGCGCGGGAGAGTGGCTCGTGTGCCGCTTGGGTTGTACGCTGTGCTGCCATGGGGCTTTTGCGATTAGTGAGCTGGATGCGTTGCGTTTGAGGGCCGGTATGGAGTTACTTCGGGGCGCGCATCCAGATTTGGCGGCTGAGATTGAGCGGCGAGCGCGGGGCTGGATTGCCGAGCATGGGGCGGAATTTCCCGGCGATGCGGTGACGGGGCTGCTGGGAGATTCGGAGCGGGAGCGGGAGCGATTTGAGGAATTTGCCAACGAGACGGCTTGCCCTGCGCTCGATCAGGCGACGGGGCGATGCGACGTGTACGCCTGGAGGCCGATGACCTGCCGGGTATTCGGCCCTCCGATTCGCATGGAGGCGGGGTCGGGAGCGGACGACGTGCTGGGACACTGCGAGTTGTGCTTTGTGGGGGCGACCGAGCATGAGGTTGCCGCGTGCGAGTTGGCGGTTCCGCATGAGATGGAGGCTCGTCTGCTGGACAAGCTAGGTGGGCAGAGCGAAACGGTGGTGGCGTTTGCGCTGTTGCGGTGAGCCACGCCGCCGGCTCGCGATAAACTGAGGATTGGAAAGCCCGATGCCAATGCGCCCCTGCTGGGTTGAGATTCGCACCCGTTCTCTGGAAGAGAATTATCGATTGCTCATGACACTCGCCGCTGGTGACGCGGAGTTGCTGGCGATCGTCAAGGCCGATGCTTACGGGCACTCGCTCGCCTTGTGCGCTCCGGCGGTAGCGAGAGCGGGGGCCCGTTGGCTGGGCGTCACCAGTGTGGAAGAGGGTGTGGCGGCGCGAAGGCTGTGCCCTGATGCCAGGGTGCTTGTGATTGGCGGGGTCTTTGCAGGGCAAGGCGCTGCGGTGATAGAGCACGGACTTGCAGCAGTGGTTTGGGAGCCAGGTCAATTGGAAGAGCTTGAGGGGGCCGCGCGCGCGGCGGGAGCGCGGCCTGGCTCGGTTCCAGTTCACCTGGAGATCGATACCGGGATGAGCCGGCAGGGCGTGAGTGCGGACGGGCTTGACGCGGTCTTGGCGCTTGTGGGGGCGGGTTCGCCGCTGAGGCTTGAGGGCGTGATGACCCACCTGTTTGCCGCCGACGAAGCCGATGGCCGAGTGACCGAGGAGCAACTTGTCAGCCTGGGCGAAGCGCTGGGACGGATCGAGGCTTTTGGCCTGTTTCCAGATTGGTTGAACGTTGGCAATTCCGCCGCACTGCTGGGAGGTGAGACGGGCAGGATAGCGGCGATGGCCGAGCGCCACGGTATGAAAGCGATGCTTCGTCCGGGGCTGGCCCTCTATGGATTGGCGCCGCAGTTTGAACCTGGGGAGCCGGAGGCTGTCGCTGCGGCTCGGAGACGGCTACAGCCCGTACTGAGTTGGAAGACCAGGGTAGTGGGTGTGCGGACGGTTCCCGCCGGCGCGGTGGTGGGCTATAACGGAACTTTTGTGGCTACAGAGCGGATGCAATTGGCGCTATTGGCCGCAGGTTATGGCGATGGCCTTGATCGGCGGCTCGGAAATTGTTTCAGCCTGCTGGTGCGCGGGCAGAGAGCGCCGTTGGTGGGCCGCATCAGCATGGACCAGGCAGTGCTGGACGTGACTGAGATTGCCGGGGTTGAGGCTGGGGACGAGGTGGTGATCCTGGGTACCCAAGGGCACGAGTCGATTACCGCCTTTGACCATGCCGAGGCAGCCGGGACGATTCCGTGGGAGGTCTTTACGCGAATTGGGGCGCGGGTGCCCAGATTCGCGGTGTAGTCCCTCCACTGCAAGTGCCTGTGGAGTGGATTGCCATACTACTGAGGACCAAGGCCAGATTTCGGGCGATGGGCCTGGGGCAGCGCAGCCGCGAGGTCTGTGGCAGTGCCGAGTTTCAAGACTGGCCCAGCCAGAGGCAATGGCCTTTCGTCATCTCCGGCTTCGCAAGGCACAGCGAAACTACGAACCTCTACCGCTTCTTAGACTTTGCCGGCCGGACAGCCTTCTTGGCAGCGCGCTTGACGGCAGTCGGCTTCAAAGTCTTCAGCACACCCTGATTCTTCTTGATCAGAGCGTACCGCTGTTCGACGCAGGCGTGGCTGCGCAGCGGATCGGCGGGGGTGTTCAGCACATAATCCAGCAGCTTGGGGACGGTGCTGGCGGCCACGTGCAGGCGCGTGTCCGACGAGGCATAGTAAATCAGCACATCGCCGTTCTTGCGCTCGATCCAGCCGCTGCTGAAGACAACGTTGGATACATCGCCCACGCGCTCCCAGCCCTCGGGCGCGATAAAGTAACCTGCCGGCTTGTGAGTGACCACCCAGGGCCGCTCCAGCTCGCAGAGGAACATGTAGAGCACATAGCGCAGACCCGCGGCGGTGTTGCGGACGCCATGCGCCAGATGCAGCCAGCCCTGCTTCGTCTTGATGGGCGCGGGGCCGAGGCCGTTTTTCACCTCTTGAATGGTGTGGTACTCGCGGTTATCGAGGATGATCTCTTCGTCCACCACAGCCTGCTCAATGCTCGACGACAATCCCCAGCCGATGCCGCCGCCCTTGCCGGCCTGAATGAAGTCGTCCTGCGGGCGGGTATAGAAGGCGTATTTGCCGTCAACGAATTCGGGGTGCAGCACCACGTTGCGTTGCTGGGGTGATTTCGACTTGAGATCCGCCAGGCGCTCCCAGGTCTTCAAGTCTTTGGTGCGGGCGATGCCGCACTGCGCCACGGCTGAGGAGGTATCCCACAGCGGCGTCTTGGGGTCTTTGCGTTCGGTGCAAAAGAGGCCGTAGATCCAGCCGTCCTGGTGCTTGACGACGCGCATGTCATAGACATTGGTGTCGGGCTCGGCGGTCTCGGGCATCAGAATTGGATAGTCCCAGAAGCGAAACTGGTCCGTGCCGTTTGGACTCTCGGCGATAGCGAAGAAGGACTTTCGATCTGCGCCTTCGACGCGCGCTACCACGAGAAACTTGCCCTCGTGCAGAATGGCGCCGGCATTGAAGGCCGCATTGATGCCCATGCGCTCCATGAGAAACGGATTCGACTTCTGGTCGAGGTCGTAGCGCCAGGTAATGGGCGCGTGCGCGGCGGTCAGGACCGGAAGCTCGTAGCGGTCAAAAACGCCGTTGCCGCCGGGCGACTTGCGGTTGCGGCGCGTGAGCAGCTTTTCCTGCTGTTTGAATAAGTCTTGAACGCCCTTCTTGAAAGCTGCACGGTTCATCGGAGTTCTCCTGTCGTTCTAGTCTTGCTTTGCGTTTCGCGAACGCAAGGCGTCCACTCGTTCCATCACCTCAAAACATGCGCGGCTATTGTGGTAGGGACACTTCCAGGGATCAACCTTGTAGTGGCCGGCGCATGGCACGCCCGACTGCGATACCAGCCAGAACCATTCTCCATGCTCGTGATCGACGATGCACTTGTCAATGAATGCCCAGCTCTTTTCGGCGGCATTTAGAAAGTGCTGGAGGCCCGAGAGCTGATAGGCGTTAAAGAAGCCGACGACAGCCTCGGCCTGCGGCCACCAATGCTTGTCAGTGTCGATGATTCCCGTGGGGTCGGCTTCGTAAAGCAGGCCGCCATCCGCGCCGAGTCCTTGCTCGAAAACGGCTTGCGCCATCTTCACCGCAATCGCGCGCACACGCTTCAGAATGTCGTGGTCGCCAAGGACCTCGGCAGCCTCGCACAACAGCCAGCTTCCCTCGATGTCATGGCCGAACGATATCTTCTCAGACTTTGGCCACCACTGCTCGTCGAAGAACAGAATGAAGTGGTGAGTTATAGGATCGACGATGTGGTTGAGAAAGACTTCGATAAGTTCGCGGAGCCGCAGGCGGACGGTCGAGTCTTCGTGGAAGCGCAACAGCGCGGCATAGCCCTCCATGAGATGGAGATGAGTATTCATGGACTTTTTCTCGTCCATGTCCACATCGCTGAGACGCTGGTCTACCGCCAAAGTCCAGTCCCGCTCATACGTCTCAAGGTAGCCGCCGTGCCGCGCGTCGTGGCCCGCGGCTTCAATGTTCTCAACCAGACGCAATGCCCTGGCCAGAATCTCAGCGTCGCCCGTTGCGTGGTAATACTCGGCCAGCGCGTAGACGGTAAAGGCCTGGCCGTAAATACGCTTCTTGGTGTCGGTTGGCTGGCCCTCAAAATCGACCATCCAATAGACGCCGCCAAACTGCTGATCCCAAAAGTAACGGACGAGATATTCATACGCGCGGCGAGCCGCGGCAAGATACACCGGGTTGCGATAGACGCTAAATGCCTTTGAAAACGTCCACAGAATGCGCGCGTTCAGGATAAGTCCCTTGTCGGCGCGCGGATCGATTGTCAAGTCATTGGATATCTGGCCACGAAAACCGCCAAACTCGTCGTCGATGGCGTACTTGAGCCAAAACGACAGGATGTTGGAGCGCAACTCCGTCTCTACCTTTTTTCGTAACTCTTGCACTGGAGCGCCTCCTTCAAAAACCGTCCGTTACTACGGTGTAAGTCAGCCGCATACAAGTCAAGCAGCTTGCGCCAGAATCGCGTCGATCCGGCCTAACTCTATCACCGAAAACTCAAGGTTAGCCAGCGCGGCCACGTTCTGCTCGATCTGCTCCACGCGGCTGGCGCCGATCAGTGCGGAAGTCATGCGGCCATCGCGCAGCACCCAGGCCAGCGCCATCTGCGCAAGCGACTGTCCGCGTTCGGCGGCAATGACGCCCAGAGCGCGCACCTGAGCCATGCGATGCTGGTCGATGTCGTTCTTCTTGAGGAATCCGTGCGGCTTGTTGGCTCTCGAGTCCGAAGGAATGCCTTGCAGATAACGGTCGGTCAAGAGGCCCTGCGCGAGCGGGCAAAAGGCGATTCCGCCAACGCCTTCTTTGCCAAGCACGTCCAGCAATCCGTCCTCGACCCAGCGGTCAAACATCGAATACTTGGGCTGATGAATCAAACAGGGTGTTCCGAGTTCGTGCAGAATTTTCACGGCTGCGGCGGTCTGCTTGGCATCGTAGCTGGAAATGCCGGCGTAGAGCGCCTTGCCGCTGCGGACGATCTGGTCGAGCGCACCCATGGTTTCTTCGATCGGTGTCTCGGGATCGGGCCGGTGTGAATAGAAGATATCGACGTATTCAAGTCCCATGCGCTTCAGGCTCTGGTCCAGACTGGCAATCAAATACTTGCGCGAACCCCAGTCGCCATAAGGGCCGGGCCACATCCCCCAGCCGGCCTTGGTGCTGATGATTAATTCATCGCGGTAAGGATGCAGATCGAGCCGCAACATTTCGCCGAAGTTGGATTCGGCGCTGCCGGGGGGCGGACCGTAGTTGTTGGCGAGGTCGAAGTGAGTAATGCCGAGATCGAATGCGCGGCGCACCATGGCGCGGCCATTCTCAAAGTTATCCACGCCGCCGAAGTTATGCCACAGGCCCAGAGAGATCGCGGGCAGGCGCACGCCGCTGCGGCCGCAGCGGCGGTATTGCATGGTGTCGTAGCGCTGTTCATTTGCGATGTACAAGATTCGTCTCCCTAACTCAGAATGCCCAGGATGGTAACTTCCTTTCGTCCATCGGCGGGAGGAGTCACGACGTTGCCTTCGATCGGCGATCCGTCCACTGTCAATGCAATCCGGTTACCCTCGCCCTTGCGCTCGATAGTTATCTTGTAGGTCACATCGCGGAAGACGCGGGTTGCGGTAAAGCCCGGCCAGTTCTTGGGAATCACCGGCGCGATCTCAAGACCGTCGAGCGTTGTGCGGATGCCGAGTATCCACTGCACGATGGCGTAGTAGTTCCACGCGGCTGTTCCGGTGAGCCAGGAGTTCTTGGCCTCGCCGAAGGTGGGCGCGTCCTTGCCGGCAATCATCTGCGCGTAGACATAAGGCTCGCAGCGATGCAGGTCGCCGATCTCTTCGCGCGCCGATGGATTGATGCGGCTGTAATAGTCGTGTGCCGCATCGCCGCGGCCCAGACGTGTTTCTCCGATCATCACCCAGGGGTTCACGTGGCAGAAGATGCCGGCATTTTCCTTGTAACCCGGCGGGTAAGAGGAAATCTCGCCAAGGTTCAAGTAATACCGGGAGTACGCAGGCTGCTGCACGACGATCCCGTGCTTGGTCGCCAGGTGCTCGCGCGTTGAGTCCATCGCCTTCAAAGCAGTGCCGTCGTCGAGTCCGATGCCTGCCAGCACGCAGAAACCATTGGACTCGATGAAGATCTTGCCCTCTTCGCACTCTTTGGAACCAATCTTCGCGCCGAAGTCGTCGTAGGCGCGCAGGAACCACTCGCCGTCCCAGCCATGTTCGCGGATAACGGCCAGCATCTTCTCGGTTTCGCCAATATAAAGGCCGGCCTCGACGTCAAGCCCGCGGCGGGTGGCGATTGCGGCCAGTTCGCGGCCTGCGTAGACAAACAGCCCGGCGATGAAGACCGATTCAGCTACCTTTCCCTCTTTGTTGGTGGTGGTCTGAAAGGACTGGCCGGGAGTATCGGAGAAGCAGTTGAGGTTAAGGCAGTCGTTCCAGTCGGCGCGGCCGATCAGCGGCAGCCCATGCGGCCCAAGGCGATCAAGCGTATAGCGGAAGCTGCGTTGCAAGTGGTCGTAGAGCGGCTGTTCGGAGCCGGGCTCGTTATCGTATTGGACCTTCTCGTCCAATATGCTCCAGTCGCCGGTCTCTTTGATATAGGCCGATACGCCCACAATGAGCCAGTGGGGATCGTCGTTGAATCCGCCGCCGATATCGTTGTTGCCGCGCTTGGTGAGCGGCTGATACTGGTGGTAAGCGCCGCCTGTCGGCAATTGCGTTGCGGCCAGGTCGAGGATGCGTTCGCGGGCGCGCGCCGGCGCCATGTGCACAAAGCCGAGCAGGTCCTGGTTGGAGTCGCGGAAGCCGAGGCCGCGGCCGATGCCTGATTCATAGAACGAGGCCGAGCGCGACATGTTGAAGGTCGCCATGCATTGATAGGCGTTCCAGATGTTGACCATGCGATTGGTGTGAATGTCGGGCGTGTTCACCTGGAAAACGTTCAGCAGGCTATCCCAGTACTGGCGGAGTTGTTCAAAGGCGGCGTCGGCCTTGACGGGGTCAAGATACTTGGCGATGGTCGGCTTGACGAGGGTCTTGTTGATGGTCTGCGAGTTGGGCGGATCGAATTTCTGGTCCACGGGGTTTTCGTGGTAGCCCAGCACAAATACAATCTGCTTTGTCTCGCCGGGTTGAAGGTCAAGCTTGACCTGGTGAGCGCCGATGGGCGACCAGCCGTGAGCGATCGTGTTGGCGAGCTGGCCGGCTTCAACGGCGGCCGGCGAGTCCCAACCCCGATAGCGGCCCAGGAACGCCTCGCGCTGGGTTTCGAATCCGGCGAGAGGTTCCGAGCAGGCGAAGTAGGCAAAATGATTGCGGCGCTCGCGGTACTCCGTTTTGTGATAAATCACGCCGTCTTCCACTTCCACCTGTCCAGTATTGAAGTTCCGCTGGAAGTTGGTGGCGTCGTCCTGGGCGTCCCACAGGCAAAACTCGATGCTTGAGAAGGCAGAAATCTGCGCCCTTGTCGAGCGGTGGTTGGTCACCGTGAGCTGCCACACTTCGAGATTCTCGTCGAGGGGAACGAAGTAGCGGGTGTGCGCCTCAATGCCGTTCGCGGAAGAGCCGATGGTGGTATAGCCCATGCCGTGACGGCAGGAGTAGTCCTCGATGGCGTGGCGCGTGGGCTGCCACGAAGGCGACCAGAACCGGCTCGATTCTTCGTCGCGCAGATAGACATAGCGTCCGCCGAAATCAAAGGGCGCATTGTTGTAGCGATAGCGGGTGAGGCGGCGGAGGCGGGCATCTCGATAGAACGAGTAGCCGCCGGCGGTGTTGGAGATGATGCCAAAGTACGCCTGGCAGCCAAGGTAGTTCATCCACGGCAGGGGCGTATCCGGTTGCGTAATCACGTATTCGCGGTTCTTGTCGTCGAAATAGCCAAACTTCATAACGCTTCTTTCCTTCAGGACGTACCGCCTGACTGCGCGGCCCCCGGTCAACAATGGTCGATTGAACGTCTTTCAAGGAGTTGGCCGGACTTCCTGTTTCAGAAGCCGGTCAAACGTTTTTCCAGACTATTTTGTTACCTTGGAAGGCGAAAGGTGATTATACTTGATGCGGCGCGAACGAGGAATTCCCAGCGCATGGAAAGTGATAGCCCTTGAGGATGTGCCGGGGATCGCTGCCGCGAATTGGCGCGATTTGAGACGATTGGGCGGGTTGCCATCGTTCCGGGCGCCTTCGCGAGGCGAGACCAGAGTAAGATGGCGAGATTGTGTCTCCAGCGGCGCATCCATGCGCAACCCGGTCGAAAGCGGCTGCTTGTCGCATCCCTTCCGAGCTCTTCCTGCGCTTGGCTAATCCGGTTGGCGCCGTTCCGGGTTCCGTTGCCGACGGCCAAGGTCTCTGCCGATCGGACGGGTTCGTATGCCAGCAATGAAATTGCCATCAACTGGCAGGAGTCGCTGGTTTTCCTGCTGGCCGGCGAACTGCAATAATCAAGCGCGGCTGGAACCGTATTCCAACCGCATGAAAATCGATTTTGCCTCCCGCGGAGAGCGGAGAGAAGATGCCAGAGGGCATTGAGGAGTCGCATGCTGCAGCTTCACGTCGTTGACATTGCTATCATCGTGGCCTATCTGCTCAGCACGGTGTTTATCGGCTATTGGGTTTCAAAACGCGCATCGCAGAGCATGCAGAACTACTTTCTCGGCGGCAACTCGATGCCCTGGTATTTGCTGGGCATCTCGAACGCATCGGGAATGTTCGACATCAGCGGCACCATGCTGCTGGTGTCGTGGATGTTCGTATACGGCTTGAAGAGCGTGTGGATTCCATGGCTTTGGCCAACCTTCAATCAGATATTCCTGATGGTCTATCTGTCTGCGTGGCTGCGCCGCTCGAAGGTGATGACTGGGGCGGAGTGGATCAAGACCCGCTTCGGCACCGGGCCGGGCGCGCAGCTTTCGCACGTGATCGTAGTGATCTACGCCTTTGTCAGCATCATCGGATTCTTCACCTATGCGTTCAAGGGCATCGGCAAGTTTGCGCAGACCTACCTGCCCTGGCATCTGTCGGCCAATGAATACGCGTTGATCCTCATTGGCATCACGGCGATTTATGTGATCAAGGGCGGCATGATCAGCGTAGTGATTACCGAAGTGGTGCAATTCTTCATCCTATCGGTCGCCTCTTTCGCCGTTGGCATTATCGCCATGCGCAAGGTGGCCCCGGAGATGCTGCACAGAGTGGTTCCGGCGGGCTGGGACAATATCTTCTTCGGCTGGCATTTGAACCTGGACTGGGCGACGCTGCTGCCGGCGGCTACGGCCAAGATTGCCGACGACAAGTATGAACTCTTCGGCTTCTTCGTCATGATGCTGCTCTTCAAGGGCATTCCGATTTCGGCGGCCGGACCGGCCCCGAACTACGACATGCAGCGCGTTCTTTCGGCGAAGAACCCCCGCGAGGCCTCGATGATGAGCGCCTGGGTGAACATTGTGCTGACCCCGCCCCGCTACTTCCTCATCATGGGCCTCACCGTGCTGGCGGCGGCCTTCTTTGGTCCCGACCTGCGCGCCATGGGAACCCACTTGGATTTCGAACTGGTGCTTCCGCTGGCGCTGGGGCGTTTCGTCCCGGTGGGCCTGCTCGGCTTCCTCATCGCCGGTCTGCTGGCGGCCTTCATGTCCAACTTTGCCGCCACCGTCAACGCGGCCCCGCCTTACTTTGTCAACGACATTTACAAGCGCTACATCAATCCCAACGCTTCGCCCAAAACGTACGTGCGGTTGAGCTATCTCGCTTCCTTTAGCGTGATCGTGATCGGCGTCATCTTCGGCTGGAACGTGACCTCGGTCAATGAGGTCGTGGTCTGGATTGTCTCCGGCCTCTGGGGTGGGTATACGGCCTCGAACGTCCTCAAATGGTACTGGTGGCGCTTCAACGGTTACGGGTATTTCTGGGGCATGCTGACTGGCATCGGCTCCGCGCTTGTGATGCCCAAGATCGTGCCCCATGTGGCGTTCGTGCAGCATCTGCTGGCAACCTACACCATCAACATGGAGGTGGTGATCATCTTCCCGGTCGTCGTGGGGATTTCGTTGATCGGCTGCCTGTTCGGCACGTTTCTCACCAAGGCGGAGCCGGACGAGGTGCTCATGGATTTCTATCGCCGCGTACGGCCATGGGGTTTTTGGGGGCCGGTGCTGAGGAAGGTGCTGGCAGAGGACCCCGGCTTCAAGCGCAACAAGGACTTTGCGCGCGACATGTTCAATATCGCCGTGGGCATCGTCTGGCAAATTGCTCTGGTGGCGCTGCCGTTGTATGTGGTGATTCAAGAGTTTGAGCGCGCCGCCATCGCCCTGGCCGTAATTCTTGGAACATCGCTGATTCTCAAGCTCACATGGTTCGACCATCTGTCGGAGCGCGAGGTCGAAACCGATCTGGCTGCGGCCGGAGACAGTTAACCGAACTCGACCGGCCGGCTGCATTTTTGGAACAGACTGCAGCCGCCATGATCTTCACACGGGGCAGATCGCAGGCCCGCCGCAAAGCCAGAAAGGCCAAGACCCTTGGATCGCCACTCCAGAACCCAGCAAACACAGGTTTTGCCGGCCGCTCAGCGAACTGGGGTGACTGTCGAGCACATCTCCTACCACGGTTGGCCCGACTGCTATCTCCTCGCCAACGGGTGCGTGGAAGCAGCGATCGTTCCAGCGATCGGCCGCGTGATGCAACTGCGGCTGGCGGGGGAAGCAGAGGGTGCGTTTTGGGAGAACCGGGCCTTGGATGGCCAACTGCACGAGGCGGTCTCGAACGACTGGATTAACTTTGGCGGAGACAAGTGCTGGCCGGCTCCACAAACCGTCTGGACGGGGCAGCAAGGCCGGGACTGGCCTCCTCCGGCAGCTTTTGACGCGCTGCCCGTTGAAGCTGTTGTCACGGACCGCGGCGTCATGGTGACGTCGCCCATCGATATGAGTTTCGGCATCCAGGTTGTGCGCCAGGTGGAACTGGACGCCGAGCAGCCCATCATGAGGATTGGGACCGAGTATCGCAAGGTCGTTGGCGGCGCTGTCCGAGTAGGCATATGGACCGTTACTCAGTTGCAGGAACCCGAGCGCGTTGGCATCCTGCTTTCGGCAAAATCGAAGTTCGCGGCGGGCTATGTTCGCTTGCTTGAGGCCGAACCGGCCGGCCTGAAAATCGACGGACGCCTGCTTTGGCTCGGCCGCCATACCCGGCAATACGTGAAAGTCGGCACGGATGGGAGCAGCTTGGCCTGGGTGGGACGAAACTGCGTAGTCAGGATCGACGCGGAGACTGGGCCGGGAGAATATCCCGATGGCGGCTGCGTCACCGAAGTGTACACCAACCCCGATCCATTGAAGTATGTGGAACTGGAAACGCTGGGGCCCCTTACGACGATGGAGGTCGGCGACCGGATCAGGCAGACCACGACGTACACGGTGACGCCGCGGTCGGAACGGGATCCTGAAGCCGAAGCACGCAAGTCGCTTGCCTGAGGGCAGGGGACTTGCACGAGGCCGCGGCGGGCGTCAAGAGGCTTTTGCTGCCTGGGCCATCTTCAAGACTAAATCGACTTACTTGATTGAGCGGCCCCCGCCGTTCCAGGCAGTGCGGCGGGCTCGGAGCTTGACGGGAGATGGGGCGGCGCAAGCCGCAAAAAATCTTGCTTGACAACTGATCGCTCTGGGGCGTGTAATGTGCGCGGCTCTGTAAAAAGAGTTTTTTTGTCATCCAGCTTAAACGTTTGATTGCTAGAAGTGAAACGTTTAAGCGAGAAAATCCAAAAAAGCGGAGAAGTGCAAATTGTCTCTTCCATTCCATGTAGAAGAATCGGGCAGTTCCGGCGCTTGGACTGGGGTTGTTCAACCCTTGGCAGGTAGGCGGGAAGTGAACGCTTGCATGGAGTTGAAGAGTATTCCTGCATGTTCAAACGCAGGCGGCTCTCCGTGGCGGGAACGCCTTGGGATTGGCCGGCAAGACGGGCATGGTGGACCGAAGGATCATGAAGTGAATCGATTCACTTCGTGTGAGGCTCTTCGGTGCACAGCAACGGGTTTCAGTCCTGACCAACGGGGCAGCGACTGGGGCGCCAGACAAAAACAGCATCAATTTGAAAAGGAAGGTCACATGAGACAAGCGAGATACAGGTTTTTCCTGTTGCCGTTGTTCTTCGTACTGGCATGCGCGGGAGCATTTGCGCAGGCCAACTCCGAGGTCACCGGCATCGTCACGGACCAGACCGGAGCTGTGGTCGCGGGAGCGAAGATTACGCTCACCGATCCGGCCACTGGGGCGGTTCACACAAGTGTCAGCGGAGCCACCGGCTTGTACGATATGCCGGGCTTGAACCCGGCCAACTACAACCTGAAGGCCACAGCCAAGGGCTTTGAGGCTTATGCGCAGACGGGCATCGTGGTCAACATTTCCGCGACGTTCCGCGTCGATGTCAAGCTCACGATCGGCGCCGAAACGCAGACGGTAACCGTCGAGGCCGACGCCCTGGCGGTGCAGTCCGACTCCAACGTGATCAGCACGCTGATCACTTCAGAGGATATCGGCGAACTGGCCACTGAGAATCGCAACTTCTCGTCGCTGGCTGCTCTCGGCCTGGGCGTAACCAACAATCTGCCCGATAGCAACGCGGTTGCCGCTGTGAGTTCCAGCTGGGCTATCAGCTTCAATGGCTTGAGCCAGGCGCACAACGTATGGATGATCGACGGCGGCGAAAGCTATGATCGCGGCAGCGGCGGCAAGAGCGCTCTGCAGCCTTCACAGGACGCCCTCAGCGAGTTCCAGGTTCTGGCCAGCAACTATCCGCCAGACTATGGCATCTCGACCGGCGGCACCATTTCGATGGCGGTCAAGAGCGGCACCCAGAAGTTCCACGGCACACTGTGGGAGGAAGATCGCAACACGGACTTCAACGCCAACTACTTCTTCAACAAGCTACAGGGCTCGGCGCGGCCGACCACCCACTACAACATCTACGGCTACAACCTGGGCGGCCCGCTTTTCGTGCCCAAGGTGTACAACTCGGACCACAAGAAGACCTTCTTCTTCTGGAACGAAGAGTGGCGCAAGACGTCGAGTATTGGCGGCACCAATAGCCCCACCATCGATCCCGCCGACAAGCCGATTGCTGGCACGGATCTGACGTATGTGGCTCCCAAGTTTGCCACTGCGCTTCCGGGTGCGCCAACCGGCACGCCGATCCCGCAACTGATTGTTCCAAGCGCAGTTGGCGATCCCAAGCTGCTTGCCACGTTGAAGGGCCTGGGTCTGACCCCCGGTGAATGCTTCAGCAAACAGGCGCCGGTGAACGACACCTACGGCAAGCCGACCTGCCCCGGCACAGCTGTCATTCCGCATTCGCTTTTCGATGCGAATGCCATCCTGTATCTCAATTCGCCCATTCTGCCAGCGCCGACCACCGGCAACGATTATGCCGTTGCCAACGTCCCGCTGCCCACCAGCGCGCGTGACGATATTGTGCGCATCGATCACTCGTTCAACGACAAGTGGTCATTGATGGGCCACTGGATCGGCGAATCGCTGACCACGGCGGCCCCCGGACCGTTCCTGGGCTGGACCTCGTACAGCTACAACACCGTCACCAGCGTCCTGGACAGCCCGTCCAATGGCGCTGTGATCAAGCTGACTGGCGCCATCACGCCCAACATGCTGGTTGAAGCCAGCATCAACTATAACGGCAACCTGCTGATGTTTGCCGACAGCGCGAATGCCAACAAGCCGTCAGGCTGGAACATCACCCCGGTTACCTCGGCCTTCCAGCTCAACCAGAGAACAGTGCTGCCGGGCATCGCTGGCTTAAGCGGAGATTCAAGCGGATTCGGCGCCCCGTATGGAACCAGCGAAGACACCAGCACCTCACCCTATGCCAATGCCGCACGCGACTATGAACCCAAGGTAGACATTTCGTACACCATGGGCAAGCATACGATGAAGTACGGCTTCAGCTACAACCGCTACACCAAGAAGCAGATCATCGGCGGCGATTCTCAGGGAGCGTACGACTTCGCCGCAAATTCGGGCGACGGCATGATGGATATGCTGCTCGGCTTGCCTAACAAGTACAGCCAGGAGCAGACAACGCCCCTCTTCCATTGGTACAGCCAGACGCCTTCGGTCTATGCCATGGACGACTGGCACGTGACCCCCAGGTTGAGCCTGCAGTTGGGCATCCGCTATGACGCCATGCCGCACACCGTGGAACGCAGCAACTCCATGGCCAACTTCGTCCCCAACAATTACCTGTCGGCCAGTGCACCCACCTGGAGTGCCGGCGACGGCACCATCGCCTCGACTAGCCCCGGTGTGCAAACCATCGGCGGCGTGCCGTTCTACCTGAACGGTATCGTCCTAGCGGGCCAGAACAAGACTCCGAGGGGCCTGGTTACCAACGACTACAAAACGATCCAGCCTCGCGTCGGATTCTCTGAGGATCTCTTCGGCAACGGCAAAACCGTTCTCCGCGGCGGCTTTGGAACCTTCTACGAGCGCATTCAGGGCAACGACGTCTTCGATATGGACAGCAATTCGCCGTATGCCGCCAACCTTTCACTCAGCAACACCTACTTCAGCACCCCTGGAACCAACTGGCAGAATGGCGCTGTTACCAGCCCCACCTCGCTTCCGGTCTTCGTTACAGGCCTGACCACCATGGCCACAACCTACAAGGCTCCTGGCTCGGCGATGTACAGCCTGGGCGTCCAGCGCGAGGTGGCTCCCGCGCTTATCTGGCAAGTTCAGTATGTCGGCAACATCGACTGGCACCAGAGCATTCAGCGCGCCATCAACACCTTCCCGCTCACCACTCCCAACGCGATTCGCGCCGACGCGGGCGATCCAACCAACAAGGCGGTAGGCGACTCTACCGACGTGTCTTTGGGTAACGCTGCCAACACCTATGTCACCTACCAGGGCTGGGGTGGCATCACCCAGGCCGAAACCACCGCAACTGCAAGCTACAACAGCTTCCAGACTGGCTTGCGCATCCAAAACAAGTGGGGATTGAGCGGTGAAGCCGATTACACCTGGTCGCACCAGATCGATTCCACCATTAACAGCCAGGATCTGGCCACCATCAGCAATCCCTTCAACTCCAAGTACGACAAGGGATCGGGCAGCCTGGATCGCCGTCAGCAGTTAAGCGTCAACTACGTCTACAAGCTCCCCTTCTTCAACAAGGATCAGGGCATTGTCCGCGCAGTTGCGGGCGGATGGGAACTTGCCGGCACGTTCGTCGACAATACCGGTCTGGTTGCAACTCCCAGCGGGAACGGACCCTTTGACTCGGTCGGATTGGGCGGCGGTTATTCCAATCGTCCCAACATCTTCGGCAAGATGGACTACCCCAAGAAGAGGTTGGAGTGGTTCGATAGCTCAGCTGCCAAGGTCACCCAGACCGTTCCAGGGTGGCTCGGCGGCCCGAACCTGGGCTTCGGCAACGCCGGCAAGGACTCGATCGTCGGTCCCGGCCGCGTCAACTTCACCACGTCGCTTTACAAGACGTTTGCCTTCACCGAGCGCATGAACTTCCAACTGCGCATCGAGTCGTTCAACACCTTCAACCATACCGAATATAACGGCATCAGCACCGGCTTTGGCAGCGGCAACTTTGGCCAGGTCACCAACACGTGGGATCCGCGCTCGCTGGAATTGGGCGGCCGCTTCACGTTCTAACTCAACCCTCAACCGGGGCGCGGCGGGCAATCCCTGCCGCGCCCTTTTCCTTTGGACGCGCCGATGAATGTCCTTTGCGGATGGCGAAGAGAATTGGGAACTTGGATATTTTCACCGATGCCGCGATGCGCGCGGCGCGGTCTTTCAGCGTGGGTGCAGCAGTAAAGATGCAGCGTGGAAGGGGCGTCCTCGACCCAACACACTCCATGCAGACGTTCTGGAAATGGCACGGGAGCACGCGCAACAGTCAACGGAAAAGTGATCGATGCAGAAATTCAGCCGCAGGTTTCGGATTCGATAGCTTTTCCCTATTGGATGGTGTTACAAAAGGAGTGTATGGTAAAGCGAGTACGATCAGGGCCCAGGCCGCGGCCAGGGCAACCCGTGAGTCTGCGTACGCTCGGCGAGTACCTGAATCTGTCACCAGCCACGATTTCGCTGGTGCTGAACAATGCTCCCGGCGTGCGCTCGATTCCGCAGGATACAAGAGACCGGGTCACCGAGGCGGCGGCGAAATTCGATTACCGGCCCAGCTTCTACGCGCGCTCGCTGCGCAAGCGTCAGACATTTTCGATAGGGGTCTTGATTCCTGACCTGAACGACAACTACGCCGCGCAAGTGCTGACCGGGATGGAGGAGTTGCTCATCGAGGAGGGCTACTTCTATCTGACTGCGAGCCATCGCCGCAAGCCCGATCTGATCGATGAGTACCCGCGCCTGCTGATGGACCGCTGCGTGGAGGGGTTCGTGCTGATCGACACGGTGCTGGAGCATGGGCTGAAGCTGCCGGTGGTGTCGGTGGCCGGGCATCGCAAGATTGAGGGCGTGACCAATGTGGTTCTGGATCAACGGCGCGCGGCGGAACTGACGCTGCGCCATCTTTACCAACTGGGACATCGCAGGATCGCATTCATGCGCGGCGGCAGCCACAGTTCGGATGCCGATGAAAGATGGGAATGCCTGATGGCGGTGGCGCAAGACTTGAAGCTGGAAGTGCCGCCCGAGTTGACTGTGCAAATCCAGACGCGGGTTTCAACGCCGGAGATGGGTTTTTGGCCGGTGAATGAACTGGTCAACCGCGGCGCCGACGCTACCGCGCTGGTTTGCTACAACGACGTCTCTGCCATTGGAGCGATCCGCGCCCTGATGAATCATGGCTTGCGCGTGCCGGAGGATGTTTCCGTGGTGGGCTTCGACGATATTCAGAGCGCGGCCTATCACAACCCCAGCCTCACCACCATTCGCCAGCCGTTGCAACACATGGGGGCGGTGGCGGCGCGCATCCTGCTGCAACGGATTCGCGGCCAGGAGGCCTATCAGGACACAGTGCCGATCCTGCCTGAACTGGTAATTCGAGAATCCACCTGCCCTCCCAATCCAGAGCGCAACCGCTGGAGGCGGGTCTGAAGTTTTCAAGACCGGAACGGCCCGGATATTGAGCGGCAAAGAGATCTATTGGGCGATTGCCGGAAAGGGAACTGGCGGCCTTTCAGAGCCAGACCGCTGTGTGCCCTGGGCATGTATTTGCGGCTTGCGCGCTCAATTGTTCCGTTAGATCAAAGCCATGGCGGGCCAGGAACCAGGCTGCGCCGTGGACTCGCTCTTGTAGAACGCCGCCGGGATAAATCGCTTGGCATATGGCCTCGGCTTGCCGGCCCAGCGCGGCATCTCGCTGCAATTGGAAGCTTGCCGCCAATCTGCGCAGACGATTCATCTGGTAGCGCATCTTGCTGGCAGCCGTCTGGGCTGAACGGCCCAGTCCCGCATCCAGCACTCCCATCCATTCCAGCAGAGGCGTCAACTCGGCGTCCAGCGCCGTTCCCGCCGCCGCCAGCTTGCGCTTTCCTTCGATGGGCATGGCGCGCGCCGCCAGCAATTGCGCCAGCGACCCCGGTGTTTCGCCGAATACCCGTTCCAGCCTCAGGTCGTGCCTGTGCAGCAATTCGCCAATGGCTGGCTCGATGAGCGTCGCGGAGAAGCGCGGCTCGACAGGCGTGATCCGGCCCAGAATTTTCTCGAAGAGCACAGCGGATTGAGCAAAGTATGCTACTTCCGCAGGGCCGCCGATGTTGAGCGAAGTGGACAGCAGAAAATCCTGAAAGACAGGCCGAAGCAGCGCCGAAGGTGAGATGCGCTCCGGCTCGGCGTCCAAGATGCCGAGCAAATCCGTCGTTGAATAGCTCTGCCGGCCGGCATGCCACAAACCGTCGGGCTCCTGCGCGCTGGGCACTGTGCGCTTGAGCGCCAGGCGTGCGCCAGTTTTCTCGTCAAGGAGAAACAACAGGCTGGATTGCGCGCCCACGGCCACCTGCGCTTGATAGCCCGCAGCCTCGAGTTCGCCCTGCCTCGCGACCAGCGCCGCATGGAACTCGTCGGCGCGCTCCACTGCCGCCCGCAGTACCGGCGCTCCCATGCGGTGGAATGCTCGCCCGCTTGCATCCAGCACCAGCAGCTCCAGCGCGGCAAACACTTTCGCATAAAACTGGGCAAATGCCTGAGCGAAGGTGCGGCCAGGTTGGTATGCGTCCGCCAGAGCGTCCATGGCATCGGATGGACCCAGCAACTCCCAGGCCTGTTCGACCAGGGGCGCGATCCGCTCGTCGAGTACGATGCCGCCCACGGGCCGAGGCGCCTCGGGCGCGCCGGTATAAGCCAGCGTGCGCAGCTCCCGCCCAGCAGGAAAGACGACATGGTTGATTTCAGCAAAGTCATGGTCTTCGCTGGCCAGCCAGAAGATGGCCACGTGAGGATGGCCAGCCGCATTGCAGTGCCTGGCCCGCGCCACGGCAGAGGCTGCCTTAAAGGGCGTAAACAGCGGCCCGCCGAACAACCCCACCTGCTGCCCGGTAACCACCGCCCCCGCGCCCTTGCACAGCGCCTCAAGCGCGGGGTTGGCGGTTGGCGAAGGATTCTGCTCTGCAAGCAGCCGAACCAACTCCGGCCAGTGCGCGGGGACGGGCGGACGCGCCTGCCAGCCGCTGCCCTGGACGTTCTTGCCCGGCAGAGACAGATAGAAAGTCCGCGCAGCCGCGTCGCCGGCGCAGTAGTCAAGAAACAGCCGGTGCAGGCCCGGCACAACGGTAATGGGATAACAGTCCGCGGTCGGCAACTTATTCACTTTCGGTCATTCGCTTCCGGATTATCTGGCTATAAGGAGCCGCTTGTGGTGATAAAAATGGGAACTTGGCTCTGTTAAGGATGCCATGCCGGGCGCAATCGATGCATAACTGTTCAATTCCGCTCCCATGCGCGGACGCGTCGATGCGTATACTCATTATCGGACCGCGTACGCGCGTTTGCGTATGATCGCGCCTTTTAGGAGAGAGACAAGAGATGCCAGCGAAAACGAAAGCCGTGAAGGCCAGCAAACCTGCCAATGCAATGGCCGCAGAACCGACAAATTCGCCGACGAAAGTGAAGTCTGCCGCGCCCAAGAAAGCCAAGCCGTCCAAAGCAAATAAAAACGCGAACGCAAAGCCAAAGCGGGCGAAAGCTGGCAAGCCGACGGTGAAGAAAGCCTCGAAGCCGCGCAAGCCAGCGGCATCCGTTGAAACGGCGCAACTGCTAAGCTCCGAGGTCGTTTATCAGGGGCCGCTGTTCCGCGTGCTCCACGACAAGCTGATCGAGCCCGGCGGGCGGCCAAGCGAGCGCGACGTCATCCGCCACAACGGCAGCGTGGTCATCCTCGCCATCGACAGCTCCAAAAGCAAGAAGAACCCCTGGATCGTGGTCGAGCGCCAGTATCGCCATGCGGCTCAGCAGTTTTTGTGGGAGCTTCCGGCTGGCAAGCTCGATGCCGGCGAAGACGCGCTCACCGGAGCCAAGCGCGAACTGGCCGAAGAGACCGGCTACAGCGCAAAGAAATGGAAGCCGCTGGTGGAGTACTACGCCAGCCCCGGCTTTCTGGGCGAATCGATGAAGGTCTTTGTGGCTGAGGGCCTGGTGGCGGGTGACGCCCATCCTGAGGCCGACGAGCAGATCGAATTCCGTCTGGTCAAGCTATCCGAGGTACTCAAGATGATCGCGAAGGGCGCCATTCTGGACGGCAAGACGCTGACCAGCGTGCTGCTTTACGCGCGGATCAACGCGGGCAAGCGGAAGAAATAGCAGCCGGTTGCACGACTCAATCGCTTCTCGCTGTTCCCTGCTTCTTTTGCGGGGTTTTCTGAGTCCTGGTCGACCTGCAACAGGGTATGCCCCCGGCGATGCGGGCCTACGCTGGCAGGTTGTAGGGCAGGTCCGTCTCATTTTGTGGCAGGGATTGTAAAAAAACCTCCAACCTTTCCGTCCTTTTTCTCGTCATATGAATGTCGGCGTGCGATCCCCTCGTTCGCCGTATCCCCGCAATACCCAAAGAAAGCAGGAGCCTGTGGCCCAGTACAAAGGGAAGGTCAAGTGGTTCAACAACGCCAAGGGCTATGGATTCATCGGACGCGAAGACGGGCCGGATGTATTCGTTCACTACTCATCGATTCAGTTGGACGGGTACAAAACGCTGAAAGAGGGCGATGACGTCGAGTTCGACATCGTCCAAGGTCAGAAAGGTCCCCAGGCGGATGCAGTGATCCGCTTCAAGGACGCCGCCCACACCGCAGCCTAGCGGCGCGCAAGGCCGGGCGTTACCGCAAGACCGCCGCCGGGCGGTAGGGTTGGGGTGCGCCCAAATCCTTCCCGTTCGTCACACGGCGCCGCTTGGGTTTGCAGCGTTTGGTCTCCGATCTCTGTTCTACTGTCTGCGGAGGCTCACGCAATGGACAACCCCGCCATGGCGCGGCTGCTGGCCGAAACAGCCGACCTGCTGGAGATCGACGGCGGAGACACCTTTCGCATCCGCAGCTATCGCCGTGCCGCCGAGGCCGCCGAGCAAACCACAGTGGACCTCGTGGCCGCCGCGCCGGAGACGACCCGCCTGCTTGAGATTCCGGGAATAGGCAAAGGCATGGCCGCCAACCTCCAGGCCATAGCTGCCACTGGCACACTGCCGTTGCGCGAGGAACTGCTGGCCAAATACGGCGCGGGCATTCTGGAGTTGCTGAAACTGCCCGGCATGGGGCCCAAGACCGTTGCGCTGCTGTGGTCCGCGGCGCAAATCGCCAGCATCGGCCAGCTTGCCGAGGCCATCGATGCGGGGCGCCTGACGGGTCTTCCCCGCATGGGAGATAAGCAGATTGAAAAGCTGCGCAAGGGCATTGGCGACTATCGCCGCAGCGCAGGCCGCTTCCGGATCGACGTGGCTGAGGACGCCGCCAGCCTCATTGCGGCTTACCTGCTTGCATTTCCGGGTGTTGACAGGGTTACGCCAGCAGGTTCTCTGCGTCGAGGCCGGGAAACCGCCGGCGACCTGGATCTGCTGGTCACCGGTCCGGCTTGCGCCTTGGACCACACCGCCCCGATTGTTGCCTATGTTGCGGCTTACCCCGGTATTCAGGACATCATCGCCAAGGGCGAAAACAAAGTGAGCTTTCATTTAAGCGGCGGTCTTCAAGTGGACGTGCGCCTACTGCCAGCAGCCTCCTACGGGGCCGCCTTGCAATACTTTACCGGCTCCAAGGCCCACAACGTGGCGCTGCGCCAGCGAGCCCTGAAAATGGGCTATACGCTCAGCGAGTGGGCTCTGGCCCGCCTCGACGACGACTCGACGGTTGCCGCGGCCACCGAGCAGGAAATCTACGCCGCCCTGGGATTGGATTGGATACCCCCCGAGCTGCGCGAGAATCTGGGCGAAATCGAGGCTGCCGCCCGCCACGCGCTGCCCCGGCTCATCGAGAAAGCCGATCTGCGCGGCGACCTGCATATGCACACCACGGCCAGCGACGGCCACAACTCCATTCACGAAATGGCCGAGGCCGCGCTTGCGTGCGGCTACGGGTACATCGCCATCACCGACCACTCCAAGAACCTGGCCATGACCAACGGCCTCGACGAGATGCGCGCGCTTGAGCATATTGAGCGCATCCGCGAAGTGGATCGACGGATGGAAGGCCGCATTCGTGTCTTCACGGGCATCGAAGTGGACATTCTGGCCGATGGCGCCCTCGATCTGGACGACGAGGTACTGGCGCAGATGGACGTGGTGATCGCCAGCGTCCACAGCCGCTTTGAGCAAAGCCGCGAGGAGATGACTGCTCGCGTGCTGCGGGCCATCGAAAACCCATATGTGCGGATTCTGGGCCATCCCACCGGCCGCCTGTTGCTGCGCCGCGAGCCCTTTGCCCTGGATATGGGGACGATCCTGCGCCGAGCCGGCGAACTGGGCCTGGCCGTGGAACACAACGCCGCCCCCGAGCGCCTCGACCTCAATGATCGCGACCTTCGCCTTGCCAAGGAGTTGGGCTGCAAGATCGTCATCGACTCGGATTCGCACGACGCCCGCAACCTGGGCCGGATGGACTGCGGCATTCGGCAACTGCGCCGCGCCTGGCTGGGGCCTGGGGATGTGCTGAACACACTGGGAGCGGAGGATATTCTGGTGGCGCTGAGGGAAAGGCCATGAAGCGAGGAATTGATTCTCTGCATTTTGGCGCCTGCGAAATGACTGTTGCGTGGCCGCCTGCACGAAATTCATGGCCCTCCATGCGTTTTTAGCGATAAGATAAGGGCGCTATGAGCCTACTGCATCAAGATTCACCCGAAGCTCTCGATGATGCCGCCCGCGGCGAGGAATTCACCAAAGGGTCCAGCCACGTAGTCTGGGCAGGCGTGGTTGCAGCCGTACTGGTCACCGTCGCAGTCGCCGCATATGTGATTGCTGGGCAAAAGCCGCCCATCGCCAGCGGAGAGATCGAGCAGGTGTGGGTTCATCCGCAACACACCGTGACTCCGCAGTTCGACGCCAACGGCGCCCCGATGCCCCAGGAGAGCTTCGATCAAGTCTATGTGTTTGCCCTTGTCAAGTTGCGCAACGAGAGCAAGGCGCCAATCTACTTGCACAACATCATGGCCAATACCAAGCTGAATGACGGTATCCACTCGAGCTATGCGGCAACCGAGGCGGACTACGACCGGGTCTTTCTAGCTTATCCGGCGATGCCTGTGCCGCACGGCAAGGGGTTGCCCCTCACCATGACCATCGAACCAGGCCAAACCGTTGAGGGGACCATCGTTTCAGCTTTCCGCATGAGCAAACAACAATGGGACGCGGGCAAGGACCTGAACTTCACCTTCGCATTACAGTACCAGCCCAGCCTGATGCTCGCGCCCCACTCCGCGGTTATTGTCCAGTAGAAGCTGGCGCGGGCGCGCTCTTGGGCGTCGACAGGTACCCGGTGATCGAGGAATTCTTTGCCCCGACTGAGTTCACCACGATCTCAAAGAGCACAGGATCCTTACCGCTATAAAATTGCAGCGGCTCGTTGAGGTTCCTGTCCTTCTTTTCGTACTGCTTGTCGTCGGAGTAGACCACCAAAGTGAACTTGCTCTTCTTGGAATCGGCCTTTTTCAACTCGAGGCTTACCGTGCCCACGGGCTTCTTTTCGCCCTTGATCAAAGTGAACTCATAGAAGTTGCGATCGCCCTTGTGCTTCAAGACTTCCAATTCGTCGTGATTGCGAGCGATCAAGCTGCTGTGGCCGCTCAAATCCCCCTTCATCGACGTCAATTGGGCAATAGCGCTGGCCAGCTCACTCTGCGTCTTGGCCACGTCGGTCTTCACTCCGCCCACGTCGGTCTTAACATCGGTAACCGCGCTTGAGACAGCTGTTACTTGCTGCGCAGTCTGCTTCTCTGCGCTGGCAAGCCTCTGGGCGCTGGCTTCGTTGCGCTCTTCGCGTGCGGTAATCTCCTGGGCGCGGCTGTCCAACTGTTTCTGTGTCAACCCTAGCGATGTTTTCAGCTCATCGGTGGCCACTTCCAGCCGGGCGTCTGTCTCGCGCAAGCGAGCTTCAAGCTTGACGTTCTGCTGCTTGGCTTCAGCCAGTTCACTTTGCTGGGCCGTTAACCGGCTGCCGAGTGTAAAGCTCCAGATCAGCCCGGCTATTGCAGCCACCAAGGCCACTGCGATCGCTGCCAGCAATGCGCCGGAATAAGTTCTGGGGACATTTTCGACTTCTTCACTCATTTGATTCCCTTTCTTTTGTGTGGCGGCCGTTCGGCGAACCGCTCCTTGAAGGCCTTTGCGCTGGGCCCAGGCCGTGATGTTGGCGACGCTCCGTCCGGTTGGACGCCTTTGCGAGAATCCGCAAGATGGAACTTCCCGTGTCTTTGGTCAGTTCCAGCCTTTATGATCCAAACTCCAGAGATGCCGTACCGCATGCCTCCGGGGGAACCTCCCGAATATATCGTAAAACACCTGAAACGTGCAGAGCATACTGGATATTCACCGGGGCAATCGCATCTGGTTTTCGCTGAACCTATTTCTCTTGAAGCGGCGAAGCGCCGGAGAAGTAAATCGTACCTGAAGGCTGGCCCGTTGCCGCAAAGCGGCGCAGAGCGGTCAAGCCGGCGGGATGCGCTTTTACGGCGCGGTCGATCTCATCGCCGTCGAAGGCCAGCACGATGGCCGCATGAGCGGCGGGTGCGGCCAATGCTTCGCGATAAAGCTCCCGGTCGCTTTCGTTGATCGTCTGTCGCAACGGAATCCCTGTGAAGGCGACGAGATTGGGATAAACCGAAGTGTTCATCAGGATTACGCCGCCGGGCCGCTGAGCGAGCAGCGCGCGCAGAACCGGTGGAATCAGTTCCTCGAAGGGGCGGCGCGCTTCGATGTTCTTTTTGCCTTCGACGTAAGTCAGCGGGCGCTCGCGCAGCATCGTGGCTGCATTCAGTGCAACGATCACGAACAAAATGGTGGTCGAGTACTTGAGCCACCGGGGTTGGAACTCGATAGGCTTGAATTCGCGGACTGCGGCGACGCCAAACTGCGCGGCAAACCCGAGCCCCAGCGCCAGGGCTGGCAACAGTTCCATGCCATAGCGCGTGTTGTACCAGGAATGGGGCCACCAGACGGGCAGGAAGATGGGGACCGACCCGTAAGCCACCGAATACGCATAGAAAGGCGCCGGCAGCCACAGCAGCATCGCCCAAGTAAATTCCCGCCGGCGCTGGGCCAGCCATCCGCACAGTGTGCCAAAGAGGCTCAGCGCCAGCAGCGCGTTGCCCCATGCTGCCGCGGCTGCGTCCATCTCAGCGGCCTTCAAAAAGAAGAGTAGTGCGACCCACGGATTGTGCCAGCCTGGATGCGGCGGTCCGGCTCCTGCAGATGCGGTTTGAATCTCGATTGCCTTGGCCGAGTAAGGGCCGCGTGCGAAATAAAGCCAATCGCCGAAGGCCGAGGAGTTGTAAATGAACCATACCACCGGCGCGGCGACGACCAGAAGGCTCGCCGCCCAAAACGCCGCGGAACGCAACCGGCCGCGGCGGGCCAGTGTGAGCCCCATGCATCCCCAGGCCAGCAGGGCCATCACCCAGCCGTCATAGCGCGTAAAGACCGCGGCTATCAACGCGGCGGCGATGCACCAGGCAAGGCGGCTGGTTTGATATGAGGCTGCTGAAAAAGAGGGAATGCTTGGAGAAACTGACGAAAGACTTCCCTCAGGGGCTAAAGCCCGCTTTGTTTTTGCGGTACTTGCGGCACGACTCAAGTCGTGCCCTGATACAAAGCCGGATTTTTTCGCAGTATCTTCATCCAGGCTTGATCGCCATTCCACCAGCCAGACGGCGATCCAAATGGTCTCGCACAAAAAGAGCGGCTCGGTCATGGCCGTGGTTTGCAGGTAGAGCAGGTTGGGATTGGTGGCGAAGAAGGCCAGAGCAAGGGCCGCGACGGCAGGCGAAAGCCAGCGGCGCGCCAGCCGGTAGATGCCCGCGCAGGCGGCCAGATAAGCCAGCGCCGACGGAATCACCCCGGCAAATCCGTTGGCCCACCAACTGTATACCTGCACGAAGGGAATCTGAAGGATGTGAGGCAGGGGCAGCCACACCGATCCCAACTGAGTGAGGCGCGGCTGATGCGAGTCGAAGACCCGCCGAGCGATGTGCAGATGGGCAACCGCGTCGCCATAGTTGAGCATGGCGCCGTGTTGCCAACTCCACAGCAAAGCCCCCATGGAAGCCGCCGCACAGCAGGCCAGTACTGCCAGCCACTCTGGCCGCTGTACGCGACGAATGGAACTCTCAGTCAAGGTGGGTCAACTCGCGGAAGAGAATAAAGCGGTCGTCGATCTCCTTGCGGGAGAGTTCCTGCAACCGCTCGGTGCCAAAGCGTTCCACTGCAAACGAGCCCAGCACGCTGCCGTAAAACATGGCGCGCCTGAAGGCGGCCGGAGTGAGTTCGGGCTGAGAGGCCAGATAGCCGAAGAATCCGCCGGCAAAGCTGTCGCCCGCGCCGGTGGGATCGACTACTTCCTCCAGCGGCAATGCAGGCGCCCGGAACGGATGGGGGTCCACGCCCTCACCCCTGGGAGCAAAGCTGCGATCACTGAAGAAGGCCGTGGCGCCATATTCACCGTGCTTCACCACAAGTGTCCCCGGCCCCAGCGTCAGCACCGCGCGCGCCGCCTGCACAAGGTTGTTGTTGCCGGCCAGCATCTTGGTCTCGGTTTCGTTGATGAGCAGAATGTCGAGCCCCTTCAACATGGCGAGAAGCGCGGGGCGATGATCCTTGATCCAATAGTTCATGGTGTCGCCGGCCACCAGCTTCACGTCGGGCATCTGCTCGCGCACGCGCCGTTGCAAGACCGGATCGATGTTGGCAAGAAACAAAAACTCGGAATCTCGATAAGCTTCGGGAATCTTCGGCGCAAAGGCCGCAAAAACATTCAGGTCCGTTTGGTGCGTCTTGGCTTCGTTCAGATTGTCGAGATACGACCCCTCCCAGAAGAAGCTCTTGCCCGCCGCCCGCTCAATGCCTCGCGTGTCGATCTTGCGGGCGTTGAAGACGGCCTCCTGCTCGGGGCCAAAGTCCTCGCCCACCACGGCGATGACGCGCACATCGGTAAAGAAGCTGGCGGCCAAGGAAAAGTATGTAGCCGCGCCACCGAGGCAGCGCTCCCTGCGCCCTGCCGGGGTTTCAATAGAATCGTAGGCAACGCTGCCTACTACGGTAATTGCCATTGTTTCTCCCTCTTTCGTGAAGATGTCTGAAATAGTCTGAAATGAAGGCCCTGGTCTTAAACCGCCTTCAACGAAGAACCGCTGTCTTAATGGCGCAATACTTGGCATCGCCGCAATCAATCACTGAACCTTTCAAATAAACCCTGCAATGCCTCCGGGCCCCGAACTCCGCCTGAAGTCACAAATGTTTCGACACCTATGTGGCCATCTTCGTGAAGCTCGATTTCCCACCGCTCTCCAGGCACGGAGACTTCGACCATGATTGCGCCCTGAGTGGGGTCCGAGATCTGATAGTAGATATGCGCGGCCTTCAGTCGGGACAGCAAGTTCAACAAATCGCTAATCGTCGCAGAACTCATCCGTCAAATCTCCCGTATGTTTGATCCGCGGCTCTATCCTCGGAGGGAGGCTGCGAGTAACTCCCTCAGGGGCTAAAGCCCAAATCAGAATTGCAACCTTTACGGCACGACTAAAGTCGTGCCCTTTCAAAACATCGACCGGAGCAGAGGCTTCATAGGCCTACAGCTGATTCCCTAACTCTTCTTTACCACCCGAAATACTTCCCAAACAGCAGCCCTACCTTCTCCTTCGCCGCCTCGGGAATCGCATCTGGCGCGGTCAGCACGGCATACTTTGCCGCCGAGGCGCACGCGCAGTTGCGTTCCTGCGGCATGGCGGCGACGGCCGCCTTCACCACACGCGCCGCATTGCCGGCATTCTTGTGCAGCACGGCAACGATTTCCTCAATAGTTACCGAGTCGTGCCCTTCGCGCCAGCAGTCGTAATCGGTGACCATGGCCACGGTGGCATAGCAGATCTCCGCCTCGCGGGCCAGTTTGGCTTCTTGCAGATTGGTCATGCCAATAACGTCCGCGCCCCAACTGCGATAGAGCTTCGACTCCGCTTTGGTTGAGAACTGCGGGCCCTCCATGCAAACGTAGGTGCCGCCCAGCTTGCCGACAACACCCACCGTGGCGCAGGCCTCAACCGCGGCCTTGGCCACCGTCGCGCAGACCGGATCGCCAAAGGCCACATGGCCCACAATCCCCTCGCCGAAGAACGTCGAGATGCGATGGAATGTCCTGTCGATGAACTGGTCGGGAATGACGAAGTCGGTCGGCTTGTGTTCCTCCTTGAGCGAGCCTACGGCCGAAACGGAGACGATGCGCTCCACGCCCAGCTTCTTGAAGGCGTAGATGTTGGCGCGGAAGTTCAGCTCCGAGGGCAGAATGCGGTGCCCGCGCCCGTGCCGCGCCAGAAAGGCCACCTTGCGGCCCTCCAGTTCGCCCAAAACAAACACATCAGACGGGGCGCCAAAGGGCGTCTCCACTGTCTCTTCGCGCACGTTGCTGAATCCAGGCATCGAGTAAAGCCCGCTGCCGCCGATAATGCCAATCTCCGCTTGAGACAAAGCTTGCTCCTCTGCGCCGGCCGTTCCTCTGGCCTGGCGTCTGTTGTGGCCAAACACCCCAGTATAAAGGGAGGATGCGGTTCTCTCGTTCAGGTTCTGTCGGGCAGTGTGATCTTGACGGTAACTGGCTGCTTGTCTGGTGCGGCCTGCGGAGGCAGCGCGGGTTTCACCAACGGCTTTGCCCCAGGGGCGGGTTGCACTGGAGGGTTCGCGGGAGCATGACTTGGCACTTTTGCAGGGGAGCCGTTTAACGAGGGGATTGCAACGAGTTTGGGGCTGGCAGCCGTCTCGCCGGCGGGCGGTTGCACGGCGGCTTTTTCGAGCGCCGGCGCTTCCTGCTCTCCAATAAACTGTTCGTCGTCTTTGCCGGCAATGGCGGCGCGCATCACGTTCATCCAGATGGGCAACGCGGCTTTTGCGCCTGTTTCCTTTTCGCCGAGCGACTGGCGGCTGTCGTAGCCGACCCATACGCCGCAGGTGACCGAGGGCGAGAATCCGAGGAACCAGGCGTCTGTGTAGTCGCTGGTTGTGCCGGTCTTGCCGCCCAACGGGTGCTTGAGCTGCGCTGCGGCGGCCCCGGTTCCGTGCTCGGTAACGGCTTTGAGAAGGACCATCATGGTGCGCGCCGTAGGCTGGTCGATCACCTCTTTCACCTCCGGGTTGTCTTCCCAGAGGGTGATGCCGTCGGCGTTTGAGACCTTGCGGACGAAGCGCGGCGCCACGCGCAAGCCGTCGTTGGGAAAGACGGAGTAGGACGCGACCTGTTCCTCGAGCGTGATCTCGACCGCGCCGATGGCGATGGGCAGATAGGCGGGAATGTTCGAGGTGACGCCGAAGCGGTGGGCCATGTCAATGACCTTGTGAATGCCCACGCGCGCCGCCAGCTTCAGAGCGGGAATGTTGCGCGACTCCGCGAACGCATTCACCAGCGTCATGCGGCCCTTGTAGTCGTTCTCGTAGTTGTGCGGGGTATAGCTGCCGAAACTCACCGGGCCGTCCACGATGGTATCGTCGGGCTTGGCGCCGTCCTCAATAGCCGCGGTGTAGACGTAGGGTTTGAAGCTGGAGCCGGTTTGGCGCTCGGCCTGGGTGGCCCGGTTGAATACCGAGAGCGCATAGTCGCGGCCGCCCACCATGGCCAGCACGTCCCCGGTGGTGTTATCCATGGCCATCAGGGAGCTTTCGGCTCCGGTGTCCTGCTCCAGGGTGGCGCGGCGGGCCTTGCCCTCCACGGCGTTGCTCAGGTGGATGTAGATGACATCACCCGCCTTGACCAGTGCGTCCCCATAGCGCTGGCCGGTCCATGCCCAGTCTTCGGGCATCAGCAACACTTGATCGGCGCCCACGCGGGCGTGGATTTCCAGCGGCAAGGTGCGCGTTACAAGCGCATGGACATAGTCCCCTGGCCGGACCTTCATAACCCAGTCGGGATGCTTGTAGTCATCGAGCGCAATGCCGGCTTCCAGCACGTTTTGCAGCTTGCCCGGCCCATCGTGGCCCACCCAGCCATGGCGGCGCTCATAGGTGGCCAGGCCATCTTCGACGGCGCGGTTGGCGGTCTGTTGCAGGTCCAGGTCGAGCGTGGTTTCGACTCTAAGCCCCGCTTCGTGCACCTCCTCGGCCCCGAACCGCTTTTCAAGTTCCTGGCGCACCTCCTCCTGAAACCACGGAGCGACAGACATTTCCGGCTGTGCCGTGTGCAAACCCAAAGGAGCACTGCGCGCTTCTTCGGCCTGGGCGTGCGTGATTGCCTTGTCGTCCTCCATTTCCGTGATGACCAGGTTGCGCCGACGCAAAGCCTTCTCAGGATTGCCCAAGGGTGAAAAGGCTACGGGCGCCTTGGGCAACCCGGCCAGAAGAGCCGCCTCGGTCAGCGTGAGGTTACGCGCATGCTTTGAAAAATAGAACTGCGAGGCAGCCTCGAAACCATACATTCCGTGGCCGAGGTAGATCTGGTTTCCGTAGAGGGTAAAGATCTGCTCTTTGGTAAAGCTGCGCTCAATCTGAATGGCCAGGTAGGCTTCCTGGAGCTTGCGGGCCGCAGTGCGTTCCGACGAGAGAAAGAGGTTGCGCGCCAACTGCATGGTCAGCGTGGACGCACCCTGCGCCCGGCCGTGATTGCGCAGGTCGTACCAGACCGCCCCCGCCACGCGAAAGACATTGATGCCCCAGTGCGACTCGAAGCTCTTGTCTTCAATGGAAATGACAGCCTGGCGCAGGACCGGCGCAAAGTCGTCGTAACCGACCACTTCGCGGCGTTCCAGGGCAAACGACCCTATGATGCGACCCTTGCGGTCATAAAGATCGGTGGTGGTGTTGGGGCGGTAATGCTCAAGATCGTTGATCTGGGGCAGATCGACCGAGTACACCAGCGTAAGCCCGGCCAGCGAGCCGGTGACGATAGCCAGCGTGAGCAGCACGGCCAGCGCGAACCTGCCTACCAGCTTTCGACGGCGGCGAGCGGGAACCGCCTGTAGAAGCGGGCGGCGGGGCTTTGCAAGCTCGTGCGGTTCCAAACGCTCTTTGGGGGGAGCTGCCAAAACGATTCAGGCCTCTTGGGCACTTCTCCGGCGAACCGGCGAAAAACGCCACAGATTAAGGCTAGCATTTTGGAACTGTCATTGGCAGTGCCGGCGTGCCGACAGGCACCAGACGAAGCAAGAGCGGGAACAGGCGCCCGAAAACAGGAACCCAGGCTAGGACGCAAGGAGCATCAACTGCGTGGATTTCTCAGGAATCCGTGCAAGATTCAGGCCAAAGCCTATGACTGCATGGAGTTTCGCCTTATTTCCGCCGATAAGCATCCTGACCGCAGCACACTGCGAAGTTCTGCAAGCGGCACATGCAGGTGCCGCTCGGGTTGTTTTCGCGGCGTCGCAGTTGCGCGCCAACGCGGGCACTGAGTTGGCACAGAGAAGCGAAGAGGACCTTATGTTGAAATTCTCCCAAGCCGAAGCGGTCCCCAGGGGTTTTGAGAGCCTTTGCTTCAGGCATTTCTTTCTGCAGCGAATGGATCTGTGACAACCGCGTTGCGAGCACGGAGCTTGCGGCAAGCTGTTGCCTCAATCGTCATCAGTGGCGTTTGAGCTTGCAGGCGCACAATTTCCTGGGGATTCCGTAAGGAAGTTGATGGAGATATTCAAGGAGTTCACAATTGACGCGGCGCACTGGCTGCCGAACGTCCCGGCGGGGCATAAGTGCGGGCGCCTGCTTGGTGACAGCCTTCCAGGGTTACCTGCTATGAGAAAGATCGTAGTACAAGAGACCGGGCAACCGCTTGCCTCTTTGCGGATGAACCTGAAGGCGACCTGTCTCTCTGCAAAAACGAGACCTCCAATGGCTGGCAATTGCCCGTAAGTGGCATTCGATATTCCTCGCAGCTCTTCCGCTGCCCCAATACTCGTTCATATCCGCTATCCTGACTGTAAGGCTAAAACCTCACTGCCGCACCGGCTTTTGAATTCTGCTTGGTGCTTTGAACTGAACTGCGAGGACAAGAATGGCATTTCATCCGAAACTGAGCGAACGGTGCAACCTCGAAGCCGGCAATCGTGGTATCTTAGTGCGCTTGGGATTCGACGAACCGTTACTCAGGACGCTTACGATCCCTGCTCTCATCTTTCTATTGTCTTATCTTATTCTCTTTCTTGGAATGTCGCTGCGCCCCAACTTCTTCGATGAGGGGATAGTGCTGACGGCGGCAATGCGTGTTGTGGCCGGACAAGTTCCGCATCGGGACTTCTACACGCTTTATGGTCCTGCGCAGTTCTATCTTCTTTCGGCGTTATTCAGGGTCTTCGGCGAGTCTATTCTTGTTGAGCGGCTTCTTGACCTTGCAGTCAGGGCGCTTGTTGTGACCTCGATGTTCAGGATCGCTTCTTTTCACTGCCGCAAGTCAGTCGCAACATGCACATCCATTGTTGCGGTCCTTTGGCTCTTCGGTCTCAATGAAGGTAATCCCGGTGCGGCAGTCATACCATTGTCTCTGCTAAATCTTATGAGCACTGAGCTGATCCTTCCGGTATTTTGGCGTGGCGTTAGCAGGCGGCGAATGCTTGTCGCTGGCGCTATCGCCGGAATCGCGACAATGTTTCGATATGACTGCGGCATTGCCCTCCTTGCGGTTCACGCTTGTACCGTAATCATTGCCGCCTCTCTCGGCAATCCGAGTGTCCCAAAAAGACTGGGAGCCTTTGCATCCGCATTTTGGCCCTACCTGTTTGGATTCGTGGTTGTTATACTGCCGCCAGCGGTCTACTATTTCTCAGTTGCGCCGCTGTATCCTTTCATCCACGACTTCATCTTGTATCCCTTGAAGTATTACCATAGGGGTCGCAATCGTCCCTATCCAGCAATCCGCATGTTTAGCATTGACGAACTTGCCGATTACCTTCCAATCGCGATTGTCGGAGTTTCTTTTCTTGTGGTTTTGACGCATCGTATTAGAGGCGGCATGGAAGCCGAATCCAGAAATGAGGTTGATTTCAGCGAACGGAAGCGGGAAGGTTTCCTGATTGCGTTTGGCCTGCTGGCCTTAGTCATGTATTTCAAAGGATTTGTCCGGATTTCCCCGGTTCAGCTGTACCTATGTACGATACCTTCGTTGCTTTTGGTGGCCGTTCTGTTTCAAAGGCGGCTGGCATTCCCCTTTATGCTGCGGATTGCTGTCATCGGGATCGTTTGGTTCTCTATCCTGGCGGCTGGATTCTCATGTCTATATCGAGTAATGATGGAACGCAATCAGCATTCCTCGGTGCTTGAGAGCCTGGTCTTATCGGCCCGCCAAACAACACCAAAAGGCAAGTTGGCCTGGTGTAAAGTCGACAACGCCCTCACGAGAGGCTTCTGCTTCGTTCCGGATAATGACCGCCTTCAGACAATTGAATTTATCGATGACCATACCAGGCCGGATCAGCCTCTCTTTGTTGGGTTGAGGAAGCATGACAAGATCTATGCCAACGATTGCATTACCTACTTTGCAGCCCAGCGTTTGCCTGCGACCAGGTGGTCCGAATTTGATCCAGACTTGCAGAATCGCGAGGATATCCAGAGACAGATGATTCAGGAGCTTGAGGCAAGCGCTCCGCCATATGTGGTGCTCGACTCAGAGTTTGAGTCTTCTCATGAACCAAATGACAGCTCAATAAGTAGTGGAGTTACTTTGCTCGACGAATATTTGCGCGGAAGATACAGGCAGGTCGAGTCATTCGGACCGATGTCCATTTGGCAACTCAAGCCCGCACCATAGTCAACCTCATTGCGGCGTTCGATTGAAAATGAATAAGTGTCAAGTAAGTGCCGGCCCCGATGTCTCCGTTGTTCTCGCAATTGATGGGTTGAGATTCCAGTGGACACATCGCAGTTGTGACAGACGCGTCAGGGAAACTGCAATACCGAGCCGATCCGGTGGATGTGAAGGTTGTGCTCATCGACGAGCGCCGGCGATGGGCGCGGCGGGGTATTGCGTTACCATTGCTGGCTGCGAATCTGGTTGAACCAGCCACGCCGCTCGGTCCTTGTAATAGTCAATCAGCTCACGATTGTTAGCGGCATCCATCTCCCGCGCCCAGATCACTTTTGAATCTTTGATCTCTGCGGCGTTATAAACCCATTCATTATACGGGTCATGTTGAGAAGAGTAGCGTACGATGGCAAGTTGCTTTCCGGGGAGTTGCTCCAATCGAGTCTCCGTTAGCGCTCGCTCAGTTCCAAAGTGATCCGGGCCATACCACATGAGTGCCCATTGGGCCGCGGGCGATGGGTGGACCGTGAGATGCAATGGGACCGAGAGGACTCGCAGTACAGACATCACCAAGCAGATTCCCACCATCAGCCGGACCAACGCCAATCCAACGGGCTTATTGTCAGGTTTCCAAAGCCGGAGGTGGCGCATGGCCTGCAAACCGATTGCGTAGATTGCCGCCGTAAACGGCGCGAGGTAATGTGGGATCATGTAGATCTCGATAAGCATCCCGGCTGTCAATACCAAAACACACAAGACCAAGAAGCGGATGCGGCTATCGAGAAGTACCCGCCGCGACATGATAAGAGGAGGAAGCAGAGCGAGTCCTGCAAAGAATAAGGTCGCTATCAGCAGTTTCGTCAGAATGTTTGGTACCAATCGGGCGAGCTTATGATTTGCGAGAAAGACATTTAACTCATTTCTATAATAAAACTCTCGCATTACTGGGTGTCTGTAGTAGGGCTCCGGTCGCGCCGACTGCCAAACAAAATACGGAGCCATGCTATAAGCAGCGCGATTGACAGTGTATGGCAAAGTGAGCGGGTTTCCAAATGCTCGGAAATCGTAGTACCCCAGCCACGCAATAGCAGCAACAATCAAGGCCAGCGGGAAGGCCGCATGGCGAATCAGCACTCTTTTTGTGGGGCGATCTTTGTGAAAGAATGCCCAGCGGAACAGCGCGATCGAGACTGGAAGGCAGAGAAGCAAACCTTCGTAGGGACGAGTGAGCAGGAGAAGCGCGGCGCCCGCAGCCATCACCAGGCCATTGCGGATACTTGCCGTCTTTATCAATCGCGGCAGAGCGCCTAGGACGAGTGCGCCACCGAGAGCTGCCATGAGGCCCGCACTGGTATAAGAATTGACCCAGTAGCTGAACAGACCGAGGCGAAGAACTGCCAGGATTCCGCCCAAAAGCGCCCATGTGGGCGGTAGCCAAGCCTGTAGCATCCAGCAGATTGAGGCGCACATCAGCGCGCTGGCGATCAGGACGCCATACCAGGGATTTCCCAGCAGAACCTTTCCCGCGGCAAGAATGAGCCCAAGCCCCGGAAAGTACATCGACATATATGTCGGCTGCATAGAGATGTGGATACTCTCAAGATGAGTCCACATTGGCGGCGTTGGGTTGGTCAGACGCCCGTGGGCGAAGGTATCCGCAGCCAGCAGGTTACTAAAATCATCTGGGGAAAACGGAAGTGGAATTGGGAAGAAAGGGAGAATCGCGAGTCGCAGCAAGAGAGAGCCAATGCCGACGGAAACAACTGCCAATCCCCGTCTTCTCGCGATTGGCATAAAGAGACCTTCGACACGCGAGAAAAACGAAAAGCCAAGCTGCGGCCAACCTAGCACGGTCAACACCATTATCGCAGTGAGGGCGAATTCAATGGCAAGTGGCGAAATGCCGTGGTTCGCTCCAATAGGCGATGTCATATTAGCAAATCAACTTTCTCGCATAGAAATCCGGATACAGTAGTAGAGATCTGAAATCCGCTCAGAGCCAGAACATCACACTTCAGTCCGCAGATGCTTCGCTCGCAGGAAAATCCGTACGAAAAAACTCACCGATCATATGCAACCTAGCTAGCGTTCCCGCAGCATATCATCACAAAGCAGAGGCGTGCTAATGGGGCGGCGGCCGGTATACTCCGACCTTTATTGACTGAGTCAAGATCGCTCGCGCTCGCTGGTTGAATGCCTCCGACGCAGAGCTTTTCGGCCCATACAAAATGGCCGGGGAGGGCCCCTCTAAGGAATCCTGGGAGGCCGGATTCTCAAAAGCAGCCATTGCCTGCACAACATACCGATTGCGCAACCTAATCTGCATCCATCCGCCAAAGTCTCCCCACAGGCAGAATAGGACAGCTACCATGGTTGCGAAAAGATAGGCATCGTTGTGGAGAAGGGATGCGGGCCTGTGCTGCAAAAGCTCCTCAACAATTGCAAACCAGGCAAAAATCAGGAGCAGAGTGGAATAGATTGTGTAACGTGACGTTGTGGCCTGTTCAATACCGAAGTCCGAGCGAATGCCGGCGACGCCGATCGCGGTCAATAATAGAAACAGAACGCAGTAGGACACAAGCGGATTCTTGCGAAGATACCCTCGGCGAACCATCCAAACACAGAAGATGCACAAAAGAACACCAAGAACAAAACTGCCCATTTTGAACGGCACGCTTCCTGCACTGCCGATAAATGCAATTGCGTAAGCTGGATTCATACGCAGTATGGTCAGAAATACCGATCGATGCGCGTCTGTATGGGCGGATGCCACAGTGCTATAGCGATATGCGTAAGCGCCGATGCATCCAGCGGACACTATGACCCAGCTTGCGATGCGCAGATAGCGGCGTTCCAGAGCCAGGATCAATACCCCAAGTGGAATGACGATGAGACCGTTGCCCGATGAAGAAACTGCAAGGACGAGGGAAGCAAGCGCGCAATAGAATCCGCCCCGTTGCCCGCGCACTAGCAGGTAGATTGCACCGAGAGAGAACACCAGAACCCCGAGATTCTGGATGCCTGTCATCGCCCAATTGAGGGTCTCCCAATACTGAAGCTGGAAAAGCAGCCATGTGACAGGGATAAAATAGGCGAGGCGGTTGGCCGTATCCTTGCAATTCGGAAGAAACATTTTCCAGAGCAAGATCGCAAGCAGCAGTACGAATCCATTGCCTATGGCAAAGAGGATTCTGAAGTCAATATGCCCACCTAAACTGTATGCTAACCAGACTATCCCATGAGTTAAGAATAGCTTGTATTCGTTATGCTGCGAAGCCAGAAAGTAAGCAGCCTTTGCGGGTGTGCTACCGAGTTGTGTGATCTCGTTCAAGAAATTGAGCAGCGCATCGTAATCGTCGAGAATCGGAAGGTTCAAGGCGTTCCGAAATAGAATTGTATAGAATAGGATGGCTGGAAGAACCGCAAACAATCCAGCTAGAATAGTCTTGAAGCGAGCCCGCGGAGAATTCACCGAAAACGGTAACTCATTTTCAATGAAAACCCGATTTCGCTGCTGTTCCATTCGATCTCTCACTGCGTTCGTTCCTCCAGAGATTGTGATTGTTCCGACGCGAACTGATCCGTTTCAGCAGTGAGGAAGATCCTACAAGCCCAGGCTTGCGCGGTTCTGCGTTCTCACTTTCTGGCTACAACAAGAAATTGCTTGCCGAAGAGGGGCCAGGCAAACCTCATCTTCAAATACAAGCGCAGCATCCAC
>Ga0302189_10000289_pt1 | contig 43425 bp, 27 predicted proteins | sample II_Bog_E2_2_FD_194551 | JGI IMG/M metagenome (GOLD analysis project Ga0302189, IMG submission 194551) | Peat permafrost microbial communities from Stordalen Mire near Abisko, Sweden - II_Bog_E2_2 | ecosystem: Environmental > Terrestrial > Soil > Wetlands > Peat | place: Sweden: Abisko...
CTCGGCACAGAAAAAGGCCAGCCGCACCACCAACGAAGGCGCGGTGGGCACATACATTCATGCCGGCGGAAAAATCGGCGTGCTCATCGAGCTGAACTGCGAGAGCGATTTTGTGGCCCGCACCGACGACTTCCAGGAGCTGCTGAAAGACATCGCGATGCACATTGCCGCAAGCGACCCGCGCTATGTGAGGCCTGACGACGTGACCATCGCCGATCTGGAGCGCGAGAAGGAGGTCTATCGCGCGCAGGCGCTGGCCACGGGCAAGCCGGCCCCGGTGATCGAGCGGATCGTCGACGGCAAGATGGCCAAGTTCTACGAGGAGGTCTGCCTGCTTGAGCAGCCCTTCATCAAGGACCAGGCCGTGAGCATCAAGGAGCTGATCGCACAGAAGGTTGGCAAGCTGGGCGAGAACATCACCGTGCGGCGGTTCGCGCGCTTCAAAGTGGGTGCGCCGGACTGGACCGTGGCTACGACCAAGGCCGTGGAAGCGGCTCCGGAGTAAAGCTCGGGGACGAGGGACCAGCGAGGCCCGGGGCGATTGCTCCGGGCCTTCCTCTTTTTCCAGGCAATCCAGTGGCTGGGGCGCCGATCGCTACCTACCATCCGCTGCATGCACAGTTCCCGGCGATTCATCTTGTGGACCCGAAGGGAAATTGATCTTCTTCAGCAGCGCCTTGCCCCTTGGCTCGTCTTTCAAGGTCATCAGATCGGGATTTGCCAAAATCCAGAGGACATCCGGCTGATGCCGCGTGTAGGCGGCTTCGAGCACATCCAAGGCTTCCTGCCGCTTGCCCATAGCGACGCAAGTCATGGCAAGCAAACCCGGTGAATACTTCCCCAATTCGTAGTATTCCTTTTGCTTCGTATAAAGACTCTTCAATAATCCGTTCTCGCCGGCCCTTGCATACCCCTCCCGAGCCGACGAAATAACATCCCTCCCCACGGGATCGTTCCGGGTCTCAGCGGTTTTTTGCCCTTCGTCGAGGAAGGTGCGAAAGTCACGCGAGTGAAAACCGATCACCATCAGGTAAAAGTGGGACAAAAAGTAGTCGGGGTTGGAGCGCTCGATATCTTTGAGAAGTGCGATCCCTTCTTCCCTCCGCCCCGAGTTGAACAAGATTATGCCTTTGTTGGAGAGGGTGGAGTTCGATGTTGGATCGAGTTCCTGGGCTTTGTCGAGCTGCTCCAAAAACTCTTCAAATCTGCCTGACATGGCGAACGCATTGCCGTACCAGGTCCGAGTCAAGGAATCTTTGGGGTCCAGTTGAATGGCGCGCCGGAACTCTTTCTCCGAATCCCTCCAATCGCCGAGGCCGTAAAACTCTGAGAAGGCCAGGGCGCGATGAGCCTCGGCCAACGAATCATCCAAAGCAATTGCCCTCTTGGCCGCGGCAATAGCTCTCGGGTAGGAATCGGCCAGCGGCAAAGTCGAAAAGATCTGCAACAGGTTGTAAGTGTCGGCCAGCCCCGCATAGGATTTGGCATCGTTGGGATCGTGAACAATGGCTTGCGTAAAGTCATCGAGTGCGCGGTTGAGGCTGTCAGGGGTTCTTTGATTCCACTCATAGCGGCCTTTGAGGTAGAGCTCGTGGGCCAGTTGCTTCTCCGCATCGGCCGGCGCGTTGTTGGCAGGCTGCGAATTGAGGTTAGATGAAATGTGTGCGCTGGTTGCGCGAGAGGTGACGAGGAAGACCGCCGGAAAAGCAAGGCCGACAAGAAGCAGAACGAGGAGCGGAATCCGCCAGGGCCAACTACGTACCCCAGTGGCTGGGGAAGTTGTGGGCGGACTCACGGTGATCCGCGGGGCTTCAGTTTGAGGCGGCGCAGCCATTGTGGCCTCGGCGTCCGTCTCATGGTCATCTTCGCCCGGAACGTCCGCCCCATCGGCTTTTTCAAGCTCTTCAGGTCTTGCCGAAGTCAGCCATTCATCCAGTTCGGAGGCAAGCGCGTAGACGCTTGCCCGTCCACCACCGGGCAGGCGATGGACCGGCAGTGCGCGTTCGCTCTCCCACCGCTTGGCCGTGCGTTCCGCCCGGCCAAGATAGGCGGCGATCTCTTTCCATGAGTCCAGGCGAACAGATGAGCCTTCTTGCGGCCCAGATGGGGTAGAAGGAATGAATGGCATGAAATGACCCCTATTGACCTTAGACGGCACTTGCCCTCGGTACGGATTGCCACGATTATAGCTCTCAGTGGGGTGCGCATCCGCTCATCTGGACCTTGTCCCCGGCTTTTTCCCTGATCCGGCGCACGAATTCTCGTTTTTCACTTTCTTTTCAATCGCTTGCGCCTCAGCATGAGAGCCATTTGTGACTTCTCGGCGAATGACGGAAGTACACCGGAAACTGTCCCCGACTCCGGCCTTGGGGCCAAAACCATCACGAGCAAGAAAATGGAGACAGGAATGAGAAATGCGAGACTAAGTCGAATCAGGTTGTGCGCAGCGATCGCGCTGGCGATCGGGCTGGGTAGTTTGGCCGCGCATGCCGACAATTTTTACAGCAGCGGAACTGCCTGGGCGGCTGCCCTCTCGAGCAGTCCCACAACCATCAACTTCGAGGGCATTGGCGCTCCCTATAGTGGAACCACGGGCACCCTTGGCGCGGGACCAGGAACCTCAACCACCGTGGGAGGCGTTTCCTTCGGCATCGGACCATCAGGGACCAACAACTTCCTTGTCATCGGTGGGGATGGTTCCTATTACCCCGTGTCGGAGCTTTCCGCGCAGCCAACCGACCAGGTTAACCCGGCCGACTTTTTGATTTCGCTGCCCAGCTCAGTGACGGCTGTGGGTTTCGACTTCGGCGCCCTCTACGTTGACAGTACCGCGACGATCACGCTCTCCGACGGCTCGGTGCAAACAGTCGACGCTCCGGCGTCTACCGACCTCGCCTTCTTCGGCGTGACCGCGCCGGGAGGCATCGACTCGGTGGACATCACCCTACCCGGGGGCGACAATACTTTTGGCCTCGCAGTGGCGGATTTCTCCTACGGCGCGGCGGCCGCTTCCGTAACGCCGGAGCCACCCAGCTTTCTCTTCTTGGGCAGCGGCATGGTGGTATTCGCCGTCGGCATGTTGCGGCGTAAGATCGGGCGCGCTCCAATGGGCCGGTAGGTACGGCTGAAGGATAATCCCCGCAATCGGCCCAGCGCGCAATTCTCAAGCCCTGGGTCTACGTTCGCTCGGATGCTTTCGTTGGCGGACTTGAGATTCGGAGGATTACAGCGTCCCCATTCTCTCGGACAAATTCTCAGTCGTCTTTTCCGCCGAACTCGACGGTGATTTTGGCCGCCAACCCGAAGTGGCTCGCCGCGGGACCGATTCCCGACGGTGTTCCCGCGCCCACTTCAACGCGCCTTGCAATTCCGGGGTGGAAATGCCTGTAGATTCCCGGCGTGAAATAAAGGCCGCTGGATCCATCGGTGCGCCGCCCGTTTACTTCGAATGTAGCGATCCATCCATGCGGAATGGGCCTGACCCAGGCAGCGTTATATTCCCATGAGTTCCCCTGGTTCTTAGTGACATCGGCGATAAAGCTGAAGTGAACCTGCGCGGGTCCTATTGCTTTGGCCACGAGCAGTTCTGGCTGATAGCCCCTAACGCCGCGCCCATTCACGGGAACTCCCATTGCCATGGCCGCGGCCAGCGCAAAAGGGTGGTTCGACCGGATGAATTGATAAAGTCCGCCGAGCGATACACTGCTCCAATTCGCAAGTGCGTCGCTCTGCGGCCGTTCCTGAATACCGTATGGAGTTTCCATTGTGAACTGTAGCCGGTCGGTGATGCCATATTCCATGTCGAGGCTGGAGTCGATTCCGCGATGGCGAAGGCCCTCGGCGCCGATCGTAAACTGAAGTTCGCCCCGATCCTCGCTGCGGACCGCCTCTGAAAGCAAAAACTCCTCAACCAGGTTTTGCAATGGAGGATTCGACGTGGCGGGGTGTGCTTGTTGAGCCTGTGCGAGCCCGGGACGGGCTTGGAGGGAGATGAGTATGACAGTTATACCGATCCAAGGGCCAAATAAATGCCGGGGAAGAAAATTAGTCACACCGAAACCTCATGTTGTCAGGGCCGGGGAGTTGAACGAAGCCCCTGAAAATGCGGATATCGCCTGGCAAATAACTGATTGAATGCAGCCCCTTGACGGAAATGATAAATGGCGGCGCGGATTCCACCAGCCGGGATCAAACTGGTTTCAAACTCGCGCCCTGGTCTGCAGCGTGAACATATCTCGGCCCGTATGCGATACTCGAAAAGGCATGTATAAACGGATTGTTCTAAAGCTTTCGGGTGAGGCACTGTCTGGCGATCGCGGGTTTGGCCTCGATGCCGACAAGGTAGCGGGAATTACTGACGAAATTGTCGAGATACACTCGCTCGGCGTCGAAATCGGCATTGTCGTAGGCGGAGGGAATTTCTTCCGCGGCGTGGAAGAGCAGGCCCGGGAGATGGACCGCGTCAGCGCCGACAGCATGGGCATGTTGTCCACCGTCATCAACGCCATCGCGCTCCAGGATTCTATTGAGAAGCGCGGCGTGCAGTGCCGCGTCATGAGCGCGGTGTTCATGAATCAGCTTGCCGAGCCATATATTCGACGCCGGGCCGTACGGCATTTGGAAAAGGGCCGGGTTGTGATCTTCGCGGCTGGCATCGGCAACCCTTTCTTCTCCAGCGACACGGCCGCCAGCCTGCGCGCCATGGAGATAAAGGCCGACGTGCTGCTGAAGGGCACCAAGGTTGAGGGCGTCTATAACGCCGACCCGGTGCTGTTCAAGGATGCCGTCAAGTACGACGAGATTACCTACATGGAAATACTGCGCCAGGGGCTGAAGGTGATGGACCTGACCGCGGTGAGCCTTTGCAAAGACAACAACCTGCCCCTAATTATCTTCAACATGAACCAGCCGGGAAATATCCGGCGGGTGGTAATGGGTGAGAAGGTCGGTTCGATGGTGACGGCGTAAAGAATAGTGAAGCAGTGAATAAGTGAAGCAGTAAAATAATGGTCAGTGAACAGTGGCCGGGGGACCTGGCCTGATGCGGCTGTACCAGGCAATTGCCCGGAGACGTCTAACGGCCAGTGGAGATTAGCAAGCCAGCACGGCTGAACGCTCTAACGGGCTTGCGCTCGTTCGCCGCCATTAACATCGTCCTCTTTCATTTTTCCAATCCACAGTGGTTTGGCTTTATGGCGCCGGTAGTCAACGCCGGCTACGCTTCGGTGAGCTTTTTCATCCTGCTCTCGGGCTTTGTGCTTGCCTATAACTACGCTGCGCGTGCGCGGTCCGGCGACCTCGACCGCGTGCGCTTTTGGAAGGCGCGGTTCACGCGGCTGTATCCCATCTACCTCTTGAGCCTGGTGCTAAGCCTCAGAATGGTGGGGCCGGAACACGCCTCGCACACCCATGCCATGTTCTGGGCCGGCATGGTGCTCACGCCGCTGCTCTTGCAGGGGTGGATTCCGGAGATCGCGACGTTCCTGAATACGCCCGCATGGACCATGTCGGCCGAGTGTTCCTATTACGCGATTTTTCCCTGGCTTGCGAGTTGGAAGCTGCCGGTAAGTTTCAAGTCCCACCTGTCGAAGATGGCTTTGGTGTGGGGGCTGGGGATGGTGCCTGGCGCGCTGTACATCGCGTTCAATCCAGACGGAATCGCGCATCCCGACCGCTGGAGTTACGGCCCGTGGCTGCAGGCGCTGAAATACACGCCGTATACCCATTTTGCGAGTTTTGTGTTCGGGGTTATGCTGGCCAATCTTGACGAAATGATTGCGCGATCCAGCAACTTGCGGCTGTGGCTGGGCCTGGCTGGCTTTGGCGGGCTATTCTGCCTGCTGGAACTGGGACCCGCCGTGCCCTATGCGCTGATTCACGATGGCTTGCTGATGCCGCTGTTCGCCTGCATTATTCTGGGCCTGGCCGGGCAGAACCTTCTGGCTTCCGCCTTTGGGTTGCGCCCGCTGGTGTTTGTCGGCGAGGCGAGCTATTGCCTTTATCTGCTGCACTTCACCATGTGGAACCTAATCCACGACTCGCATGTACTGGACCGGCTGGGACTGGCAAGGTTCGACCCCTGGATCAGCTACCTGATCCTGATTGGGCTGGCGCTGGTGGCGCTGCACCTGATCGAGAAGCCCGCGCAGAACCTGCTGCGAAAGTGGATGAATGCGGGCACTGCGATGAAGGCGCTGAAACAGGCGGCAGTGAGCGCGGACAGGGATGGACCTTGATACGGCAGAGAACAGCCTTCAGGCATCAGATGACACCTCGGTATCGTTACTCCTCCACGAATGCCACAAAGCTGTGAGGCGCGATTTCGATGTGAAACTCTGCGCGCTGTTGCTGCGTGGGATGTCTTCGCGCTGTGCCTGCGTCTCTGGCTGGCTTGCTGGCCGCTACCACCTCGCCGGTAGCCAAATTGCGCAGCTTTGCGGTTGACCCTGCTGTTGAGACCGTCACCTGCGACGGTGTGTCGAGATACGACTCCACGACAAACGTGTTGTTGTCATAGGCGAAGAGGCTTACCTTGCTGGGCGCATCGATCTCTACCGGAAAATCCCGCAGCAGGTATTGCCTGATTGCGGTCAGCACCGGCTGTGGCAGCGAGTAGAGATCGTTGGGGTTCTCGGGAATCGTGAGCACGTAGAGAATGCCCTTGGAGTAGCGATCCATAATCAGCAGCGGCGCGCCGCGGCCGTTGGCGGTGCCCCTGACAATGGGCCAGGCATCATTCGTCTGGAATGCGATCTCGGGAACCAGAGTGTCCGAGGCCGCTCCAAGACTTGAGCCGCTGCCTGCGCCGTATGCGCCCCAATAGTCGGTGACTCCGAGAACATTGCCGGTAAACTTCAGGTCGGCAATCTGCTCGATGCCTTTGCCCTGCAATGCGCGCAGCAGGCCGGAAGTGATGACGATGTTTCCGCCTTGTTCAAGATGCGTCCTGATCTTCCCCACGATCTCCGGATCGAATTTCGCCGACTCGGTGAGCAGGATGGTCTTTGCATCGGCGGGGAACTCCGGGTGGAGATCGATGGGAATGCCGATCATGCCGAGATAGTTGTGAAGAAAGTCCTCGCCCGTGGATTGGTAGGGCTTGTAACTGGCCAGGCCCTTGGGCGAACCCAGTTTGTCCAGTACGGCGTTGACGGCGTCGAGCGCGTAGCCGGCGGCGGTGGCGTAGCTCACCGGCGCGGCTGCAGCGTAGGCAGCCTGCCATTTGTTCAGGCCGGCCTGCGTAAAGCTGGTCTCGCGGGCTTCCCACCTCGAGCGATCCCCCAGCGCAGCCGGCTTTAGCAGGTCGCTGTATTGGAACAGCATGATCTCCGGAGCCTTGGCCAGCATGGTGTCCCACAACTGTTCCGCATAGCGATCCGCATAACGTGTGTCGTAGGTGTCCACCCACCCGCCGCCGTTGCGCCCAGGGCTTATGTTGTCGAAGTAGCGGACGATCTGATAGCTCTCGTACTGCTGCAGGTGCTGGTCGGTAGTCACCGGGTCGCGCGTCTCCGTGCCGGTGTAGATGCCGTCGAATATCTTCGGCTCCTGGTCCAGATCGTAGCCGTTCGCCTGGAAATGCTCATACCAGTTGGGAAACTTGATGATGACCTTGACCTTGGGATTCACGGCCCGCGCCGCGCCCTCCACCAGGTTTCGCGAAACCTCATCCATCAGCTTCAGGCGGAAATCGGTCCAGCTCGCGCCGCCTTTGGCCTCAATGTCGGAGTCGCGCTTGGTGTTGTTGAAGAAAAAGTCGTCGAGGATGATCTGGTCGAAGTGCCGTGCCGTTACCTCGGCAACGTGCTTCACATAGTCGCGCGCCTTGGGGTCGGTGTAGCAAAACGAGACAAACTGGCCGTCGCTCCCTTCGCTTGATTCAAAGCCGGCCATGTCGCCTCCGGCCGCATAAGCAATGCCGCCGGCCACTTGGACGCCACGCGAGACAAAGAAGTTCTTCACGGTTTCAAGCAGCCCGTCGTCGGCAAGCGTGCCGCTGCGATAGCTCTCGATGTACACCTTGTCGACGTGAACCTGGCTCGAGATCTCATCCCAGGACCTCTGGAGCCATTCCGGGTCCTTCATGCGCTGGACTACGCCGACGGGTATGTAAACCGCAACTCGGAACTGCCCATGGGCGGGGGCTGCGGCCAGAGTCTGAGGAGGCGCCGCGGAAAGAGCGAGGCAGGCAAAGGCAACAAAGAAAAAGGCGGGCAGGCGACTGGATGGAAACACGTTAAGAAACCCCTTGAGGTGCGTTGTTTGAATGGGCTCCGCTGCATTCGCAGCGAATTGGAGGATGATTGCGCTGACCAGCCAGTATAGTCGCGAGGAGCCTTCGAGTGAAACGTTGGCGGCGGGTCGGTTTGAAGCAATCTTCAGCCGCAACAGAAAGGCCCAGCCGCGAGGGTTGGGCCTGTTGCCGTGCTGCCGCCTTTTGGATTACGGCGTGACCGACTGGATGGAATGGTTGCCGTGTGGTACCGACGCCAGCGCCGTGGGGGCTGAGCCGGTGGGGAATGGCGTTGCCAGCGTGGGTTTCAGGCTGCCAGTATCCGGATTGAGTTGAAAACCCGAGATGGAGTCGCCGAGGTGGTTCGCCGTATAAACGAAGCGTCCCAGAGCCGCATCCACCAGGATCGCCACCGGCTGCGTGTCCGTTTGGTTAAGGGAGCTGCCGGTCGTATTGACGACGGCCGTGGGAGTGCCTGTGGCCAGGGAAATGTTGTAGGCCGTGACCGTGGAGTCCAGTTCGTTGGCGACGTAGATGTAGAGGCCGCGCGGGTCGATGGCGATTGAGGCTGGTTCATTGCCCGTCTTGAATGGCCCGTTGATCAGGAAGTCAAGAACGTTGCCCGACTGAATCGTGTATCCGATCAGCTGGTTCGAGGCGAAGTCGGTTACGTAGACAAAACGGTTTGTGGGGTCGGAGGCGATCGCGGAAGGTTTGACGCCGGCTTTGTAGGGACTGCCGTTGGCCGCGGACAACGCGCCGCCTGAGCCGACCGCGAATCCGAATACCCAGCCGGGATTGGCGGTGCTGGTCGGCGTTGTGGTTCCGCCGGGATTGTATGCTGACTGGTCGTAGGCGGTTACGTATACCGCGTTGCTGTTGGCCAGCACGTTCACGCCGGTCGGCAGAATCGTGTCGGAGCTATAGCCGGGAACAATAAGCGGCTGCTGCGATGCTACGGAACCGATAGTGCCGGACGAAAGGGAATATGCCGTAATGGTGGCCGAGGTTGTGCCGGAAACCACATAAAGATAGGTATTGGCCGCGTTTACCGCAATGGCGACAGGAGTGTCGATCGCGGTTACGACGTCCTTTTGCGCCAGCACGCCGCTGCCGGAGAGCGAGAAATGCACAACCGCGCTGTTGCCCGCGTTCGCGACATAGAGATTCGCATAGTCCGAAGTTACTGCCATTGAAACGGGATTCGTTCCCCCGGAATTCACGGTCGCCTGTCCAGTCCGGAGCGTGCCGGTCTCGGAGTCCACGTCATAGGTTTCGATTTGTCCGGTGCTGCTGGTTCCCGAGCCTGCGGAGTTGGCGACAAAGAGATAGTCGATGGTGACGATCTCGCAGGACGTCAAGAGGCTGGCCACCAGAAGGCCGATGGTGGAGACCAGAAAAAGCTGGCTCAGTTTGCTGAACTTCATGCGCTTCCTTCGTTGTGGGCCATCGTGTTGAAGCCCCAGGAAAACTGGTTAAGTTGCCCCGTATGGATTGTAAAAGCCCGGTACGGGGTGCTGCTACTGTGTCTTGCCGGCGCTGCCGTGCGGAATTGCCGCGACGGCTGTGGGCAGGGCGTTGCTCGTGTAAGGAGAGCTCTTGGAAACGATCAGCGTGCCGGCGGTCGGGCTCAGCTCAAATCCCGAGACAGTGCCGATGACCCCGCTGCCCAGATAGTTGGCGGTGTAAAGAAAGTGGTTGGTCGAAGGATCGATGCCGATTGCCACCGGCTCCGATCCCGTGGTGTAGGTGCCAAGACTGGTCAGCGCTCCGCCGCTCATCGAATATGCGGTAATGGTGCCGTCCTGCGCATTGGCGACGTAGACAAAAGAGTACGCCGGGTCCACAACAATGGCTGAGGGTTGATCACCCGACTTTACCGGGCTCCCAAGCGAAGTCAGCAGACCGGTCCCAGAGGCAACCGAATAGGCGTGAACCTGGTTGTTCACCGAATCCGTGACATACACATATGTGCTGGAAGGATCGCTGGCGATTGCCGCTGGACAGGTCCCGATGATAAAGGGCGCGTTGAGGTACGCGTTGGTGCAGGCGCCCGTGTCAATCGCACCGCCGCCAAGGGGTGCACCGCCGTTGAGCGGGGTAAGAGCCCCCGAAGAGGCAATCGAGAAGCCGAAGACGTAATTGGCTCCCGAAGTGGTGTCGTATGCGGCCACGTAAAGAAAGCTGCCCGAATGCAGCACAGTGATTCCGGTGGGCTCAACCACATCGTTGGGACTGCCGGGAATGCTCAAGGGCCAGTAGTTCAGGTCTCCGTTGGCAATGGCTGGTCCCAGCGAATCGCTCGGAGGCGAGTTGGAGGAAATCGAGATGGGATACGCGGCAATCGAGCCTGAGCAAGGCGCGGCGGTGGAACAGGTTGGCAGCGGCTCGTAAAGGTCGGCGACAAACAGCGTGGTTCCGCTGACGGCGACCGCAAACGGGTAGATTCCCGCTGTGTTCTTGGTGTTCTGCGGATAGAGTTTGCCGTCGTTGCCAATGATGAACTGGACGATGGAGTTATCGTCCTGGTTTACCACGTAGAGGTTGGTGTTGTCGGACGAAACGGCCTCGGCAACGGGATTGCGGCCTCCGGAGGGGAAGGGCGAAGTGGGAATCTGGCGCATGGCGCCGGACTCCGAGTTGACCTCCATCACATCGATCTCGCCGGCGCTGTTTATTCCCGCAGCTTTGGAAGAGGCGACGAAAACAAAATCCACGGTAAGCGTGGCACAGGCGGTGAGAAGGGTGGCCCCCAGGAGGCTTGCCGCGGCGACCAGAAGCAACTGGCCCGATTTGTTGAACTTCATGCGCATCTTTCGTTAGCGGGGGAGAGTCTTCGGCCCCCAAAAAGCGGTTTGGAATCGAACCGCGGCGTGCGCAGGCAAAAGGCCGCACCCTGGGTTCGGCTACGTTTCAAAGGTGAATCCGGCTCTTCCACAAACTGGAGTCCGGATTCCGGGCCGAAAACCGGGCCGGGAACCGGCAAGCCTGCTTCTGCTGGCCTTCATCCCGCTTGCGCCCGGCGTCGGTCCCGATTAGTCGGTGCGCCCGTCCATCAGGCACCATGTGGCCGGCCCCTCAAGCGGATAGCTTACGGTTGTGCGCAAATTAGTGAGTACGCCTGAGTTGGGGTCAACCACCCGGCCGGATACGCTGGAATCGTAAAGGTCGGCCAGGTAAATATATTGGTCGGATGGGTCCTCGACGATGCATTGAGGGCCTGCTCCGGAGCCAAACGGCTCACCGGCGATAAAGCTGAGCTGGTGGGTACTGGGGTCGATTACATAACCCGTTAAGCCGCTCTGAGGGTCGGTGGTGTTGGTGTTGTTGCCCTGGTTGGCAACGTAGAGGAACTTGCCCTTCGATTCCACCAGCAGGAAGATAGGGTTGGATAGGCCGGGGTCATCGGCGACGATTCCACCGGTTTCCGCCTGCAATGCGCCGTTCGTGCCCACGGTGAAGGGAAGAATCTGGCTGGTGGCGCCAGTCGTGTTCGGCGCGGCCGGCGCTTCGTCGTCAAGTATGTAGACGTACCCGCCGGCATTCACTATGGCCGTCCCCGCGAGGGCGCCAACCGGCTGCGAGCTGTTCTGGCTTACCGTCAACTGCCCGTTGCCTGCGGATAAGCCGTAGGGGAAAACCGAGTCGCCGGTGGCGGGCGTGCCGCTGAGGGTAAGAAAGAATCCGGCGGTCTCGGCAAAATCGATCGGGTTGGCCGGTACCGGGAAATAAGGAATCGGCGTGCCGTTGGCCGCGGTTACCTGGGCATTCACAATAGTCTCCAGGCGGCCGGTGGTCTGGTTGATCGAGAAGGCTGTAATGTCGCCGCACGAGCTAGCCGAGGCTCCCAGCGCCAGCGCGCAGGCTGCGCTCGACGGTGCGTCGTGCTCCAGCACATAGAGATAGCTCCCCGAAGCGTCTGCAATCATGCGGAACGGGTTGATTCCCTGCGTGGAGAAGGTCTGCTGCTCGGTCAGGATTCCGTTTCCGCCCACCGCAAACTCCACGATATTGGAGTTCTGGCAAGGATCCGCGGTGGTGCATTCCGAGCCGCCAGTTGAGTTAACTCCCCGGTTCAGCACATAGAGGAATTTGCTGCCGAGTAGAAGGACGGCCCGCACCGGATTGGCGCCCCCGGAAGAAACAGGTAGCCCGTCAATGGCGGCCAGCCTGCCGGTATTGTGATCGATTTTGAAGCCGGTGATAATGCCGTCGCCGCTGGGCTGGGCTGTCACCGTGCCCGTCACATACAAAAAGCCCACCGTATAACTCCGAACGCAAGACGAAACGCTGAAGACCACGCCCAAAGAGAGGGCGCTCATCAGAAGTGCCTTGCCGAATTTCATAAACTTCATGCGATTCCTTCATCCTGGTCAGGCGTGTGCCGCCAAGTTTGCTAGTTCCACAGCAGTGCTGGGTTGGGACGGGTCCCTGATGCATTGTAAAAGCCAAGGGTAGGTTGTGCCTAGTTTCATGCGGACACGGGGCAAAACAGCGAGTTTTCTGCCCCCATTCAGCCCTTCTGCGCCATCGAATCCGGCACTTGGCTTCCATACCTTCCAATTTCCGGCGCGGATGCGGTTTGGACGGTCGAATGGTGGGAAACGTCAACGCGTCAGCTTGGGGTGAGCTGCGATCGGGGGATCGCGGCTGAGCGAAACCGATCCCCCGCTGAGCGTCTGCCGCCCTACCACACGCGGCAGGAGTTGACCGGATACATCGCCTGGCCCTTGGTGCACCCGAAGGCCTTGCCGAATGCATCGAAGTTCTGCACGGTGCCGTTTACGCGCCACTTGCCCGGCGAGTGCGGATCGGTGAGCGCCCACTGCCGCGCCGTCTGCTCGGTCCGGTTTTCGCACCACACCTGCGCGAAGCCCAGGAAGTAGCGCTGCGCCTCCGTGTAGCCGTCGATCTTCTGGTCGATCGTCTTTCCCTGCGCCGCGAGCGTATCCAGTAGCGCCATGTAGGCAATGCGCAATCCGCCGTTGTCTGCCGTGTTCTCGCCCAGCGTCAGCTTGCCGTTCAGCATCTGCGCCGGCACGTCGCCGTGCGTCGCAGCTGCCTCAAAGCTGCCGTACTCCTTGGCTTCGCAGTCGGTCCGCTCCACAAACGCCTTGCGGTCGTCGGCGGTCTGCCACTCGCGCAGGTTCCCCTTGCCGTCGAACTTCGATCCCTGATCGTCGAACCCATGCGTCATCTCGTGGCCAATCACCACGCCGATGCCGCCGAAGTTCACCGCCGGATCCACGGTGAAGTCGAAGAATGGCGGCTGCAAGATTCCCGCAGGGAAGTTGATGTCGTTGAACGACGAGCTGTAGTACGCGTTTACCGTCGGCGGCGACATGCCCCACTCCTTTTCATCCACCGGCTTGCCCAGCTTGTTGTAGTTGTAGTGGTTCTTGTAGATGTCCACCTGGTGCATGTTGCCGATCAGGTCATTCCGGTCTACCTTGATGCTGGAGTAGTCGCGCCACTTCTCCGGATAGCCAATCTTGTTGCGGATCATGGCCAGCTTTTTCTCAGCCTCCTCCTTGGTCGCGTCGCTCATCCACGGCAAGGCCTTGATGTCGTCGCCGAGCGACTTCTCCAGTGCGGCAACCAGCTTGTCCATGTTGTCTTTGGCCGCGGGTGGAAAGTGCTTCTTCACCCAGTCCTGCCCCACCGCTTCGCCCAGCGCACCATCGGCATCCCAGGTGCATTGTTTCCAGCGTGGCGTCGGTTCCTCCTGCCCGGCAAGAGTCTTGCTGAAGAATGCGAAGTTCTCATCGAAAAACGCTTTCGGCAAATTCAATGCCTGCCCATGCAGCGTGTGCCAGCGCAGATAGCTCTTCCATGCGTCCACCGGCTCGCTGTCAATCAAACCGTTCAGGGCCTTGAAGAACTCCGGTGTGGCCACGTTCAGCGTGTCGAAGTGCCCAATGGGAAGAGCCCCGAAAAAGGCAATCCAGTCAAAATCGGGAGCGGTCTTCGCAAAGTCGGCGACCGTGTAGATGTGGTAGCGGTTCTCCGGCTGCCGCAACTCGGTTCGGCTGGTGGCTGCTTTGGCCATCGCGGTCTCAATTTCCATCACCGCCGCCGCTTCCTTCGCGGCCTGGTCGGGCGTGTCCCCGGCCAGTGTAAACATCTTCTTCAAATGCTCCACGTATTGCGCCCGAATCGTCTTGAATCGCTCGGAGTCGACAATGTAGTAATCGCGGTCGGGCAGCGACAAGCCGCCCTGGAATACCTGCGCAATCTGCTGGCTCGAATCCTTTTGATCCTGGCCCACCCCAAACCCGAAAAATCCGTACGGACTGCCCTCGTTCTCAAGCTGGCTCAGCAGCGGCGCCAGTTGCTTTCCGCTCTGGAGCGCGGCGATTTGCGCGAATGTCGGTTGCAGTGGCGCCAGGCCCCTCTTTTCCACCAGGTCAGTGTTCATGCAGGAGGCAAAGAAATCGCCATATTGCTTTTGCAGCGGACTGTCGGCATGCTTTGCAGCCTCGTCCAGCGTCTGCCACAACAGGTAAACGTTGCGCTCGTCGAGCACAGAGAAAGAGCGCGCCCAGTCCACCTGGTCCGGAGGAATCGGGTTGTTCTTCACCCAGTTGCCGCAGGCGTACTGATAGAAATCCGTGCAGGGGTCCGCGCTCTTATCCATCGCCGCCACATCGAAGCTTTTTGAAGCCGGTGGGGCCGAGGGGACGGACGAGTCGGCTTTGGGAGCAGCGGGCGCCTGGGCCAGCGCGGTTCCGGCTGCGAGCAGCAACATAAGGGCGACGCGAATAGGGTTCATCAACACTCCTTGGCGGGACGATGTTTCAACGCCACCGTCTGCCTTGTTTTGTTCAGTACATGCCAGGATTGGAACAGGACCGGAGAATTGCGGAGAATCAACAACATTCAATACACGGGAGGCTATCACGCGGACCGCCCGGCAACCAATCCATCCATCGCAATAAATGAAAACCTGCGCCGTCAAAAGCAAAAGGCCCGGACACCCAACGCCGGCAGGCGGGGCATCCGGGCCTTCAATCAGCTACCAGACGCGGCAGGAGTTGACCGGATACATCGGCTGGCCCTTGGTGCAGCCGAACGCCTTGCCGAATGCGTCGAAGTTCTGCACTGCGCCATTGGTGCGCCATCTTCCCGGCGAGTGCGGGTCGGTTAGCGCCAACTGGCGGGCCGACTGCTCGGTCTGGTTCTGGCACCACACCTGGCCAAAGCTGAGAAAGTAGCGCTGCGCCTCGGTGTAGCCGTCGATCTTGTCGTCGATCGATTTGCCGGTCGCCGCCAGAGTATCCAGCAAGGCCATGTAGGCAATGCGCAGGCCGCCATTGTCCGCCGTGTTCTCGCCCAGGGTGAGCTTGCCATTCAGCTTCTGCTGCGGCTGGTTGTCGTGCGCGGGAGCAGTCTCAAAGCCGCCGTACTCGGCCACTTCGCAGTCGGTCTTCTCCACAAAGGCCTTGCGGTCGTCGGCCGTCTGCCACTCGCGCAGGTTGCCCTTGCCGTCGTATTTCGAGCCCTCGTCGTCGAATCCATGCGTCATCTCGTGTCCAATCACCACGCCGATCCCGCCAAAGTTTACGGCCGGGTCCACGGTGAAGTCGAAGAACGGCGGCTGCAAAATACCGGCCGGGAAGTTGATGTCGTTGAACGAGGGGTTGTAATAGGCGTTAACCGTGGGCGGCGTCATGCCCCACTCCCTCTCGTCCACCGGCTTGCCCAGCTTGTTCAGGTTATAGTTCCGATCGAAAACGGCCGTGCGGTGCAGGTTGCCCATCAGGTCGTCGCGCTTTACCTTCAACGCCGAGTAGTCGCGCCACTTCTCCGGGTAGCCAATCTTGTTGCGGATCATGGCCAGCTTCTCTTCCGCTGCCGTTTTCGTGGCGTCGCTCATCCAGGGCAGGGTCTTGATGTCGTCGCCCAGGGACTTCTCCAGGGCAGCCACCAGCTTGTCCATGCTCTGCTTGGCCGCCGGCGGAAAGTGCTCCTTCACCCAGTCCTGGCCCACAGCCTCACCCAGCGCGCGATCGGTGATGCTGGTGCATTCCTTCCACCGCGGCTCAGGCTCTTTTTGGCCCTGTAGGGATTTCCCGAAAAAAGCAAAGTTCTCGTCGAAGAAGGCCTTGGGAAGGTTCTGCGCGGAAGCGTGCAGCGTGTGCCAGCGGAAGTAGGACTTCCAGGCGTCGATAGGCTCTTTGTCGATCAGCTCGTTAAGAGCCGTGAAGAAGTTGGGCGTGGCAACGTTGAGCGAGTCGAACTGTCCAACCTTGATGTCTTTGAAGTAGACGGTGAAGTCGAAATCCGGCGTCAGCTTCTGGAAGTCGGCCAGCGTGTAAATGTGATAACGATTTTCGGGCTCGCGCATGTCGGTGCGGCTGGTGGAGGCCTGGGCCAGAGCGGTCTCGATTTCCATCACCTCAGCTGCTTCCTTGGCAGCCTTGTCGGCAGTGTCACCCGCCAGCGTGAAGATCTTGGCTACATGCTCGATATACTGCTTGCGAATCTGCTGGAACCGTGGCGTGTCCTTGATGTAGTAGTCGCGATCGGGCAGCGAAAGGCCGGCCTGCACAATCTGCGCAATCTGCTTGGATGAGTCCTTGTCGTCCTGGCTGACTCCGAACTGGAAGAGACGCACGGGGCTCCCTTCCGCAGCCAGTTCGCCGATCAGCGTGGCCAGGCGGTGCGCATCCTTCAGGTCCGCGATGCGCTTCAGGGCCGGCTCCAGCGGTGTCAGGCCCTTGGTCTCCACCAGATCGGTGTTCATGCAGGCGGCAAAGTAGTCTCCGTACTGCTTTTCGAGCGGCGTCTTGGGCTTCGCGGCGGCCGCGTCCAACTCCTGCCATAGCAGGTACCGGTTGCGCTCGCCCAGCAGCGAGAAGGAGCGCGCCCAGCGCACCTGGTCGGCGGGGACCTGGTTGTCCTTGATCCAGTTGCCGCAGGCGTATTGATAGAAGTCGGTGCATGGGTCAGCGGTTTTGTCGATGGCCGAAAGGTCGAAGCTCCCCACGTGTACGGGCGGCGCGGGTGCAGGCGAGCCGGCTGGCGCGGCCGCCGGAGCCTGCGCGAACGCGGCGCCGGCGGCAAGCATCAAAACAGGGACGAAACGGAAACAGTTCATGGAATGTCCTCTTTGGAATCAGGATGAGCCGATCTGGTCAACCAGCCAGTCTGTCCGGCGCTTGAGGGAGCGTGCCGAGGCCAGGTATCAAGTCAGGATCGAATCTGAAGCAGCCATTTCGAAGCAGACTGCGTTGCTGAAAAGGCTATCACGCGAGAGGGACAACTATGAAGGCTGATGGGTTTGGCATGTGGCAAGCTCAGGGTCGCCGGTAATGCAACTAGTACTCATCGCAGAGTGAATCAACGCTCTTGAGTGAGGGAAATCCAGGATTCGGGCTCAACGATTCCGAACTTGTCTCCAGGTCCCCGTTCTCCGCGGCCAGACTTCGCGAAGAATGTAAGCGTATCTAGTTCATTGGCGTTGAATTGGATTGTCCTTGAACCGCACCAGTCAATCCTTAGCGACAGTTCGTGCCGACCGCTGGAAATTGGAAACTCTTTTGTCTTACCATTTCTAATCTTTCCAACCTTCTCTCCGTCGACCACCACAAAATAAGCTCTCAAGAAGTCGACAAACCCGGAATCCCGAATAATCCTTAATGTGGCCACTTTGGACTCCTGCGAACTAATCACCCCAGTTTAACGCTTGAGTCTGTACGATTCGTCTACAACATTCAAGAAAAGTTGAAGCTGCAAGAGCGAAAAAATGACGCCATTGCCTCATCTGCGGTCGTTTGGTCGCCAATCCTCACATTCCCGCCGCTCCCGAATCCCCAGCCAGAAAACCCAGCGCCCCACCTCGCCGCATTTGCTACACTCCGAGAACAGTTGCCCCGGAGAGCGCAGCGCAATACTCCCATGGTCATTTGCGTCGGCGCGCTCTCCCTGCGGAGCTCTCGAAACACCGATGACCGAATGTGCTGTACAGGCTACCTCATTTGCGACGGGGCCATTACGGAAACAGCACTTGTAATATCCCCGGAGCCCACTGTCCCGTGGTCCGGTTATAAATCTCATCGCCGCCTGCGTCATCCCAAACAGCATAGGCAAAGCCGCGCTTGACACTCTGCTTGGCATAGAAGCCATACCACGCCGCGCGCGAGGCGGGATCACCCTTGGTGGAGGATCCGAACTCACCGAGATACAAGGGACAGTGGTGCGCTTTGGACCAACCCTCCAGAGCGTTGAAGTTCGGCTCGCCCGTCAGCAGATACTCCCTGTCCTGTGGCGTTCCCCACGTGGCCATCTGGCCCGATGCGAACGACCAAGGATCGTAACTGTGGAATGTGGCAATAATGTATGGGTCGTTTGGGACCGCCATCCGGTTGTCCCGCAAGCGGCCCGCGTTGTCCCCAACAGCTCCGAGAATGACACAGCGAGTCGGGCTGGTCTGGCGGATAATAGCCAACTCCCGCGCATTCATTTCGTCGGTTTCGGCATCTGTGATATGTTTCTGCTCCGATTCGTTCAAAACCTCAAACAGCAGCAATTCATCGGGCACATCCTTGAAGGCAGCCGCGATCTGACGCCAAAGGGCGTCGAAACGAGCGGCCTGTCCGCCCGGGTCGTCCTTGAACCATCCTTCGTGGTGTGCGTTGAGCACCATAACCAGGCCTCGGGATGTTCCCCAGTGAACAACCTCGACAATGCGTTTCAGAAAGACAGGATCGATGGTGTACGGAGCGGTCGCGCTCATGTGGTTGCCCCACGTTACCGGTAGCCTCACATGCTTGAAACCGGCTGCCTTGAAGGCGTCGAATTCCGACTCCTTCACCGGCATGGGCCGCCACGTGCCCTCGCCGTTGGGCGCGTCGAAGGCATTGCCAACATTGATTCCGCCCGCCATGCGCGCAGCCATTTCAGCACCGGTAGGCGCAGCCGCAAAGCTCATCCGGAAGGACAAGAACCAAAGCACTGCACAAATGAGGAACACTCGCGATATCCAAAACTTCACCATGAACTTTGATCCTCCTGTTGGTTGTCTCACCGTTGCCGGCGAGAGCGGCGCGACACAAAGGGTCTTCGCTTCATCGTGGACTAATACCACAGTTGTAGATCGGACAATCCGGAGGGAGCAGGGGGTTTCAACCCCCTGAAAACGGCGCAAATCGACAAGGCCTTCAGGCCCGGGCCATTACTTCTTTTCGGGATTCGAAGGAAATACAACTGTGGTAATAAGCCGAATGCCATGAACGGTACCAATCTCCCTGATTTCCCCAGCAAATCGGGCGCGGCTGGAAGCTCGCATCGCCGGCCTCAATCGGGCCGGGCAGCGCCAAATTCCAACCGCGCCCCTCAGTTCTTGCGCCGAATTCGTTGCTTATTGGACCGCGATGCCGCTCACCATGGGATTCTGTGCCGCCCCAGGAGTGAATTGGATCACGACCTGCCCTTTGCTGTTAGCGGTTGTTGTGAAGTTCTGCTGAATGGCGTTGAACTGCCCTCCCGCCGTTGCGTAGACATCGAAGTTAGTGAGTACCTGTGTGCCGTTGAGGATCACGTTGAACTCGCGCTGTCCCGCGCCGGTCACGTAATTCTCCACGAAGTATAGCGACAACGTGTGCGTGCTGCCCGCAATAAAGCCGGGCATGGTGTAGGTGAATGAACATCCTGCGCAGTAGCGTTGGCCCTGGAGTGCTGCCTGCGGTGGCACGGGAGCCGACAGCTTTGAAGTACCCACGGCATTTGTGTAGGAGCTTAGGGTGCCGGCGGAGGCGAAATCGGCATCCGGTACAAAGCTTCCGGTTGCGGTTGAACCTGCGTAGAAGTCCAGCGTGGTTTCGACCTGATCGATCGCGATACCACTCACCATCGGACTTTGCACGGCGCCATTGCTGAACTGGATTACGATTTGGCCGCTACTGTAAGCGGTTGTGGTGAATTTCTGCTGAATCGCCCGGAACTGCGCTCCGGACGTAGCGTAGACATCGAAGTTTGTCAGCACTTGCGTGCCGTTGAGCACAACGTTGAACTCTCGCTGGCCCGCCGCGGTAACGTAGTTTTCCACGAAGTACAGCGTGACTGTATGCGTGCTGCCCGCCGTAAAGCCGGGCATTGTGTAAGTGAAAGCGCCATAGCGCTGGCTCTGCAATACAGCCTGCGGTGGAACTGGAGCAGGAAGCATCGAGGTATCAACGGCATTGGTGTAAGTAGCCGCTGTGCCGCCGCTGAAGTCTTCATCGGCTGCCCAGCTTCCCGCCGCCGCGCCGCCCCCATCGATCAGAAGCGAGGTGGGCGCGGGTCCATTGAACGTTGCCGTAACGGACTCTGCGGCACTCATCGCAACCACGCAGGTTGAAGTTCCAGAGCAACCCGCTCCGCTCCAGCCGGCAAATGTACTACCGGAAGCTGCAGCGGCCGTCAGGGTGACCGACGATCCGGCCGCGAAGCTGGCGCTGCAACTAGAGCCGCAGTTGATTCCAGAGGGTGAAGAGGTTACGGTGCCGGTGCCGGTGCCCGAATCGGCCACCGTTAACGTGTAGGTGGATGGCGCCGCAGCATCAATTGCGATGCCATTGACCTCCGGATAGTTATAGGTTCCCATCGTGAATTGAATCACGACGTCTCCGGAACTGTTCGCCGTGGTGGTAAAGCTCCTTTGTACCGCGATAAACTGCCCACCTGCCGAGGCATAAACGTCGAAGTTGGTAAGCACCTGCGTCCCGCCGATGATCACGTTGAACTGCCGCTCGTTTGGACCCGTCCAGTAGTTTTCAATGAAATACATCGTTACGGTGTGCGTGCTGCCGGATATGTAGCCTGGAATGGTGTAGGTCATCGTGCAGGACGCGCAGTAACGCTCGCTCTGCAAGACAGCCTGAGGCGGCGTCGTGCCGGTGAGGAGGGCCGTGCTCACGGCATTCGTGTAGGAGGCTGTGGTGCCCCCACTATAGTCCTCATCCGCCACATACGGAGACGCCGCCCCCCCGCCTGCGTTAATGTAGAGCGGCTGCGTGGGCAGACTGAAAGTTGCGTTGACCGATTCCGCTGAACTCATTGTCACCACGCAGGACCCGGCTCCGGAGCACGCTCCGCTCCAACCCGTGAAGGTGCTGCTTCCACTTGCAACCGCCGTCAGGGTTACAGAAGATCCAGTGGTGAAGGAATAGCTGCAGGTTGTGCCGCAATTGATGCCGGCGGGCGAAGAGGTCACGGTGCCCGCGCCATTTCCCATTTCAACAACGGTGAGCGGCATCGTGAGCGAAGCGAATGTCGCCGTAACAGATTCGGCAGCGCCCATGGTTACGGAGCAGGTTGTGCCGGAGCCGGAGCAAGCGCCGCTCCAACCGGTGAAGTTGCTTCCGGAGGCGGGGGCTTCTGTCAGTGTTACAACCGTGCCGGACGAGAAGGCCGAACTGCACGTTGTGCCACAATTGATTCCGGCGGGCGAAGACGTTACCGTGCCCGAACCCGAACCTGCTTTAGAGACGGTCAGGGAAGTCGTGCTGAAAGTCGCCGTAACAGATTCTGCCTGACTCATGATGACCGTGCAGGTTCCGGTTCCGGTACAGAGCGAACTCGGACTCCATCCAGTAAATGTGCTGCCGGTGGCCGGAGTCGCAGTAAGGCTGACTGCGGTGCCCGTCGCGAAAGTCGCACTGCAGGTCGTCCCGCAACTGATGCCAGCCGGCGAAGAAACCACCGTGCCCGAACCGGCGCCCGCAAGGGTCACCGAGAGGAGCGGACTTTGATCGATGGCGATGCCGCTGATAGTCGGATTATCCGCGGCTCCGACGGCAAAAGTGATGGTGATGATCCCGGCGCTGCTGGCCGTTACGTTCGGAAACTTTTCGTCGACGGCGATATTTAAACCGCCCGCCGTCTTGAAGATGTCGAAGTTGGTCAGTTCCTGAACACCGTTGATCGTGACATTGAACTCGCGATCGCCTGCTGCGGTCCAATATGTCTCAGCAAAATAGAGATCGACGGAGTGGATACTGTTCGGAGCAAACCCAGGAATGGTGTAGGTCATTGCGCCCCAGCGCTGGTCTTGAAGGACCACCTGGGGTGGAATTGGCGCGGAAAGTAGCGACGTGCTTATGGCGGTCGTGGCAGTAGACACGGTCCCACCCGAATAGAACGAATCGGCAATCCAATTCCCTGAGGCCGGGCCGCCCGTGTCAATCGAGATCGGGTCTGCTGTAACGCTGAAGATCTCTGTATTCGACGTGACTCCCGCCGACGTAACGATGTTCACCGTGTTGTTGCCGGCAACCGCTCCGCTCGGCACTGTCGCGGTAATCGAGGTTGCGGACCATGAGGTCACCGCAGTCGTGGTCGTTCCAAAGTTTACGGAACCCGTCGTTGAGCCGAAGTTCGTTCCGGTAAGCGTGAAAGAGGAGCCGGCAGGCCCAAAGGCGGGGGAAATGCTTGTAATTTGTGTTTGCGGGCCGTTGGGCACAATATTCACCCAGAAGTTGTTAACCTGCAGCCCCGGGCCGCCGACCCAGATCTCGGTCCCAAACTCGACCGCTGTTAAGTACCACGAGGATTGTATCTCTCCCACATTCAGAGCCTCGGTAAAGAAATCGTCCAGATTCAGAGCCTCGGTCAGGCCGCCCGTCGGTGTGGGTCCATCGGAATTATTCCGCACGAAGCTTATGACCTGGCTCCCCGTGCCGCTGCAATTGCAGTTGCTGCTGTTGGTGCCGGTGTAAGCGGTCCAATTCTGCCCCGTAGTTGGGTCCGTGAAGGAGTAAGTGGGGCCGCCGCTGATTGTTCCGGCGCCTCCATTATGCTGCACCCAGATCATCAGTTCTGTGCCCGTGGTGTTCTGGCCCGTGGGCGTGCCGGCATAGGTGTTGAACCAGATATCGTAGGCCATATCGTTGTTGTAGCCCGAAGGTTCAACCACATTTTCGCCGCTCAGCACGTTGTATTTCGGATTGCTCCCGGTAATGTTGGTCACCGCCATCGGCAACTGTGTATTCGAGGTGCTGTTGCCTTGGAACGCTCCATACAGAAAGTCCGGATAATCGGACGGTACATCGGTCGTATTATCGAAGGTGCCGCTGACATAATTCGAACTGGGACCGGCCGCCGTACCCGACAAGGAAGTGGGCGGCGGCGTGGTCGAGTTTGTGATCTCCACACATTGGTCGACATAAGTGAAGCTGGAGTTCCACTGGTCGCCGAGGAACACGTATTGGTTGTTGTTCCCGAGCGCCGCGGAGTTGTTACTGCCGCATATCTGCTGTGCGGTGGCGTTGCTGCGTAGCCCGGCGAATAGCGCGAGCCACGCAAAGCCGATCGCCATCATTCTGAAAACTGCTTTCGTGTTCAAGGTAATTCTCCTTTTGCATTCTGAGGGACAATGCCTGTGACGTTCTTATGTGTGAAGCCGAAAATCATCTTGTCCCGCGAGTGCCAAAGTCTGCCGCGCAGCAACAGTGGGAACCCTATGCCTCAATTTTCAAGATGCGGAAGTTCAATCTTGTTGATTAATGTTTCAGCATGTCGCCGCAAGCGCGAAGCGCATCATATCTAATTGACTGCAAAAGAGATAGATTGATACGCAAGAATTGGACTTTGGACTTGTTGCAAATGTTCGCGCCGGTTGCATATCATCCAAAGTTGCGTTACAAGTGCCGCACTGGAAGATCGTCATGCCGGAAACTATGACCTTACAGTCGATCGACCTGGAACGCGCCGAGCTGGCGGCGGTCGCGAGCGCGCTGTCGAAATATCCCCGTTTGGTCAGTCTGCTTCGCTACCTTGGAGAGCAATACTTTGCCGGGAAGCGCGACCAGATCAATGAGTACAATATCGCTACCGAGGCCTTCGGCAGGTCGAGAACGATCTTCAGCGCCACCGAGGACTCAATTGTGCGGGTTGAGGCTCACAGGCTACGAAAGAGGCTGAAGGATTACTACGAGAACGAGGGCAAGCTCCACGCGATCCAGCTTTCGCTTCCCCCAGGAACTTATATTCCGGTCTTTACCCACCTCGATGCCATCCAGTTGCCCGAGCAATCATCGCTTAGAGCCTCGGTAGAGGCACCGCCGGTGCATCCTGCTGCCGCGCCTGGAGCGCCGCAGGCTTCCAGCCCTGAGCAAAATCGCGGCATTGCGCTTCCGCGCCGGCGCTGGCTCTATGCATTGCTGGCCGTTGGATTGGCCTTCACAGCTTTTGCCCTCTACAAGTACGCACATCCTGCCACCGCGGCGGGAGGATCCAACGTTAAATCGTCCGCAAATACGGAGCCGCCAACTGGGCGCCCGCAGCTTTCTGCCGCGACGTTTATGCCTCTCCGCCTGATTGCGGGCTACACCGGCCCGCCCCAGACCGACAGTGAGGGCAATCTATGGAAGGCGGACCAGTATTATGACGGCGGGTCATATTGGGTCCGCCCTGCAGGCTTTATTGCCAGAACCAGCGATCCGCTCCTCTTCAGGCAATGGCGCAAGGGGGATTTCAGCTACAACATTCCCCTTGCCCCTGGCGTGTATGAACTGCATCTCTACTTCGTGGCGTCTGAGCGCGATGGAGACCACTTTGCAACGTTTAATGTCGCCGTCAACGGCGAGTATGCCCTGACGGGCTTCGATGTAGTGACAGATGCCCTGGGCGAGAATATCGCGGATGAACGCGTCTTTCGGGATGTGTCCCCAGCCAGGGACGGAATGCTTCATTTGCAGTTCATGAGCGTGCGTGGAGTCCCTATCCTCAATGCGCTGGAGATTCTGCCCGGCATTCCACACAAACAGCTTCCCATCCGCCTCGTGACGCAGCTTGTACCCTATACGGACCACGGCGGCAACCGCTGGCGCCCGGATACATACTTCGTCAGTGGAGCAATGTCGGAACCGCGCCAACCGGTGGAAGGAACCAGCGACCCCGGCATTTACGCCGCCGAGCGATACGGCCACTTTACCTACGCCATCCCCGTCGACCCACGTGACCGGTACACGGTGGTTCTTCATTTCGCTGAATTCTACTTTGGGTCCACCGCCTCCGGGTCCGGGGGAACCGGCGATCGCGTCTTCCGTGTGCTTTGTAATGGGGCGACTCTCTTGGATAATTTCGATATTTTCAAGGAAGCAGGAAGCCTCCGCCCGCTCACAAAGTCCTTCTACCATTTGAAACCGACGGCGCAGGGAAAACTCAATCTCACTTTTGAACCGGTGGTGAACTATGCCACTGTTTCTGGGATCGAAGTCTTCGACGAGTCAAAATAAACTGAATATTGTCGAATAGGCTCACGGCAACCCAGAGTTGAGATTCTACACATACTCCGGAAAGCAGCGGATGGGAAACGGTCCTGACTACAGTCTTTACATCCCGCCCCAACCCCTGCCACACTAGGGAGTGGACACCCAGACAATCGTAATCCTCGATTTCGGTTCGCAGTATACGCAGCTGATTGCCCGGCGCATTCGCGAGCTGAACGTCTTTTCCGTCGTGCTGCCATGCACGGCGCCTCTCACTGAGATTCAGGCTCTCCATCCGCTGGGGTTGGTCCTCTCCGGAGGCCCCTCGTCGGTGTATGACGCGGACGCCCCGGCCGCGGACGCCAAGGTGCTAGAGCTGGGCGTACCGGTGCTGGGCATCTGCTATGGGCTGCATTTCATCGTGCATCACCTTGGCGGCGAGGTACTCTCCGCTCCGCGCCGCGAATATGGCCACGCCGAAGTCACCATCGAAGACGATGCGTCGCCTTTGTTTGCCGGGCTGCCGCTCACGCTTCAAGTTTGGATGAGCCACGGAGACGAGGCACAGCAGCTTCCCGAGGGGTTCCGGCGCACGGCGGTATCGTCCAACGCGCTGGCTGGCATAGCCAACGAACAGAGCCGCATCTGGGCCGTGCAGTTTCATCCCGAGGTGCATCACACCCCGCTCGGTCCGAAGCTGATTCGCAACTTTGTCTTCACCATTTGCGGAGCCTTGGGCGACTGGACCCCCGCGCATTTTATTCAGACCACGGTAGCGGGAATTCGCGAGAAGGTGGGTGACGGCCACGTGATCTGCGGACTGTCGGGCGGCGTGGATTCGTCGGTTGCGGCGGTGTTGGTACACAAGGCTATCGGCAGCCAATTGACATGCGTGTTTGTCAACAACGGCGTGTTGCGCAAAAACGAGTTCCAGAGCGTGCAAAAAAATCTGCGCGACAAACTGGGGCTGAATATAGTTGCGGTGGACGCGAGCGAACGGTTCCTCAATCAACTGGCTGGGGTCACCGACCCTGAAACCAAGCGCAAACGCATTGGCGCGGAGTTTATCGCCGTCTTTGACGACGAGGCTGCGCGCATTGCGAAGCAGACCGGCGGTGTTGATTGGCTGGTGCAGGGCACTCTGTACCCCGACGTCATTGAGTCCAGCAGCGTAAAGGGCCCAAGCCAGACCATCAAGAGTCATCACAACGTAGGCGGCCTGCCGCTGGGGATGAAGCTCAAGCTGATCGAACCGCTGCGGGATCTCTTCAAGGATGAAGTCCGGCGCATTGGCCGCGACCTCGACATGCCGGAAGACGTTCTGGGCCGCCAGCCATTTCCAGGTCCGGGCCTCGCGGTGCGCATTCTGGGCGAAGTAACTCGGGAGCGTGTGGCGCTGCTGCAGGAGGCGGACGAAATCGTGGTGGCGGAGATCAAGGCCGCCGGCCTTTATACGAAGATCTGGCAGAGCTTTGCCGTGCTCCTGCCGGTAATGAGCGTGGGCGTAATGGGTGACCAGCGCACCTATGCGTACACGGCGGCGGTGCGGGCCGTGCATTCTGAAGACGGCATGACCGCCGACTGGACGCCGCTGCCCTACGATGTACTCAAGCGCATCTCCAGCCGGATTGTGAACGAGGTGCGCGGCATCAACCGTGTGGTCTACGACATCACGTCCAAGCCGCCGGGCACAATCGAGTGGGAGTAGCTTGCCGAGCGGGCAATAGCCTGTATATCCATGATGGAGCTGTTTCTCACGAGGCGCTAATTCGGGCCGGCACAGCCTTGCCGGCAATCTCCTCCGACAGCTTCATGCTCGGCCGCTCAACAGTAAGATGAATGATGAGCGCGAGCAGGAGAATAGCGGCAAGGCATCCCGCTACTTCCGCAGCGTATGTGAATGCACTTACTTCGTGTATTCCTCCTCTAAACCGCATTACCGCATAGTAGACCATGCCATGCAACAGATAAACCGGGTAGCTGATCACCCCGAGCAGGCGAACCGCTCTGCTTGTGAGAAGACCAAAAAGGTCACAGCCGAGAACCACCAGGGCAAAGCCCGCCAGCAAGAAGGCTTGTCCCATATCGTCGAGGATGGGGAATGTTCCTATTTGATCGATACCAGGTATTAGCAGGAATGCAAGATAACTTCCCAGTAATAGCCAATTCCGCCAGGGCATCAGGAAGCGCAGCCAATTTCGTATCCTGGTTTCCAGCGTGGCGATCAGGATTCCCCCTCCAAATCCCGTCAACATGAGCCTTGAAAATCGTCCCACGATGAAAGCCGCTGATTGCAATTGCTCCTTGTTCCTAACCGCGAAGAGCAGATGCTTGTTCACCATAACCATATATAGGACGCCGAATGTCAGTGCGAAATAAACCAGCCGCCGGGCACGGCGGGAATACCACCCCAGGAATGGAAGCGAAAGATAAAAAAGCCATTCCAACCCGAGTGTCCAGGTTACACCGGAAGTTATAAGGTGTATGTCCACACCATTTACCGGAGGCTGGCCTGCTATCGAAAAAGACGCCCACGACAGCAGAGAACCAATAAGAGAGCCGATCTGTACCTGACGGCTGAAGCCGGCCCCAAGAATACCCGCAAAGATTGCGGCGCCGACACATAAATAGAACACAGGGGCAATGCGAATAAAACGGGACAAATAGAAATTCCCGATTGGGATTGCGCCCTTCCTCATCAGCTTGCGCCAGAAAAGAAATCCGCTTAAGTAGAAGAACTGTACTACGCCGAAGTCGGCAAGCCGAGTAAAGACAACGCTATTTCCGGTGGTCCATATGCCAATCCGCGTATAGAAATACCAGCAGCAGGCGTGATGAGCGACAACCGAGAATGCAAGAATCCCGCGCAGTCCTTCCAGGGATGCGAGTTTGTGGGTGCTCGGATTTACGACCTTTTGAAAATACCCTCCCAGCTTGTCAAACAGAAACACCAATGCGCGCGCGCCTCCCATTGCAAACGCGAATATCGTCGCTGCGAGAGCTGGATCGAGCGTCAACCCCCTGAGTGTTTCATTCACGTTTGTAATTCTACCTTTCGAGCAGCATCGGACCTTCGAAGCGGGCGAAGATTCATGGCCGAAAATGTGCGAGCGAAGCATCGAATGAGGATCGAGGAACGGTCGGTATTCCACCAACAGCGGCCGGTCAATGGCAATCGAGAAGCGGCGGACCGACCGCGTGGTCTACGACATCACGTCGAAGCCGCCGGGGACCATCGAGTGGGAATAGATACTAGTCGCACGAGCAGGCGCGCCCTCCTATGAGCCGTCGCAGAATCAGCCAAGCCGGCAACTCCGTGGCCAAAGCTACACTCACAATCGTCCATCGCCGAAAATGAACCGCTTGTTCCTTCCCGGCCTGCTACTGCTGCCCCGAAGCGTCGGCCAACTGGTAGTTCTTGTATTCGATCCTGAACACAGTGCGGCGAGTGGAAAACTGGTTGGCGGAATCTTCGCCGTTGGGGGCCACCTCAGTGTTGATGAAGGTTCTCACCGGAAGGATCAAAGGCTTGTCGGCGATTTTTGCCGGGCCGTAGTCGATCCGTGTGTCCTCCTGGTGGATCACGTTCGATGGTTTGAATTCAGCCAACATTACCAGCCTCACAATGACTCCAGTGCCGGAATCGACAAAGATCTCGCCGTGGTATGGCGCCGTTTCCTTGTGGGGGGACCAATTGGTGTTGGTTTGCAGAGTGCCTCGCCCGGCGCTTGCGATGCCTTCCCCGCCCCGGTTGCCTGTTGTGCCGGTCGAATCGGTATCGGGGAAGCAGCAATAATTCACCGTGTAATGAGACTTTTTCTTCTCCACCGCGAAAGAAAACACAGCGGTCTGCCTGCCGTTGACCGTCTCCCAGCGCAGCCAGTTCAGTTTGCCTGCCGCTTGTGCGTCCTGCACAACGGCGCTCAGGACTGGGCCGGGGCCAAGCAAAACGATCTCACCGTTCGCGCCCCACCGGGTCGGGTCCTTCACGCTGGAGCCGATCTCAGCGCCGTTCCGGCTCTCAACCTTGGTTTCGCTCGCGCCGATGTAATAGATAAATTGACTGCCGTTCGCCATCCTGGCATCTCTCCACACCTTATCGGGAACTTTGCCTGGGTCGGCTCTATCGGGCGGTTTCAGGTTGTCCTGAAAGCGGGCTGTGGTTTTTGTTGCGGTCAAATGGGGCAGTTGCGCGTAGGTCTTCGCTGCATAGTCTACAGCTTTGTCAAGAAGAGCCTTCTGTGCGGCTGCATCGGGTGCGGGCGTTTGGGGCAGGTCTGCGGCCGGCGGCGCAAGCACGGCGCTGCGCGCTTCCAGCAAATAGAATTGCTGATTGCTCAGCGAGCCCGGAATGAAACTCGCCAGGCGGTCCATCGTGCTCCTGGTCAGCTCTTCCGTGAGTTCAACCTCTTTGAGTTCGTCGGCCACGTCTGCATCGGCCTTGCTGGCCCCCTGCATGGATTGCAGCAAAGTCTGCAGTTGTTCCACAGTCATCTTCTTGGCAGCCCACGCGGGTGAGATTGCAACCGAAAACACGAGAATTCATACAAGACGGCTCATAAGACTCAATCCTCCGGAGATTAAGGCGAAACAATTGTAATCATCCAAGGCGGCTCCAGGATGTGACCGCTGGCGAATCATTTCAATCTCCTGTTGGAAAACTCAATGGTTGCACCCGGACGTCTAAGCTGCCGGGGACGATCATGATCGAGCTGGGTCTGGCGGACTGGTAGTCAAGGTTGATTTGTGGCATAACTCTGAGAATATGCCATACTATCATTCAGGCGGCAGATTATGACTGAAACGGTAATTCTTGGCGAAAGTGGCAGGATTGTTTTGCCCGCCGCAATCCGTAAGGAACTCGGTCTCAAGGCCGGAGATCGCCTGACTGTGACCAGCGAAGCGGGCGAATTGAGGATTCTGAGCAGAAAGATGGCTCTGGAGAGTATCCGCGCCGGGATAATCAAGAAGCGCGGAACTCTCGACGGAATTCTGGACGAGTTCCTCGCGGAAAAGCGCGAGGAAGCAGCACGTGAATAGTATCGTTTTGGATTCCGCAGCCGTTTTGGCGATGGTTCAGGGCGAGCCTGGAGGGGAACGAGTCGAGGCTCTCCTTGACTCGATACAACTCGGCACGGATGTGAAAGTCGCCATTTGTTCGGTGAACTGGTGCGAGATTCTGACTCGGACCAAGCGCGACAACGATGGGATGACCGCGCAGGAATTGACAGCTGCCCTCACCGGCGTAGAGCTGGTTCCATTTGGAAGGGCGGATGCGGAAGCCGCAGCCGCATATTCCGTGATTAGCCGGTCGCTGTCGCTGGGAGATCGAGCCTGTCTTGCGCTTGCCAAGAGCCGTCATGCCACGGCATGGACCGCGGACAGGGTTTGGACCGAGTTCACACTGGATGTTCCGATTGAGTTGATTCGAGGCTGAATTCGACGTACAGCCATCGCGATGCCAGTCACTGCGTGCATCTACCTTTTTCACCCTGGCGGAAATTGCGCGAACACTCACTGGCTCGAGGCCGCTACCCGCAGCGCCGCCACCTCCCGGCTAAGCCCCTCCAGCCGCGCCAGCAGCTCAACATGCCGCTTGTCGGCCGCCGAGGGATCGAAGGCTTCCACGTAAAAGGTGCCGTTGGGCTCAAGCTGGCATTTGTGTACCTGGTGGAAGTCCTCAAAGCCCTGCTTGTGGATGACGCTGAGCAACTCTTCGCTCGTGAGCGACTCGCGTTCCATAGCCCTGCGATCGAGTTGCCCGTTGAGGATCAAGACGGCGCACCGGCCCTCTATAGCGCGCGTGAGCCTTTGCGAGCGGAACAGCACGCGCACCACCAGCCAGTTCACCGCAAGCAAGCCGAACGCGCCGATCACCCCGCCGGTGATCGAGTTGTCGTCGCCGATGATGGCGTTCTGCACGGTGTTGGAGAGCGAGAGCAGCACCACCAGGTCAAAGGGGTTAAGCTGCGCCAGCTCTCGCTTGCCGAACAGGCGCAGAAGCACCACCAGTACCAGGTAAACAATGACCGGACGGGCAAGCTTCTCCACAATGGGAAGCGGCAGTTGAAACATGCTGTCGAACATCGGCGAGTGGATCATGCAATCGAGCATAGCTGGCTCAAGGCCGCTTTTCCAGCCTTAGAACCACATCGACCGTATGGGTATCGTCGTTCAATGTAAGGGTATATTTGCAGTTGACCGCGGCGAAGAGGCGATTCAGTGTTGGGTTGCGGTCCCCGATTGCATAGAATCCCCTGACTGCGCCCTCGTTGAAGACCGAGCCGACCGGCATTTTCCAGGCAGCAAGCATCAAGGTGCGGATGTCGTCGCCCACATTCTCGATCTTGAGCGTGCCCATGTTATAGACCTGACCAGGGTCGGCGGTCACCGCGAAGGTGACGGTCCCCTTGGCTCGATCGAAACTGGGAAGGGGATGCACCTCGGCCTTCATGTAGCCTTTGTTGTGGTACTGCCGGGCAAGAAACTCCCAGTTTTCGAGCACGCGCGCGCGGTCGGCTACGTCGCCGGGATGGATATGGGATTGCCGGTCGAAATCCGCTTGAGAGACAACCATGTCCGGCGCAAGCTGTATGCTCTGAATTCTGTACAAAGGACCGGTCGAGACCGAAACCTTGAAAGGGACCTGGATGGCATCGGCCGAGGCGGCTGCGGGAAATTGCGGCGATGCCTGGACATCCACTTCGAGATTGCCCTTGTCGCGGTAGTAGTTGCCAAGGTTGGTGGCAATCTGGTTAGGGCTTCCTGCCCGGTCGTATGGCGAGCCTGTTTGTTTGGACAGAATCTCCTGGGCTTTGGGGTCTGTCAACGCTGCCGCATCGAAATGAATCTCGCCTACCTCGACCGGCGGCGTCGTGATGAAAAAGCTGATTGCGGTTACCTGACGCAGCTTCTGGTCGGTAAAAGGCGTAGCCATGATGGTCGCCTTGACGCCCTGCGCGGCAAGCATCTCTTCCACAGCCCCGCGCACACTCTCAAGCAGCCCGCCTTCAGACGGAACCTTGCCGTGATAAAGCGGAAAACGGTCATGCAGTTTGGCATCCATATCCTTGCCCGGAGTAAGGGGCAGATTTTCAAATTGGATGGGATACATATTTGTCGCCGGCTTCAAAGAATAAACCAGGTCAATTCCATCGAACTTATACAGGACGTTTTCGAATACTCCCGTATCCATCAATTGCTGGAAGTGGCCCTTCATCTCGTCCACAGTGAGAGTTGCACCCTTCTTCAACCCCGCGGCGGCCAACAGCTCCTGATCGGAATATTCCGGGGCGCCCTTGAACTGAATCGTCTTGGGCTGAAACTTCTGCGCACTGGTGGCATGCGCGGCAAGCAGAAATGCCAAAGCCGTAAGTGGCAAAAGAAATAGACGTTGCATGGTAGGGCCAGAGTAGCAAAGAGCAGACCTTTGTGCGTAGGAATTTTCGCATGCATGCAGCCCAAAAAAGGACAAAGCTGGATGCGAGCACCTCCATAGCGCATCGCACCAGCCTCGCCCCGGATTTCCAATGCGGCGTTGGCTACTTCTTTCCGTTGTCTTTGAAGTTCAGAGCAAAGTAGTAGGTCGTGTACGAGTGGCTGGTTGTCACATTCGTCAGGAACTCCCCCGCGCCGAAGTAGCCTGCGCCGCCGCCCAGGTTGAAGTGCTTGTTGAGTTCATACCAGGAGTAACTATCGACTTCCGCGCCCACATGGTGGCCGTGGTCGGTCTTGTTAAACGCGATCGAACTGCCCGAGGTATTGTAGATCGAGTCCAGCGCCGAAGGCGCCCAAAAATCCAGCCCCTGGATCGTGAAGGTGAGCCGCCGGTGGGGCTCAATGGTTGTGCCCGCGCGCACCGCCTCAAGGTTCTGCCAGCCGAACAGGTCGGTGATTCCAAAGCGGTCGTGGGCTGTCGGCTCGATCGTGTCAAAGGTCGAGTGAACCCCGTTCGTTGCAGGGCCGCTGTTGCCCGAGGCGAAGTCGTACTGGGCAAAGACGCGCGGCTTGGCCGCTGCATCAAGGAACTGGTACGCCGCACCTGCCTGTGTTGCCGCGGCTCGAATCGCTTCCGGTCCCACCTTGCCTCCTTCAAAGATCACCTCGCCCGAGTAGTCGAGCGACTTGAAGGCTTGCGCCTTGAAGCGCAAGCCTGCAGCCTTCTCGTTCTCATGGCCGGTGGTCTTGGCCCTGGCGGGTTCCACGACCTCTGCCGGTTGAACGCGCCACAGGAAGAACGGCTCAAGGTTCGAGTGCGGCACCAGGTCGTCGATACGGCCGTAGGCTCCGTAGATGTTGTTGCCTTCCTGATGCGGGCTCACGCCATAGGCCTGCGGCACAACTGGCGATGCGGCGAAGATGCCAAGGTGCTCGCGCTTCGCATTCAAGTTCAGCACCGCCGCATCGTAAGACCGTGCCTGGTTGCGCCACTCCGAGTTGGCGATGATGGTGTTGTTGTAGTTGATGAGCTGCCGGCCCACACGCAGGCTGAACCAGTGCTTCTCCGGGTCGCCAACCTCCGCATACGCCAACTTCAGATCCCAGCGCACCGTGTTCGGCGGCCCGATCGGCGGGTTTTGCAAGCCCGAACGGGCGTCCTGCACCTGCGCCGTAACCCGGAACCAACTGGCCGCATGCAGATCCACCTGCAACCGGAAGCGGTTCAAAAGATAGGAGTCATTCACACCCAATTTGAGGTTGTTATTGTCGTACCCCTCGTACCGGAACCGCTCCTCGCCCTGAACATCGATCCACTTGGGGAGCTTGCTGTCGATGTAGGTGAACGGGGCAAAGTCGTGAAAGTCGTAGGGCGCAGGGTTGCCGGTAGTGCGCGCCGCGGCGCCATTCAGAAAGCTCAACGGGTTCGACGACGGCCCGGTGATGAAGACGCCATTGTAACCGGACGTCGCGTCTTGCGTGGTGATATCGTCCTGCGCGGCCAAGGGCAGGCCGGCAGCTAGAGCCAACACAGAGAGAACAGCAGAGATCGATTGCAGTAACCGGCGCAGAAAAACAGGCATAGCAAGAGCTACTCGCACTTTGGATTCTCCTTTGAATTTTGGAAGCGTGATGAGTTAGGACCGTAGGCCCCAGGGCTGCCTGGGCGGCAGAACTCTATCGACAGGATGGACAACAACAAGTCATATGAATATTCACTACCAAAGCATAAAGAGCTTTATGCACTTTGGATTCTCCTATGGATTTTGGGAAGTTGAATGGGTTGGGACCTAAGGCCCCTGCCCCGCATGGGCGTCAGAACTTTATCGACAGGTGGGTAGACAACAAGTCATATCAGTATTGCTTTTCAGTTTACGAGGTGATCCTGAAAAAGTCAATCTCTACGAGTCTGCGCTGTGTGTTGCGATGAAAAGATTCGGGGCTGCCCTGAGGCCGCCCCGATGTTGAACAAAGCAATCGCTTCGCGAGTTATGGAAGGTAGTAGCGGAAGGTGGTCCAGAACATGTTGTCGATGCCCTTGGCGCCGATGCCCGAAGCACCTGACCAGCCTTCGCGAACCGCGTAGCCATACTGGATGCCCTGGCGCAGACGGCCGCGGTCGCCCTTGTAAATGTCGTACCAGTAGCCGCCCGTCATCTCTTGCACGTCGCGGGTTTGCGCACCGCAGGAGCCGCCGGGGTAGTAGCCGGTGGAGCTGCCGTTGTAGCCGGGATTGGCGATGGTGTTGCAGCTTGAGTTGCTCAGCAGACGCGACCCGTAGCCCAAAGCAGCCGCGGAAGGCGCGCCCCAGTGGCCGCCCCACTTGCCGCCTGCCAGAATGTCGGCAGCCGTCGGAGTGGCTGTGCAGGCAAAGGCGCCCGCTGTGGACGGGCAGAACTGCGCGGACGGAGAGCCAAGAGTGGATGGGCTTGCGCCAGGGAACGATGCATAGTCCTCGCGGCCGGCATAGTCGCCACCATAATTCAGGTAGATGGTGAGGCGGGGATTCGGTGTGGCTTCCACGGTGAACAAGCCGGAGACGTTATGGATTGGCGTAAGCCCGCCCCATCCGTTCACAGTTACGTCGGCCAATGTGGAGTCGCCGTAACGTCCTACGCCGGGTCCGAACAGGCCCTTGGCGCCGATGGTCAGTACCTTGGGCACGATTGGGACGCGCAAGCTTCCACCTATGCCGCCAACGGCGATGGAATCGTAAATCGAGCTGGCCGTGGTGGAAGACGCTGCAACAGCCGCCCCCGTAGCGATATCCGTCTGACCGCCGTACTTGGTGCTGTTGGTGGTTACGCCGGGATAGACAGTCTCGTGAGCAAAGCCGGCCACACCGAAGATTTCGTAGTGACCCCAACCGGGATCGAATGCCATCTTCGCAATGACGTCGGGCGCCTGGTTGAACGAGTAGTTGGCGATGTTGGTGTTGGCGTTGATGGTGGCGTAGACGGGAACCGCAACGTCGACGGTGTTGCCGGCCGAATCGGTTTCTTTCTGGTTGGTGTAGTTCTGGATGTAAGTCGTCGCGGGGTCGGCGCTGATGGTAGCGTTGTATGCGCCGCCGTTTTGTCCTACGCTGCCAAGCACAGCATAAGGAGTGTTGCCGGCCAGAGTAGCGGTGTAAAGAAGCTGCGGATTCTCAACCGAGGCTGCGAATGCGGCATGGTCCCAATTCTTGGTGACCCGGAAGCCGTACTGGCGGGCCCAAACAAAGCCCGCTACGTAGTTCGGGTCTATCGTCAGCGGAGTCGGGGTGTTGCTCGACGCCGCTGAGATTCCCTTGATGCCTTCGGTTGCCAGAGACCACATTTGCCCGCCGGAGAAAGCCCAATGGCTATTCGTCTCTCCCTGAGCGTAGATTACGCGCTGGCGCAGGACGTAGCTGTTGGACTGGTTGGCGTTCGAACTGGTCCCGGTGCCCAGCCAGTCAGCCTCATAATAGCCGCGCAAGGTGCCCCAGTCGGTCTTTCCCTCTGCCAGTAGCGTGACCCGCGACTGCCGGGCGCTTCCATAAAACTCGCTGAGCGAGTAAGCGTCCGCTCCCTCGTAGGGGATCGAACTGAATGCGGTGGGAATATCGCCGCCCGTGGCTTTGGTACGGAACACGGTTTCACCCGCCGCGAAGCCGCCGGGGGTGATGCTGATGCCCTTGTAATGCAAAACGTCGGGATGGGTGACCTCCTTCTTGATCAGAGTCTGCATCGAGGTGGTCGCATCGGAGACGGTGGTTGCCAGTGAGGTCTGGTTGCCCTTGAGGTCGGTTACAGTCGCCTGCAGGGTCGTTACCGCGGCGGCGTTGTCACTAACCGCCTGCTGCTGCGACGATGCTGCCGCTTGTGCCCTCGCTGCCGAGGCCTCTGCGGCTGCTGCTGCCGCCTGCGCCTGCTTCAACTGCTCATCTTTCAAAGCCAGGTCGCTCTTCAGGCCATTGATCTGGGATTCCAACTCCGACCGCAATGCCTGAATCTGAGCTTCCACATGAGCTGGCGATGGCTCGGACGCCATGTAGGTTTTTGTTACGGTGGTCTTCGTGGTTTTTGCCGTATGCTTCTTCTTCGCCGGCGGTGGGTCGATGGCGTAGGCGTGTGAGGCAACTAGACTGGCTGCCAGCAATGCCGCGGCAACAGATTTGAGCTTGAAGTTCATTGGGCCTCTCTTTTTCCCCTCAGATCGGTTTGGATCGTGACTGCGCCCACCTGCATCGCGAATGCTCAGCGGTCTGCTATCTACAAAACCCTGCTGTAGACAAACACCGTCAGCTTCCTTTTCGGAATGCGGAAGGAACATCGATAGCCAGGAAGTTCTTCGAACAGACAAAGCACTCCCGGGCCGCTTCCGTATCCCAGCCTCTCAGAGTTAGATGAATATTTGACGAATTCACATATTTTTAACAGAGATATAGGTTCCGAAACTCAACCATTTTTGGAGACTCTCAATCTATTTATCTTTACAGCAAATGCCGGCGCATTCATCGCAATACGCCGGGATGGATCGCGCCCTGGCTTATATGGGCGCGTCCACCTCGGCATCGTGCTTCAAAAAATCCATCTGGCCGTGGTCACCAACTCGTGGTTATAGGTGTGTAGCTTGCTTGTAGCAATTTGCATCCCGACGCCAAAGGCCAGCCCCGGTCGTGACTTGGGATTGGTTGGATGCAAGCCGCATTTGCCAATAATCAACCCCGGAGTTATGAACTCCTGTGTCTTGCCGTCGTTTGGTCCGCCCTTGTAGAAAGTGGCGTTGCTCTCGACCTCCGGCCAGAAGAGCTTGTGGATGCGGTATTGCGCCGCGGTATTCCACAGCACGGGGCGGCCGGTAGCGGTGGTTGCGGGCGCGCCGGTGGGCAGTGTGGCTCCGAAGGTGGTTTGTACATCGAAGTTGCCGAATCCTTTGCCCGCGCCGACGTTGGGCTGCACACTCGCATTTGTCGAGCCGTTCTTAGCCTGGCCGGAAGGGACCGTGGTCAGCGCCCACGCGCTTAACGTGTAGGCGCCGTGCTGCGCGTTGCCGCTGGCGATGCGGTACTTCACAAGGAACGAAAAGTCGCCCCAACCGTCGACGGCCTTCGTGTTGTGTTCAATGTACGGCGGCAGGTCGATGGCAACCTCGGTGTTGGCCCTCGGGATGATGAAGTTGACGCCCTTGCTGTTATCGATGTTCCAGGTATCGGTGAGCGCGGGAGCGATCTGGCGCACAATATCCGTTCGGACAACCTGGAAAAGGCCGGTGTAGGTTGTTACCAGCGGGACGGCCCAGGCCGGTTGTTTGGACTGCGTGGCATTGGTTTGTGCCGACCACCAGGCGTATCCGTGAGTGGGTGGGCCGCTGGTTGAGTCGGTCTGTGCGTACACACTGGCCGTACACAGCAGGAGAAGCAAGGGAAGGGAAGTGTTTTTCATGTCGGTTCATTCAGCATGAAGGCCGCGAACGCGACCGGCAACCGCCTTTTGGGCTAGGAATCTCTCCATCGTAGGGTGGAGGGGAGAGTGCGGAGGGTGATGACGAATGGATGGACGGTCCGTCGTGGGATATCAGTTCAAATTGCTACGGACGCTGTGACCCGGCTTGCCCGCCCGCGCTGAGCAGGTTGGCCAGGATGCGATATGCTCCGGGAACAAGTTCGGGAAGCTGGCGATAGAGCGCGTACGCGGCATAAATATAAGTGCCTTTGCCGGGATGCGCCACCAGCAGGCCGCCGCGCTGAGGGTCCTGCCCGGGATCTGCGGTTTCCGTAAGCGCCGTGTAGCCGGGATCCCACGTGTCCAGGAACGAGTGCCCGCGCTCTTCCAGCCATCCGTCAAAATCGGCGGTGGTGATGGTGTTTGGCCAGGCCAGCAACGGATTGGCGGGGTCCAGCAGCTTTACCGGCGCTTGCTCGTCCACCACGCGCTCCGCCCGGCCCAGTTGAAGCGGCAGCGGCGCGGGAAAATTCGCGCTCTGGTACTGGACAATCAGCGTTCCTCCGTGGCGGACAAACTCATTCAGGCGCGGTTGCGCAGCCGTCAGATCGGGCCGGTTGGAGTAAGCCCGGATGCCCACCACGATCACGTTCCAGGCGGACAAATCTCCGGAAGCAAGCTCTGCCGGCGAGAGCAGGTGGGGTGTCGCTCCCAGGGCTTCAATGGCGTCGGGAACCTCGTCGCCGGTACCCATGATGTAACCGATCTTCAGGCCGGGCGCGAGCTTTACATCAACCTTGCGGGTAAGCAACTGCGCGGTCTTGTAAAGGTTGTAGGGCCGCAGGCCGGCATAGCCGATGCTCTGCCAGCCGGTTTCGTAGGTTTGGTCCGCCGAGTGCGCCACCGCCTTTATCGTGTAGGCCGCGGCTGCGGTAGCGGCGGGCGTCACCGAGAACAGAATTGGCTCGGTGTCGCCCGCAGCGGAAAGTTGAAAGTGCGCCTCCGCAGGTTGAGAGATCCATCCGGCGGGTAGCTTCAACTCCAGCGTTCCCTCCGCCGCCGCCTGTGCATGAACAGTAACGCGGACAGGCAGTGCCGACCCGTCGAGCGGCAAAATGCGGGCTTCGGGCTCCATGCGCACACCAATGGCGGGCGTAACCACCAGCGGCTCGTAGATGCCGCCAGGGCCCAGAACGCGCTGCATGGTCTGGACGACCTGGCCCACGCGAATGGGAACTCCCTCAAAGGTGAACTCAGCCCACGCGGCCAGCGGCCAGGGAGCGAACGAACGCTCGCGATACTCAGGGTGGGTCAGGTCGTAGTAAGGCTGCTCGGTATTGGGGCGCGTGAAGTAAGCCTGGGTTGGCTCGGCGTCGTCCGGCATCTTGAGCTTGAAGATGGCATCGGAGGAGGAAGGGGACTCCACTGAAGAGATGAGGGTAACTGGCTTCGCGGGGTTGTGGGTTTCCAGGCCGCCGGAGCCCTCGAACCATGCTGTGGTGAACGGGTGGACCTCGGAAGAGGCCCAGGAAGTGTGTACGCGCACGTTGAACTCCTCGCCCGGAGTCACGCTGCGGGGAGTTTCGTCGGGACCGCCGCCTCTGAAGCCGCCGCTCTCAACTTTGGTGGCATGCGTAGTGAAGGCGATCATATCCAGCCCAAGCAGGTTCCTGAGCGCGGTCTGGAACTCCTCAATCTTCGTGTCGAGTTCAAACAGCAGGCTGGCTTTTGCTTGAGGGGCGAGATCGCTGGCGGCGACCTTGGTGCGCAGGTCGAGCGTCTCGCGATAGACGGGCGCGAGTTCCTTCGCCAAAGCCAGATGGTCCTGGCAGGGGCACTTGGATGTAAGCTCGCGAACGGCGTCCCCGATCCCGTGAAGCGTGTTTGACAGGTCCCCAGGAGGCGGCGTTCCGGTCAGCAAAGCGATCCCGGCGATGCTGGTGTCGATGAGTACCTTATCGTTGTGGAAGAGGTCCCAGTTCTTCGTAATCACTTCAGGCTTCCCAGCAGCCTGAGGCGCAACGGCCCAAAGATGATAGTAAGTAGAAGCCGACCCGCTCAGCGTCGGATTCGCCCCGCCGTTCTGCGACTTCTGCTGTCCCCAGCCCTCACGCGCAATCTGCGCGGGGCTGCGACCAAGAACAGGATCGCGATTGCCCACCGGCAAAGTAACGTCCGTAGAAGGCACGCCGGCAGTGACCTCGCCTGTCACGTAGTTCTTGAACTTCGCCGGCGCCCATTTCCCGGTGGCATAGTCGAACATGCCCCTCTCCGTGACCGGCGCAAACGGGACCATGGAGTAAACTGCCAGCGGCTGCCACGGTTGCAGGCCGTCTTTCAGTTGCTCGGGAAAGACGCTCGCGTCGCCGGCAGCTTTGAAGACCTCCTGCGCAATCTCGCCTGAGACCTGGTGGTGCCCGTGGCCGTCGGTAATGCCGCCAACAAAGGTGGACACAATCACCTGCGGCCGTTCCCGGCGAACCGCCAAAACCGCATCGTAGAGCACCCGCTCGTGCCCCCACTTCGCAAAAGCTTCTTCCTGCGTCTTCGAGAACCCGAAGTCGATCTCCGTGCCCCAAAGCTGCTTCGCCCCGTAGTACTCGCCCGCCTTCAGCAGCTCATTGGTGCGGATCAGCCCCAGCGCATCGTAGCTGTCGGCTGACATGGCGTTCTGGCCGCCTTCGCCGCGCGTCAGTGTGAGCAGAATGCAGCGCACCCCAAGTTCACGCGACAGATAAGTCAGCAGCGACCCGTCCTCGTCGTCCGGATGCGCAACGATCATCATCAGGCTGGCCGTGGTTCCCAGGCGCTTCAGCGATTGCTCCAGCGCAGCCTGACCGCGGTCTTCAGCCAGCGGCAGCGCAATGTCGCTGGGCTCGGTGGCAGGCAGATCCGTGGCGGGCTGGACGGGGGCAGCCGCCTGCTGCGCAGTCAAAGGCGCCGGTTGCAACGAAACCAGCACCAGGCTCGCAAGGGCCGTAACCAATATTGTGCGAACTCTCAAAGGAAGAAGCATACTCCCCGTCAGTGTACAATCCGTGGAGCGTTATCGCCTCATGTCGCTATCCTTGCCCACCCCCGCCACCACCGATTCGCTCCAGCGCCGCATCGGCCTGCGTTCCGCCGTGCTCTTCAACATGCTGGAGATGATCGGCGTCGGCCCCTTCATCACCCTCCCGCTGGTCATAGCCGCGGCGGGCTTCCGGCTCAGCGTATGGGCGTGGATACTGGGCGCTGTAGTCGCGGTGGCCGACGGCCTGGTGTGGGCCGAGCTGGGCGCTGCCTTCCCGCGCGCCGGCGGGTCCTACGCCTTCCTGCGCGAAATCTACGGCCCCCAGCGCGCCGGAAACTGGCTCAGCTTCCTATATGTATGGCAGTTGAGCTTTACCGCCCCGCTTTCCATCGCTTCCGGCTGCATCGGGCTTTCCAGCTTTCTGGCCTGGTTTATTCCAGGACTTGACGGCTCTCCGCTGCCCGCCCTGCCGGTGCTGCATTATGCCAACCTCGCCGCGGCCGCCGCATGTTTGATGGTAACGGCGCTGCTCTATCGCAACCTGAGCCAGGTAACCCGCCTGGCCTGGGTTCTGTTCGTGGGCGTGCTCACGGCCATCGCCGGAGTCATCGTCTCCGGCTTTTCCCATGCGGCGGCCACCGGCGGCTGGCACATGCCGGGTTCGCCCTCCCAGCCTCTCGCGCTTGCGCTGGGCGGGCTGGCGCAGGCCACGCTCATCACTACATATGACTATTGGGGCTACTACAACATCACCTTCCTGGGCAGCGAGGTCCGCCGGCCGGAGCGCACCATTCCGCGCGCCATTTTGCTTTCGGTGCTGTTCGTTTCGGCGTTCTATGTGGCCATGAATATGGCCGCGCTGCCCTCGTTGCGCGACGCTGCCGCTCATGCGGCCCAAAGCGCATCCCAGGCCGCGACTGTCCGCCTTCAACTGGTGGCGCAAATCGCGCAATCGGCATTTGGCGCTTGGGCAGGCCGCGTGATGGCCGCGCTCATTATCTGGACAGCCTTTGCCTCGGTCTTCTCGCTGCTGCTGGGCTACTCGCGCGTGCCTTACGCCGCAGCCCGCGACGGCAACTACTTCCGCTATCTCGCCGCCATCCATCCCCGCCACGCCATTCCCCACCGGTCCCTGGTCGCGCTCGGGATTGTGGCCTCGGCATTCTGTTTCTTCTCGCTTCAGCAGGTCATCACCATGTTGGTGGTCACGCGCATTCTGCTCCAGTTCTTTCTGCAACACGCGGGCGTAATCCTGCTCAGGATGCAAAGGCCGCAACTCGAGCGTCCTTTCAGGATGCCGCTTTATCCGCTGCCGCCTCTGGTGGCCGTTGGCGGCTTCATCTTCATGCTGGTCAACAGGAGCCACGCGCTGGGCGGCCTGGCTGTAGCAGCCGGAATCGGAGCTTCAGGCACCTTGATCTATCTCTTCCGCGCGCGGCGGCTCGGACAATGGCCGTTTGCAAGTATCTTGTAACCCTACCCTCGCGTTCGTGTCTAATAGATGCGACCGATCTTTCCCCTTCGCGAGGTCACCAAATGCTAATTGGCAAGCCGCCGGACATTCCCTCTTCCGCCATCACATCCCGAGACCAATACCTCGAATACAAGAGTCGCCGCCACTTCCTTCGCGGAGCCGCATCTGGCCTCGCCGTAGCCGCCGCGGCAGCCCTGGGCGCGGAACGCCTAACCGAAATATTCTCTCCCCGCATCGCCGCGCAAGCCGGAACCAAGCTCGAAACAGTCAAGAGCCCGCTCACCACCACCGGCGAAACGCTCACCACCTATGAAGACATAACCCACTACAACAACTTCTACGAGTTCGGCCTGGAGAAGACCGATCCCGCCCAGAACGCCGGCGGCCTTCCCACGCGCCCCTGGACCATCCGCGTCGAGGGCAAGGTCAAGACGCCCAAGACCTTCGACATTGAAACGCTGCTCAAGCTGCGCCCTCTCGAAGACCGCGTTTATCGCCATCGCTGCGTCGAGGCTTGGAGCATGGTCATCCCCTGGGTGGGCTACTCGCTGTCGGAGTTCATCAACCAGTGCGATCCGCTCCCGTCGGCCAAATACGTGCAGTTTCTTTCTTACTACGACAGGCGCGTGGAAAAGTGGGCCGGCCAGTCGGCGATCTCCTGGCCTTAC
>Ga0302189_10000290_pt1 | contig 43085 bp, 40 predicted proteins | sample II_Bog_E2_2_FD_194551 | JGI IMG/M metagenome (GOLD analysis project Ga0302189, IMG submission 194551) | Peat permafrost microbial communities from Stordalen Mire near Abisko, Sweden - II_Bog_E2_2 | ecosystem: Environmental > Terrestrial > Soil > Wetlands > Peat | place: Sweden: Abisko...
CGTGACGGACGGCCAGTTGCAGGGTAGCCAGACCACCACATACACCTATGATCCGGCCAACAATGTCGCTGCGGTCAACTATCCCAACGGTGTGCAAAGCGCCCTGACTTATGACGCATTGAATCGCATCACGGGTCTGGCGACGCAGAGCACAGGCTACCTCTACCAGCGTGGGCCCACGGGCAATCTGACCGGCGCGACGGAGTTGAACGGAAGAACGCTGACCTGGAGCTACGATGGAATCTATCGCCTTACCAATGAGGCCATCAGCTCCGACCCGGGCAACAACAACGGCTCCTCAAGTTACACGCTCGATCCGGTCGGCAACCGCCTCGCTGAAAACACAACCCTGCCAGGATTATCGTCTGGTTCGTTCGGATACAACGCCGACGATGAGGTGAACACGGAGACTTACGATGCCAACGGCAACACGATCGCCGCAGGCGGCAAGACTTTCACCTACGACTCGGAAAACCACCTCACGTCGATGAACGGCGGTGCGGTAACGATTATCTATGACGGCGACGGAAATCGCGTCTCGAAGACAGTCGGCGGAGTCACCACGCAATATCTTGTGGATGACATGAACCCCACCGGCTACGCGCAGGTTGTGGAGGAACTGCAGGGCAGCGCGGTGACGCGGCAGTACACCTACGGCCTGCAACGCATCAGCCAGCGGCAGTTCGTCGCCAACGCATGGACCGCAAGCTTCTACGGCTACGATGGCGGCGGCAACGTAAGAAACCTCACCAACACAGCCGGCGCCATCACTGATAGCTACGAATATGACGCCTTCGGCAACAGCTTCACCAAGCAAGGCACAACGCCGAACGTATACCTCTATCGCGCCGAACAGTACGACTCCGATCTGGGCCTCTATTACCTCCGCGCAAGATACTACGATCCGATTACCGGAAGGTTCCTCAGCCGCGATCCGCAGGATGGCAAGCCCATCGATCCGAAGACGCTGCATAAGTATCTTTACGCTACGGGAGACCCGGTGAATAAATTGGATCCGACGGGGAGGTACGCAACAGAGGGATATGACGAAATAGTGGCCGAAGATGAAGAATTGGCTGCTCCGGCTGCCGAGAAGCTCGGACATGAGATTGCTGTTTGCGTAGTCGGCATAGGATTGACGATTTACAGCGCTAACCACGACGATGTGCTCGGAACTCTTGCTGGCGGCGGTCTCACAGTATATGGCTGCCTATTAGGGCTTTACGACTAAAGTGAACGCTGCACAAATGGAGAAGAGGACCGGTTGCAACCGGCATCGGTCTGCATTTGGAGGAGAAGGCCATGCGACATTCGAATTCTAGGGATCACCATTCAATATCAAAGTTGCTGCTTCTTCGCGGTATCGCCGTTGCCATGTGCGTGTCGATCATTTTTTGCTTCATTTACTACCGTATTCCACTACGGTCACTTGACGGCATAATGCTTGTAATAGTCGCACTCCTACTGCTCGCGGTCTTCTGGTGGAGAAAGCTAGGCACCAGCCCAGCGTATGGAGGCTTTCTAATCTGGTTTTCGGCGCTCCTTCTCTTCGTTCGCTCATGGCATAAACATGGGCCAGACCTTGTGTATGGTGTGGGTCTCATTATCTTAACTGGATTAGTGCTGACACCCATCTTTCGCAGGCGGATAGCTGGTAGGCCGAACTCTGCTTAGGTTAGAGCAAGGTAGCGCCGTTTCGCCACTTAGCGGGGGTGCCATTTCATCGGCTCATCGCTAACTGAGAAGCACGCCGCTACGCGTCGGGAGGATAGGGACACGTCACCCCAGAATGGGTGCTGCACAGCAACCTTAGGTTGCTGTGCGGGAACTATAAGAAAACAAGCGACTAATGGAAAAACTGGGCTGAAGGCGTTATGCTGTAGGCGAGCGCACGTTGCTGTAGGGGAACCCGTTGAGTCTCAGTCCCTTAGCCTGTGTCCGGCCCCCTGCTGTCCTTCCCGGCGACGCATGGGCCTCGTGCGACCATCCCGCAAAATCCAGTTCAAAGTCCCAGCCAGGCGGTGCTTGCTGAAGCCGCCGCTTCGCATCAAGAGCGTGAGCACGAAGGTCAGCGAGGAGGAGTTCGCGGCCTTGGAGGCCCGTGCCCGTGCGCGGAAGCTGACGCTCTCGGAGTGGGTGCGGGCGGAGCTGATGGAGCCGCGCGAGGGCAGCGGCGGGGCGGCAGGCGAGGTTCTGTTGGGCGAGGTTCTGGCCCTGCGGTCGATCCTGATCAATCTTCTGTTCTCCGTCTCGCAGGGAAAACCGGTGACGGCGGAGTCGATGGCGGAGCTGATCGCGCGGGCGGATGGAGACAAATCCAGGCGGGCGATGGAGCGTCTGACGGCGGTGCGGGCGACCGATCCCGCGCCGGAAACGGCATCTGAAATGGCAGCGGAAAGCACATCAGGAACAGGGCCAGAGGAGGAGTGACGATGGCGGAATGGGGACGCAAGGAGTACAGCAAGGCATGGCCGAGCCGTAGGCCGGTGTGGACGTGGGGAGCGTTTTTCCTTAGCTGCCTGTTCTTCGGCGGGTGGCCCACCCTTGACCCGCCAGCGCCGTGTGGGTGCCCCATCCTTTCCGCAGTCTCATCGCGGAAAGGGTGGGAGACCACGAACTTTGACCGTCGGCTTTTCGGGCTTCTAAGGGCCGAGGTAACTCTGAGCTATACTTACTACCCAACAGGCAAAGTGCAAATCATTACCTCCTCCAACACGAACGGCGCGTCGGTGGCTTACACCTACGACGACCTAAACCGGCTCAGCACGGTTGCGGATAACCGACTGTCCGGGAACAACACCACCAGTTATGCCTACGACCCGGCCAGCAATCTCTCTACGGCCACGTATCCCAACGGGTTGCAGAGCGCAATGACCTATGACGCGCTGAATCGCATCACGGGGCTGGCCACGCAGAACAGCGGATACCTTTACCAGCGCGGGCCGACGGGCAACCTTACCAGCGCAACGGAACTGAATGGTCGCAGCATCAACTGGAGCTACGACGGCATTTACAGGCTGACGAATGAAGCGGTCAGCGCAGACCCTGACCATGTCAATGGCAGTGTCGCCTATGGCCTCGATCCAGTAGGCAATCGGCTTTCGGATACGTCGTCGCTTGCAGGCGTGAACTCGGGCTCGTTCGGCTACAACGCCGACGATGAGGTTTCAACAGAGGCCTATGACGCCAACGGCAACACGCTCTCGACCGGCGGCAAGAGCTTCACCTACGACTCCGAAAACCACCTGACAGGCATGAACGTCAGCGGAACAGCGGTCAGCATCGTCTACGACGCCTTCGGCAACCGCGTGGCTAAGACAGTGAATGGGGTCACGACCAAATACCTGGTCGAAGACGACATGAACCCAACCGGCTATCCGCAGGTCTTGGACGAGTTGACCAACGGTGTGGTGACCCGCACCTACACCTACGGCCTGCAAAGGATCAGCGAAGATCAGATCGTCTCGAACGCCTGGGCACCCGGTTTCTACGGCTACGACGGCGGCGGCAATGTTCGTCAGCTAACGAACCTAGCCGGTGCCGTGACCGACACCTACGAGTACGACGCCTTCGGTAACAAGATCAACTCAACGGGCACGACGCCGAATAACTACCTCTATCGCGGCGAACAATACGATGGCGATTTAGGGCTGTATTACCTGCGCGCCAGATACTACAACCCCGCTACCGGAAGATTCATGTCCCGCGATCCGGAGGATCACGCACCGACGGCCCCGAACCAGTTGCACAAGTACCTGTATGCGGGGGGCGACCCGGTGAACGCGTTCGATCCGACCGGGCGGGATTTAGCTGAGTATGGCCTCAAGACAGACAAGCCTCTCGTTCGCGGTGCGGCTGCCTTTGGTGCATGCCTCGCAGCAGGGATCGCAGCCCAGGACTACGCTGAACAAGCGGCTAAGGCCAAATCAATAGAGGAATGGAGACTCCTGCTGAGGAAGATTATCGGCGTCACTGTCGGCGGTTGCATCATAGCGGGTTATGCGGCCTTCGCACTCTAGTGGTCCAACCCACAATGCCACCGTACCGTAGGAAGGGTAAATGATGGACCTTTGGATAATTGCGACTCTAGGCATCGGAGCCTCGCTGGTTCTTACCGCATATCTATTGCGGAGCAGCCCCAACAAATGGCCATTCTTTTTCGAACTCTTCATCTTATCCGTGGTGTTGGCTCTTCAGAGCCGGCACAGAGTTGGCAGGTCGTATTCAAGAGGTTTCCTTGTCCAAATCACGCTGGCAGCTGTATTCTTCCTTGCCACTCTTGGGGAAGCGAAGTTTGGCATTTGGGAAAAGCTTGGCCAAAAGACCGCAAAAGGCCAAGGCGGGCGGCCCAACGTTTGACACGGCACCAAGATGAAAGCAGCGGGTGGCCCTGCCACTCGCTGCTTGGGACCGAGGATACCACTACGATTCGAGGGCAGGTGGCCCGGTCATAAAATGGCCGCCCTGAGTGCCCCATTCAACCACGGTTTCATTGTGGTTGAGTGGGAAACCACGAATCTCAGCCCGCAGTCTTTCTGAAGTCGCAAGCTCCGCTGAAACTGCAATGATCTCGTCCACCTTCATCTACGGCACGCTCAACCGCTTCCCCGAGTATTTCTCGCTTGTTGGCGTGAAGCCCGGTTTGTTTGGGCAGGTGGCCCGGTCATAAAATAGCCATCACCCTAAGTGCCCCATTCGACCACAGTATTATCGTGGTCGAGTGGGAAACCACGAACCTCGGCCCACCGTCTTTCTGAAGCCGCAAATTACACTGAAACCGCAATGGCCTCGTCCACCCTCATCTACGGCACGCTGAGCTACAGCTACGACGCTGCGAGCAACGTCGCATCTGTCAGTTCGAATCATGTCCACGGCATCTCCGTCAGCTATGCCTACGACCAACTCAACCGGCTCAGCAGCGTGACGGACGGCCAGTTGCAGGGTAGCCAGACCACCACATACACCTATGATCCGGCCAACAATGTCGCGACGGTCAGCTATCCCAACGGCGTACAGAGCCTGATGACCTACGATGCTCTGAATCGCATCTCCGGCCTGGCGACGCAGAGCACAGGCTATCTCTACCAGCGCGGGCCCACGGGCAATCTGACCGGCGCGACGGAGTTGAACGGAAGAACGCTGACCTGGAGCTACGATGGAATCTATCGCCTCACCAATGAGACCATCAGCTCCGACCCGGGCAACAACAACGGCTCCTCAAGTTACACGCTCGATCCGGTCGGCAACCGTCTCGCCGAGAGCACGACACTGCCTGGCTTGAGTTCCGGCAACTTCGGCTACAACGCCGACGACGAAGTCAACACCGAGACCTATGACTCTAACGGCAACACGATCGCCGCAGGCGGCAAGACTTTCACCTACGACTCGGAAAACCACCTCACCTCAATGAACGGCGGCGCGGTGAGCATCGTGTATGACGGCGACGGCAACCGCGTTGCAAAAACCGTCGGCGGCGTCACTACACAGTACCTGGTTGATGACCTGAATCCGACCGGTTACGCGCAGGTAGTCGAAGAGTTGCAAGGCGGCGCAGTCACGCGGCAGTACACCTACGGCCTCCAGCGCATCAGCCAGAACCAACTTATCTCGAACGTCTGGACGCCGAGCTTTTATGGCTACGACGGTGGCGGCAATGTAAGAAACCTCAGCAACACCGCCGGTGCCATCACCGACGAATACGAGTACGATGCTTTCGGCAATGCATTCACGAAAGTCGGCAACACGCCGAACAACTACCTATACCGCGGCGAACAATACGACCAAGACCTCGGGCTCTATTACCTCCGCGCCAGATACTACAACCCGGCGACCGGAAGGTTCTTGTCCAAGGATCCCGAGGATGGGAAATCCGGCGATCCCAAGACGCTGCATAAGTACCTCTATGCAGGTGGTGATCCAGTTAATGCGTGGGATCCGACCGGACGAGCGGATTTGGTTCAGTACTTCATGGCCATAAAGAAGGTTTTGAAGGCCCCCGGAGCGGTAGCCGCAGCCGGATTGTTGGGAGCAGCATGCACAGCTCTCATTTTTCCTGATCTTCTAGGTGCCAATCCATACACCGACGATTTGGATAAGGGAATTGCCGAAGCATTTTGCGCTGGAGTCGGCGTCTTTGGCGCGGCGGTCTGGCTAGCTGCCTATTAGTGAAACCCGTCATCTTTGGTGAAGCGGAGGAGTCGAATTGAGAGGGAGGAGAAAGTGAATTACTCGGGTATGGATACCATTCTGTCAAAATTTGATCGCCCTATTGGTAGGTCACTGTTTGTTGTCCCGACCATTTTCCTACTCTACTTTCTAATTGAGCTTGCACGAGTCAACTTCAAAATCGGACGCGGGCTCGAAATTAGCCGGTCCCCTCATGCAAATGAGTGGCACCTGTTTTTTCTCTCGATGGCTCTGGTTTTCGCCATACAGTGGGTTGTCTCCATCTCAGGTCGAATGCTTGCCCTTCGCCTGAGCAGGCTATGGATTATTCCGTACTTTGTTCCATGGGTAATAATTCTGTTGACCATGACGAAAGGTAGTTCACGTCAAGTTGCAGTTGCAATCGTTTTTGCATTGGCGGTTCAGCTGCCGCTTATGGTGCTACCGTCGCGCCCCGTGTCCCAGACACCAAAGTGAGGGCTTCCCATTGGCGGGTGGCCCCAATCCCTACCCACAATGAGGGTGCCCGCAGTCCCTCGCATTTGGGGGCCGGGGATACCACTACGATTCGAGGCCTACGCCTATGACGACCGCCGCGATTTGCGCAGCACGTGAAGTTTCGTGGCGGCCAACGTTTTATCGCGGCGAACAATACGACTCCGACCTCGGCCTGTATTACCTCCGCGCCAGATACTACAACCCACTGACAGGCAGGTTCATGAGCAGGGACCCGGAAGAGTTCTGCGGCTGCTCAATTCGCAATCCAGCCTCACTACACAAGTACGTCTATGGTAACGATGACCCTGTAGATTTGTCCGATCCGCTGGGTAAGGCCGCCAACCCTGTGCAACTGCCGCCTTTGGGCCCAGAGCCCGTGCCAGACCCTGAGCCAACGCCTGGCAAAGCGGTCGGTGGCGGCGCAGCTGAGTATGCTCTGATTGTTGGGGTGATTTCGCTCGGTGCAACAGCGGCGGTGCCGGCGGTCGCGGAAGAGGTCAATTGTATTCTCTACGCTGCCGCCGATGCTTTGCATGTGACCTCTCTCAATCTGGGCTTTTTACAGAATCTCAACGTCCATTGGTCAACGTGTTCGGCAATGTCAAACAGGATGCCCAGAATCCCAACGGAGGGAGAGGTTCCCGCCCCCTTCATGCCTCTGAATGTCATAACTGAACCGGGAACCAAATGGGGTTGTGACGATTCGTACGAGAACTGTTCAACGCGCTGCCCCAATGGGAATACATCGTATTTGCACTATGATCCCGGAATAAAATACAACGAAGGGTCACACTGGGACTATAAGGACTGTGATGGGAAAACATGGAAGATCTGGCCAGACGGTACTATGACTCCTGCCTGATGTTGGAGCTGCAATGGGAGACACGCGGATAGCGGGGGTTCGAAAAGGAGGATTGATGAGTCAGCAAGTGAAGCCTTGGAGCCAGGTTGCCAGTCAAAGGGACAGAGAACTCCATCTCAAGGCCCCAGAAATTAAAAGGTGGCGGGAACAGGAACACGAAGCAGGAAGCCCATCGGATCTGGAAGACTTCTTTCGCGTACATGGGCTCTGCTTCACTTGCAAAGCAACGGGGACTAGACTTGACCCGGTAGGCTGGGACGAAAAGGTCCCATTGTTCGAGGAATGCCCTGTCTGTGGAGGCACTGGCAAGCTCTCAATCCAGTAGGAGAAGATGGCGGATGGCCCCGGACCCGACAGTCCTTCCAAACACCGTTTGGGTGCTCCCTGTCCCTCGCACTTGGGGACTGGGATACAACTACGACACGAGGTCTACGGTTATGACGACCGCCGCGATCTGCGCAACGCAAGAAGTTTCGAGGCGGCCATCGATCTCGTTCGGCTACAACGCCGACGACGAAGTGAACATGGAGACCTACGACGCCAACGGAAACACGCTCTTCACCGGCGGCAAGAGCTTCACCTACGACGCCGAAAACCACCTGACAGGCATGAACGTCAGCGGAACAGCGGTCAGCATCGTCTACGACGCCTTCGGAAACCGCGTGGCTAAGACAGTGAATGGGGTCACGACCAAATACCTGGTCGAAGACGACATGAACCCAACCGGCTATCCGCAGGTCTTGGACGAGTTGACCAACGGCGTGGTGACCCGCACATATACCTACGGTTTGCAAAGGATCAGCGAAGATCAGATCATCAACGGCGGGTGGACACCCAGCTTTTACGGCTACGATGGTGGCGGCAATGTGCGCCAGTTGACGAACGCAGCAGGCACAGTCACCGACACCTACGAGTACGACGCCTTCGGCAACAAGATCAATTCGACAGGCACATCGCCCAACAACTACCTCTACCGCGGCGAACAGTACGACGGCGATTTGGGCCTGTATTATCTGCGCGCCAGATACTACAACCCAGCCACCGGAAGGTTCCTGAGCAGGGATCCGGAAGACGATAAATTATATGATCAAGCGGCATTTCACAAATACCTTTACGCGAGTGGTAATCCTGTGAACAGAATTGATCCTCGAGGGCGCCCCGATTTGGTAGAGACCGGATTCGCATTAGAGAAGGCCACAATTAGGACAGATCTAATTGCGGGCGCAATCGGTTGTGGTGCAAGCCTCGGCTTCACAGTTGCAGAGGCTATGTTAGCCCAGGATTATTCCTTCGGTTTTCTTAACCCCGATGGGAGTATTTCGGGCGCTGGAACCGCCGGAAACGCCGCAGCTATTGCGGGGTGTCTGACAACAATGTTTTCGCGGATTCCGGCAGCGTCGAAGTTAGGCGTGTTGGCTGGGTGGGTAGGATGCATCGCTAGTGTAGTTCAGGTGATTCAAGATATTCAACAGATTGAAAAAGATACCGACCCGGCCGCTGTAGAAAATGATGGAAAAAAAGCTGAGACCGACCTGATCTCTGGAGATTTCGGCTGTGCCTTGACAATAGCTGGCGCGGTCGGGGCTTTTTGAGGGTGAAATGAATTCAGATTTTACAAAAAGCGATGCTCAAGCTGCCCCTCGCGAACCCATCGGTTCAGCGCCAAGGAAGGTACATCTCTCCGGGTATGGCGTCGCGGCTTGGATTGTCGCAGCTTTATTGGTTGCATGGGTGCCATTTTTTGTCGCCTGGCTTTATATGCAGACGCAAAACAGAATGGCATTAAGGCAGGATGGCCGCGTGGTCCTTGCCGAGATCACAGGGCACTGGTTAACCAGTCGGCCCCTCGAATACACGTTCACAGTCGATGACGTTGCGTTTTCCGGCAAAGCACGAGTGCCGCAGAACTTTGTCGAGAGCCTCCGGGGGGCAGATCATATTCTTGTCCGGTTTCTCCCTGCAAACCCCACAATGAATCACCCGGAAGCTTGGGAAGAGTCTGTGCATTCCTATTTAGTCTTGTTCTGTATATTTAGTAGTTTGTGCGCGATAATGTCCAGCTTAATTGTGGCAACTCTGTTAGAAGACCGAAGATTGGCGCTTGATGGAATAATAGCAGTTGGCGCGGTAACGAGTTGCAAAATGCAAAAGGGTGCTTGGGGGGGGATCGGGTACCAAATAAAATCTAGTTTCAGGACGGGAGACGGAAGGCCAGTTATAGGGAAGGACGTATCTCGGAGTCCTCGTGAGGTCGGCGCGTCTGTCTGGGTTCTTTATCTGCCGCAGGATCCTGTTCGAAATATTCTCTTCCCATCCCCCTATTACATCGTCGCAAAAAAAATCGGGGACATGATACTGGAGTGAACCCCTGAAGTGAGACACGATAATTGGGGGTCAAGCGAAAAACGTGGCCAACGTGAATTATGCCAACGGTGTGCAGAGCGCCCTGACCTACGACGCGCTCAACCGCATCTCCGGGCTTGCCACGCAGAGCACAGGCTATCACTATCAGCGCGACTTCGCTGGCAACGTTACCAGCGCGACGGAGACCAGCGCGACGGAGCTGAACGGAAGGATACTGAGCTGGAACTACGATGGCATCTATCGCCTGACCAATGAGGGCGGGTGGCCCCGGTCTCGATGAGCTTATCAAACCAAGTTGAGGGTGCCCCCGGTCCCTCGCGAGGGACCGGGGGCACCCACATTGAGGTCTGGAAAGGTCATCGGGACCGGGGCCACCCGCCACGTACACATACGGCCTGCAGCGAATCAGCGAGGACCAGATCGTTGACAACGCATGGACGCCAAGCTTCTATGAGTACGACGGCGGCGGCAGCGTCCGGCAACTCACCAATCTCGCTGGGGCGGTCACCGACACCTACGAGTACGATGCGTTCGGCAACGTCGTAAACAAGACCGGTTCAACGCCCAACTATTATCTCTATCGAGGCGAACAATGGGATCCCGATCTAAGTCTCTACTACCTGCGTGCACGGTATTACAACCCGGTCACGGACCGGTTTCTGTCCCGCGATCCCAAGCCCGGCCACATTGCCAAACCCCGGACCCTGCACAAGTACCTTTACGCCAGCGCCGACGGAGTCAACCGCATTGATCCCCTTGGTAAAGCAGACCTGGTTGAGGAGGATTTAGAGGAAGGCGAAGAAGCAACGGCCGAGGAACAGGGCGAGCAGGCAGCAGCCAAGAGGATCAACTGCATCCTCGACGCGGCCGGCGATGCTTTCAACGCGTGGGGCGCGATCGAGTCCGGCGACGTGGTTGGCGCGGGCTTTGGGGCGACAAGCCTGGCTGCGGATTTCGAGAGTTGCGCCGGAGAAGCAACAGGAAAGAAAGGATGCTGCTTCGCCGCCGGAACCCCGGTGCATACCGACCATGGCGATGTTCCAGTGGAAAAGGTCGAGGTGGGCGACGAGGTTGTATCGCGCAACCGGACCACCGGAAAGCTGGAGTCACAGCCGGTTACCGCGCTCACGCCGGCGCACCAGGATTCGCTCGTAGAGATGCATGTCGAGGGTGAGCGAACGCCCTTGCGGCCAAGTACCTCGCATCCGTTCTGGGTCAGGCGCGGGGACGCGTCACCGGCATGGATACGCGCCAGCCAGATGCGCGTGGGAGATTTTGTACAATCGCAGCAGGGCGATTGGCGCAGGGTGGTAGCGACCACCCCGGTCGAAGGCCAGGAAACCGTATACAACTTCACCGTCGCCAAAGATCACGACTACTTCGTCGGTGAGACCGGCTTCCTCGTACATAACGCGAATTGTAAGTGTACGTTCCCTGATAATCCCCTTGATATGGACGACATCCTGGGAGTCGAAGGAACTCCGAAGCTAGATACGCCGCTTACACCTGGACGGAACAAGTGGATGTGGGATCTTGGGCAGTCGGTGATCACTTTCGAACAGCATCCCTATGACGTTGGTGCCCCGGCTTGGCATAGCGGTCCGCATTGGCATGTAGATTGGCCTGGGACCCGGCATAAGAGATTCAGTCCTGGGGACAAATTCCCAGGTTGTCCGTAAAGATTGGAGCAAGGAGCAATCCATGAATAGCCGCACACCCACAGGAGAACTTATCGGTTACGTCGGAGTGCAGCAGTTGCACGACGGCGTAATCGTGAAGATCGATAACTCCGATGACAGAATGCAGGTATCCGTTAGGAGCGAGAACGGTGCGATCTATGCAGTCTCGTTCTTCGGCGTTCGGAGCAGTTCTTTGAACAAGCCTGAAGGGATGACGCTTTATGGGCTTGCTGAAACAAAAGGGGAGGGCGGCGGGCGACATTTCGTCTTCGTGAACTGGGATGAAGAAGATGACGCATATTTTGAAGTATGCGCGGACGACTATGCCATTGCCGCGTGCTAAGGACTCGGCGATTGACTCAGGTCTGGGCTTTCAGACCTGGGATTACAACTACGATTTTGAGGTCTACAGCTATGACGCTCTTGGCGACATTTGCAACCCGGTGTGTTTTTCTTGATCGAGCACCGTCGACAAGAACCACGACTACTTCGTCGGCGAAACAGGGTTCCTGGTTCACAACCGCGGGAATTGCAAGTGCAGCGGTGATGCTGATTTGTATGAGTTGAATGACGGATTTGGAAACTTCCTGAAGTGGGGGATATCTAAATCAGCAAGAACCAGATATACGGGGCCTACACTTGAAGGTTTGGGTGGGGCGCCGCGCCCGAACGTCATTTATAGGGGCAATAGATGCGAAGTGCTCAATATGGAACGCCAACTTACTGAACGGTTTCCAGGACCACTAAATTTCGAACCATGGGCAGGATCCAATTCAATGTGGTAACGAAACAGTTGTCTGCATGCGAGAAAGGTTAGGAGATGGGTAATCGATGGGTTTTGAGTATGCATTCGGGATATGGGCCCAATACCCCGGACTCCATTCAACGGGAAGGCGCACGGCTCAAGGAACTGCTTGCGATTCATTGTCGGGGGCCGTATGACGAGAATGGAATCAAAATGCGCTTTGATGCCATCGTGGAGGGAAAGTCAGGCGATCCTAATTCGCGCATAGGTATAAAGACCTATCCATTTGCCAAGAATCTGCTTTGTGCCGAGATAAACATTAGCAAGGCAGAGTGGGAGGTTTCCCTCGACGCCTACCGTCGTTTCCTTTGGTTGAATGTGGATAAGGCGATACGGATTTGCGTGGATAAATTGAAAAAGAAGAATATCCAGTTCGATGCTGAGAAGCTCAGGCAGCATCTTGCACTTGTCGAAGCCAACTTTCTTGGTGAGGATGCGAAGACAGCGGTCCCAGATGTGGCGCTAAGAGGCGAGCCGATGTCCATCGATGTGCAAGCGGAGGATGAGCAAAAGCGAATTGTCGTCCAATACCAAAGGGATGATCGAAATGACCCTTGGGATTTCGATAGGAAGGTTCTATTCGAAAACCTTCTGAATGAGTCCTTAAGTTCTGGCAATCTGGGTTTCTGCGACTGTGTTGACTTCGACTACGGCACGATCAATGCAATTTGTTCTGTTTCAAATGCGGAGGCGGCCACAAAGGCCATCATCAAAACACTTCGTGCTAACGGTCGCCTTAACGGCGCCGTGATCGAGGAAACTGTCAATGGCCGAAGGAAAGTGGTTTGGCCTACGGACTTTGTAGGAGGCATCGAATACATTTGAAACCGGAAACCGGGCACCCCAAATCTACAGTGCGAGTTCCTAGATCTATGATGCAAGACGCCAATTTTTCATCGGGGCATTCGTTGGGTAGTCGATCCCGTAGTTAGACCAGGAAACTGTCTACAACTTCACCGTCGATCAAAGCCATGATTATTTCGTCGGCGAGACTGGGTTCCTCGTTCATAATGCGGGAGACTGCGGTTGCGAACCAGGTGAATTCTCGATACCGGATTGGTCTGATTACCCGCCGGGTCTTCCCCAGCCTCCGGGACCGTTTAGACTTCTTAGCGGCGGAGAATATGACACCGCACGAGCAACTGCCAACAGCGCTAATAATGCACTTCACGCAGCAAATCCTGGATGGGCAGGTATGGACATTCACGAGATTCATCCAGTGAAGTTTGGCGGTAGCCCAACTGATCCTTTGAACAAGACACCTTTGTCGCGGTGTGACCATTCGAAATACACAACATGGTGGAGAATGATCCAGAGGAGTATCGAGTGATGACGAACGACGTGTGTCGATACTTGGAGCGGGTCAAGCAGAGTTCTGGAGCTTCCGATGCTTTGATCGCCGAAGCGGAGGATCAGTTGGCTCTGAAGCTGCCTGTCGAGTACCTGGAGTTTTTGAAAGTCACAAACGGCGGTGAGGGATTTGTTGGCGAGAACGAGTACGCGATTTTCTGGGGCGTCGAGGAGCTTGCCTCATTGAATCGATCCTACGAAGTTCAGGACTATGCGCCAGGCTTTTTGATTTTTGGCTCGAATGGCGGCGGTGAGGCATACGGCTTCGATACGAGAACCGAAGGGTGGCCTGTTGTTCGGATTACTTTCGTCGGAATGGACTGGAGTGAGGCAAGACCGATGGGCGAGTCGTTCAATGCCTTCCTCAAACGCTTGTATGGGGCCGGGTGAATGAGTGATTCAAATCGTCAAAGACGGCTTGGAACTCCCGGTCTCGAAGGCAAGGAAATCTTCGAGATCAAACCTGTAATCCTCGGTGGTAGTCCTACCGATCTAGCGAACAAGACCCTGTTGAGCAGGGAGGACCATATCAAGGCTGTGACCTATTGGAACCGGCTTATTGCTGGTTTGCGTGCGAAGCGTACAGACAATAGATAGGTTTTGGGTGGGAGCGGAGCCGTCTCCGCCCCGTCCATCCAGCCCAAATCCAGCATCGTGAAAAGCCCGCGCTGCTTCGCATCGGTTTTAGGTGGGTACGCCACCTCCACGGATGCAAGCGGCACCACGACCTACACCTACGGCCTGCAAAGGATCAGCGAAGATCAGATCGTCAACGGCGGGTGGACGCCCAGCTTTTACGGCTACGATGGTGGCGGCAACGTGCGCCAGTTGACTAACTCTGACGGAGCCCTTACCGACACGTATGAGTACGACGCCTTCGGCAACGTCGTAAACAAGACCGGTTCAACGCCCAACAATTATCTCTATCGAGGCGAACAATGGGATCCCGATCTAAGTCTCTACTACCTGCGTGCACGGTATTACAACCCGGTCACGGACCGGTTTCTGTCCCGCGATCCCAAGCCCGGCCACATTGCCAAACCCCGGACCCTGCACAAGTACCTTTACGCCAGCGCCGACGGAGTCAACCGCATTGATCCCCTTGGTAAAGCAGACCTGGTTGAGGAGGATTTAGAGGAAGGCGAAGAAGCAACGGCCGAGGAACAGGGCGAGCAGGGTGAGTTTCCGGCAGCGCTGCGTGATTGAAACCTCGGGCCTAGTTCTTCTTGGTTGGGACCGCAGGGATTCGTCTCACCTAAGTGCGACCGATGTTTAGTTGGCCGGCGATGTCAGATTTGCTGGGGCCTGAGCGATGTAGCTTCCGAATCTGACCGGCATGGAGTTCAGCGGTTAACCGGATGCTAGCGACCGCCGCCTGCTCGTGAGTTACGACTCGTCACTGACTAGCGGGCGACTATCTCAGCCAAGAGCCCGGAATGCAGCTATTTTCTAAATGCGGTCTTATATTCGCTTCTGAAACGCCACTAACGCGATCCAGATGAGGTGTTAACTATTGAAACACTGCAGCGCATCCCACCAACTGCCGATATAGAGTGTTAGGTGTCACAGGATATCCAAAGGTCCCAAATTGGTAGCGCCCACGATCTGAAATGACAAGCTTAGTGTGAGCGTCAAATTACATCGATGGCGACCACGAAGCCTTCTGTGGGAGTGCCAACAAACCGTAGGCTGATATTGGCGCTCAGCCCGGCATGGGGTTCCTCGGGGAAACGCTCGATGAAATGGTGCGTTTGACAACCCTCCATTTTGCTCGAGGGGAAGTGATGTTCATGTATACCGCCAGGGAGTGCGCGACCACCGCAGGCAAGTGAATTTCGAGGTGATTGCCGGCAAAAGCATCCTGGCATTTAGACGTGAGCCAGGAGGCTAGCCTGAACTTCCCGGCAGGCGCTTCGCCTCCGCGCCCGTGGCGGCGCCGGAAAGGGGTTATGCTCTACGAACAACGGACAGTCAAACTCGTTAAGAGCAGCGTTCGAGTCGCAAGGTAACGGCGCTCGTTCTACGGCTCCCAAAATGCCCGCCTCCACAGTCGAATCGTTGCTTAGGGGTGCGGCGTGGCTTGCGGTGTGTCTACTGATTGGCTCCTGTTGGGCGAAGTCCGCCCCGCCCGGCAACGCTTACCGGCTTCCTGTGGCGGAGGGCCTTGGATGGCGTTTTACGCATTTGTCTTTCGGAGAAGGGCCCTCGAACGACCGCATCGGCTGCATCGTGCAAGACGATTTGGGACTTCTGTGGTTCGGTACCCAGGATGGCCTGAAGAGCTACGACGGCTATCACCTTCGCGAGTTCCGCCACGATGCAGAGAATCCCAAAAGTCTCAGCGGCAGCTATGTCAATGCGCTCCTCAAAGACCGCGCGGGCATGCTCTGGATCGCTTCGGACAGCTTTCTGGACCGCTACAACCCGGCCACGGAAACTTTTGCCCGCTATGGAGCCGGGTGGTTGAACAGCCAAGTCGGACACATCGGTCAGGACAGCGCCGGGACGATCTGGCTCTCCACTTCCCAGGGGCTCTACGGCCTTGATCCGGCAAGCGGCAGGACCGTCCATTACATGCAATCGGCGCTCGATCCCTCCAGCCTGAGCAGCAACCTGGTGCGCTCCACGCTGGAAGGAAGAGACGGAAGTTTTTGGGTAGCCAACTCCAAGAGTATCGACCTTTTCGACCGCCGGACGGGCAAGGTCGTCCGGCGTTTTCCCCTGCGCGCGGGGGGCAGCCGGACCGGTGTCCGCGGTCCTGAACCGATGATCCGTCTTTTCGAGGACCACGCGGGGGTTGTCTGGGTGGCCTTCTCATCGGGCGTCGGCTTGGCCGTCGTCGACCGGCCGGCCGGCTCATCTCCTATCGGGGCGAGGCGGTACCCGGCGGTGCGGACGATGCCGCCGGCGCGCTGGATGCCGGCGTTGTAGCGATCAATGAGGGCCGGGATGGAGTCTTGTGGCTGGGGACGAATGGCCGCGGATTGCTGAAACTCGACCACGACCGCAAGAGGTTGGTCCGCTTTCACAACCATCCCAGCGATCCCGAGAGCTTGAGCATGGATGAGGTGCTTGCGCTGTTCCAGGACAAGGAGGGAAATTTCTGGATTGGTACCCATGGCAGCGGCGTGGACCGTATCAATGGCCAACCTTCCCCCTTTCAGCAGTTCCGGCATGACGCTGGCAACCCAAACAGTCTAGACACGAATTCCGTCTCCTCCGTCTTCGAAGACAGCCAGGGAATTCTCTGGGTGGGAACCCGCAACGCCCTGAATCGCATTGACCGCAAGACGGGAAGGTACAGCTTCTATCGTCAATCGGGCAGCCCCGGTAGCCTCTCCAGCAGTCTCGTGATTTCCATCGCCGAGGAGCGAGCGGGAACTCTTTGGTTCGGCACCGGCGGAGCGGGCCTCGATCGTTTCGACCGGCATACCGGGCGCTTCAAGGCGTACCGTCATGATCCGGCCAATCCGCACAGTTTGAGCCACGATACCGTGCTGAACCTCTTCGTTGACCACAAAGGCACACTATGGGCCGGCACCGAGGACGGTCTCAATGCATTCGACCCCAAGACAGATCGCTTCCGCGTGTTCAAGGCAAGCGCGACGGAGCAGAATCGCTATCGTGACATCGCGGAAGACAAAGACGGAACCCTGTGGCTCGCCACTTGGGACGCAGGCCTGCAACACTTCGATCCGGCCACGAAGAGGTTTACCGTATACCGGCATTCGGCGGCAGCGAGCAGCCTGAGCAGCGACGAGGTGGATGCCGTCTGCGTCGATCGCAGCGGAACTGTATGGGCGGGCACGCACAGTGGACTGGACCGCATGGATCGAGAGAGCGGAAACTTTACCCATTTCACCGAGCACGACGGTCTGCCTAACAGCAACTTGACAGGCATCCTGGAAGATCGGCGCGGAGACCTTTGGCTGAGCACCAACAATGGCCTGTCACGCTTCGATCCGAGCGAGCGCAGCTTCAAGAACTATTCCATCTCCGACGGATTGCTCGGAAACGAGTTCTATGGGTATAACACTCCGTGGAAAAGCCCGCGCGGAGAGATGTTCTTCGGGTCCCACGGTGGCCTGACGGCATTCTTCCCCGAGCGCGTGGTCGACAATCCCTACATCCCTCCGGTGGTGCTTACTGCATTTCAGATCCTCGGAAAGCCGGTGCCGATTGGGGGAAATTCGCCACTGAGCCGGTCGATCTCGGTGACCGATGCGCTCACCCTGACCTACGCGCAAAGCATCTTCGCTTTCGAGTTTGCGGCGCTCAGCTACATCAGCCCGGCGCGGAACCACTACAGGTATAGGCTTGAGGGATTGGAAACCCAGTGGAACGAGACAAGCAGCGATCGGCGCTTCGTGACCTACACCACCCTGCGGCCGGGGCAGTATCTGTTTCGCGTGCAGGGCAGCAACAACCGCGGTTTGTGGAACGAGACGGGCGTCGCTATCCGCATCGCCATTCTGCCGCCCTGGTGGAGTACCTGGTGGTTTCGCGCGCTGGTCGCGTTGCTGGCCTTGGCAGTTTGTGCCTATTCCATGCAGTTGCTCCGTATTGGGCAACGCAACCGGAGACTTTTGCGGGAGAAGAACTTGCTTCGCGATCTCAACCTGGAGTTGGACCGGAGGGTGGCGGAGCGCACCGCCGAGCTTCAGCGGGAGGTCGACCGCCGTCGAAGCACAGAGTCCTATCTACGGATCGCGGCAACCGCATTTGAGTGCCAGGAGGGCATGGCGATCACAAATGCCGACCATATGATTCTCCAGATCAACAAGGCCTTCGCCGCGATCACCGGCTATACCGCCGAAGAGGTGGTTGGAAAAAATAGCACCATGCTCCGCTCGGATCCCCACGCCCCAGCCTTTGATGACGGATTGATGGAGGAACTCTGCAACAAAGGCGTTTGGCAGGGAGAGATTTGGCATCGGCGCAAGAACGGCGAGATATTTCCTGTTTGGCTCACCTTTGCCGCAGTGCGGGATCCTTCTGGAGAGGTATCCCACTATGTTGAAACCTTGATTGATATCACTGAGCGAAAGGTGGCCGAGAAGTTTGAGCACCTTGCTTTCTACGACTCGTTGACCGGCCTGCCCAACCGGCGGCTGCTGTATGACCGGTTGCAGCAGGCACAAGCGGCCAGCGCACGGAATCAACAGGAAGGTGCATTGCTGTTCATCGATCTGGATAATTTCAAGGGGCTGAACGACACTCTCGGCCATGATATCGGAGACCTGCTCTTGCAAACAGTGGCGCAACGCCTTACTGCCTGCGTGCGCGAAGTCGATACCGTGGCCCGTCTGGGGGGCGATGAATTCGTCATCGTTCTCAACAACCTCAGCAAAGAGCCTGGCGATGCGACCGCTCAGGTGAAAGCAGTCGGCGAAGATATTCTTGCTTCACTCAGTCGCCCTTACACCCTCGGTGCGCACGAATATCGCAGCACGGCAAGCATTGGCGCAGCGCTGCTCGGGGTGCATCGGAAGGGGATCGAAGACCTGCTTAAACAGGGCGACATCGCCATGTACCAGGCCAAGGCGAAGGGACGCAACAACTTCTGTTTCTTCGACCCCGAGCTACATGAAGCCATCAAAGCCCGCGCTGCTGGAAGCCGTTTTACGGAAAGGGATCGAGCGGATGTCGAGCTGCACCTGTAAGTTCCATAAGTAGTGTAGGTCCGACCATCGAGCTAAGATCACCAGTCTGCCCTTATCGGATTTTCTGGATACTACGGTCACCGAAAATCTTCTGATCTTCAGTCGAGACGTGGGCATAGAGACCGGCGCGAACCATTCCGGCGTTCTTTTGCCCATGGCCAAAAACCTTCCCGGATTTCCCGATGCCGGACCCTTGTTTTACAGGCATTTCAGGAAACTCCCCGGCGATGGCCGAAGAGTATCCTTTCCGGCCATCAGGGATTCATCATAACTCTGCCTAATTGGGGAGAACGGGCGCTTCCACTGTGCTCCTGAGCACTTCCCTCCAAACGACCGTGCTTTACTCTTGCCTGGTACTGGTTCCCCTTTTTCTCCACCGCACTGGTCTATACTTACTCCGCCCCTGACAATTTAAGGTGTAAGAATCGAATCATGGCAAGCTGGGGTAGCTATCCTCGGCACCAGCTAACTAAATACATATCCATGACTTGTGCACCCTAACTTTGATCGGATTCAAATGTAGCTGATCAATAGGCGACATCAACTTACGATACCTGAGATTATTGTTTTACTAGCATTGCGAGTCTGCAAGATACCGAGATAGCTAAGATTCATCTTGCTATTTCGCATGAAAGGGTCCAGCGTTATAACAGAGTCTCGAAGAGACTCCTCGAACGAACCTATCTCAGGCTAGTCTCCCGCACATCGAATCGTTCAACGGAATCCCTCACGGGAAGAATGGTGGATTCCTGTACTTGCTCAACCGAGAGGAAGTTCCAATGGCACTTATCAAGAAGTTTGCCGTCCAGACGGCCGTTTCAACTGAGGGCAAGAGTTCGGCGGTTGTTGCCCGTGAAGCCGAGGCGCAACGGAAGAAGGCAAGGACCCTTGCCAAACAGCAGCAGGCTGCGGAACGAGTTGCAGCCGCCACAGGTCAGTTGGCTTCGGGTATTGCTGAAGCGTCGTCGGCGGCCGAGGAATTGAAGCGCGCCAGCGACCAGATCGCTGCCGGCGCTGAAGAAGCGTCAACCGCGGCGCAGGAGTCTCTGGCGGCATTTCAACAGGTCGGTGTTTCGATTACCCGGCAATTACAGAATGCCGATGCAAGCAGTTCGAAGGGCGAAGCTTGTCAGTCATTGATCGCTCGGACAAGTGCTGACGTGGCGAGCCTGATTGCGAATGTCAAAGTAGCTGCTCAGAGGCAGTTGGCTTCGGTGCAAATGGTTTCCGAGTTGGAGAAGCAGGCTGCGACTATCGGCGACATCGTCAAGGCGGTGGCGCGTATAGCCGACCAGACCAACTTGCTGGCTTTGAATGCGGCCATTGAGGCTGCGCGCGCCGGCAAACACGGTAAGGGCTTCGCCGTGGTGGCCGATGAAGTTCGGACGCTGGCTGAAACCTCGGAGAAGAGTGCAAAACAGATTCAGGATCTGGTTGGACAGATCCAGCAGGAAGTGAAGACCATTGCACAGGGTATCAACACTTCGGCCAGGACGATCGAAACCGAGGTGGAGAAGGGAAAGATCATTACCTCCCAACTTGAGCAGATTCGCGTGGATGCGATAGAAATCGTGAAGGGCATCCAGGAGATCGCGACCAATGCAAACCAGTCCAACGTGGCTTCGCTACAGGCACTGAAGGGCTCGCAGGACATTGCGGCCGCAGCCGAAGAACAATCGGCCGCATCCGAAGAGTCGGCCAAGACGGTGGCCGAGCAAACCAAGGCATTGGGAGAATGTGAGCAGACTGCACAGGGATTGTCGGAGTTGGCCGAGGAGTTGAAGAACTCGACCGACGTGGCCAAGAGTGCCGAGCAGGTGGCATCGTCGGCCGAGCAACTCTCTTCGGCAGTGCAGGAAATCAATCGGTCGAGCGCTCAGATTATGACGGCGCTGGACCAGATTCGCAAGGGCGCGGAAATCCAGTCGGCAGCAACCGAAGAATCCTCTTCCGCCGCAAACCAGATTGAGAAGGGCACCGAGATTGCGCTGAGGCGCGCGACCTTCAACGCTGAAAAGGCGTTAGGGATCAAACAACTGCTGGGCGAAAACAAGGCTGCTGTCGATGCGCTGGTTACAGGTCTTTCGACCTCCGCGGAAGCATCCCGGACCAGTATCAAGCAAATGAATGACCTGGAACTGGTGTCCAGACGGATCGACAAGATCGTCGAAGCAATCAGTACGGTGTCGATCCAAACCAATATGCTGGCCGTGAACGGAGCCATTGAAGCCGCGCGTGCCGGAGAGTTTGGCAAGGGATTCGTGGTGGTGGCGACCGATATCCGCAACCTGGCGCATGACTCGTCGGAGAATGCCGACCAGATCAAGGACCTGGTCAAGGCAGTGCAGGATCAGATTGGCGTGGTAGGCCGCGACCTTACCGAGATTGTGACGACAGCGATTGCCGAGGTTGAGAAGGCCAAGGCAACGAATGCCGACCTGACGAGCATTGTGAACGACATACAGATTGTGGAACAGGGCGCGCGAGAAATTCTCGCCGCGGCTGGGGAGATTGCCACCGCCATTCTCGAGGTCAAGAAGGGCATCGAGCAGATTTCTTCCGCCGCCCAAGAAGCCGACAAAGCTGCCACCGAAGCAGCTGGCGCAGCGCAGCAACAGTCCAAAGTTGCCGAGGATCTTTCCGCCGCCATCGAAGAGATCTCATCGTTGGCAGATGAACTTCAGAGCGCAGCGTAAGGAGGCTACCATGAATTCAAAATCAATCAAGCGCCGCACGAATACGGCAAGCGCCGAAGAGAAAATACCACTTCAGCCTGACCCAGAAGTAAAACAGGATGAGCCAGGCATCGAAGAGGACGAAGTCAGCGAGCGGGCAACAACCACGCAGCAGTTTGTCACATTCTTTTCTGGAGATGAGGTCTTCGCAGTCGACATTTCTCCAGTGAAAGAAATCATTCGCGTTCCAATAGTGGTGCGAGTTCCGCTTGCACCGCCCGCCCTGGAAGGGCTGGCGAATTTGCGCGGCAAGGTACTTCCGATCATCTCTTTGCGGCGGCTGTGTGGCTTCGCGGAGGTGCCGGACAACGATTCGACTCGCGCATTGGTGATTGACGTTGGCCAGCCATTAGGTTTTGTGGTGGACAAGGTTGCGAGCGTCGTCGGTGTCGATTCCAGCCAAATTGAAGCAGTTGGACAACTTAGCACTACCGTGAACACCGATGCATTGTCGAGCCTCATCAAGGATGTGGGCGGCCACCCCACGATCATGGTCTTGGACTTCGCCAAGCTGATCGAACGGGAGTTTGGGCAGATTGCGTCCATCGTCAGAAAGACCGGCATAGCCGGTGCCGAGCAAGCCAGCACACAGATCGAGGAGGAAGAATCGAGCGATGAGTTACAACTGGTGAGCTTCGACGTGGACGGGCAGGAGTATGGCATCGCCATCGAGGATGTGCAAGAGATCGTTCAGGTTCCTGAGAAGGTGATTCGCGTGCCCCACTCGGATTCGCATGTTCTGGGTGTCATGACGCTTCGGAGCCGACTGTTGCCGCTCGTCAGTCTGCTCAGTATGTTTGGGCTGCCCCCGCGCGAACTGGATGAAAAGAGTCGCATCGTCGTGCTGGCCCAGGGCGGTGTATCTGTGGGCGTTGTTGTCGATTCAGTCAGCGAAGTGCTGCGGGTGTCAAAGTCGGGTGTTGACCCATTGCCGACGTTGCTTGCACGCGAGGGCAACTTGGCCGAGATCACTTCAATCTGCCGGCTGGACAACGGGAAGCGGATGGTGTCGATCATGACCGCTCGTAGTCTCTTCGACAATTCCGCAATCAAGGAGGCGCTGAACGCCGTGACGGAAAACGAGCAGGAAGTGAATCGACAAACAGCTGTCGAGGTCGACGATCAACTGGACGACGACGAGCAAGTGGTGATATTCCGCCTGGATAAGGAAGAGTTTGGCGCGCCGATCGCCAGCGTTCAGGAGATCGTGCGAGTCCCGGAGAACCTGATTCGAGTACCGCAAGCCCCATCCTTTGTCGAAGGTGTAATCAACCTGCGGGGAACGGTTCTGCCAGTGATCGACCTTCGCCGGCGACTAGGTCTAAGCCAGGTGGAACGCAGCGACAGGCAGCGAATCATGGTGTTCCTTATCTCCGGAGTGCGCACCGGCTTTATCGTCGATCAGGTGGCCGAAGTGCTGAGAATTCCCAAATCGGCCATTGAGCCCGCGCCGCAACTTTCCACCGAGCAGAGTCTGTTGCTAAGTCGCATGGCGAACCTTCAAAAGCAGAAGCGTATGGTTCAGTTGCTGGATCCCCCGTACTTGATGGCGCAGTCGGAGTTGGCGGCATTGGCCTCCGTGGGAGGCTGATGTCGTGATCAAGCTGCTGATAGTTGACGACTCCGCTTTGATGCGACGGCAGTTGGTGACACTGTTTCAGGCCGAAGGGGACTTCGAGATCCACCAGGCCAGAAACGGTGCCGAGGCTGTGAAGGAAAACAGGGAGTTTGTGCCGGACGTTGTCACCCTGGACATCAACATGCCGGAGATGGATGGGCTTACCGCGCTTTCCCTCATAATGGCCGAGCGTCCAGTCGCAGTAATCATGGTCTCCTCGCTCACCGATGAGGGGGCGCTGGCGACATTTGAGGCACTGAATCTGGGCGCGGTCGACTACGTGGCCAAACCGGGCGGTACCATCTCTCTATCGATCGATAAGATCACAAAAGAGCTAGTACAAAAGGTGCGTGGCGCCGCTCTGGCGCTGCCGCGTGGGAAAGCTACGACAAGGGCCGCACTCACGCGGCGTTTACAGGCGGGGCGCAAAAGCGCGGCAGACGTGTCTGCCCAGTCCGTGTCGTCCGGGGGACAGGCATCGGAGGCCAGTACAAGTGGACTTCTCGTCATTGGTGCATCAACGGGCGGACCTCGCGCATTGGAGATCGTACTGGCCGCCTTGCCAGCAAACTTTCCCTGGCCGGTCATAGTGGCACAGCATATGCCAGCGGCGTTTACAAAGTCTTTTGCCGGCCGACTGAACCAGTGTTGTGCTCTTACGGTTACGGAGGCGGCAAGTGCGCTGCCGTTAGAAGTCGGCAAGATTTATATCGCACGGGGTGGCGCGGACATGATCGTGGTCAAGCGTGCCGACAGACTCATGGTGATGCCGGCTCCGGAGAATTCGAAGTTTCTTTGGCACCCTTCAGTCGAGTTGATGGGGCGCTCAGTCTTGGAGCACTGCGATTCAAAGCGCGTAACCGCAGTGTTGTTGACCGGCATGGGGAGCGACGGATCGGATGCGTTCGCGGAGATCAAGAGACGGGGGGGACGCACGATCGCCGAATCGGAAGACTCGGCGGTGGTCTATGGAATGCCGGCGGAACTGGTCGCCAAGGGTGGCGCGACCATGGTCCTACCCGTTGAGAGAATTGCGGCGCAGGTTTCCACCTGGGCCGGCCGATAAGGGAGAATCATGGGATTAGTCAAGGGAAAGCCAACAACGCCGACGGGGAAGCCAAAGCGTGCTAACTGCGAAGAACTGAAGGCGAGCCTCGATGACCCCGATGCCGCCATCCGGCGGCACTCAGCGCAGGAATTGCTGCGGTGCCCAGGCGCTGTCCGCCTCCTTGCCACCCGGCTCAATCGGGAGAAGGACGTTGCCGCACGGGAGGCGATTCTGGCCAGCATGGCCCAGATTGATGATTTTGAAGTCGTGAGCGAGTTGGTTGAGTGCTTACGCAGTGACGATGCGGCCCTGTGCAATGAAGCGATCGAGACCTTGAAACACTTGACCACGGATGTCTCCCCTGCGCTGAAGTCTCTCCTGTCGGATCCCGACCCGGACCTTCGCATCTTTGCCGTCAATATCCTGGAGTCACGATGCGACCCCAATGTGGAGCGCATGCTGATCGGGGTGATTGAGCAGGATATAAACGTCAATGTCTGTGCCACCGCGATCGATCTTTTATGCGAACTCGGCACGGAGGCGGCTCTCGATCCGATCCTTCGGATCAAAAATCGTTTTCCTTCTGAAGCCTATCTCCAGTTTGCGGCCGATCTGGCGCTCAAGCGGATACGTGGAATCTGAGCCCGTCATGAGCAGCCAGACACAAAATCCCGAAGGCGGCCCCGTCATCAGCGATGAAGACTTTCTGAAGTTCAAGGAATTCTTCTATCGCAGGACGGGCATCATCTTCGAGAATTCCAAGCGCTACTTCGTAGACAAGCGTTTAGTGGCCCGCATCGTAGCCACTGATACCGGCACATTCCGCAGTTACTTCACGTTTCTGCGCTTTCAGGCATCCGGCGACGAGTTGCAGCAACTGACGAATGTGATGACGGTGAATGAAACCTATTTTCTTCGCGAAGAGTACCAGTTCCGCTGCCTGGTCGATTCCATCCTTCCCGAGATTACCCGCCGCAAAGTCAACGCGGAGGCTATCCGCATCTGGTGCATTCCTTCCTCGACAGGTGAGGAACCTTACTCGATCGCAATGTATCTAATGGAGCACTGGCCCGGAATCAAACAGTGGGATGTTGAGATCATCTCTTCTGATATAGATACCAACGTTCTGCGCCGTGCGCGAGCAGGGCGATTTTCGGAGCGTTCGATCAATAAGGTTCCGGCGAACTGGCTGAAAAAGTACTTCGAGAGGGTCGGTGACGAATACCAAATATGCGATGATTTGCGCCAGGCTGTAGAGTTCACCAGGGTCAATCTCTCTGAGGCGGCCGACACGATCAAGTATCGCAACTTCGACGTGATCTTCTGTCGTAATCTTCTGATCTACTTTGACGACGTTTCTCGAAAGACAGCGACAGATGCGTTTTATGAATCACTAAAGGCCGGCGGGTATATCTGCCTGGGCCATTCGGAGTCGATGAGTCGCACATCCTCGCTGTTCAAGGTACGTAAGTTTCCCGAAGCGATCATTTATCAGAAAAGTCTGGAGTCACAATGAAGCGCATCCTGGTTGTAGACGATGCGGCGACTGTGCGCATGTACCATCGCGGCATTCTGGAATCGTCAGGTTACACGGTGGAAGAGGCATGGAACGGTATCGAGGCACTTGAAAAGGCGCTGGAGTCACCGTTTGATCTGTATGTCGTGGACGTCAACATGCCCAAGCTCGACGGCTACGGTTTTCTGCGTGAACTTCGTCAGCAGGAAATTCCCCAACAGCCAGCGATTATGGTGTCAACCGAATCCGCTGCGCGGGATGAACTGCTGGCCTTTAAAGCGGGCGCCAATGGCTTTCTGATCAAACCCTTGCGACCAATCCAGCTATCGACCTATGCTCGGCTTCTGCTGGGAGAGGCAATCCAATGAACCCATTGTTGATTCAGTTTCTATCCGAAGCACGCGATTTTTCCCAGGAAATCGGCGACAAGTTGATGCAGCTCGAGGAGACGCCCGACGACCAGAACATTATCAACGAACTGTTTCGTCTGGTGCATACCTTGAAGGGGAACAGCGGGCTGTTCACATTTCCGGAAATGACACGCGTTCTTCATGCTGGTGAAGACCTACTGGGAATGGTGAGGAATGGCCAGATTGCCTACTCGCGGGAACTGGCCGACTGTCTCCTCGACGGAATCGACCTCACCATGGTGATGTGCGGGGATATCGAGTCAACAGGAGAGATCGATGTTTCTCGGGCGCAGGATTCCGCGCAAATGGTCAAGTCCCTCCGGGCACTGCTGCCCGCCGCACCAGATTTGACCAGCTTTGGTGGGGTGGTTCAAGGGGCTGTCTCCGAAACGCCATCCACCGCAGCCGCACTGGCACAAACGAAGGTGCCGCCGCTTGCAGAGATTCCAGAAGCCACACGGATGGAGGCCTTTCGTCGGAGCGTGAGCGGCGAGACGGTTTATTGGATCGACTACACACCTGTGCCAGAGTGCTTTTTTCAGGGCGACGATCCGTTCTTCCTGGTGCGTCAGGTCCCGGGCACTCTTTGGGGTAGTCCTAAGCCTTTGAAACCGTTGCCTCCCCTGGCAGGATTTGACACTTACAGTTGTGTTCTTGAGTTCCGCCTGCTGACGACAGCGTTGCCGGAGGAACTGACAGAGCAATTCCGTTATGTAGCCGACCAGGTGAACATCGTTCAAGTGGATCCGATTTGGCTGGTGATCCCTGGCGGAAGCATGAAGGATGAATCGATCGATCCTGCTTTCACTGCAAGAGCGCTCGCGGACATTGAGAAAGACAGTCTTAACGGATTGCAAAGCGACACAACGAAGTCGCTAAAGAAAATGGTTGTGGGTTCGTGGCGTGCGTCAGCATTGCGATGGCTACTTGTGTTGCTTGAGTGCATTCCGCTGCAGCGGGCTGAGATGCGCCTCTTGATTGAGTCTTGCGATAGCGCGATCGCGCCGGATTGGACGGTTTTGCACCGCTTCGACAACGGCCCAGCAAAGGTCAGCGCGGCGGAGCTCGCATCGAAAATGGAAGGCGGAGACGAATCGAAGCTAGGAGAAAATCAGGTGCGCAACAATTCTCTTTCTGAGGATTTGAAAGAGGAAGCCTTGGCGCGAGACATGATTCTAAGGGCGCAGGGCCAAATTCTCGAGTTGGTCGATCATCCTGCTTGGGAACCAGGGCGGATACGGGCGGTTGCGGCTGTGTTTAGGAACATATCGGCGTCGGTGGGCAACGGTCAGGCCTCAAGCGAGATTGATGCGGCGATGTCTGCTTCGCTTGCTGCGCACGAGAGCGCCCCGCTGCTCAAATGGCTCGCACAGAACAAGGAATGGCTTGCAGGCCACGTCCCGCAACACGGTGCTGCCCCCGCGAACGAAGAAGACTTTTCGACTGGGCCAGTCGTAACCGTTGCAACTGTGGAACGCTCCGCAGCCAGAGCGACTGACGACGAGCCTATTAAGATGGGCCGGCGAGCCGAAGACGCCGTCAGCAGTCAGAGAAGCGTGAAGGTCGACCAGGCCAAGATCGACCGGCTAATGAACCTTATCGGTGAATTGGTGGTCGAGAAGAATGCATTGCCCTATCTTGCTTTGCGAGCGGAATCGCAGTACGGCGTGCGTGAGCTTTCACGGGAAATCAAGGCGCAGTATTCGGTCATAAACCGCATTGCCGACGAAATGCAGGATGCCATCATGCAAGTGAGGATGATGGCCGTATCAGCTGTTTTTCAGCGATTTCCGCGGCTCGTTCGGGATATTTCCCGGAAACTTGGCAAAGATGTGCATTTGGTGTTGGAAGGCGAGCAGACGGAGGCCGATAAGAACATCATCGAGTCTTTGGCGGATCCGCTGATTCATATCGTCCGCAACAGTTTGGACCACGGGTTGGAGATTCCCGAAGTGCGGCGCGCATCAGGCAAGCCGGAAACTGGCACACTGACCATTCGGGCATCGCAAGAAGGCGACCGGGTGGCAATTGAAATCATTGACGATGGCAAGGGAATCGATCCGACGGTCATTAAGCGAAAGGCATATGAGAAAGGGCTGATTGACGAGGGTTCGCTTGAGCGAATCGACGATCAGGAAGCCGTCAATTTGATCTTTGCCGCTGGTTTGTCGACAGCGGCGGTAATTTCAGACCTGTCGGGCCGCGGGGTCGGGATGGATGTAGTCCGCAGCGCGGTGGAGAAGATGAACGGTACTGTGGTTGTCCATAGCGAGCTGGGCAAAGGCACAAACATTCGGATTTCGTTGCCGCTTTCGATGGCGGTCACGCAAGTAATGATTGTTGAAAGTGATCTGCAGTTATTTGGCATCCCGCTTGACCATGTGATCGAAACCGTCCGGGTTGCCAAAACTGCGATCCGATTCATTAAGCAGAGCATGACGGCAGTTTTGCGAGGGCGCGTTGTCCCATTAAAGTCAATCAACGGACTGCTGGGAATCTCCGCTAACGCCAAGACAAATGCCGATGACGAATTTGCTGTGTTGCTGGTTCAAGTGGGAGGCGGAGTTCTGGGACTGGTCGTGGACAGCTTCCGCGAGACAATAGATGTAATTCAGAAGCCGCTGAGCGGTTTTCTGTCTGGACTGTCCGCTTACACCGGCTCCGCCCTCATGGGGGATGGTTCGGTTCTTATGATTCTCAATATCAAGGAGCTTGTCGAATGCCGATAGAGTTCATGCTGGACAAAGTCATCTTTCGAGATGTAGCAAGTGTGGACGAGGCGGAAGCGCTTCTCGAATGGTTGCAGAAGACCTCCAATGCAACGGTCGATCTAGCCGCATGCACTCACCTCCACACCGCCAACCTCCAGGTGTTGATGGCGGCACGACCGGTAATCAGCAATTGGCCGGAAGACAACGAATTTCGTGGCTGGCTGGAAGCGGCATTGGAACCAGCTATAGGGGAGATTCTGGATGTCAATGACAATTCTCGTAGTCGATGATTCGGTCACCATGCTGATGAGCCTGGAGACCACACTGACCATGAACGGTTATCAAGTGGAGACGGCGAATAATGGCAAACTGGCTCTGGACAAACTGAAGGCCGGCATCAAACCCAATCTTATCCTTACGGACATCAATATGCCGGTGATGGGGGGCTTGGAACTGATAGGCAATGTGCGCTCGCTTCCCGGTTTTCGCTTCATTCCGATCTTGACGTTAACTACGGAGAGCGAAACTTCCAAACGCAGCGAAGGAAAACGTCTCGGGGCAACTGGATGGCTGGTCAAACCGATTACTGGCAACGACCTTATCAAGGTGATCAAGCAAGTACTACCGGGAGCATAGGCTATGATTCGGTCCAACAAGACTCAAGGCAATGGAGATGAATCTGGAGATGTTCGAGAGACAATCAACTCGCAGCTGGCGCGAGCACTCACCGGCCGCGCAGCGATGAGAAGGGAACTCACCGATTCCGGTTCATACATCGACGTAATGGATGGGCAAATTGGTGATTCGCTGGTGGAGTCTGAGCGCGAGGTCGTGTCAGCCATCGAGCAAATCGGGTGCCTAATTACAAATTCCGCTCAGCAGAGGAAGAACATCGCCCTTTCCGTGAAAAGCGGGAAGGAACTGACGGAAGGTACTCGCGCAAGGGTAGAAAAAAACAGAAAGACCGTTGGCAGGATTGAAGGGCAGTTGCAGGAGCAGACCAGCGAAGTGCGGTCCAACCTTGCTCGTATACAGGGTTTGGCCAGCGAGATCTCGGCATTAACGCCTCTCATCGAGGTAATCACCGCGATTGCCCGCCAGACCAAGCTCCTAGCGTTGAACGCAAGAATTGAAGCAGCGCGTGCGGGCGATGCCGGGCGCGGATTTGCGGTGGTCGCCAATGAAGTCAAAGATTTGGCCTTACTTAGCGACCAGGCTGCTGCCGATATTTACAAGAAGATCACCTCGGTTTACAAGAAAGTTAACGAGGAAATGACCAATGCTCAGAACGCACTTCACAAGCACGAGTCAAACGGCGCAATGAGCCATCTTATTGGCGAGATCGGTGAAATGCAGCAGCATTTCTCAAGAAACAGCGAACTGCTTCTCGAGGTAATCGCTGGGGTAGATACAAGCTATTCGGAAAATGTCACCCGTCTTTCGGAAGCATTGGGGCATATTCAATTCCAGGATGTAATGCGGCAAAGAATGGGACACGTGCAGGAATCTTTGGCGCAAATGCGGGAGCACCTGCAGTTTTTGGGCGAAAGGGCGGATTCCCCATGCTGGGATGGCCAGCTCGATTCCACATTCAAGGATCTGCTTGCCTCGCATCTAAGCCGTTACCGAATGGCAAGCCAGACCGCCACTCATCTCGCGCTTCTTGGCGAAGAAACAGAAAGCAATGACGAACACCCTGCGATCGAACTCTTCTGAGTGTCGAAAGCCTGCGGACTCCCTCCGTCAGTCGCTCCCCGTATCGAATGATGAGATGCAGCCCTGAATTCCCCAGTTCTTGGATTCTGGTTGAGAATCCAGATCCTTCTTGCGCGGACCCTGCTATCGCCCGCGAGCATACACCAAACGGCCTTTGACTCCATGGCTCACTGCGGAACTTGCGATCAACTGGCGAGCAGAAGCGGAGTTTCTGCTGCCGAGAACCATTGACTCTCAAATTCATCCAAGGGCAGAGGTCGGCCGAACAGGTAACCTTGAAACCTGTGGCAGCCAAGATGGGTGAGAAACTCCCGCTGCTGCACGGTTTCCACGCCCTCGGCGATGACCGGCATACCCATGGCGCGGCTCAATGAGATGATGGTTTGCGCAATGGCAGCGCTACTCTCGTCGGACTCAATGTCGGAGATAAAAGATCGGTCGATCTTCAGTTGATTCAGTGGCAGTCTTTTCAGGTACGTCAGCGACGAATATCCGGTTCCAAAATCATCGAGCGAGAACCTCAAGCCATGCGACTTGAGTTCTTTCATCTTGTAGATGATCGCGTCAACGTTCTCGGCCAACAGGCTCTCTGTGAGCTCCAGCTCCAGATTCCTCGGGTTGGCTCCTGTCTGGTCCAGCACTGTCAACACCTGTTCGACAAAGTCGGGTTGGCAAAACTGGCGTGCGCTGATATTGACGGCGATCGAGAGCTGGGCGGACTGCGGCTGTTTGGCCCATGCGACAATCTGCTTGCAGGCAACCTCCAGCACCCATTTTCCCAAAGGGAGAATCAGCCCGCTTTCTTCGGCCAGTGGGATGAATTCACCCGGAGGGAGCAGCCTGCGCGTGGGATGGTTCCAGCGGATCAGAGCTTCCGCGCCAACCAGATGGCTGCCATCGATTTGCGGCTGATAGAAGAGTACAAACTGTTTGGATTCGATCGCCTGACGAAGCTCCCCTTCCAGTGCGGCGCGTGCGTTGATGGCCGCCTGCAAGGCCGGGGCGAAGAAGCGCATGGTGTTGCGGCCCTCTGCTTTGGCTTGATCCACGGCGATGTCAGCCTGTTGCAAGGCCTGATTTGAACCTTCTCGCCGATTCTCGAAGACGGAGATGCCAATGCTGGCGCCGCTTCGGCATTCACGGCGGTCAAGCCAGAACGTCCCGGAAAGGGCGGCCAAAACCTTTTCGGCGACCGCCTGGGCCTGCGCTGCTGCATCCTCGGGGATCTCGCTCAGGTCTTCAAGCAACAACACAAATTCATCTCCACCCAGCCGGCCCACGGTGTCGGCGTCGCTTGCGCAGTCGGCGAGGCGCCTGGCGGATTCCCGCAACAACGCGTCGCCGGTTTGATGGCCGAGAGTGTCGTTCAGTCTTTTGAAGTTGTCTAGGTCGACCAGGAGCAAGGCGCGCAGGCGGCCGGCGCGCGTCCCGACGGCCTGAGGCCGGTTCAGGCGATCGAGCAGCAAACGGCGGTTGGGCAGGCCGGTCAGAGGATCAAAGAAGGCGAGATTGTGGATCTTATCCTCAGCGGCCTTAGCATTGGAAATGTCACGGGTAATGGTAAGCATGCAATCGACGCCGTCAATCTGAATGATCGATGCTGACATGAGCCCCCAGATTGGATCTCCGTTTTTCTTGCGAAACTTGAATTCCACGTTCCGGCATTCGGAGGTACCGCCAAGAACTTCCGTCAGTTCCTCAAGATCGCGAAGGTCCGACCAGAGGTCGATATCCAGCGAAGTCCGTCCGATGACTTCGTCGCGCAGGAATCCCATCGCGTCGAGAAATGCCTGGTTTACGTCGACATATTGCTGGTTGTCGATTCGGCTGATGGTGATGGAATCGATGCTAGTTTGAAATACTGTGCGATAACGTTCCTCGCTCAGCCGCATGGCCCGAGATGATGCGATCAAGCTCTGATCTGCAGCCCTGGCGGCGGTGACATCCCGGATAGTGGACAGGATGCAGGCGATGCCGTCGATTTCAATCGCCGATACCGATATCAGTGCCCAGAAGACCTCACCATTCCTTCTCCGGAGTTGTACTTCGAAGTCTTTCACAGCGGAGTTGCGGCGAACATCTTCAGCCATTCGAGCACGTTCGGCGACATCCGCCCACAGGCCAAGTTCCAACGAAGTCCGGCCGATAACCTCCTCTCGCGAATAACCGACGAGATCCAGAAGCGCTTGATTGGTCTCCAGGTATTTGCCGTCGGCAAGCCCTGTGAGGCTCATGGCGTCAATGCTCGTTTGGAAGGCGGTGCGATAGCGCCGCTCAGACTCGGCGAGGCGCTCGGATGATTCTTGCAACAGGGCCTCACCCTCCCTGATTGCTGTGATGTCAATGTGCTCGACAACCGCCCGGAGATGGCCATTGGCAAGAAATCGTGTGACTTTTCCGAGAAACCATAGCTCTTTGCTGGGTGAGTAACAGGAATACTCCTGGGAGAATTGTTCGGATTCTCCGCCCAATACGGCTCGAATCCCCGTCGCGAACGCAGCGGCCTCAGCGGCCTCAGGCCCGACTACCGCGTCGCACACTTCCAGGTAGTTAGCTTGCTCGTTGAATTGGCCGTGCCCCTGGAATCTTGGCAGGTGACTGTCGCTGTTCGTCTTACGATTTATTTCCGCGAACTCTCTCCATGACCGGTTCACTGCCAGGATGGCTCCGGTTTCGTCTAACACGCAAAGAGTGGTAGAAAGTGCATCGATGGTAGATAGGGCAAACACCTGGGATTCGCGCAGGTCATGTTCGGCTTGCTTGCGCTCGGTAATGTCCCTGATCACGCCCCGCATCTTGAGGGGTTTCCCGTGAGCATCGAACTCCAATCGTCCGAATCCATGAACCCAACGCTCCGCCTTGTCGCAAGCGCGAACTATGCGGTATTCCTTGTCGAATGCCTTTCCGTCTCGAACCACCTCGGTATTGAAATACTCCTCCATCATGGTCCGGTCATCAGGGTGGATGATTTCGAACCAAGATGCAAGCGTGTTCTCGTATCGGCTCTCGATGCCAAACAACACATCCAGAAATTCCGAACCTTGCCACAAGCCAGCCGGAATGTCTAGAACATAGGAGCCAAGAGCGCCGATTCTCTGTGTCTCCTCCAAGAAGTCCGTGCCGTCGATCGGGGCAGATCGATTGGACAACGCCAAATGGTGCTGAAAATCGCTTTCTGAAACATCGGAGGCCTGCCTGGGGATGGCGGAAGTTCGCTGGCCAAGCGAGGTCGCGGCACGGGGGCCACAGTGGATGCGTGCGCGGCATGCACCAATCCTCAATCCATCTCTCCTGCGCATCATCTCTCCTATATCGGGAACAGCATGCGAAAACTTCAAGGACTCATCCAGAATCCGCAGGAATCGCCACTTCCTAATGGCCGCGCGTTCGCTCCGAGCGGCATTGAGAGTCATCGCAAACTCGACTGGGGGGCGAGTTTATCGCTAACAGTTTCCGGGAAAAGCAAGCCCGGCAACTTGCTGCCTCCCGCCGCCATTTTCTCTGCAAACCGGGACGGCGCTTGGTGAACCTAAGAGGCCGGCAGGCGCCATCCCCGGACTGTGGGCTGGAGTTACGTTCCAACTTTCCTTCTCCGACCCAGGCCCAGGGCAGGGCAATCGCTTGAACTCGATGTGCCAAGAAAGCCAGTAGGCTTCCCTGTGGGCGGCTTCCTTCAAGTCGCAGTATCAGAATCGCCTGCCCTGACAGGTTGCAAACTCCAACTGTTGCGCGCGGGCGCTCCAGATACAGCACTAGGACTTGTGGTGCTTTCAAGTGACTTACAGTGCTCTTGTTAGCCATCAATGCCCATGGATTCAATGGGGCACGATCAAAAGCATTTGCGTCACGGTAGGGCGGCTACTCAAAGTTGAAGAGGACATTAACCGGAGGGCGAATGACCGTAGATAGTATTAGCATCAACGATGCGGAGATCATCAAGCCGACGGAACTGTTGGCCGCAATTGAGAAATTTTTCCGGCGGTTTTGTGTGATGCCAGACCACGCCTACTTTCCGGTAGCGGTATGGGCGCTTGCCACTCATAGCATCGAGATTTTCGATACGTTCGGGTATTTGGCCTTAACATCCCCTGTCAAGGGTTGCGGGAAGACCCGGGTTTTGGAAGTACTCAATCTGCTCTGCCGCCAGCCGGAGATGTGCGCATGCGTCACCCCAGCTTCGCTATTCAGGATGTTGCGTGAGATGCCGACCGTGCTCATTGATGAAATGGATCTCCTGGAGGGCTCCAAATCCGAAGTCCAGGATGAAATTCGAAAGATACTCAATGTGGGCTACAAAAGGGGCGCATATGTGCCGCGCTGCGACGGGCCTGACCACAAGGTAGTGCGTTTTCCTGTGTTTTCACCGAAGGCCCTGGGTGCCATCGGGTCCCTGCCACGCACGGTGATGGATCGATCAATCGCAATCCAGATGCAACGCAAGCCCAAAGAACAGAAACTGGAGCGCTTTCTTTTATTCCGAGTCGAACCTCAAGCGGTTCCCATTGCGCAGGCAGCGGGGCGCTTCGCCCGCGAATTCGTCGAGGACATCCGAACCGCATACGTTTATATCGCTGAGAGTAGCGAGATCGATGACATGCCCATTTCGGACAGAGACATTGAAACCTGGCTCGCTCTTTTCGCCGTTTGTGCTGTGGCATCGCCTGATCGTTTAGTGGAGATCAAACGCTGCGCGGAATTGATGTCAAAGTCGAAGCAGGCCGCTGACGCAAACGATTCGGATAGGCTGAAGCTACTCGGCGATATCCGCAACCAATGGCCGGCTGTCCAGGCGTTTTGGGAGACGGCTTCACTCATCGACTCCCTTCTTGGACTTGAAGAATCTCCCTGGTCCGAACCAATGACCAAATTAACCCCGGTGAAGCTCGCAAGACTCCTCAAGCCTTTTGAGATTACGCCAAGTAAGATACGCGACTCCGCAACCGGCAAAGCCGGTGTACGTGGATACCACCTGGAGCCGTTTCAGAAGGCGTGGCGTCGCTATCTATGACCTAGAGCCGCCACAGCCGCCACAGCGCTGAGTTTGTTGTGCTCAGCGCCAAAAATTAACGAGGGGCATGGCGGCCGCTGTTATTGCTTAAGTGTTCATTTTCAATCGCGTGGCGGTTGTGGCGGCTGGTTCGGAGGGGGAGATGGCGATGGGAAGCCTTGACATGCTTGGTCGAGCATTGGACGCGATCGACCTACTGTTTTACCCAGGAGCCGAAGCTGGGTTAGTGGACGAGAATTTCGATCTCTGGCTTCTAGAACAGTGCGCCTTTCGAGACGGTTGCTGCGGAGGGATTGCCGGTATGTATCGCGATTACTTTCGTTGGCGCGACGTGGCTGGCAAACCAATTGCGTACTCTAGCAGGGCTTTCCGAATGGCCCTGGCTGCAGAAGGTTTCCGAATCTCTGAGGTTGGCACGTTCGGGCCGATGGTTTACGGGCTGGTGCTCCGCTGCGATCTATCGTCCTGCGGCATCGATCCCCCGCAACTTGGGGAATTGGGTGCGGAGCAAACTGGTGCGTTCGCCGGGGGGCCTAACATTCCGCCGCGAGCTTTCGTGGATCAATCTGCTCCGCTGCCTGGGTAAGGATGGCGGCCAGAGGATCTGAGAGGCGTCGTGCATCGCCTCCAATCTCGCCGCCAGCATAGCGGCATCGCCGTTGTACAGCTTGATACGGTCGGCAGAGGTCGTGCCCATGGTTGGGCCGATGGCCTGGCCGACGACGAACACTCTTGCCTCAGCCCCAGGCTTTCGAATGACCCAAGTCGTGGCGGCTTGGTGGTCGCGGTCGGGAGTTCATGCCCCATTCGACCGACCGCGCAGGTCATCGAATTTGTATCAGCCGAACACGGCTTCAAAGAAATCGCGGGCTCATGGCTCCTGAAAGAAGCAACGAAAGCGAGTGACAGCGGCGGGCCAGGGCGGCGACAGAGTGAGACTCTTGCGATGCGGTTACGGAGCGGCGGCCCATGCGGACCACTATGACTATGAACCTCTAGGCTCTGCGCGGTCCGCGAGCCCTGAGCCATTTACGCATCGCCTCGGTGATCGGGCTAAATCCGGCCATACGCGATCAGGTCAAGACCGGCCATAAGGACAGGCCCCCGACGTGATAGCTTTACCTTGTCGCGATGTGGCTGTGCAAGCTTGTTGCCCAGGTTGGTGATTGCCGTGGTGGCGAAATCCTTGGCGCAGAACTCCAACAGCGCGACCGTCAGGAGTCGGAGGTGCTCAGATTCGACGAGCGAGATCGACGCTGCCAGATGTCCGCGGTCTTCGAGTTCGTCGCGCTCTTGCTCGCAACGCCTTCGCGCTATCGGATCGATGAGCTGGTCGAGTTCTGTCGCACGCATTTCGAGGCGTTGGATCACTTCGTCAAGTTGGCTCGCTGGGTTTGCCGCGAGAGATGCCACTTGAGTCGAGGAGTGCAGCGAACGAATACAGGTGAACCTGCGAAGCCGCGCAGTGGCGAGGAATCGCACGACGGTCGTACGCAGAGCTGGGCCCTCGGAAGCGATCTCGTCGAGGCCTGCCGCCTGTTGCCTGAGCAAGAGATCCAGCGACAGCAAAGGGCGGAGTTTCTCGCGAGCGGCGCGTTCCTTGGTCTGGGCCATCGTCTCGGTATCATCGCAAACGAAGTCTTCAAAGCTGCGCATCCGTGCGGCAGCTTCGTGGGTCAGTGGTTGCTGGCACAAGAGGCAATGCAGTCCCGGTTCCGCGGGCGGGAAAGGACGTTCCAGGTAGGCGCGGGTTTCCGAATAACGCCTGGCCGACTCCCAGAGCTCTCGCCACACCGGCTCGCCAACTCCGGCCAGCGGTTGACTGGAGAACAAGGACTCTGCCGAGACACGTGCCGCTTCACGTGCGGCTATGGCTCCGTGATGCAAGTTTTGAACTGCCGCGACGTTGGTATCGCTGAGAGTGTCTTCCACGGTATGAAGATTGTCGCTCAGGCTCCGGATGCGACCAATGCGAAGCCGGATCTGTCTGGCGGCAGCTTCCGGATCCCGCGCTAGGTCTTCTTTGAGTTGCTGATTTCTCATTTGCTCGTCGACCGTCAACTGGCCGAGCGCGCGGAAAGAGGCGAGATCGGATTCGGCGTTCAAGGCCGCTACTGCCTTTCCCACGGCGGTGGTCGTCTTCCACGGTGGTGCAGCGAAGATCGCATGGCGGGTGCTTTCTTGTTGGCGCTTCATCCCAGTAAAGCGCTCCTCTAAGCGCTTCGACACGTCCGCAAGCTCGTCGGGAATATCCAGGCCAAACGGACGGGCCGCAATCTCGTTTTTGCTTCCGATATGCACAGCGGTGCAAGAGCTGTCGAAGATTCCGACCGCGGAAAGAACAGGATGGGGAATCCCTGTATCGCTCCAGACGAGAGGCTTCTCCGCCGTTACCCCGACGGCATAATCGATCGTGGCTTGCTGAGGAACGGAAACACCCGCGGTTGCATAGATATTGGTCAATATCTCGGCTCCCGGATTGCGGGTCCTGCAGATTCGTTTCAAAATCCTCGCGTAGCCTGACTTCCCACTGCCGTTGGCGCCGTAGACGATGGTCAGGCCTGCCGCGGAGAAAGTGAGATTCTGGCCTGGTGCGAGATGATTCACGCCAGAGATATTGCGCATGCCGGACAGGGTCACCGAGTTCGTTGCTCCCGGATGGGCGGGGAGATGTTTCTGCTCGAGGGGTAACGCGGCGAGGCCACCGGGCTGAACGAGGCCGTGTTCGGCTAGGCAAAGCGTGGCGAGTTCGGCTATGTCTCTGTCACCGAGTTTGCCTTGTTGGACAATCCGGCGGAGCGCGTCGCGCTGCCATTCCGGTCTATCTGCAGACCAAGCCAAGATCGATTCGAGGATTGTGAGAGGAGCAGCTGCGGAAACTATGACCATGACAACACCAGCGATCGAGGAATACTGAACAGGAGCGAAACAGCAGAGGGCCTCGATCGCCGATTCCTCCGGAGCCAGCCCCGTGTCCTCGGCCCTGGGTCACTCCGCAGGGCGCGAATCCGGCGAAGTGAACACTACACTAGCACGCAACCACAGCACCTGAACATCAACGCGCACTACTCGCATTGCCGATGACGTGGTCACTCCGCAGCTCAGAGATCGGTTCGTGGACGAACTTACGGGACTGGTATCGAACAAGATCCGTGTGGAGATCGTGCGAGTAGGAGGCCGCTATGGCTCTCCCCAATACCAGGTGCGCTTCCTCGCCAAGCCCGATGCCAAGGTTCTGAATGTGCTCAGCGAGGGGGAACAGACCTGCGTGGCTCTGGCTGCGTTCCTAACGGAAGTCGCCACCATGGATCACCGCTCCGCGCTGGTGTTCGATGATCCTGTCACTTCGCTCGATCATCGCTGGCGCAAGAAGGTGGCCGAACGTCTGGTGAAAGAAGCCGCTATCCGCCAGGTCATCGTCTTCACCCATGACCTCATCCTGGTGAACGACCTGGAAGACCTCGCGCGTCAGAGAGGGATCGATCACGTCTCGCGGTCCGTCGATCGCGGGCCCTCCGGAACCGGAATCGTCGAGGAGGGATTGCCGTGGCGCTGGAAGAGCGTCGAGGACCGGCTGGATAAGCTGGACAAACGCGCCCGCGCAACCAAGCAGCTCTTCGATGATAGCCGCGAGGAGGAATATCGCAAAGAGGCACTCGATATCTACAGTGACCTGCGCGCGAGTTGGGAGCGTGCTCTCGAATCGGTGGCCTTCGCCGGCGTGGTGCTGCGCCACCGCGATTACATTGATATCAAGCAGCTGCCTAAGACCGCGGTCGTGACCGAAGCCGACTGCCGGGCGTTTCAGGCTGGCTTTAAAAAGTGCTGCGATCTGACCGACGCGCATGATCCGTCAATTGGGCGCAACGCCGACCCTCCGGCCCCCAGTGAAGTCCTCAGAGACATTCAGGATTTAAAAGATTGGACGACATCATTGCGGAATCGGCAGAAACTCATCAGTTGATCTGAGGCGCTACATTTGACCGGCTCCTAGGTTACTTAACTTTGATGGCGGCCTATGTGCCCAGCGGAACTGATGGTGGTAATTGGCCCGGCGCCATAGTTCAATTGCTTTTTCTTAAGTGCGATCCCTGGGCAGTTGTTGATCATTCTTATCTGGCCAGTGCTAAGTTGGTCAGCGACTTTGCGTTTTCGTTTCATGGCTTCGGATCAGATCGACTGACCCGAGCCACGACAAAAATCGGCCTGAAACGGGTAATGGTTTAGGATGTCGAACACCTTAGCGAACGCTCTACGGGCTTCCTACTGCGTCATTTTTTGGCCGATCCGCCCTTCATTTAGCGCGCTGTTTGACCTTGTCCAGGTTGTACGCTAATACGCGCACAGCATCCTCGATCACGAGACCACAGTGCACGAGTGCGGATCTGGTTGTGCGACAACACCAACAGCGAAGTGCGTCCGTGGTTGCAAACGGTGTCGGGAGTTTCTCGATCAGGTGGTGTAATTGCGGTTTCGGCGTGCGGGCATTTCCATAAACCTGCAGCGATTAATGCATTTTGTTGTGAGTTGAAGATTTTAGAATTTACGAGAGAAAAGCGCAGAAGCTGCTGGCTATAACGTCGCTGTGTCGTAGGGAATTTGAGGGTTCCTGTGTCTACCGGGCCGGCGCAGTTGAGGGTTGTGGGTCCAGCACGGTCTCCTCCATTTAGAGGTGTGGCGGCGACGACTTGCGCGGATTTCAGGGTCTTTCCCAGCCGAAGCATCCTGTCCAATTAGAGGTGGTCGAGGCTTGGAGGATGTTGGAGTTAAGGGTCTTTCCAGGGGAACGTCCAGGGCGCAAGCGAAAGAAGGTATGCTAGGAGCGGGTATGTCAGCAATTTCAGGCCCCTGGACGCGGTGGAGAAGTATATAAGAATCAATGACATAACTCCAAGAAACGGCCTTCCGGACCGACCTTGAGTTTCCGTACTATCTCCGTACTGTTTCCGTACTATCTCCGTACTATATCCGTACCATTACCGCACGTAACGCGACAGGGGTGCAGTTTCTCGACTTTCTCCATATCCGTACGGTTTCCGGATCGGGTCAATGGATACATGCCCGGACTCGCCCACCCAGTTTAGGGCCGCATTGACTACGAAATCCGGATCTTCATCGAGCAGATCCTTGGGCAATTAGTCGTCGAGAAAGCTGCTGAGACCGACGAACCAAGCGGCAATTCCCCACGGAGATCGACATCCCTTGAACACTTCTGGGACCTTGGGAATGGCATCGAGCACACGCAAGCCGGGGCTATTTTCGTACGCAAAGACGGGGAACAGGCCGCCCTCCGCAATGTCCTGAAAAGAGAATATCTCGCCCCGATCCTACCAATCTGCGAGTTGTTTTGGTAACTGGTCAGCGTCAGTCAGCATGAGTTCAGCCAGATTGTCGGCCGTCAGAAATGCACCGGCGTCGTGAATCGCGGTGGTGCTCTGCTGCCTGGCAAGCTCCCAGTTCATCCCAATTCTCGCTCTTTACGGAGCTGGCTATCGCCATGTCCACGTCCAACATGTGCGGTCAGCGGGAAGGAGGCGAGTTGGTTAAGTATCGATACTGAGGAAGAACTTGTAGTGCTCCGGGTTCTCTGGCTCGAGAGGTTCGCGTCCATACCACGCGGTAATGACGCCATGCTGGTGCCGAACTTTGCGCGGTTTACTGTCAAAAATCAGCTGAACTGCACGCTCAACTGGAAGGCCTCGGTGCGTCGTGGTGTGCACATGCACCGTCGGGAAGCAGGTGTTTTGCCCGGCAGGTTTCGCGAGATAGTCGCACATAAAGCCGAGCTTATTTAGCTCGTTGACGACGAAGATGCTGGAGGTTGGCGAGTCAGGATCGCCGGGGAGCGGTCCGTGCTTGCCCTCGTGGAGCGCTTTCATGACGATGATCCTGAACCTATCGAAGCCCATAGTCCTCCGGTTTGTGTGTTCGCCCGTCGATAATTCTCTGTTCCAAGTCAAGCGAGTTTGCAACCTCACGAATCTTTTTGCTGACCTCAAGGTCGGCGGAGAGCCGCTCAATTTCGATCCGGCCGCGGCGCTTAAGGATCTCGTATATCGCGTATATGTCGAGCTGATCCCCGCTTGAAATCGGGAAACCAGGGTCTTCATTTCGGTGCATGTTAATCATTAACTGTCTCCTCGTTTCGGTGTTCATGTTGCTCACTCACCCAAACAGAGCTGCCCTTCTCTCACAATCAGCGCCGCTCGTAGTCAGTAATTAGCACTGGACATTCGTTCCAGATTGGCAGGCAGTGTTCGTTTCGGTGGACCTGTTAGGCGTCCGATGACGCGCAATTGCTTCCGGCGGGTTCGCCGGAGTCGTGCCAAATTGCCCGGCAGATCTCAGTGCTCGCGAACAAATCGGCCGAGGCGTAGATGTCAGTGGGAATTTATGCACCGCAGCAAAGGTGCGAACCGGTGACAATTGTTTGGGCATTTGGGGGTGGGAATGGAGCGTAACTGCAGGCGGAGCTGCAAGGGTTTCGACATCAGCAATCTGGGACAGTTCCTGGATCGTCAACAAGGTTGCGATTTCTATAAGGGCCACTCTGGTACATAATCGCGGGCGAAACGGCGCTGGCGCGAACTTCATTTGCATGCTCGAACAGCGCCATCAGCGACATTGATAGGTCGACCCGGAGTTGGAACGGTTATGGAAAGCAGTGCGAGATTCCTCGAGGCTGAATGAGCTTCGCTTGGTCTGTGTCACTGAGCTTGAGCAGATTTTGGGTGAAAGCACTTATAGTACGGGCAAGTTCGAGCCAGCTCTTCAACCGACTTCAAGTAGGACTGGCGAGGGAATGTATGGCGGATTAATCGTCCAGAAAGTCAGGGTCTGCAGGATCGACTCCACGAGAGCGCAGAAACCATCCATAGAGTAAGATGGGCCAGACGATAAGCAGCGTCGGCGCCGCCACCAATGCCAGCACCCGGAC
>Ga0302189_10000291_pt1 | contig 43001 bp, 26 predicted proteins | sample II_Bog_E2_2_FD_194551 | JGI IMG/M metagenome (GOLD analysis project Ga0302189, IMG submission 194551) | Peat permafrost microbial communities from Stordalen Mire near Abisko, Sweden - II_Bog_E2_2 | ecosystem: Environmental > Terrestrial > Soil > Wetlands > Peat | place: Sweden: Abisko...
CCGTCTCGCCCTTCGAATAGTGCGAAGCTACCAGCGCCAGCAACTCCGACCAAGGCATCACGGCTTCCATCTCGTCCAGAAACTGCTCCCGACGCGTCTTCTTCCCGTACCGCTGAAACTCTGCCGCTTGTGCCAAGGTTAACTGCTGCATCCGTGATCTGCCTCCACATATAGCTTTACTCAAAAGGCATAAGAATCAAAGCAATTTTCAGAGGTTCCTTAGACCCATGCACAGCATTTTCAGAATCGCCCTCTGCGATTCCAATCGATCAGAATAAACCGCGCGCGCCTTCGGAAATTGCGACCGTGGCCTGGATCGCCGACGCTGTCGTTTCCATCCACGAGGCAGGGTCCAGACTGCTCCAGCTTCAGCCATCCCGATCCAACGCGGCAAGGCATTAACGATTGCAGATTCCGGGAGCAAGGAATGTGTCATTTCCGGTCTCCCGAACTGCGCTGAATAAACGATTCAAGGTCGCATGGAAGGACGCGCGCTCTTCCCGGCAGATTGCGGCGAACAAGCTTTCCCTGGTAGGCCGGGGCGGTGTTGACGGAACAGGTTCGGCCTCAATCAAGGTACTTTTCCCTACGTGCTGACAGGCTTTGAACTGTCGTCATGGAAACGACAGAAAAGCAGGCGCTGGCGCTTCGTGACGGCCAGGACTGGATCGAGCAGGAGTTGGCTGCCTCGACGTTGCCGGATGCCCGGCTGGACAAGCGGCTGCGTTATCTGGTGGAGCAGTTGGCAAAAGGAGTGGGCCAGGAGTATTCCCTGGGCCTGTCAGGATTGGGCGGCGGCCAAGGCCGCTTACCGGTTTTTCTCCAACGACCGGGTCAGTGAAGAGCAAATCCTGGCCGGCCATTTTCTTTTGACGCGGAGCGGCTGGGTTGCGGAACCACATGGCAGTACAATAATCCATTTAAGCGATAGTTGCCCACATTATTGAGCAAAATACTAAATATTTTTCATTTCCCCCTTGCGCGGCTTTGATTTGTGGACTAAAGTTTTTTTCGACGCTCACAGGTAACCTGCCCGTGGTTCCTGAAGTGCTAATTGTCGTTCTGAATTGCTAATTTGCTGGCCTAAATTCCCTGATTTCAGTTCCGAGGCGCTAACAGCAAATCCAAAAGATTGAAGGGGTTGGGTTGAAAAGTGGGTTCACGCGGCGTCCTTACCCAACCGGGCAATGGCCCCCGCTGGCAGCAGAGCTGACCTCCAGCGCGGGAAAGATGAGAAGTTGGAAACAAGCCTCCGACCAAGGAACGTCCCTTCGTTCCTTCCCAACCAGACCGGCCCAAGCCGGTCCAGTGCTCCCCCTGGAGGAGCCATCAAAGGAGTCGATATGAATCACAGATTCTATTCAGTCCTGGCAATGTGCTTTGCGTTGGTACTGCTAATCGTTTGTCCGAGCAGCGCATCGGCAGCGGTCACACTGAGCCCATCGAGCTACAACTTTGGCAGTACGGCGCCGAACACGGGCACTGCCTGGGCAACCTTCACGTTGGCGAATAGCGGTAGCTCTGCCGTGAGCATCAGCAGCGCGACGGTCAGTGGCCCCTTCGTCATCTCCAGCAATTGCGGATCGTCGGTGGCGGCCAGCAGTTCCTGCCCCATCTACGTGTATTTCTCCCCGACCGCGTCAGGTTCGTTTACAGGCACCTTGACAGTGGCCGACAGCGCCGGCACCCAAACCTCGGCTCTGAGCGGCACAGGCACAGGCGGCGCCAGTTGCACCACCGTTCCTGGCGCGTTTACTCTCAGCGACTCCAGTATCACCAGCAGTGGCGTAACGCTGTCGTGGACCACTCCGAGTGAAGGCACGAACTGCACGCTGACCGGCTACACGGTTCATGTAGGATCAAGCTCATACTCTGTAGCTGCGGGAACCGCGAGCTACACTGCGACCGGCCTGACGGCTAACACGACGTATAGCGCCTATGTTGTCGCCACGAATGGCGATGGCGCCACAAACAGCAATACACTGAATGTGACAACGCTGAATTCCTCCTGCGCATCCGCGCCCGCGGCTCCAACGAGCCTGTCTGCTTCTGGAACCAGCAGCTCAGGCACTACGCTGAACTGGACCGCCTCGACGGTTGGCACCGGCTGCACGGTTTCGACTTATACGATTACCGGCGGCCCGTCCACAGTAACGAGCACCTCGACCAGCGCGACAATCGGCGGACTTGCGGCAAGCACCGCGTATACCTTCTCGGTGACTGCTACGGATTCCTACGGCACCGGCTCCGCCGCGACGGTAAGTGTAACCACCTCTCCAGCATCGCTAACCACCTGCGCGGCGGCATGGATCGCAACGACGGCCTACACGACGGGCCAGGTCGCCAGTGTGAATGGCAACAACTATACTGCAGCCTATTGGACGCAAGGGAATAATCCGACGACACCGGGCAACAGCGGCGCCGCCGGATCCGGAGATCCCTGGAGCCTTCCAACTGCTTGCAGCAGCAATGTCTGCACAACCGCTCCTGGCGCGTTCACCCTTTCCGCTTCGGGAACAACGAACACCGGTACGAATTTAGCGTGGACCGTTCCGACCGAAGGCACGAGCTGCACGCTCACCGGCTACGAAGTGTATCAGGGCGGAGCGGCAAAGGCTGCGGTCGCTGCCGGAACAACAACTTATGCGGTGACAGGATTGACAGCTGGCACTGCGTATAACTTCGATATCGCGGCGACGAATAGCGACGGCACCACGGATAGCAACACATTACCCGTAACCACTACAGGCACGAATCCCTGCACCGCTGCTCCGGGTGTGCCCACTGGCCTGACAGGCTCTTCATCGAGCAGCACTACCGTCTCGCTGAGCTGGACCGCCTCGACGATTCCAACCGGCTGCACACTTACGAATTACACGATTTCGGGCGGCCCGTCTTCGGTGACGAGCACCGGAACCAGTACTACCGTAAGTGGACTTACGCCAAACACCTCGTATACCTTCACAGTCAAAGCTACGGATTCCTTTGGAACTTCGGCCGCAAGCTCCGGCGTGACCGTGAAAACTCTCAACGGTCCCAGCAGCTACTTTGTTGGCGGATGGTACGAGGAGTGGGGCACCTACTACGCCAACTACAACGTCTCCGACCTGCAGAACTCCGGAATGGTTCCGGCGCTGACGCACGTGATCTACGCCTTCGCCAAGCCATCGTCGACCGGCTGCGTGCTGGCTGATACGTATGCTGACTACCAGAAGGCTGTTCCTCTGCTCACTGGCGCACCGGCGCTGCCCACGGGCCTCGCAGGCAACTTCGGCGGCCTGTGGCAGCTCAAACAGCTTTATCCCAATCTGAAGATTCTGATCTCGATCGGCGGATGGAATCCCCCCACATACAACCAGGCCTTTGCGGCCGCGTCCGCTACGGTAGCCAGCCGCCAGGCCTTTGTCAGCTCGTGCATCAGCACGTTCATCAACGGTAACATCGCCTCAGGACTGACGGTGTCGAATCTCTTCGACGGCTTCGACATCGACTGGGAGTTCCCGAACGCGTCGGAGTCGGCCGGATTTACCGCGCTGATGACCGAGTTCCGCAACGAGCTGACCACCTTGTCGGGAACCACTGGCAAGACCTATCAGTTGGTTGCCGATCTGGCCGCTGGTGCGTCCACTCCGGGCGCGGGCGTGGACTCGGGCAACGATGGAGGCTATGACACCATCGACATTCCTGGTCTCTCGGCACAGTTGGATTACCTGAATGTCGACGGCTATAACTATGCAGGCGATTGGTCCTTGGCCACCGACGAGGCCTCACCGCTTTATGATGATTCCCTTGATACCGCGAACGCGCTGTATCCAAACGACTCCATTGATTACACCGTGAAGTACTACCTCGGCAAGGGCGCTCCGGCGGCCAAGTACACAATGGGTATGCCTCTCTATGGTGTGGGTTGGACGGGTGGCCTGACCTCCACGAACAGCGGCATGTACCAGACCGCGACCGAACTTGCTCCAGTTCCCAATGTTAACGGCGTTGGAAACTGCTCTTCGGGCAACAATCAGACTTCTCCCGTGGCAGGTTGCGACTACCTGTTGACGAACGGAATGGCGACCTATCGTACGCTTGAGAACATTCTGAACAACGGGTTCACTGCCAGCTACGATTCAACAAGAGTTGATGCCAATATGTTCAACTCGTCCACCGCTACCGCCTGGAGCTATGACAATCCAACGTCTATCGCTGCAAAGGTTGCGTACATCAAGGCCAATGGTCTTGGTGGCGCCTATGTCTGGGCAGTGAAAGACGACGATTCCAGCGGCTCCTTGACCAAGGCTCTGGGGAACGGCCTCAATTGATCGAGGCGTGCGCCTGAACTGAAGGACAATGGCGGGCTGGCTTCGTGCCAGCCTGCCCTTGTTTCTTGGGATCGATGGCCATCGAGCCTCACGCTTCCCAGAAAGGAATATGGAGTTCGCCGCCACAACGGGATTTGATGGACCACAGGCGCCTCTGCCCAGCCTCGTGCGCCCGGCTACACAGTTTTGAGCGTTTAGCCGACAAAAAATCGAAATGTTGACATCTGGAAACTCTTATGGCATTATCTCTACGCCTGAGAAAAAGATGCGATTTTGTCGCGAAAGCTCCAGGCACTCAGAGGAATCACATCGATTCGATATTTTCCGTCTGGATGTTCTCCGAACATCTACGGAAATGAAAGAACACAGCGACGTGGAAATCTTGTAGTGTTGGCACACTGATTCGCGCGGTAGAGCCGATCCATGTTGAACTTCGGGATTCACTGTTCGCGAAGTCTGCAATTTTTGCCAAAGGGTACTGCATTTACTCCTGTTGAATCTGAATCCTTCAGGCCATCTTGTTTGGCCCTGTTGATCTGATTGCTATTCGTCATTCCTGACGGACGCTTATTCCTCGATCAGGTAAATCTGGCTGAGTCAATCGTGTTTTCTGCCAAGATCCTTTCGTATTTGAAGGGACAGGAGAGTTGTGTCAGCGCGACGAATATGCATTGAACTTGCGCTTCATTCCATACCAATTCACCCAAGGAGCGATGATGCAAAAGCTGAAAGTATTTGTTCCGGTGTGGCTGCTGCTATGCGCTTGTTGTCTCTATGGCGAAACAGGCGTGCCTTATACCTCCGAAGCCGCAATCCGCGACATGCTCTTAAAAAAAGTCAATCCAGTTTTTCCTCCCGAGGCTCTGGCCTCCGTTCGTCACGCGGCTGTGATCGAGGCTCGCATCGTGATGAATGTCAGCGGCGATGTGGTTGATGCCACGATTTTGGAGAGCCCCGATCCAAGCCTCAGCAAAGCCGTTCTCCAGGCGCTGTGGCAATGGAAGTTTCGACCTCTTACCGGAGAAAGCAAGGATTTCAAGCTGGCGGGAAAGCTGACCTTTTACTGCATTGTGGATGGCAAATCGGGCAGGATTGTGAACCCCGAAGAGGTTGGAATCGTGCAAATCGATGGCCGGGAACCCGCCGTCTCCAAAGGAAAAGGGAGGTAACTCATGGCGCGCATTCTGAAATATCTTACGAACTTCTTTAATGTGATGAGCGTTGTGGTCCTGGCGTTCGTATGCTGGTTTTTCTTGCAGCGCTATACGAAGCCTGGGCAAGAGATTTCATTCTTTCCCAAACATGAAAAGCTGCGTGTCGGAGCAAAGCTCGATATAAGCCTGAATTTGCTGGCTAACGATCGGCCGACGTTCTTTGTGGCTTTGAATAAGGGGTGCCATTACTGCGAGGCGAGCGCGGCGTTCTACGAAAAAGTGAGCCAATACAACAAGGCCGCCAAAGTCGTGGCGCTTTTTCCAAATACAGTTCCTGATGCCTCCGAGTACCTGCAGCATCTCAATCTGAAAACCGATGCAATGGCTGCCGAGGATTATTCAAAAATGGGCGTGCGTGGAACGCCCACTGTAATTCTGGCGGATGCTCAGGGAAAGATTCTGGGAGTCTGGCAGGGCCTGCTCGATCATACCGTTCAGACGGAGGTGCTCAAGCGCCTTGGAGCGACGGACACAGAGGCATACGTTCCGGTATTTGCCGATACCGTTGCGCTTGCCAGCATTGCCAATCCTGTAACCAGGGAATCGTATACCTATGCACAGGTGAAGCAGATGCAGGCGCAACACAAGCCATTTACGCTGGTCGACATTCGCGAACGCGACAAATTTGGAAATGGGCACCTGCCTGGGGCTATCAATATTCCGCTCGATGAATTTGAGATTCGTGGACCTCACGAGATCAACAAAGACTCCCAGTTGATCGTGGATTGTTCTTATTGCACCGAATGCGAACTCCGGCAGCGAAGCAATGGACTGCCATCGCTGTGCACGATCTCAGCCCAGATCGTTGACGAAGCCGGGTTCCGCAATCTCGCTCTCGTCTATGACGAAAAGGCGGGAGGAAAACCCCTCTCCGCGCAGAACGAGACTGGACATCGCAGCGGCCAGTGAGTTGCAGGGCCGGGCATCAGATTCTGCCAAGTCCGCAATCTGGTTCGCCGTGCAACCTTCAAGCCGAAAGGCAAAAGTTTCGCGCGCGGCATGTCCAGGTTCTTTGGGGTTTGCCGGGCGCGAATGTACGCAAAATCAACCAAGGAGAAAACAGATGACAATGAACAAGAATCTGGTGAGCTTTACGTGGTCTGTACTTCGTCTGTCCAGTCTGTGCGGACTTGCTCTCGCGCTGACCGGCATGACACCAGCAAAGACTGCCAAGGCCTGCTATCAGACCTACTGGCTATACGGCAGTTATTGCCTTTGCCAAACCTCGTCCTCTGGCTATACCAGCTGCACACCGGGCGGATTACGAAACTGTCAAGTCTCCGGCAGTTGTAATTAAGGTCGCCGAAATCACATCTCGACAACTATGCCGAGACTATTGGATCCGATGGTCTCGGCATACCCCCGCACTATTCTCACTTGCAACTGGAGCCTGTTATTCAATCGGGACTCTGCACTCATTCGTGAAGAGGAAATGTGTCTCAATGACTCGGAATAAGAATTCAATTCTCGGCCTGCGGAAGTATCCGGCGTACGGTGTTGTCGCAGCGTTTTTTTGCGCCGTGGTTATATTTTGCGGATCACGGTACTCGGTTGTCAGGGTGGATGCCGGATCAATGGAGAACGCGCTCTTTGACGGTGACTGGATGCTGCAGGATCGATCTGTTGCGAACCTGCAGAGAGGCGACGTTGTCACCTTCCAGGCCCCGTGGGACCACAGCACTCTCTATGTCAAAAGAGTCATTGCGGTCAGCGGAGATAGCGTAGCTGTCTGCGCCGGTGAACTCTATCTGGATGGGCAACGGTTTGCCGAGCCCTATGTTCGTCATGCGCCGGGCTCTAACCCTCTGCAAGAGTGGTGGCCCACTGATCGAAAAACGACGCCCGGCGATTGCCGCTCCAATGGGATCCATGTTCCACCGGAGTCTATCTTCGTGATGGGGGACAACCGAGATGCATCGACCGATTCCCGCATCTTTGGCGCCGTGCCGCTGAACCTTGTCACTGGACGGGTTTGGCTGGCCGTCCGTTCCAACCCGCATTCCCTGCCGCAACTGCGCAGCATTCCGCGATTCACTGCCGTAATCGAAACCGCAAAGCCAAACCGGTGAGGAAGACAATGCCCCAGACGCCTAGATACCGTTCCATTGAAATTCACGACGTTGCCCACACAAATGGTCTGTCGTTTCTGCTCCGGCCCGGAACTGGCCAGTGGTTTAATCTCTCGAATGAACAATTCGAACTTCTCCGCCAGTGTCAGGAGTTTCGGACGCTGGAAGAGCACGCGCATGAGATGACCGGAGATATACCGCTGGCGCGTCTTCACCGGAAGAGACTGCTATCTCGCTTGCAGGAACTCGCCGGGCAGCAACTTCTAGTTGAAGAGAATGCATTTCTGAAAAATGTGCCTCCGGGCACGGATACCGGCGCGAAGATTCGCTTCTTCGGAATGCTCACGCGCCATCGCACTGAAAAGATGCAGGATACTCTGCGCGCATATTTGGCGCGCAATGCGAAATGGGGGCGGGAGATAGAGTCGGTGGTCATCGACGATTCCACCGACGCCTCAGTCATCGAAAAGAACCGCGCCTCCCTGGCTGCCCTGGCCGAAGAGTGGGCCTGCCCCATTCATTATTGCGGATCCGATGAGCGAGAACAGTTCGCGCGCATGCTGGCAGAGGCCTCCGGCATCGACCTGCCGCTGATCCGCTTCGCAATCACCAACTGCAACGCTGACGGAATCGAAAGCATGGGAGCTGCCAGAAATGTGCTCCTGTTGCAGTCGGCTGGCGCTCTCGGCTTTTCCAGTGACGACGACTCCGGAGAAAGAGTTGTGCTTTCGCAGCACGAGAAGAATTTGCGCATTTCCTCCGATGACGCGCTGGAGATGAGATTTTTTGAGAGCCGCGCGGCAACACTTCAACACTTGCAGGGGGCGGAAGAGGATTTCGATCTGCTCGGTTGCCATGAAAAGCTGCTTGGCAAAAATACAGCTCGTTTGATCTCGGAAGAAGGGCCGGATTCAGTCTCTGTGGGCAATATTCCATGGACGGGTCTGCGACGCTGTCTTCAAGGAAAGGTAGGAATAACTCTGAGCGGTCTGTTTGGCGATTCGGCCACACCTGTTCCCGTTGGCTATCTGATGCCGGGCGGCAGAACGCGCGAGAGACTGATCGAAGGAGGCGAAAAGGCGTACCGGATGAAACTTGAGACCCGCGAAGTGATCCGCAGCGTCGCACAACTGTCCATTACGCCGCAGTTTGATTTCTGGGCCGCTTCGCATGGGTTTGATCATCGCACTCTACTGCCACCCTTCGTTCCGTGGAACCGTGCCGAAGATACAGTCATGAGCAGCATCCTGACCCGCTGCTGCGGACCGCTGGTCTGCGGCTATGTGCCAGCGCTGGCGCTGCACAATCCGCCGGAGAAGCGCGCCTTCCGGCCCAACTGGCGGAGCAACTATGGAGTGACGACTGTGAACGAGTGTCTGGTCACCTTCCTCCTGAACTATGCGCCGCCAGAGGGTTTGCCGATCGAAGCGAGTTTGCGCCAGTTTGGACGCTATCTGCAGGAGATCGGCTCCCTGCCGTTTGGCGATTTTGCCGCTGCTCTTGAATTCTATTATCGCGAGAATCTGTGCGTGCAGATCGCGCTCTTTCACAGTTATCTCGCGGGCAATTTGCCGGATTACTGGAAAGAAGATATTGCAGCCATCGCGCGCACGATGGAGGAGAGACTCCAGTCGCCTCATCCGCTGGAGGTGCGATTGAATGCCCATCAGCCTATGCCGGAGGGCAAATCTGGCCTGCAGAGAGCGCATGAACTCGCACTGCGTTTTGGGCAGCTTCTGGAAGTATGGCCTGCTCTGGTGGAAGCATCTGGACGAACCGGAGACGATGAACGAGCGGAGCGTCCCGTAAGAGAACCTTCCGCCGTTTCTCACGTAAGGGTGTCATAAATCTGTTGGGAAATCCCCCCGCTCTGCGGATAAAGCGTTAACCTAAACGCCCCACGACAACCTTGTTCGTTTGGGCGGCGTGGCGGCAAGGAGTTTGCTGATTGCGGGCCGTTGGCTTATTGCAGGCGCAAGGCGGTTCGGTAGCAGTAGGGCCGCACCTAGTAGATACATGAACAGGTAGGACTCGAATCATCAATCAAACGTCTTTTCAATAACATGCAGGTCAGTGGATGACACCTTAGACCATGAAAAGCAGTTGTAATCCGATAAACAGAGCGCAAATGGAGCGCGTCTTCGCGGCCTCTTTGCCGTTGGATTCCCGCCTACAACTCTCCGTCCGTCAGAGGTCATTCTCAGCGCAACCTCTCTACCCTATCAAGGGAGCCACGCCATACCTGGCGACATAAACGTCCTTCGGCTGATAGACCATGGGGACTGACTGGAACGCGTGCTTTTTCGGTTGGATAACGCAGACCATGGAGAGGACAAGAGCCGAACGCCGTCTGCATTGAAATCCGCGATGCTTCTGTTAAAACTGGCTTATGCTCCGTTCGTTGAAGCTCCTGTTCGATCTGATCGTTCAGTCTTGCTATTCTCGCCGCGGCCTCCTCTTGGAGAACCTGGCCCTTCGTCAACAACTCGCCATCTTGAAACAGAGGCATCCTCAGCCGCGATTTGCCGCTTCCGACAAAATGTTCTGGGTGATACTGCGGCGACTTTGGCCTGGATGGAAGCGGGCGTTGATTCTCGTCCAACCGGAGACCGTCGCTCGCTGGCACCGGGTGGGATTCAAGCTTTACTGGACTTGGCTTTCGCGGAATCGAAACCGTGTGGGAAGAAAGTGCGTGAGCCGGGAATTGCGCGAACTCATCTTCCGCATGGTCGCCGAGAACCGAACCTGGGGCGCGCCGCGCATTCACGGAGAGCTGAAGATGCTTGGCTTCAATATTTCGGAGCGATCCGTGCTGCGCTGGATGCGAAAAGCGCCTCGCAATCCCGAGCCGGCAAAACGCTGGGCGGCGTTCCTGAGCAATCATCGCGAGGCTATTGCCGCAATGGACTTCTTCACCGTACCGACGCTGACCTTCGGCGTTCTCTACTGCTTTTTTGTCATTGCGCATGATCGGCGACGAATCCTCCACTGCAATGTTACAAAGCATCCGAGCAGTGCTTGGGTTGTTCAGCAGTTGCGCGAGGCATTTCCCTACGACTCTGCGCCTCGCTATTTGATCTTCGATCGCGGCGCGCAATTTAATGAAGAAGTGATCGACACGGTGAAGAGCTTTGGCATCCAACCAAAGCGAACCAGTTTCCGGAGCCCGTGGCAGAACGGTGTCGCCGAGCGCTGGGTCGGGAATTGTCGTCGCGATCTGATCGATCATGTGATCGTTCTCAACGAACGGCATCTGAAACGCCTGATGAACGAGTACGTCCGGTATTATCACGAGGATAGAACTCATCTTGCGCTGGCGAAGGAAACGCCCGCGAATCGTGAGGCAGTGAGTAACTCCGGCGTTGTGAGTAACAGGGTAATAGCGATGCCAAGGCTCGGCGGTCTGCATCATCGCTACGATTTGGCTGCCTGAGTCTCTGTTGCGAACATTTCGCCTCGGAGTCGACGAAACCCTGCGGGAGAAGTCTGTCCCATGAGCTTTCGCCGCCGACTTGCAAGTGTCTTCATGGTTGTATGCGGCCACGGAACTCTCCTCCCCTCAGCTCAAAATCGCTTCCTATACAACCGTTCAGGTCAGAATCTATTCCTCGTTCCGACCAGATGATAAATTGGCGAGACACAGCAGCTCCCGACGGATCAAGATTATGCGGTTTCGACCCGCGAATATCAGACTGATCAATCGTCGCTAAAACCTGCCTTGGCTGCTGCTGGCCCTGTCCTCGAACAAAGGCAAAGACAACAACAAAACCGACCCCATCGATGTGCAGAGATTGACGGGTCACTCCATATCAGGGAACTTATAGCGCCGCGCACCTCGTTACCGCCCGGAACGAAGGACTTATGGCTTCCGTGGGCTAGCCGCGGTGGATTCCCGCTTGACCAGCGAGAACTTCAGAAAATGCTGAAGCGGGGCAAGAGTCCGGTTTTGGCGGCGCAGGCGAACTTCCTCCAACAGCAGTTCCACAGCCTTCCGGGCCATCGCGGCGATCGGTTGCCGAACGGTGGTGAGGGTGGGCCATATTGTGGTGGCCAGCGGCGTATCGTCGAAGCCGGCAATCATCAGCTCGGAAGGAACATCAATCCGCAGCCGATGAGCAACCGCAATGGCTGCGGCCGCCATGTCGTCGTTGCTTGCAAAAATGGCGCTCGGCCGTTGGGCCGCGGAGAGAAGCTGCTCTGCCGCCAGCAAGCCCGACCGGTAGCTGAAGGATCCGTGTTTCACCCATTCCGGACGCAATTTCAGCCCCACGTCGCTCAGCGCGGCCTTGAACCCTGCATAGCGCTGAGCGCTCGCCGTCTGGTTTGGGGCGCCAACGATAAACCCGAGATTCCGATGGCCAAGGGACAAAAGGTAACGCGTCATGGCGGCCGCGGCCTCAAAATCGTCAATGCGAACCGATAACCCCTCCTCCACCGGCCGCCCTGTAGCCACCGCGATGAACGGAACTTTCTTTGCGCGAAGTGTCTCCCGCGCAACCTTCGAATCGGACAAAGGAGGAGGAAGGATAATCCCATTGACGCCATCGCCGAGCAGCTTCTTGATTGCGGCCTGCTCGCCGCGAGCACCGCATTTTTCCAAAACAACCTTGCATCCCGCGTGGCTGCTTTGCTCCAGAACTCCGATGAGCAATTCATTCAGATAGGCGGAGCTTGGGTTGTTATAAACCAGGCCGATTTGGACTGTAGAAGCCTTGGCCAGGTTGCGCGCGGCCACGTCCGGTGAATACCCGAGCCGCTCTATCGCCGCCTGAACTCGCTCCCGGGTCTCCGTTCTAACAATTGCGTCCCCACTCAGGACGCGCGACACCGTCATGGGCGAAACGCCAACGTATTTGGCAACTTCGTGCATGGTCACGGCATTGCTGCGGCGTCGCGGACTCTTCTTCACGGGTTTCTCTGTGTGCGGCATAAACAACTCGATTGCCAGTTTACGGCGTTTGTCCGATTTTACGGCATCCGGCCTAAGGCAGACTCTCTCCCTACGCATTCATGCTTGCTTGAAAATCGCGAGGAATTCGAGGATTGACCTGCAATGCAGGCGCAAAGGTGACTTTCGTTTTTTCTCGTCCAGGAATGGACTGCACACATCTCCGTTGCCCTTTTATTAGCTCGGCAAGGATTCAGGCTGGCCTTGCGATCGCAATTTATCGAGTTCTGATTCGTGGGCAAGATCACGATCATTGCGAAGCCTGTCGATGACACGAGGATTACACGCAAGCACACGGAAGAAGATAACGCCCGTTCAGTTCGGAGGCGAAGAAAGCGATGAGGTCTTTCGGATCTCTTGTCCCTCTTCGATCTCGTAGATCGCATCAGCGTTTACTTCATGGAACACCTGCACCAGGCCACTGGGCCATCTAACCTCAATCTTCTTGATCACAGCATCGCCGCCGAGACCGAAGTGCAACCGCGAATCGCTGTTGGACAGGTAACTGTCTCCCCCATGAACCTCATCGGTCTGGGTCATATCCGAAGTGGTCACAATGACGCGAGCGCCAATGGCAGCTTTGTTGCTCTTTACGCCTACCAGGCGAAGAAGTATGCGGTGGTTCCCATTATGCGTTTCGTTAAGAAATAGGGAGGGAGGAGCTCCAACATTAAAGACCACCACATCGAGATTTCCATCATTGTTGATATCGCCGAATGCGACGCCCCGCCGCGATTTCAATATCCCGTCATTGAGGCCGGAAGCGTCCGCGACCTCGCTGAACGTTCGGTCTCCCTGATTGCGGAATAGTTGAATAGGTTCCGCGTAGCGCACCTCATCCGGCAACGAATCCAATAATATTGAAAAATTGCCTGACGCCATGAGAAGATCAGGCCATCCATCGTTATCGAAATCGCCGAAGCCTGCACCCCACTTTACGGGTGCGAACGTTTTGGCCGCAATTCCTGCACTATCCGCAATATCGAGAAACTCGCCTCCATCTTGATTCCTGTAGAGACTGGCCGGCTGGTTGCCGTACCTGGTTACGAAGATATCGAGCTTGCCGTCGTGATCAAAGTCGCCAAAAGCGGCAGCCATGTTGCCATAGATCTCCCCGTTGCTTCCCGATGCGGTTCCGGAAGGAATTCCAACTTCCTCGAAGGTGCCGTTCCGAAGATTGTGATAGAGGAAGTTAAATCCCCCGTCATTGGTCACAAAAAGATCAGGCCAACCATCGCCGTCGTAGTCTCCCCATGCGACTCCCATGCCGTGAAGCCCGCGCGGATTATCTACGCCAGCTTTCTCTGAAACATCCTCAAAAGTTCCGTCACCACGATTTCTGAATAAGAGATCCGATTCCCCTTCCATGGTGTCCGGCAACTCCACGAGCACTCCCCTGTATGCGAATGACTCTGGAGGGGGCAAGTGCCGAACGTCAGTTGAGACATATCGCGCCACAAAAAGATCAACAAATCCATCGCGATCATAGTCCGCCCAGGCTGTGCCAGTACTGAATCCTCCGACCTTCAGACCGGCTTTTTCGGTCACATCCTGAAACTTGCAGCCGCCCAGGTTATGGTAGAGAACGTTGTGTCCGTAACCGGTCACATATAGGTCGGGCAGTCCGTCATTATCGAAATCGGCAACTGCAAGACCGGTTGCCCAACCTTTCGTCAACAAGCCGGAAGACTTAGTCTCATCGGTAAAATGGATCGCTCCAGAGGCGCCATCCTGCCGATAAAGCGTGATCATCAGATCGCCGCCTTTCAGATACCGGTCGATCGTCGAGTCATTTACTACGGCAATATCAAGCTTGCCATCGTTGTTGCAATCAAAAAGAGCAATGCCACCCCCGCTCATGGTGTCCACTATATAGCGCCGATTGGCAGTCGTGATGGGTTCAGTGGTGAGTCCGGCCTGCCTGGAGATATCGCGAAAATGCATGGGTGGTTTGGCGAGCACCGGTGCAGGTTGGACAAAAGGCTTTGTGCTGGGGGAAATACCGGCGGCCGACTTCCCTTTCGCGTGCCCAGATTCCCCCGCGGAATAAGCAGCCTGCGAATACGCGCTGAAAGCCGTGATAAGGCTAATCAAGATGACTAACGACCGAACCATAAAACCAACTGTACTCCAACGCAAAGAGTCCACAGGGCTAAGCGGCTGCCGGCTGCGGGTCGCCTGCTTGCCGCTGATCATTCGCAGGCAGCTTGCTCCTGTGAGCGCCATGTCTTCTGGCGGCACGTTCAGACCCCCACGCGGCGCCAATTCCTTTGACGCTTCCCGATAGACAGTGTTCGCAGTCTCTGCGTCCACGTTCGTGTCAGCTCGCACACAGCGTGTGTGAACTGACACGCTCCTTCTCGCCCATCCGTCCAATAACATCTTTGTTTTCAATACATTCTGTTTGGCGTCTCGCTTGCAATTTGTCTGGGCGCAGGCAATTTGAAAACGAAATCGGGGGAAGTGATGAAGGCTCTGATGTTCAGCAAGTTGGCGATGGTGGCGGTGGCGGCGATGGTAATGGCGGTACAGGCGATGGCGCAGAAGGCAGCAGAGCAGCAGCTCGCCGCGCAGCAGAACAAGGCCCAACGCGTGATCGTCGTGAGCCTCCAAGATCGCAAGCTGGCGCTGGTCGAAGACGGGCAAGTGAAGAAGGTTTACCCGGTTGCAGTAGGCAAGCCCTCGACGCCCAGCCCGGTGGGAAGCTTCACCATCGCGCGGCGCGCGGCCAATCCGACCTATCACCACAATGGCAAAACCGTTCTTCCCGGACCCGGCAATCCGGTGGGCACGCGGTGGATGGGTCTCAGCATCCCCGGCTACGGAATCCACGGAACCAATGAACCCAACTCCATCGGCAAACCCGTCTCGCATGGATGCATTCGCATGGCCAGAAAAGACCTGGAAGAGTTCTACGAGTTGGTATCCGTCGGCGACGCAGTGGAGTTGGTTGGCGAGCGCAACGAGGAGACAGCGCGACTTTTTGGCGATGGCGAGAAGCCGGCTGACGCCGCTGAGGGGGTTTTGATGGCAGTGGCCACGCCGCCAACAGCGGTAACTGCGCAGGCACCTGATGTTCGCAGCACGCAGCAGGCGAATCCAGCGGTTCAAGTCCTGATCGCGGCGCGGTAAGGAGGCTCGAAGATGAATCTGCTCAACGAAACAATAAACGGTTTGGGAGCGGTGCTGCTGCCGGTTGCAGCGGGGCTGCTCTTCGAGGAGTTGACGTTTGGAGGACTGGTCCGGCTGCTGCTTGCTCCACGACCGGAAGCCAGCAGACTAACTGAGCGCAATCACAAAGAAGGAGAAGGGCGATGATCGCATTGAAGCTGTTGTTGACGGTTGCGGGAGTGCTGCTGCTGGCTGCCGCTGTGGCAATTCCACTGTATGGACTCTGGCTTCGCATTCAAATGGCGCTCCGCAAGGCCAGAGGAGAAGAGATCACTGCCGAACCAAAAGAGATTGCGTGGCGCGGTCCGGCAGCCCTCGTGTTGGTAGCTTGTCTGCCGCTTCTCTTGGCCACGAGCATCGTGGTGGTGCCCAGCGGAATGGGCGGCGTGCGCGTAAGCCAGTTTAGCGGCACGCTGCCGGGCACGCTGTACCCGGGCTTGCATTTCGTTACCCCGCTGGTTGAGAGCGTAGAGACTTTTGACCTCCGCGATCACCTCTTCACGGCGGGGATTGTGGAAGAGGGCGCGAAGCTCGGAACGCAGAAGAATGGTCTCAGCGTTCAGTCGCGCGAAGGCTTGAACATTGGCCTAGCGGTCACGGTGCGCTATCGTTTGGATCCCAATAAGCTGGCAAGTGTGCAGGCGCACATGCCGCAGCCTGTGGACAAGGAGCTGGTGCCTCCGGTGGTGGCCAGCGCGTGGCGTGAGTTGGCTCCGGCTTACACGGTGCAGGAGATATTCAGTTCCAAGCGCGAAGAGGTGCGCGCCAAAGCTTCAGAGGTCATTACTCGCAAGCTGGGCGCGGATGGCATATTCGTCGAAGAGGTGATGCTCTCCGATATTCAACTACCGGCCGAGTACGCCAAGGGCTTGGAAGGTCTGCTACTGAAGGAGCAGGAAGACGACCAACTCGGCGTGGTGACTGATATTCAACAAAAGCAAGTGCGCATTGCAGAGTTGCAGGCCGAGGCCGATGCGGTGCAGAAGGTGAAGGCGGCCGAGGGCGAGGCGCAGTCGCGCGTGGTCGAGGCCAAGGGCGAAGCGGATGCCATGCAGTACACGCTGCCGCTCAAGGAGAAGCAGATTGAACAGAGCAAACTGGAGGCCGAAGCACACAAGGAAACGACCATTCAGAATGCGGAGGCCGAAGCCGAGGCCAAGGTCATCGACAGCAAAGCCGAGTTGCAGCGGCGCAACCTGATGGCCGACGCCGAAGCCAGCCGAGTGCGCCTGATGGCTTCGGCCAACGCCGAACGCATGACCAGCGAGGCGGCGCTGTTGAACAAGTCTCCGCTGCTCATCAACAAGATCGTTGCCGAGCGGCTCTCGGATAAGATTCAGGTGCTCATGGTGCCCTCGGATGGCAAGTTCTTCTTTGCCAACGATGTCTTCAAGAGCATGGCAGCAAGCCCGGTGGTGAAGCAGGAGATGGACAGCGAAACAGCATCGGAGCCTTCTTCCGGCCGTTAATCAATGCCTGTGCGCGTCCCAGGTTCTGCGAATGGGGCCTGGGACGCACAGGCTTTTAAAAATCAGGCAGCCCGGAACGATATAATTCGCGCTAACGAAACATTGCGAAGAGGCTGATGGCAATGAAGCTGATCCGGCTGATCACGACGGTTGCGAGTGTTCTCATAGGGCTGGCGGCAAGCGCTGCACCAGCGTCCCGCCCATGGGAAGAGCCAGCGGCAAATCTTGCCGGGAAGATCGCTGAAATACTCGGCCCAGGCCAGGCGCGGCTGACGATTCGCAATCTTTCCACAATTTCCAACGATGAGATTCCTGCCATTCGACGGCTGCTGGAACAGGACTTGAAGGCTCACGGCGTGCTGGCTTCAGGCGCGGAAAGCGCCAACCAGGTCCGCGTGACTCTGAGCGAGAATCAGCGCGAACGGCTATGGGTGGCCGAGATGGTCGAGGGCAACGAAACCCGCATGGCGATGGTGCAGGTAGATCACATCATCAGAAGCGGGCCAATCCTGAACGAACAAATCACTCTGCGCGAACAAACAACTATCACCACATCAGAGCTGTCATCAGACGAACCAATCCTCTTTGCAGCAGAAAAGGATTCTTTGCTGCTTATCCTGCAAGCAGACAGTATTTCAGTTCTCAACCATACAACCGAAGGCTGGCAAAAACAGTCCCATCAATTCTTCCACTTTCAGCGCCAGTTGAACCGCGATCCGCGTGGCATTCTCATCCAATCAGGGGGAGATCCTTTCAGTTTTTCCTCTTTCATTCCCGGCTTGCAATGCACAACTGAGCCCACTCGGACCGACGTTCCGATTCAAGGAACAGACAGCCCGTGGCCACTTCACTGCAGCGAAAGCGATGATCCGTGGCCGCTTGTGCAATCTGGCGCAGCGAACGGCTCTCTCAAGGCTTTTTACAACGCCGCGAGCAACTACTTCACAGGCGTAGTCTCTCCCAGTTTTGGTGTGGAACTTCCCCCGTTCTACACGGCCGCCCTGCTTCCTCGCCCTTCGGCGGGCGCCGCGCTGCTGATCGGCGGCATTGATGGCAAGGTGCAACTGGCAGAGAACGGCGCACTCAAGCCGGTGAGTGGCGCGCGCGACTGGGGCAGCGACTTTGCCACGCTCCACTCCGGATGTGGCAATGGCACGCAGATCGTCGCTTCCGGCTCCGGCGAAGCAATCAGCGACAGCCTCCGCGCGTATGAATTGGACGCGCAAGAGGCTGTCCCCGCCAGTGCGCCGTTGGCGATGAATGGCACCGTGACGGCCCTGTGGACTGCGCCCGACGGCAAGAGCATATTCGCCGTGGTACGCAAAACCGCTAACCAAGGCGCAACAAATCAATACGAGGTGGACCGTGTTACGGCAAGTTGCAATTAGCTGTCTGGTAGCCTTGCTGGCGCTTCCTGCCGCCGCGCGTACCCGCCCCCACTATGGCGGCACGCTGCGCATGGAGATCGAAGGCGATCCCTGGCAGCAGCCCAACGGCCTGGCGCGGCGAATGGTGCTCGACGGACTCACGCGCATGGATGCCGATGGTTCCGCTCAACCAGCTCTCGCTGTCGAGTGGAAATCGGAGAACGAAGATCATCGCTGGGAGTTTCGGCTGCGGCCCGGCGTGCGTTTTCATGATGGCTCGTTCGTAACTTCTGACGTGGTTGTGACTGCTCTCAGCGCCGCCTGCGCCGCCCGTTGCCCCTGGACGACAATTCACGCCGTTGGTTCGTCGGTGGTATTCATCGGAGACGCCCCGATACCCAACCTGCCCGCTCTGGTGGCCGGCGATGAGTACCTGATTGCAGCCGACGCGGGCGGCAACATCGGCACCGGGCCGTTTCAATTGAATGGATTCAATAACGCTGTGCTAACGCTGACTGCGAACGAGAGCTGCTGGCAAGGGCGGCCCTTTGTCGATGCGGTCGAGATTCATGTGCGCCGCTCCATTCGCGATCAGTGGCTCGACCTGAGCGTGGGCCGCGCCGATCTGGTTGAGGTTCCAGCCGAGCAGTTGCGCCAAGCCCGCGACCAGCGGCTCACAGTGCTTCAATCGCCGCCCGCAACGCTCCTCGCGCTCAGCGTTTCCAGCTCCGGCGCTCTCGCCAATCCCGACCTGCGTGCGGCCATTGCGCTGGCCGTTGATCGCGGCGCGCTCTCCAACGTAATCTTTCAAAAACAGGGCGAGGTCACCGCCAGCCTGTTGCCAGCAGCGCTCACCGGATACGCCTTCCTCTTCTCCACCGAGCGCGACCTCGAAAAGTCCCATGAAAAGCATGGCGGACTCACGCCTCCGCCACTTACGCTGAGCACGGAAGGCGGCAGCGCGATGCAGTTGGCGGCCCAGCGCATTGCACTCAACCTGCATGATGCGGGATTCAATGTACAAGTGGTTGCCGCGGGTGGAGCGCGGCCCGCTGATCTTGCGCTGCACCGTCTCACCCTGGCGTCGAACCAGCCGCAGGCCGCGCTTGAGGCCATGTTGCGCGGCGCGGGAGTTCAAGCTCCGGTGCTCGAACACGCCCCTGCCGGTCTCTATAAAGTAGAGCATGATTTTCTGGAAGCCCATACACTGATTCCGCTGCTCTATCTTTCGCGCGCTTACGCGGTCGGTGGCCGTCTTCGCGATCTGCGCCTGAGCGTAGACGGAACCCCGCAGCTCGCCGACGCCTCTCTGGAGGACGCGCAATGAATCTGCGGCAAAAACTGCTGTTGCTGCTCTCGCTCACCGTTGCAATTGCCGTTGCGTCTGTGGCATGGACCACGCTCGTGCGTATCCGGCAGGTCTTCGAGCAGCGCGACCAGCAGGAGACGGCGCTCTTTGTCAGCCAGTTCCAGCGCGAGTTTCAGCACCGCTCTGCTGAAGTGGCCGCAGCCGTGGACCGCCTGGCTGCAACAGAGAGTGTGCGCGCAATGGGCTTTGAACTGGAGCAAGCCGGCGACTCGTCGCTTTATGTGACTGAGGCGCAGACACTGACGCAAGAGTCGCAGTTGGACTTTCTTGAGATTATCGGTCCCGACGGAAAAATCGTCAGTTCGGCGCAGTGGCCGGCACGCTTCGGTTATCCGGAGCCTGCCGCGACCGCGACCAACGCAAGCTTTCTCAAACCGGAAGAACTGCCCGACGGCAGCACCTCGCTGGGAATTTTTGCCGTACGCACCGTGGGCAGGAGTGACGTGAGCGCGGGACCGGCGGTCAAGCTGATCGGCGGCAAGCGGCTCGACCAGTCTTTTCTGGCCGATCTGCCTGTGGCGCCGGGAATGATTGTCTCGCTTTACAGCGAGCCCAGTTCCACACAAACATCTGCATTCGAGCAACTCTTTACTCCATTCGATCCGGCACGGCTGGTCAACCAGGCAGGGCCTGTCAGCAACGCGACACGCTATCAACCTCTGATCGATGCCGCGCGCAAAAGCGGCCAGCAGACCAGCGGAATTCTTTATCTCACTGACCGCCGCGAAGCCAGCGTAAATGCAACCGCAATTCCTCTCAAGAGCAGCGAAGGTGCTGTGCTTGCTGTGCTAACGGTAGCCATCTCGCGCGGCGGCATGATCGAGGCGCAACAACAGATTCGACGCATTGCCTACGGAGTCGCGACCGGTGGAATTCTACTGGCGATTCTGGCCAGCCTGTGGATAGCTGCGCGCGTCTCGCGGCCCATTGAGCAGTTGGCCCGCGCCGCGGAAGAAGTTGCCGCCGGCAACTGGGAGGCGAGCGTGCCGGAACGCAAGCGAGGCCGCGGCCGCGATGAAATTGATGTGCTGGCACACGGCTTCAATCATATGACTGGGCAATTGGCAGCGCAGCGTGAACGCCTGGTGCAGAGCGAGCGTGTGGCCGCATGGCGCGAGCTGGCGCGGCGCCTGGCGCATGAACTCAAAAACCCGCTCTTCCCGCTGCAACTGACAGTCGAGAATCTGGTGCGCGCGCGCGCGCTGCCAGAGGCCGAGTTCGATGAAGTCTTCCGTGAGAGCACGCAGACACTCGGCGTGGAGATAGCCAATCTCAAGACCATCATTAGCCGCTTCAGCGACTTCAGCAAGATGCCCAAGCCCGAGTGCGAGCGGATCGACGCGAAAGATGCGATTGAGCGCGTGCGTGCCCTTTACGAAACCGCGAGCCAGAATGAAGCGAAGATTCGCTTCGAGGTCCAGCTCTCCACGGCCCCCTTGCCGCTTGACGCCGATCCTGAATTGCTGCATCGCGCGCTCTCGAATCTTGTCCTCAACGCGATGGATGCGATGCCAGAAGGTGGCACGCTGACGCTCTCCGCCCAGCCACGCGGAGATCAAGTGGAAATCCGAATCGCCGATACCGGTGCGGGCCTCACGCCCGAAGAGTGCGAGCGCCTTTTCACCCCTTACTACACCACCAAGCAGCATGGCACTGGATTGGGCCTGGCGATTGTGCAATCGGTGGTCGCCGACCACGCAGGAACGATCGCCGTCGAAAGCCGGGCCGGCGGCGGCGCGATCTTCGTCATCACGCTGCCCAGAGCGAGCGAGGCAAAACCATGACCGCCAAAGCAAAGATTCTCATTGTCGATGACGAGGCCAATACGCTGGCCTCGCTCTCGCGCGCCTTTCGCCTCGCGGGCCATGATGCCGTCGTCTGCGACAACGCTGCCCGCGCACTGGAATTGGCCCTGGCACAGCCATTCGACCTGATCCTGAGCGATGTGGTAATGCCGCGACGCGACGGACTCGCCCTGCTCGAAGACCTGAAGAATGCCGGCGTCGCCGCCCCTGTGGTGATGATGAGCGGGCAGGCGCATATCGAGATGGCCGTCCGCGCCACGCGGCTGGGCGCTCTGGATTTTCTCGAGAAGCCGCTCACTACGGACAAGCTGCTGGTGACCGTTGAGAACGCGCTAAAGCTTACCCGCCTTGAAGCTGAAAATCAGGATCTGCGCACTCGCGTCGGCAAGCACACGCTGGTCTATTCAGGCGAGACCATGCGCCGCGTGATGGCGCAGATTGAGCGCGTAGCCGCCAGCGAAATCCGCGTCTGCATCTACGGCGAGACCGGCACCGGCAAAGAACTGGTGGCGCGCACATTGCACGAGAAGAGCAACCGGGCAACAGGTCCATTTGTGACGTTGAACTGCGCGGCCGTGCCCGCTGAGTTGATCGAGAGCGAACTCTTCGGCCACGAGAAAGGATCGTTTACCGGCGCGGCCCAGCGCCACACGGGCAAATTCGAGCAGGCCCATCGCGGCACTCTCTTTCTTGACGAGATCGGCGATATGCCGCCTGCCATGCAGGCCAAGCTGTTGCGCGTGCTGGAAGAGGGCGAGGTCGAGCGCATCGGCGCCGCCAAGCCCACCACCGTCGATGTGCGCGTTCTCGTGGCCACACATCGTAACCTTGAGCAACTGGTTGCTTCCGGCCACTTCCGGCGCGATCTCTACCATCGCGTCGTTGTCTTTCCTTTGGAGTTGCCGTCTCTGCGCCAGCGCCCTGATGATCTGCCAGCGCTGGTCGAGCACTTTGCCCGTCAGGTCAGCGCGCAGAACGGATGGAAGCCCGTACCCTTTGCCGATGAGGCTATCAAGGCGCTCCAGCAGTACGCGTGGCCCGGCAATATTCGGGAGCTGCGCAATGTCGTCGAGCGGCTCTTGCTTCTGGCCGGAGCCGTGGTCGATGCCGAGGCCGTCCAACTCGCGCTGCCTTCCGCTCACTCCTCGCATAAAGCCGCCGGCGCCGGCGATCCAAACTCCGCCGGCCCGCTCGCAGAGCGGGTTTCGGGCTTTGAGCGTGCAGAAGTGCTTGGGGAACTGGAGCGGCACAACCGGCACATCACTCAAACTGCCAAAGCCCTCGGACTCGAACGCAGCCACCTCTACAAGAAGTGCCAGCAGTTGGGAATCGATCTCAAAAGCCTGGACGAACGGGAGTAACCGATCTGCCTCATTTCCCATTCTTCATTTACGCACTGGCATTGCCATTACTCATCCCGCTCGCCGGACTGGGGATTGATTGGATCTGGCGTGTTGTGACGAAGCGCCAGAGGAAAAACTCACACATCGTATCTCAAAGGGCCGCTTTGCGTCAGGGCACGACTGGTGGGTCAGGGCTTTAGCCCTGACTCCCGTAAATGCCGCGCAATCAACTTGTCCTTTAGGCCGGAAGGTTTCGCGAGGCACACGAGATGCTGATGGCGCTGATCAAAGACAGAGAGCCCGAGACAATGCCGCCCGATGCTTCTACTTTTGTGAAAAGCCTGGCAACAGCATGGCGCAGCAGCTAAGTTAGGCCGGCGCATCGCCAAGAAGCAAAACCGGGGCAGCGTTGGAGAACGCGGACTGACCAGGCGCTTGTGCGGCAGCGCACGAAGTCTAAGCGCCTGCAACCCCTCTATCTCGGACTCATGTCTGAAAAGAGTGCACTCTCCACCCGCCTGCAAACGTATACTATCTTCATCATCTTCGGTCCCAGCGTGGCGCACTCTGCAAGCATGAGTCAGCGCCACTTATCAATAGTCTCTTGGGCAATGGAGCTTCATGGATCGCCGCGATTTTCTCAGAATCAGTGGAACTGTCATAGCCGGTGCAACTGCTGCCTCGGGCCTTCCTGCCGTCGGCTATGCCGCCGAATCAACCCCTGCGGGAGAAGGGCGCATTGCGCTACCCATCAACCGCAATTGGCGCTTTAGCCCCGCCGCCACACCTGCGGCCCGCGCCCGCGACTTCGATGACTCGGGCTTTGCTCGCGTCACCGTGCCCCACACCAATCTCCGCGAGCCGTGGCACAGCCTCGACGAAAAGTCCTACGAGTTTGTCTCCGTCTATCGCCGCCGCTTCCGCTTGCCCCCCGCCGCACGCGGACGCCGCGTCTTCGTCGACTTTGAAGGCGTGATGGCTGCCTCCAAGGTCTGGCTCAACGGCGCATATCTGGGCGAGTACAAAGGCGGCTTCACGCCCTTCTCTTTTGAACTCACTCGACATATCGACTTTGACCGCGAAAACATTCTGGCCGTCGAGGTGGACTCAAGCGAGCGGCCCGACATTCCCCCGTTCGGAAACGAGGTGGACTACCTTACCTTCGGCGGCATCTACCGCGAAGTCTCCCTGCGCATCGTTTCGCCCATCTTCCTTGAAAACATTTTCGCGCAACCCAAGGACGTGCTGACCGACCATCCGGCGCTGGATGTGCAGTGCTTCCTTGAAAGCGACTTCAAGACCTCCGGGGCCGGCCTCACCCTTGAAGCCGCGCTCTACGACGGCGACAGGTTGGTGGGGAAGACGACGCAGTCAGTGCCGGCATGGAATGACAATGAAATCGCGCCACCAATGCTGCATCTGGACAATCTAGGCGCCATCGATCTTTGGAATCTGCACTCGCCCAAGCTCTATCGCGTTGAAGTGCGCCTGCTGCGCGGCGGCCATCTGCTCGACCACGACACGCGGCGGATCGGCTTCCGCGAGGCACGCTTCACGCCGCAGGGCTTCTCGCTCAATGGCGAGATCATCAAGCTCCGCGGCCTCGACCGCCACCAAACTTTCCCGTGGGTCGGCCAGGCCATGCCCGCCCGCGTGCAGCGCCAGGATGCTGTAATCCTGCGCAAGAACCTCAAGTGCAACATCGTCCGCACCTCCCACTACCCGCAGTCGCGCCATTTCCTCGATGCCTGCGACGAGATCGGCCTTCTTGTGCTCGAAGAGATTCCCGGCTGGCAGCACATCGGCGATCAGTCCTGGCAGGACATCGCCGTCGATAATGTGAGCCGCATGATCCGCCGCGATTGGAACCACCCCTCCATCATCCTCTGGGGCGTGCGCATTAACGAGTCCCGCGATAACCATGACTTCTACACGCGAACCAACGCCATGGCCCACCAACTCGACCCTACGCGCCAGACTGGCGGCATCCGCAACTTCCAGGAGTCGGAGTTGCTCGAAGACGTCTTCACCATGAACGACTTTGGATGGCCGCTCAAGGCGCCCAACCATCCCCTCTATCTCAATACCGAATTTGTCGGTCACACCTATCCCACCAAGACCATCGACAATATCGAGCGCCTTCGCGAGCACACAGTGCGCCATGCGCGCGTGCACGACCAACTGGCGTCCAATCCGCAATATGCCGGCGGAATCGGTTGGTGCGCCTTCGACTACAACACCCACAGCAACTTCGGCTCCGGCGACCGCATCTGCTACCACGGCGTTACCGACATCTTCCGCGAGCCCAAGCCCGCCGCCGGTTTCTATCGCTCGCAGTGCGACCCAAGCGAGGAGATTGTCCTCGTGCCTGCCTTCCACTGGGCGATTGGCGATGAGAGCATTGGCTTCACCAATGCCCTGGTCTCCTCCAACTGCGACCACCTCAAGTTCTACATCGCTGGCAAACTGGTGGCTGCGGCCGATCCCGACCGCAAGCAGTTCCCGCATCTCAGATACCCTCTCTTCACGGCGGATCTGAGCCATCGCTTCAACCCCTGGGGCGATCTGCGCATCGACGGATTCATCCAGGGCAAGCAGGTCATCTCGCGCAGCTTCTCCGGCAAGGGGATCGATCAAAAATTCGCTCTGCTGCCCGATGACACCACGCTTGCCGCCGACGGAGCGGACACCACTCGCGTCGTTCTGCGCGTCACGGACGAATTCGACGCCATCCGTCCCTTTGCCAACGATGCCATCCGCTTCGAGCTCACCGGCCCGGCCACGATCATCGGCGACAGTCCCTTTGCGTTGATTGGAGGCACCGGCGCCATCTGGATCCGCGCCAGCGAGCAGCCCGGCAAGGTGCGCCTGACCGCCCATCACCCTTATCTCGGCGCCCAGTACGTCGAGTTCGACATCAAGCCCGCTCCGCCCGAAACAGCCTGACGCCCTACGGGCAGCGCTTCCGCTCTGACGCCCAAGCCTGTGTTTCAATGCAATCGCATCGAAGCACAGGCAAAGAGGCTTGGCTGGGTTGGAATGGAGAAGAGCAAAACCAACCGCAGGTTCCCTACGGCTTGCCACCTTGGCAACAAACACCTGCCGGTGAGGATAACTGCTCCGTTCAGGGCCGGCTTGCGGCTTTGCTCAGGTATGCTCTTTTAGCTCGTTCTGCTCTAACGCTGGTGTATGCGAAAAGCCTTCACTTCTGTCCTCAACGGCGTTCCAACCAGCTTTGAACTGGCCAACAGAACCTCGAAGAAAGGGAAACGTCCGTTCGGAGCCTTCTGGCGAATCGTGGCAAGACCTTCGCTCGAGGTGACCCACTCCCCCGCCGCGAGTGTAGCCTGCGAATCCGTTCCCGCGATAATCATGGCATAGCGGCGTTCGCTCAAATTCGGCAAGAAGGCAACGATGCTATAGCCGCGGTTAGGCTCTCCAAAGAGTTCATAAACAGACAGCTCCCCCGCTACTGGCGCGCGATTGACGATAAATGTATGGTGCAAGGAAGCGTCATATTCGACATAAAAATTCATCCGATCCTTATACAAATTTACCCATGGATTGGACTCCGGGCCTCCGATGAGGATGACGTTGTTCGCTTTGATGCTTTCGGGTGTGTAAGCGCGGGCAGAGGCCAGTTTGAGGGTTGTCGAATGCGCGTCCAACTGCATCACTCGCTCGGCAACCTGGAAATCTCCCACGCTGCCAAGGTTCCGGCCCAGGATCATATTGATGGTATCCCGCATCTCTGGAGTCAGGCCGGAAAGATCGGCGCGGTTCTTGTATTTGTAATCCAGATAGTCGTCCAGCGAAACGGGCTGCTTAAGAAGATCTTCGACAAGCGCGAGGGACGTATCCGCGGTAACAATATCGACCTCTTCGTTTGAACCGAGGAACTCCACCCAGAGTGCCTGGCGCACAGGATCCGACTGCCAGGGGTGAATCTCCGCTCGAAGCGCCCGGTTTTGCCAGAGCAAAACACACACACAACAGCCAAGCAGCACAGCGCATCCGGCGGCCGCCCAAAAGCCTTTGCCGAAGGACTTCCATTTTCTCAAGCCCATCGGGGTCGCCTGAGATTCTTCCGGTTCGATGCCGCTCGCAGCGAGAGGGAGAGCAAAGTCGGCGTCGAGTAAGCTTTGGTTGCCCGGCATCTCATCCCCATTTTCAAGCGGACGGCGGCAGAAGACGGGAATGTAGGCGCCGCGAGGAATTCCAACCAGAACCGCCTCGTTCACACCCTCACCCTCGAAGTAGTGTCCAAGGCGTTTTCGCAGTTCGGTCACGTTCACTCGAACAATATTGTCAAGACTGGTATCGTAATCGCCAGATCGGCCGAAGACGGCTCTGCCAATCTCCTGCTCGTGGATGGACGTGGCCCCTGACTTGACAGCCTGTGTGCCGATGTACTGAAGCAGCTCTCGGAGCCGCTGAGCACGTTTGAATTCCTGGCTGCCCAGAACGCGCTCAATCAACTCCCAACGCTCGGCAGCGCTGATCTCCGCATGATCTGGGTCAGCGGCTATTGTGGTCACTCATTCCTCCAGTAGGCAACGCCGGAAAATCCTGCGCACACAACCCGGCGCCAAAAAACAGCAACAAACCATTGTAGAGGAGGACCGCGCATAAGCGATATTGTCTGCGCTCTATCCAGATGGACAAATGGTCAGTAACTATCAATAATACAGCAGCGTACAGCACGTCATAGCCCTTCAGATTTAAACGGTTCGTGAATTTGCTGACTCCCGGATCCATGCAGCGGCCTCCGCAAAGCAAAGCTTATCCCGGAACGCAGACACCAAAATATCTTCAACCCACGGATTCCACGTAAACATACAGGCAATCGAAAATAAAAGTATGCCGGCCAACTCGGGTGTAACCGGGACACTATGGATTCGCCGCGGCGCACAAGGGCGAAACAGCATCTGACATGGACGGCGGAGGCACGGCTTTCCCCCAGGTGGTCGGCTCCGATCCCATGATAAACACAAGCGTTCCCCCTTTTTCGATCTGGCGGTGACGGAACCACGCGTTATTCAGCGGTGCCCCATTGAGAGTGGCTGACTGGATGTAACGGTTAATATGTTCGCCGTCCAGGTTCCGCGCCACAATGCGCAACGACTTACCGGAGGAGAGTTTGATCTCGGCCTCGGGATAACTGGGAGCCCCGATGAGATAAACATCCTGCCCTGCGTTGGGATAGAAACCAAGCGAGTTGAAAATGAACCAGCTTGACATGGCTCCGGAGTCGTCGTTCCCGGGAATGCCGCTGCGCCGATCAGTGAACGCCTTATCCAACAGTGCCGTAACTATCTCCGCTGTCTTATCCGGCCGGCCTGCCCAGTTATATAACACCGGAATCAGGAAGCCAGGTTCATTGGTCACATCGAAGTGCTGGCGGTAAAAGATATTGTCCAGGCGGCGCACAAACGTTTCATTTCCGCCTGCAAGCGCGATGAGCTTGCGAACATCCTGCGGAGCATAGATGGAGTACGTCCAAAGATCGCCCTCGTAAAAGAAGTCCGTCCAGGTTCCGCGCACCAGAAAGTTAGGGTCAGCCCAGGTGCCGTCAGTATTTCGAGGCCGCAGAAAGCCATGAAAGCCCTCGGCGGAAAGGTCTTTGTCCCAAAGGTTCTCCCAGTTGTGGGCGCGTGTGGCGAACAACTTCGCTTCGGCGGTTCTATTGAGGCCACAGGCCACCTCGGCAATTGCGAAGTCGTCATAGGCGTACTCCACGGTCCGTGAGCCCGAACGCTCATCGGCAAGTGTTACATAGCCTTTTGCGTTGTAGTCGCGAATGCCCCCGCGTCCTTCTTTCTGCGCATTGATGGGCGGAACGGACGCATCCTTGAGCATCGCCTCAAAGGCGGTCGCATAATCGATGCCCTTCAATCCTTTTACCCAGGCGTCGGCAATCACCACATTGGCATTGCTTCCGCCTTGCGTGCGGCCATTGTCGTTGCCGCTGCGCGCGTCGGGCATATACCCTGTGTGACGATAGATATCGATCAGCGAACGGATCAAATCGCGCTGCCGCTCAGGGGCGATCAGAGTGAGTAGCGGGCCTGAACTGCGATAGGTATCCCAGATGGCGTAGTAATCGTCGTAGTACGGCTCGGCTGATTGCCAAAGCGGATTCTCTCCATTGCGATCGGATGGCATCAGCATCGTGTGATACATGGCGGTATAAAACTGCACGCGCTGGGAGTTAGTCTCGCCATGAAGATCAATCTTCGATAATGCCTGATTCCAGGCGCTCACCGAGGCCATGCGCACCCTGTCGAAGTTCCACCCCGGCGCTTCCTGCTGTATGTTACTCCGCGCCTGCTCCTTGCTGACGAACGAGATCCCGACCTTGGCTTGAACCACTTGAGCCGCGTGGGTCGGCAAGCTGAACACCACTCCGATAGCATGGTCTCCGATAACGGAGGCATTCTTTGCGGAGGAGAGCACGCTGTCCGTCCAGGTCTGAACGCTGGCTGCCGGCGTGTCAAGGACCAGGTAGAAGTAAACCTTGTACTCACCGCCCTTGTTCCATCCGCCGGCATACCGTCCGACGCCCTCCGCTTCGCGATCGGAGATCAGATGCACCTCTGCCCCGAGAAATCGCTGCGACTCCGAGCCTGTTCCTTTGTTGAGGCAGCGGGACAGGTTGACGGTGATGTGCGACTGCGATGAGGCCGGAAACGCATACCGGTGAAAGCCCACGCGGCGCGTTGCAGTCAGCTCAACCCGTGTGTTGTAGCGTGTCAGTTTCACCGCGTAGTAACCGGGATGATTGACTTCATCGGATCGCGCGGACTTGATATCTGCCAGATTGAGCGGCCCGGTCACCGGAGCGACAAGGATGTTTCCGTACTTGCCGGAAGCCCCGCTGAGGTGCAGATGGCTGAATCCCAGAATGCGGCCACCGCTCATATAGCCGAACTTGGAGGGCGTACCGTCGAAACTCTCCATGTCTGGACCGAGTTTGACCATGCCGAAGGGCATAGCTGCGCCAACAAATGTATTTCCGCCCCAATCAACGCCGAGAAAGGGATACACACTTTGAACATAGCCGGGCACAGCGGCAGAGTGGCTCCCCTGGCCGCGACCCTGAAGAGAAAGAAACATAACCATCGAACTCAGAAGCACAAAAAGAAATTTCGAATCAGGCTTTGAATCGCGTCCGGTGCAGAACAGCATTACAATTTCTCCCATCGGGAGTATATATGCTCCGGTAATCTTCGGTCATTTCCGCCCAACGAATCGGCCCATTCTTCTCGACCTGATTTTTTCATGCCAAAGGAAGCAACCGGAGCCATACTTCAACTACACGCTCTAAGCTGCGAACGTGGCAGGTCTTGACCTGGCGCGCTTCGATCGGCTGGCCGCTTTTCCTGGTTAGTATCCGCTGATCAAGAGTTATGAAGACTTTTGCTGCGATCCCGCGCTCATTTAGCCCTTGCCGGTGCATGTTCTAACCGTAAGAATAGAAACTCTTACCGAACCTTCACTTGCGTAACATCTCTGCGGTCTTGAAGATAGATAATCACGCGCTCTGATTGGAGTGTACTGGAGTTCCGTGCCTCGAATAATCCGCAGAGTTTTCCCAGTTGAGGAAAGATACTACGCTGGAATCGAGACATCCAGGAATTCCAGAAGAATTGTGCTGCTTGGAGTTTTCATGATTGGCCTTATATTTCCGCTAAGGGCGAGATCGATGGTCGTTATTTTCAAACGTCTTGCCATAGCGCCCTTCCTGGCGGGGCTCTTGCCCCTTTCTCTGGCAGCCCAGATGGTCTCTCCGGAAATCGACAACCAGCCTGGCCCATTCTCCTATTACAGCAAGCCGACGGACGAGTTAGGCGTGTTTCATGCTCCCTCTGGGACCGAAGTTACGCCGGAGGGATACCTGTACACCGGGTTCGGCGAGTTGATGTTCTTTGTGGGGCCGGAACAGACGCCTGTCTCGGCGCGAGTAAGAACGCTTGAAGAAGGCTATCTACCGGTGCTCTCCTACACCGTAACTCACCTGGGCATCGAGTATCGCTTTAGGATGTTCTCCGCCTCGCTCGGAGCAGGGCAATCGCAGGGGCCGTTGGTTAACTTTGTGCGGGTTACAGTTAAGAATCCGAGCATTCTGCCGAGAACTGCGTTCTTAACAACTGCGATGCGCTACCAGGCCGAACAGACAACCGAGATGGCATCGGGCGACAACCGCTTTCGCCGCCCAATTGAGGCAACCGGGATTGGACAGTTCCATCAACCCGGCGAGACCTTCAGCAAGGAATGGACTTATAGCTGCGAGGGCAATGCTTTTTTGCGCGATAGCCGTGCCATGTACCTGTTTCCCCGGCAGCCCGCGCCGCGGCTTTCGCTCACTCTGCGCAGTCATTACAACCGTGAGCACCCCCTTGTGGCGGCAAAACTTGACATTGAACCCACGACGCCAACCAGCGCGGCGGCTTACACAGTGACACTGGCTTCGGGCGAGAGCCGGTCGCTCGACTTTCTGATGCCGCTTGTGCCAATCCCCACTGGAACTCCGGAGTTCGCTAAACTTGATGCAGCGCGCTTCGATGATGCGCACCGGGAAGTGGTCACGTTCTGGCATGAGATGCTCGGCCGCGGAATAGCCATCGAGTTGCCGGAAACAAAGCCTACTGACACATTCCGCGCCAGCCTTGTCTACAGCCTGCTGGCCTTGAATGTCGTCGATGGTCAGTATGTGCAAACTGTAAACCAGTTTCAATATCATCGCTTCTACCTTCGGGACTCTGCGGATTTTGTCCGCATGTACGATGCCACAGGCTATAGCGATATTGCCGGACAAGTGCTCAGCCTGTTTCCCTCTCGCCAGGAGGCAGATGGAAACTTTCTTTCACAGCCCGGCCAGTACGATGGCTGGGGTGAGGCGCTGTGGGCCTTCGGCGAGCACTATCGTCGAACTCACGATCTGCATTTTGCCGAGAGAGTCTATCCGCTGGTGGTGCGTGCCGTGGACTGGCTGATAAAGGCGCGCGCAGCAGATCCGCTGCATATCATGCCGATGAGCGATGTGAAAGACAACGAGCATGTGGCGGCGCATCTGACGGGATACAACTTCCTCGCGCTCGATGGGCTGAAGTCGGCCATAGAATTGGCCCAGGCCACTGGTCACTTGGACGAGGCACGCCGATTTCAGAAGGAGTATGACGACTACCGTGCCTGCTTCTTCAAGCTGCTCGATACCGTGACGCAAAAGGATGGCGGGTATATCCCTCCATCTTTGGACAGCAAAGGGTGGAAGGGAACGGATTGGGGCAACCTGCTTGCTGTGACACCCGAGCCTGTGCTCGACGCGCATGACCCAAGAGTTACGGAAACGTTGCGGCAGGTGCAAGCACGCTACCAAGAGGGCCTCGCTACCTACACAGAGCCAGACGACGGCCAATTTCTGCACCACTACCTTACCATCAAGAACACTTTAACCGAACTGGCGCGCGGCGATCAGGAACAGGTCATCCGCGAATTCTATGCGGAGCTGTTGCATACCAGTTCGACTCATGCCGGATTCGAGTATTCAATTCGTCCCTGGGGCACACGCGATTTTGAAGGAAATCTGGCGCCGCACGGCTGGTTTGCCGCCGATTATCGCAACCTTCTGCGGAATATGATGCTGCGGGAAGAGGGCGATACTCTCCATTTGCTTTCTGCTGTCTCGCCGGAGTGGATCGCAAAGGGAAAGTCTATCCGCGTAGAACGCGCTCCCAGCTACTTCGGGCTTGTCGATTTTGCGTTGGAAATGCCGGATGATAGCTCTGCCGTGCTGCATCTTCATACTTCTTTCCAGATGCCTCTGCATAAGCTGGTTCTGCATCTGCCATGGTTTATGGAGGCAAGCTCCATTACTGCTGACGGCGCCGCCCTGCCAATCAGTGATAGCAGCGTGGTTTTGCCAGTAAGTGCCAAAGAGGTGAGGATAGACTGGCATCGTAAACCTTATGCAGCCACAATGAGCTATGCGAAGACCGTCGAAAGCTACAAGGCGGAGTATCGCAAGAGATATGATCATCTGCTGGCTACTGGCGAAATGTCGCCCGCAACCGATACGTGGAGGATTCCCGAGGACTGAGCTGCATCGCTATAGCTTGATAAAGATCTTCCTGCGGTAAAGTGCAAACACGGGAAGATAACAAACTAGAACAAAGAGCATGGAGTAGAGCAAAGAGATAAATGGAGGTGGTCCCAGCCAGTGTGGCAGCGAGTGAAATAGGTATTGTTGAAGGTTTCCACCACCAGGCAGATAGATGGCGGAGAGGACCGGAGCAAGGACCTCCGAGAGCACATAAGCTGAAAGCGCATTGGTGCCGAATGCCAACCATGGCGTAAGACCACGGCGAAACTGATGCGGTCCATCAATGATCCAGTAAAGCAATGCAAACAAGGCTATCGAGATGCCCGCCGTGAACAGAACATAGGAACTGGTCCACAGTCGTTTATTGAGCGGGAAGCTCTGCGCCCAAAGCAGCCCGCAGGTCAGCAGGACGAGGCCGCCGGAAAATAGGGACAATGACTTCTTCCAGACCGGACGATCTGTCAGGAGCCAGGCAGCAGCGAGTACGCCGAACAGGGTCGTGGCCAAAGCCGGCAGTGTGCTCAATAGTCCTTCAGGATCATAGAAGCCCTGATGATATAAATGGGCCGACGGCACCAGCAGGCGGTCGAGCCAAGCGGCCAGGTTGCCATAGCGGTCAAGGATGCCGACAGTAACTCCAGGCAAGCCGATACCGGGCACCGGCACATGCAGCAGCAACCACCAGTATCCAACCAAGGCTGCCGCGCAAGTTATCGCACTGGCCGCAAGCCTCCCGGCAAGAAAGATAACGCTGGCCAATGCATAGCACAGCGCAATGCGTTGCATCACGCCATAGTAACGCAAGTGGCTGAGATGGAAGTAAGGCAGCGCGTTCAGTATGAGTCCAACAACAAAGATCAGTATAGAGCGCTTGCACACCTTAAGCAGGATACTGCGCCGAGGAACGCCTCGATCCAGTCGCGCACCGAACGATAGCGTGATCGACGCGCCGACGATAAACAGAAAGAGAGGGAAAACGACGTCGGTCAGCGTGCAACCATTCCAAGCCGAATGCCTGAGTTGTGCATAGGAGACCGCGCCATCACCGGCATTGTTGACGAGTATCATTAGAGCAACCGTCAGGCCGCGCAACACGTCGAGCGATTGCAGACGCGACCTGCTCTGTAAAGGCGATTTCAATTTATCACTGGCCTGCCAATTCTGTACATTCGCGACTGACACAATTCACTCCGGCTTCATAACTCGCCTTGGGCGCATGCGGATGATAGCAAATGCACAACGAGCTATTAAGATAATAACTGTATTCCCGGGCAGTATTGGGCAAAACATTTACAAATGTGAGGGACAATGAATCAGCTACGATCCATTTCTGCTGTGCGCTCCTTCGGTAAGACCAGGTGGACGCAACTTCGACTTATGCGCTGCTTCTCGGTAATGCTGACTGCGGCATTGGCTCTCGCACCTATCTGCTATTCAATGAGTCCCCAACAGGCCGGTAATAGCGCGCGGCAATCGGCGGATACCGTTGTTCGTTTCACTCCGGGGTCTCACGGGTTTGCTCTCATTGCGCACGGGCACGCCGCGCCGATTCTGGTAGAGGCCGGCAGTTCCGAGACAGTGCGAACGGTTGCCGGCGTCTTTGCCGAAGACCTCGAACGCGTAAGCGGGGTGCGGCCGTCGGTAATTGATTCGTTGGCGTCGGTAATGCAGGATGAGCCTGTGATCGTGGGCATCGTTGGCCAGTCAGCAATACTGGACCGCTTGAGGCGCGCGGGCAAGCTGGACACGCGCGCCATCGAGGGCAGGTGGGAGAGTGCATTGACAATCATGGTCGAGCATCCACTGCCCGGAGTGCGCCGGGCGCTTGTTGTGGCAGGCAGCGACCGTCGCGGCGCGGCGTTTGCCTTGTTCACCTTGTCGCGCCAGATGGGAGTGTCCCCGTGGTACTGGTGGGCAGATGTGCCGGTGGCTCGGCACGACGCGATTTATGTGGATGCGGCATCTCATGTGCAGCATGAGCCTTCTGTTCAATACCGTGGCATCTTTTTGAACGATGAAGACTGGGGTCTGCGGCCGTGGGCGGCAAAGACAATGGACCCACAGTTAGGTAACATTGGGCCACACACTTACGAGCGCATCTTCGAGTTATTGCTGCGGCTACATGCCAATACGCTGTGGCCGGCAATGCATCCTGGAACCCTGGCCTTCAATGCTGTGCCGGAAAACGCAAGACTCGCCGATAAGTGGGGCATCGTGATGGGCTCGTCACACTCGGAGGCATTGTTGCGCAATAACGTGGGCGAATGGGACGAGAAGCGGGACGGTCCGTGGAACTATCAGGTCAATCGCGCCGCCATAGACGCCTACTGGAATAGGCGCGTGCGGGAAAACGCCCGCTACGAGAACTTCTATACTGTGGGAATGCGCGGCGTGCATGATTCAGGGCTCGAGGCAACCGGCACTGCCGAGCAGAAAGCAAGACTGGTCGAAGATGTGACGCGTTCACAACGGCAGATTCTTGCGGCTTATATTGACAAGGACGTGACAAAGGTCCCTCAGGTTATATGGCTCTACAAGGAATCGCTTGAACTTTACCGCGCTGGCATGAGCATACCCAGCGATGTAACTTTGGGCTGGACTGACGATAACTACGGCTACTTGCGCCAGCTTCCCACGGTCGCCGAGCAACAACGGCCGGGCGGATCGGGCATCTACTACCACGTCTCCTACTGGGGCTTTCCCCACGACTACTTATGGCTCTGCTCGACGCCGCCCGCGCTCATCAGCGAGGAGATGACAAAGGCTTATGACCACCACGCCCGCCGTTACTGGGTACTGAACGTGGGCGATCTCAAACCCGCTGAGATCGACATCGACTACTTCATGCAACTGGCGTGGGACGAGCCGCGGGTATCCAGGATAAACCAGAGGAGTTTTCTCGATCGTTGGTTTGCCGAGCAGTTTCCTTCCGGCCATGCGGACAGGATAGCTGACATTGTAACTCGCTACTACCAACTTAACTTCGTGCGCAAGCCGGAGTTCATGGGCTTCAATGGGTATGACGACGGGATAAACCGCACGGCATTCAATCCACTTGCGTGGGGAGATCAGAACCAAACGCGGTTGTCACAATGGCTGCAATTACGCGACGAAGTGGTTCAGATGTCCAAGCTTATGAAGACCGAAGAGCGCGACGCATTCTTCGAGTTAGTTGGTTATCCAGTTGAGGCGGCTGCCGAGCTGAACGCGAAGTTTCTCTTCACCGATCGCAGCTTTCTCGACGCACACCGACGCGTGGATCCGAGTGCCGATGCCGTAAGCGCGCAGACGGCTTTCGATCACATTCAGAGTTTGACCTCAGAGTATAACTCTCTCGAAGGCCGCAAATGGAACGGAATGATGTCCGCTGCGCCGCGCGACCGACAGGTGTTTCTCATGCCGCGCGCAGCTGCTGCTGCGGACGCGCCGCTGCCGACTAGCTGGGGCGCTGGCGCGGAAAGAGCTCAGACGATTTCGATCAACGCTGCTCACTTCACTCGCAAGAGCGATGGCGCGCCGGCAAGCTGGAAGGTGCTGCCTGAACTTGGTATCTCCGGCGCTTCGGTGGTGTATGGTGCGCCGGGATTGCTCGGAAATGCCCGGACCAGCCCCAATACGAAAGATGCTCCGTGGTTAGAGTACGAATTCGCGGTCGAAAGGACAGGCAATGCCACGCTGACGCTGCATCTGCTGCCTACCTTTGCCATAGACTCGCAACATCGGCTCCGCTACGCGATAGCTCTCGATGGAGCGACGCCGGTCGAGGTGGATTCGAGCGGCTCCGGTGAATGGCATGAGAATAGCGCGCCGACCTGGGCTGACAATGTGTTGCGGAATTCGGCGCTGGAGAAATTGCCGCTTGGCAAACTCTCAGCCGGAGAGCATAAGCTGCGACTGATCTATCGCGACCCCGCCGTCGTCTTTGAGCACATCGTTGTGACCTTCGACGGCGCGGCTCCCGCGTACCCGGTTCCTCCGGAGAATTGAGAAGCGCTCGGCACGGCACGCAGATGGTCGATCTTTCGGGTTAACTTGTGACGAATCGGAAGTAAGTGGCAATAAAAAGCGCGAGGGAACGAATGTCCCTCGCGCTTTTTGGAAGGTTAATTGTCAGAAGTTGAACTTCGCACCGAATTCGACCGAGCGCGATTCGTAAACCGGTGGGTTGGAGTTGGCGGAGATTATGCCCACCGATGAGGAGTTGGAGATGTTCGAGGCCGGATTGCCATAATTCGGATGGTTGAAGGTGTTGAACGACTCGGCGCGCAGTTGCAGGTTATAGTGATCCATCCACTTGATGTTCTTGACCAGGTTCATGTCCAGATTCCACCAGCCGGGTCCGCGCAGCATGTTGTAACCCGAGTTGCCGAACGATGTGTAAGTGGACACGCCTGCCACGTTACCGTCTTTGATAACCTGATCGCACGTAAGTGTTGCCGAACTTGTTTCAATAGAGTTGTAGCAGGGCGGGGCCGTGAAGGCAGCCGTATTGAACCACTGCGCATTGGTTTTCTTCGCTGGATACAGGGCGACGCCGGCGACGCGGTTGGCGCGGTTGGTGACCCCGTTGGGGTTGCTGGCAATTACTGCATTGGAGGGCCAGTTGGCGGTAACCGAGAACGGCTGTCCGGCCTGGAAGGAGCCAACGCCCGAGTACTGCCACCCGCCAACAATCTTGTCAACAAGGTTGTTGGCGTGGTTGAGCAGCAGGTGGCCGCGGCCAATTGGCAGCGCGTAGATGTAGTTGAGGTTCAGCAGTAACGGCACCGTATTGCCGATCGGGCCGTATGAATCGTGGGGATGCCCACCGGTATTATCCAGGAACGACTCGACACCCAGAATGCGCGTCCACTGGAACTCGGCGTTCACGGAAGAGCCACTTTGGTAGCGTTTGTGCAAACCGACCTGCAGCGCGTTCATGCTGGTGTGGTAGTACGGGTAGTCTTGCACCATCACGGCATTCAGCGGCTGATAGCGATACGAAGCCTGCAGCTTTTGCGCGGCTTGCGCATCCGCACTGGTCGAGCCATACACACGCATCGGGTCCGAGCCAATGTTCAGGTTCACGTAGCTGCCCTGTCCGTTGTTGCTTTGCTTGAGGTTGTGCTGACCGGCGTAGCCGATGCGCAGGCTGATTCCCGCCGGGAACTCGCGCTCGAGAGCCAAATTGTAGGTCTCGCTATAGGGCGTCTTGGTCTTGGCCTGGGCGTCGATTTCGAATGTGGTGCTGCCGTACGCGCCCGCAGTCACAAACGGGTTGCTCATGTTGAAGTAGCTGCCGTTGTAGGCGGTGGCGCTGTTGCTGTACTTTGCCGCGCCCTTGAACGGAGGCTGCCCACCCCACCAAGTGTTCGCATACTGCGCAGCCAGCATGTTGTAGTAGATGCCATAGGCGCCGCGCAACACCGTCTTCGGCAGGAACTCGTAGGCAAAGCCGAGGCGGGGTGCAAAATTCGGAGAAGGCTGGCCGACATAGTTGTACGGGTTGCTGCTCATGTTGGCAGCAGCCGAAGTGGTGAGCATGTTGTCGTTTTCCAGCAGGGTGGCATAAGCGGGGACAGCTGTGCTGGGAATTGCGTTGCCGAAGTAGACCGCTTTCGACTGCTCAGGTACGAAGAGCACGGCGCGATGAAGGGGGTCATCGGCAAACCACTGCTGGTCGTAGCGTATGCCGATGTTGACTGTCAGGTTGCGCAGCAGCTTCCAGTCGTCCTGGAGAAAGGCGCTATATTGCATGGTGCGAAGGCGGCGCTGCCACTCGCCGCTTGGGTTGCCGTTCTGGGTAGACCCGGGAATGCCCAGCAGGAAATCGGCAAACGAGTCGCCTGAGTAGGACTGATTGAAGGCGAAGTTGCCGGGGCTGACCAATGTCGTGTCAAAGTAATCGCCGTACACCACTGCGGCGCCGGCCTTGGCCGTGTGCTTGGCGAAGACCTTGGTCAGAGTCGGGCTGAATTGGATGTCCTGCTCAAGGCCGGGGTGGCCGCCGCCGGAGTCGCCCGTGCTGGTTAAGCTGCCGCCATACGGATTCTTGCTTGCATTTGCAATGGAGATGGCCGGCGAGCCGCTGTTCTGGGTTGTTCCCAATTCAGGGATGAAGGAACTGAAGTCAACGTCGGTTCTGTGCGGCAGGCGCACCACGAGCAGATGCAGGTACGAAGCTGGAGCGTCGAGAACCATGGACGGCGAGAAGGTGTGCGTCCAGCCTACGGTTGTGTCCACATTGTGTTCGCCATAACCGCTGTAGCCGCCGGTCAGGCTATCCGCCCAACTGTTGGTGTAGGGACCGAAGAAGGCGCGCATGAAAGTGCCGCGCAGTTGATCGCGGTCGGTGAGCTTGTGGTCGAGGCGCAGCGAGACGCGCTTCGCGTTCTGGGTATAACTAATGTTCTCGTAGGTGTTGGTGGTGTAGCAGCCCGAAGTGGTCGCGTTTGGATACAGATAATTCAACAGCTTTGTTGAGACCGTATTCTGGTCTGTGGTAGGAATCTTGTTGGGGTTGGTTGTGCTGGCTGAGTAATCCGTGCCCGTCACCGGATTCTTAATATGTACTTCACCCTTCTTGGCGTCGTAGCAGGCGCCACCCGTCATGAACTCGCTGAAGTCGCCGGTGCGCATCAGGGCCGAAGGCTGTATCGTGTTGGCAGCCGACGAGAAGGTGTAGCCAAAGCCCTCGTAGGCGGCAAAGAAGAAGGAGCGGTCCTTGCCGTTGTAGAAATGCGGAATGCTGATCGGGCCGCTGAAGTTTCCGCCGTACTCGTTGCGCTCATACGGAGGACGCTTGGCAGCCGCAGCGTGCGAGAGGAAGGAGTTGGTTTTGGCGTTCAGGCCCTTGGAACGGTTGAACTCCAGCACTTCGCCATGATAGGAGTTGGTGCCGCTCTTGGTCGAAATGATGATCTGCGCCTGCTGGCCGAATTCGGCGGGAGCGCCGTTGGTGATGATCTTGAACTGGTCCAGAGCGTCGATCGAAGGAATTTCGCCAGCCGAGCGTTGCAGCACAACTTCTTCGTTTACCGAGCCGTCCAGGGTTGTTGCCAGCGTGCCATAGGAGTTACGGCGGGTACTGCCCACCGAGAGCGTCACGCCGCTGGTCGGAATTTGGTCCTGAGCATTGGGCATGCCCTGCACGCCCGGAGACAGAATCATGAGGCCCTGAAGGGTCAGACGTCCGTTGAGCGGAGTGCTCTCAATCTGATTGCTGTCCAGCAGCAGGCCGTTCGACGATTGTTCCGTCTGGATGACCGGAGCTGCGGTGGTGACCGTGATCGTCTCCCCTTCCGAGCCAACCTGTAGTTGCGCGCTGATCACCACAACCTGGTCCATTTGAACCGTGATGTTGCTCTGCGCGTAGAGCTTGAAGCCGGCCTTATCGACCTTCACGCTATAGTTGCCAGGATGCAACTGTGGGACCGTGTAGGAACCGGAATCGGATGTGGTGACGGTGCGTGTGGCGTTGGTGTCCACATTGCGAACGGTGACGGTCGCGCCGGCGACGATCGCTCCGGTAGCGTCTGTCACTGTGCCGGTTATTGACCCGGTGATACCTTGGCCCAGAGCTCCAGGCGCCAGAGCAAGCATGAGGAGCAGGCTGGCAAAAAGGGCGGAATACGCGATGCAGGATTTTGCATATAGCGTTCCCCACCCCTTTGTGAATTTGTGCGTGAGCAACTTCATTACTGCCTCCAAATTCGCTATTTTGAAAAAACGTTGAATTGTCTGATCGCGTCGTCGCAAAGCATGGCTGTCTCCGGTTTATAGACCGGGAATAGCCTCCCGCAACTCAGCGCGACTTTATTGCATCTGCATCCTGCATCGTCCCGGCAACGATCGACAAGTGAATTCACTGTAAGATAGCGGTGAGAAGTGCACGTTAAGAGAAAAACGCCAGCATATTTGGATCACCGGCCCATTCAAACCCCTTCATCCAACTGCAACAATCCCGCGGCGAAGCGGGAAAGGGAGTGAGCCGCTGCCTGCGCCCCATCCCAATTCAACAAAAAATGGGATGGAACGCAGGCGGCGGAATTCATGCAGGCCTTATTGATTGACCGGCGCATAGATGACACCGGCCTTGTCCAGCTCGTCGCCGCAGCGGCCATGGAAGCCGACGATCTGCCATCCCGCTGGCGCCGTATAGGTCACTGTGGTGCCGGTGGTCGCGCCGCCGGAGAGGGTCCGGCCCAGGCTGGTGGCGAAAGAGGCATAAAAGACACGGGTATTGCCATTGTACTGAGCGGAATCCAAGGTAACGCTGGTGATGTATTCCCCGCTGGCCAGGAGCAAGCTATTGCCGGTTCCGCCGGTTCCGCCGTGAACGAGGGTGGTTCCATTGGTGAGGGTGAGATTGACCTGATTGACGCGGCTGCCACTGCGCATTCCGATGGCTTGCACGACGGGGTTTACAGGCAGAGAGTTGACGTCATTGTAGCTTGTGCCATGTGGGCCGCCAAACTGGTCGCTGAATCGAAAGTTGGGGTTGAGGGTGTACTTGAAATTCGCAGAAAGGGGATAGTGATCCGAAAGCATATCTCCAGACGGATCGCGAAATGTGGCGTCGGGCAGATTGTAGTTGTACGGCGTGAAGCTTATGTAGTTGTTGTTGCGGTAGAAGATCTTGTCCACAAACTCATAAGGGTATTGCGCGGAAGTCAGCGGAGTTGCGTAGTTGACAGCCGAGTCCCACACCAGGTCTGCCGAACCGGCCGCGGGAGGCACTCCGCCCTGTTCCAGGCTGACCCAGGGATCGCCGGTCATGACGTCAAGCAGGTCACGGATATTGTCTGCGGCACGGGTGTAGCGAGAGTTCGTGTCGCCGGTTACGATGACGGCATTGCCAATCGAATTGGCGTTGATATAGGCGACCAACTGATCGATGTTGGCATCGCGATCTGTCTCATCGGCAGTTCCGGTTCCAGCGCCTGTATGAAGGTTGTAGTAGTCGATGTAAACACCTTGGGCAATCCGGATGCGAAGCCAGGTAAAGCCTTTGGGGGTCAGATTGTTTCCATTGTCGGAACTGGAGACTTTCCAGGTAACCCGGTCGATGTCGTCCGAGAAAGGAAAGTTGGACATGGTGTTAAGGCCCGAGCCTGTGCCAGCGCCGCCGCTGGTCGCGGTGCGATAGGGATGCGTGTCGGCAGCATACAGGGCAGCATGAGAATTGAAATCTTCCTGCACGTTGACAATGTCGTAGGGAATGACTTTGGCGCCGATATACGGCGTGTAGAGCGCTGGATTGCCACCGGGGAAACGGCCATCCTGCAGAATCTGCGGAAGTCCGTCAACGTTGTAGGATAGGACGGAAAATGAGCCGCCCGCTTGGCAGTTTCCCAAGGAAACCGAGAAGACCGTCAAGGCTGCAAAGGCGGTTGTCAGTACCAGTTTCTTTGCTGCATCTGTGAATGTGCGCATATCGATTCCATTTCCGCACCCTCCGGCGGAGGGCGCTGTTGGGTTGGTTTGGCGCGAACAGCAGTCTTTACTGCTGTTCCGTCCTTCGATCTTTCTGCTTGCTTGGGACACTGCCGAGTTGCTTCACTCCGGATGCGACACAAACAGGCGGAATGACGACAGTTGTGCAATTTCACAACCTTGCTCAGTTCCATTTCTGAGCCTCCATCATGCTGACGAGACAACTGATCACTGACAAGTGAATTCACAGTGAGATCGCTGTAAAGAAGGCAGGTGAGAAGTAACTCCGTATTACTGAACCCCGCGTAATACAGTGACACTACGGATCAAAAAAAGAGTCCCGCGTGGTGCAGGAAAGAAAATGGCAGCGTGGATTTGCGCACTCGATTCATACCGCTCGACACGCCCTCTTCGGCC
>Ga0302189_10000294_pt1 | contig 42710 bp, 39 predicted proteins | sample II_Bog_E2_2_FD_194551 | JGI IMG/M metagenome (GOLD analysis project Ga0302189, IMG submission 194551) | Peat permafrost microbial communities from Stordalen Mire near Abisko, Sweden - II_Bog_E2_2 | ecosystem: Environmental > Terrestrial > Soil > Wetlands > Peat | place: Sweden: Abisko...
CTTCATATCGGCTGGCCTGCCTGCCGGGCTGGAATCTCCGCACCAAACCGCGGGAGTTGGGGACAAAACTCCATTTCCGTATTGTATCCGGCTCCTGCTATGGAATCCCGGAATAAGTCCATATCCGCATCTGTATTGAAACGGCGAGGGTCTGGCTCCCTACGGCTGCCGGCCTGACGCGGCCTCTTGCCTGAGAATTGCTTCGTAAAAGGCGCAATACTGCATTGCAATCGACTCTTCGTCAAAACGCTCCAGGTTCTTGAAACCGGCGGCGCGCAACTGCTCACGACCTTTGAGGCCTGTGGCTATAACCTTCGCAGCAGCAGGCGGGTTGGCTGGATCGATGAGAATTACAGCTTGCCCCGCAACCTCGGACATCGGCTCACGGTCGGTGGTAATCACCGGGCAGCCGCACGCCTGAGCCTCGATGATCGGCCAGCCAAACCCCTCTTCGAGCGACGGAAACAACAGAGCCAGCGCGTTCCCATAGAGCGCCTGCAACTCCTCGTTGGTCGCGTCCACGGCCTCGATCACACGGTCTCCCAGTCGCTCTTCGCGAATCGCCTCGCGCAACTCGGCGGTCAACGGCTTGCCGGCCATGACCAGCCTGGCTCTCGAAAACTCGTCGATCTCGGCCAGCAGCGCAAAGATACGAAGGACGCCCGCCCGATTCTTGTACCACTGGTTTCCGCCCACATGCAAAAAATAGCGCTCGCCAGTCCGCAATCCGAGCCGGGAAATAAGCTCAGTGGAAAGCGCCACGCCTGGCCCATAGCCCCAGTTGAGAGCATTGTAGACAACCTGCAACTCGACAGCATGCTTGCCCGTCTCGCCGATCAGCGCCCCCAGGTCATGGGCTGTCTTGCCTGAGACACACAGCACGTGTCGCGCCCCGCGCAAGCCTGAGAGTATCCATCGCTGCAGCAGCCGTCCCGACCAACCGGTGCGCGCCTGGGAAAACTCGCCGCGCGCGGCACGGATGGCCAGCAGATCGTGACAGGTGATGAGATTGGGCTTGTGGCGCACGGCGCGCAGATACATCGAGTTCGAGTGGTCCAGCACATGAACCAGATCGTAAGACTGCGCCAGTCGCTGCAACCGGGCGGGAAAAAGAAGAAACTTGTCCAGATAGCCGAGATACTTTTTGAACCCCGGACTCCCTGCTAGCCGCGAAAAGAATGCCCGCGGAGCAGCCACAGTGACTCCGTGACCGCGCGCCTTCAGAGTGTGCTCAAGCCAAGCCGCGTAGCGCAACATGCTCTCCTGGCCGTCCGGCTCATAATTGGCCACAAGAAGGATGCGCATGAGTCCGCCTTATCGTCAGGGGCTTGTTCGCTGACTTGCGCCAAGGCCTGTTTGCGCTGCCAAGAAAGAGATTCCGGCAGCGAGAACAGGCCTTTGGGCAATGACAGGTTCTTAGAAGCTGACCTTTCGCTCCGGGAACCAGGTTAGCTGAATCGTAGTGGTAGTTACCGTCTGCTGGCCGGGAAGATAGATGGGCGCCTTCCAGTGCTCGAGGGCAAAGTTACCGTTGATCTCGAAGTCTTTGCCGATGCGCTTGACCACCTGGAAGTTGAGGTCGTTCAGAGTGGTTCCACCGGAGATGAAATCCTTATCCGCCTTTTGATTGCGCACTCCCGCCCGTACCCACTCGTTGCCGGTCAGATGATAGGTAATCCAGCCCTGGCCACCCTTGTCTTCACGGCCGATCCAGTCGCCGAACAGTTGGCCATTGTTGGTATAGCCCTGCTGCTGGACGCCTTCGTTGTACATGAACAGGCCGCCGACGCTACGCGACGTGGGCGGGTCGGTGGTCACGCCTTCCACGCGCACATCCAGCTTTGGGACGCCTGGCACATGGGACAAATACAAGCCCGGCCGCACGGCCGCACGCCGCGGCGCATCGATGGGGGAAACGTCGTCGTGCGCCTCCGAGTCGCAGTAAAGCGTGAGCCAGTTGCGCACAAACGGAAGCCGGTAGTTGAAATCGAAGGCTCCAAACCTGGCGCCGGGATCGCCTCGGGATATCTTTTCAGTAAAGGGCACATTTTGAAAGCTGAAGAAGCTCTTGAGGAACGAGTGCAGTGTAATCGGAACATGCCCCTCGCCTCCCCATATGACGGTGCGCTCGAAACCAAACTCCAAATCGGGAGTGGGCTTGAAGCTGACCTTCTCCACATGCACCCAGGGTGCGTTGGGATAGGTGTGGCCCTTGAGCGACCCAACCAGAAAATCATACCGAAACGGGCCTGTCAGCCGGGAGAGCAATGGAACCCGCAGTGGCTCGATGCGATTGATGCGAAACGAGTAGATGTTTTCAGCGTTGTTAGAGTATGCCATGCCGGCGCCCAACCCAGGGCCCAGCCAGTCATCTTGTTTGCCAAAAGACACTTCGTGGTTGAGGAAATGGGCCGACGCGTAGGCTTCGATCACTCGCGTATGCGCGGTTGCGGCAATCGGTCCCGTCGGGATGGTGGCCTGAATGTAGGGGAGGCCCGTGGCTGGATTGATCGTTATAGGAAAGAAGTTGGCATCAAGGTTGGCGAGTGCCGAAGTCAATGCAGCCGAGTAGCCAGGGGCCGAGGGCGCGCCTTGAAACTCACCCCTCGCATAGAGCAGGAACCGTCCCGCAGATGCATATCCGCTGGCCCCCGAATAGTTATTGAAACCGCTCTCATAGGGCCGGCCGTAATCGTTGATCACTGTTGATCCAAGATGATAGCTGTCACGAAGAGGAGTGCCGCTGATAGACCGCGCGGTGGAATAAACAGTCTCCACGCGCGTGTGGCCCTGATGCGTCAGGCACGGGCCCTGCATGTCATCGCGCAGTTCGTGGATCAGCGCCTCATAGATGTCTTGAGCCTCGTCTGTGGCTGGCCCCGCATCCGCGTCCTCGATGCGCGCTCCGGTTTCTTCCAGCGCGCGATCCAAACTTGAACGCGTCCACGGGCGCATTCCCAGGTACACGCTATCGATGAAGCCCAGCGAGTAAAGACGAAGCGTTGCCGGATAAACCCAACTGTCGACCGGAATATACGGTGAATCCAATACCGAAGGTTCGCAAACGAACGCCGGCTGGCCCTGGTCCCGGCCCCATTGCCCCAACCCCTTCTCCGAGCTATCCTTCGCCGCCCCTGCCTGCCCGAGTGCCGATACGCCGGCAGTAACAAGGAGAAGGCCTGCAATGAACATCCCCCGGCAAGGAACTGGGATTCCGGCCAAACTCTTGGTCGATTTCATATACTCACTCACCCTCTCGATGCCGTTGCGCTTCTCTTATTGCGTCCGAGGACCGGGAATCGAATAGCTGGCTTGCGGAGTAACCACCGCCTCGGAAGTATTCAGTAAATCTTGTCCGGCAGTTCCACGGTTCATGTCAGGCAGGTGCATTCGATTTGGCCCTGTTTGCCACATACCATTTATAGGCTTCTTTCATCCCGGTCTCAAAGCCGGTCGGAGCGCTCCAGCCCAGCGCGCTCAGGCGGCTCACATCCATTACTTTCCTCGGCGTGCCATCGGGCTTCGAGGTATTTAGCGTAAACGTCCCATTCCATCCCGCAATTCGGGCAATGCTCTGGGCCAATTCCAGAATTGTCATATCGTGGCCTGTACCGACATTCAAGAACATCTCGCCGGAGTAATTCTTGATCACGAATACACAAGCATCCGCCAAATCCTCGGAGTACAGGAACTCGCGCCTCGGGGTTCCGCTGCCCCATAACTCGACAGTGGGGTTGTTTGCAACCTTGGCCGCGTGGATCTTCATGATGAGCGAAGCCACCACATGCCCGCCCTCGGCATCGTATCGGTCTCCCGGACCATAAAGATTGGTCGGCATCACAGAAACAAAATCGCAGCCATATTGACGGCGAAAAGCCTCGCATAACTTGATGCCTGCAATCTTCGCAATCGCATACCATTCGTTCGTCGGCTCAAGCGCTCCGGTCAGCAATGCTTCTTCTCGCATCGGCTGCTCGGCAAGGCGCGGATAGATGCAGGACGAACCGAGAAACAGCAGTTTCTTCACCCCCGTGCGCCATGCCGCATGGATCACGTTTGTCTCAATCGCCAGGTTTTCATATAGAAACTCTGCGGGGCGCGTGGCGTTGGCCATGATGCCGCCCACGGTCGCGGCGGCAACAAAGACGACTTCGATCTTCCGCTCCGCCATCCACTGGTTCACGTCCGACTGGCGCAACAGGTCCAGCTCACTGCGCGTCGCCGTCACGATCTCGCATTCTTCCCCCGCCAGACGCCGCACGATCGCCGAGCCGGCCATGCCCCGGTGCCCGGCCACCCAGACGCGCCGGCCTGCCAAGTCAAAACTGCTCATGGCCGGTTCCTCTCATCTGCGATTCCCTGGCAACAAGTTTCAAATCGGAGCTGAGCATTTCAGAGACCAGTTCGGGAAATCTTATTGTGTGCTTCCACCCCAGAACTCGGCGCGCCTTGGAAGCATCTCCTTGCAGCAGATCAACCTCAGTTGGGCGAAAATAGCGGCTGTCGATCTTCACAAGAGGGTCACCATTGGCGCAATCGATGCCCACTTCGTCGATGCCCTTGCCCCTCCACTCAATTATGCGGCCGACCTTGGAGAACGCCAACTCAATGAACTCGCGGACGCTGTGAATCTCACCCGTTGCCAGAACGAAATCGTCCGGAGTTTCCTGTTGCACGATTCGCCACATGCCTTCCACATAATCCCGCGCATGGCCCCAGTCCCGTTTTGAATCGAGATTGCCGATGTAGAGGGTCTTCTGCACGCCGAGATGAATGCCGGCCACGGCGCGAGTAATCTTGCGCGTTACAAAGGTTTCTCCGCGAATCGGGCTTTCATGATTGAACAGAATGCCGTTCGAGGCATGCATGCCGTAGGCCTCGCGATAGTTTACAGTAATCCAATACGCATAGAGTTTAGCCACGCCGTAGGGGCTGCGCGGATAAAATGGCGTGGTTTCCGTCTGCGGAGTTTCACGAACCTTTCCGTATAACTCGGACGTCGAAGCCTGATAATAACGCGTCTTCTCGATAAGTCCCAGTATGCGGATCGCCTCCAGGATGCGCAATGCACCGGTAGCATCGGCATTGGCGGTGTATTCCGCCGTCTCAAAACTCACTTGCACGTGACTCTGCGCCGCCAGGTTATAGATTTCGTCGGGCTGCACTGCCTGAACGATGCGGATCAGATTGGTCGAGTCTGTCATGTCCCCATAATGAATCTGGAAATGGCTGTCCGGCACGTGCGGATCCTTGTAAATATGATCTATGCGCGCCGAATTGAACGATGAAGACCGGCGTTTGATGCCATGCACAAGATAACCCTTGGCCAGCAAGAGATCTGCAAGGTACGCGCCGTCCTGTCCTGTGATACCAGTAATCAATGCGACTTTCTGCATGATATTGCCTCTGCGAACGGATTTATGAAGCTGCGAGATACCGTGTTCTCGTTGCGCACTGTGCCGCCGCGCCTGCGAAAAGCTGCGGTCAAGCTGGCGATAGCGCGATCGAACTGAAATCATCCCCGCGGATACGCCTAGTTTAATACATTGCGGCCCAGATCGACAGGGAAGCGAGGCAGATATGGGACCAGCGCATTTACCAGCGGCTTCGGTTCATGAACCTCGGAATGCTCATGACGCGACCGCCTCGGCAGCCTCGCCTTTGGCATGAACCGAGAAGCCCTGGATCACATGAAGGATCTGCACGGTGAGGGCGCCGAGGGCCGTGTAGATATTCATTTTCAAGACCCCTTCGGAGGTGCTGAGCGGAAGGAACATGACGCAGACTAGCTGTACCGCCGTGAGCAGGATCACCTGCAGTGACCCGCTCCACCAGAAAATCCACTTCCGAGCCACGGCAACGGACCACATTGCACCCGCGAAATAACCGATGGCCGATGCGTAGACGACAAGCCGGACCTGTGGAGTGAGATTGCTGTAGTTCGACCCTAACAAAAGGAGGTAAGCGCCGGGGAACAACTTGGCCGACGCAGCCACAAGAATGGAGACTGCTCCAAAGGCGCAAATGGCATATCCGTATCGGCGGCGAAAGAGGCTCCGCGGAGTTTTCGAAAAGAATGGAGTTACAAGAACTCCATTCGATGAATTGAGCAACAGGAAAAGCTGGCCGATTCTGCCCGCGGCCGCAACTTCCGCTATCTGGCTTACGTGCCCGAACACTGCGATCAGGAACAGCGATACCTGTCCCTGAACTGCCTGGTATATGGTTCCGGGCAGCAGTGGCACAAGGAACCGCACCATTTCCCGGCCGTGCTTTTTCGAGGCTTTGCGCGGCACATGGATCCATGGCTTCGCCAGCACTCTGTACGACACTCCCATCACCACAATGCTGAGGGTATTGGCGACAATAACAGTTGTCGAAGTAATGATGTGCATGTAATACAGAGCGACCGAACTCACGATGCGCAGGGCGGCGGCGGCGATCTGAGGGCTGTAATACGAGACCAGTTTATTATTCAGCAACAAGGGTATTTCATAATAGGAAGCCCAGGCCTGAAACTGAACCGTCAGCAACACCGCGAGAGCCAGCAGGACCAGTTCCTTTTGGCCATGCGCCTGAATGCCGACATTGCGAAATACGGCCGCGAGCAGAATTCCCGAACCGCCAATGACCACCAGAAGCACTTGCCTGAGATGACTGGCTGTTTTTATATAGGAGCCAAGCAGGGCCTTGTCCCGGTATCTTGTGCCAACGAGCGCTGAAATGGCGCCGCCAAACCCTATGTCGGTGAGAATCGTAATCATTCCCTGAATGCCGAGGGCGATGGCATAGATGGCGAAGTCGGGCTTGGACATCAATCGCAGAAGCAGCAGTCCGGTAGCTGCATTGAGCAGTTGAACCGCACTCTGGCCGCCGATAAAGGCGGAGAGTCTCTTCCCGATTCGCGATGCGGAACTGAAGTTCATACGCTCCCTATGGTGTAATTTGGCGGACAATACGGGCCGGAACGCCAAGAGCAACCGAAAGCGGCGGGACATCCTTGGTCACAACCGCACCGGCGCCTATAATGCTGCCTCTTCCAATGCGCACGCCAGGCAGGACGATTGCACCGGTGCCCAGCCAGCAGTCTTCTTCGATCACCACCGGCAACTCGATGCCGTGGTTGCGCGTCGCTATCGCTTCAGAATGGGTAATCGACGCAATCGAACACCCAGTGGAGATTCTGGTCCGAGCGCCGATATGCACGCCCCCGCCGCCAAAGATATGCGTAAAGGCGTTGATGCCCACATCGTCTTCCAGCGTCACCGCATCGGTTCCCCATATCCTCGCATCGGGGCTAATCGAGACCCTCTCTCCGCAGAAGCGGAGCGACTTCAAAAGCTTCGCATTGAGATAATCCTTGTGCAACTTGAAGAACTTGTCGGCGCACCGGAATATCAGTTGTCTAAGCATGACCTACTCCGATCGTTTTGGCTGAAGACAGTCGCATGTCTCGATAGTCCCATTGCTTATGTACACTCGATGAAGCGCCGCAAGACCGCTCCGAGAAAGGTTCCCACAGGCTCAATGCCATTCACACCTGCAAGATGGAGCTATACATTTTCAGGTAGCGCGGAACAAGCACCTTCCAGCTATAGCAGCTCTCGACTCTCGCCGTCCCCAGCTCACTGCAGCGGCGAAGCATTTCGTCCTGTCCCATCGCTTCTTTGATCTTCAGTGTCAAGGCCCCTGCCACTGCCATGTCGGCATACAATGCGGCATCTCCCAAAACCCATTGAAAGTGCTCCGAATTGTGGCAAACCACGGGCACGCCGGCAGAACACGCCTCTATAAGGACCATTCCGAATCCCTCATTGAGCGAGGTCAGTGCGAAGAGGTCCGCGGTCGCCAGCAGTTCCGGAACCCGGTCCCGCGAAACGGTGAGAAACGCGTGCTGCCCAGGCAGGAGATGCGCTGCCAGTTGCCGCAGTTCTTCCGTTTCGGATGTTGGCTCTCCGGCCATGCAGAGAAATACGGATGCGTCGCGAAGCGCGGCGACTTCCCCGATAAGATAGTCGAGCCTCTTATGCTCCTTGTTGAGAGCGGCAAGCGACAGGATGAGAAACTTGTCCTGCGGCAAGGCGAACATCGCCCTCACACTTTCGCGCGCTTCCGTTATCCTAAACTGCGCTGTGTCAATGCCGTGCGGAATCAGGTGCATGCGTTTCGGCGAAATTCCAAACTCGATAGCTTGATCGAGGCCAGCCTTGCATACCTGATGAATGAATACCTCAGGCCGGAAAGCTCTTGGATCGAGGGGGCCTCCGTTGCACTGCAACAGCCTCACTCGAGAACGCGTCCAGCTCAGAAAGCGCGCGAGCGCATTGCCCACGTTGCCCTCGCTGTAGTGAACGATTTCAATCTTCCGCAGAAGAAGATGCGGAAGCAAAGCAACCGCAAAGGTGATCTGTTCCCAGTAAAACGCCCGCCCTGGATTCATGAATCGCCCAAGAAAGTCGCGGCGAAGGCAGGGCACCACGATCTCATTGGGCCGGCTCTTGCCAGAGCCTTTGAACAGAATGACCTCGGCGTGGGGCGTCAATGCTGTGAACAGCTCCTGGCTTACGGATTCAAAGCCACGGCGCACGTGCTCAAGGCCACAGCAGGCGATTGCAACGCGCATTACCGAACTCCTTTAGAACCGATCATCTTCGTCATGGATCAACTTCCGATGGAATCGCCACCGCGAAATCGATACTGGCTTATTGCGGATTCGACACTTTCCAAAATGGAACGGCCAAATGCCGCACGGGAAAAAAGGGTGCTGGCCCGCTCCCACGCCTCGCGCCGCTTCTCCATCAGTGAACTTGAGGCGGCGGAAACGAGCGCGCGCGCGAAGTCGTCCTTGCTTTGCGGATTGTAGCCGAAGCCCACTTTACCCATGATTTCGTCGAAAGGGCTGATGGCCGGCGCAACCGGAACGAGTCCGTTGGCCATCGCTTCCACCAGGACATAGCCCCAGTCGTCCAATCGCGACCCAAAGCAGAAGATATCTGCCCTCCGCATGACCTGCTGGAGTTCCTGCCGTTCAAGTCGGCCGAGAAATTCCGCGGGACAACTTAGCTGCGCCGCCGCCCGCCGAAGAGGTTCATCGGGTTCCCCGGCCAGTTGAAGAACGGTCCCTTCAGGCAAATCCATCTTCTTAAGAGCATCGAGCATCCATAAGATTCTCTTGCGCGGCTCTTTGAGATTCACGGCCGCCATGAGCAATCGAATCCCGCCTCCCTTGCGATCTGGAAGAGGGCCGCCAGCGGCGCCAGGGTATGCCAAGTATGCCGTCACAGACTTTCTGTGCAGTTCCCTGAGCAGGGCCTCGGTCACAGGGAGAACGCTGTCGGCGGTTCGATAGGCACTCCAATCCTTTCGCCACCACCCGATCGCCGATAATGCTGTCCGGATAAACGACTTCAAGCTCCGGTCAGGAACAAGAGCGGGAGTCTTCCGCAGGTAACCAAAAAAGCTGACCGGAAAGGACCAGGCCGCTACGATCTGAGGACAAAGGACACTCGGGTCCACCAACGTCGATTGATTGAGGATATACGCCGCAGGCATCATGCCGCGAGCGGCAAGTACACTGTGGATCTGCTGTAGAGACCCATCCAGACCGGCAGCAAGTAGGCTTCTTGCAGTAAGGACTGCCTTGCCTAGCCGCCCTGGCCGGCATGCAGGTTTGTCTTGGATAGCGATGCGGATCACTTCAACGCTCGGACTGCCGGGAAGAGATACCTCAGGCCCGGCGACAAGTACCACGTTTTGCCCCATCTCATGCAGAGCATGTGCGGCTTCCCAACACCAGGTGGCCATTCCATTCGTGTTGTACAGCCAAGCCACAACCAACGGATTTGAGCCGCGAGCCGACGGGGTAACACCCGATTTATACGAATCGCTCTCACTTGCCGCGCTCATGTCGAGTGAACCTCGATTCTCTGGTTGGAGCCATTACTTGTAGCGCCGCCTTCGTCCACGTTTTGAACACTCGGGGATTCAAACCAGCGGGTGATTTCTTCTGGAAGTGGGCAGACTTGAATATGCCGCATTGACAAGCTCAGCCACCGCTCGCCAAGTGAATCTCCGGGTTGCGTCGCTGGATGCCTGCTGACCAAGCCTTCGCCGCAAACTCGAGTCGTTCATAAGCAGCTCAACCGAGCTAACAATCTGACCGGGATTCCCTGGGGCAATTAGAAGGCCGTTTTGCCCATCTTCAACGACATCCTTCATTCCGCAAGTTGCTGTGGTAATGACGGGCAAACCGGTGCACATTGCTTCAATCAGTGCAAGTGGGGTGCCCTCGAAGAAACTCGGCAAGAGAAAGATGTCGTAGTCGAGGAGGACTTCAGCACAATCCGCGTGCGATAGAGGAGGGTAAACCGTAATTCTGGAATGAAGGGCCGAAGGACAATCCGCAAGGACGCTCGACGCGACGACCCCAGCGCCGAGAACGCCAAGCTGTAGCGAAGGATGCCTGCCGGCAAGAACGGAAAATGCCTCGATAATCTGCCGGATTCCCTTTCGCTCAATCCATGTGCCGGAAAACAGCACCCTCTGGCAAGGGCGGTCGTAGGTCCGCCTCTGAGCGACCCCTGAAAACTCTGGACCGGCCGCCGGGAACACCCGGGTAACCCTCTCCGGATCCAGATGGAGACGATCCACAAGAAACATTTTATCTTCTTCACTCAGGCAGAAAACGTGGTCGGCGCGGCGAAGAGTCAGATGCGACTGCCACAGGCTCGTTGCCGGAAATAACACGCGTTCTCTCAAGGCTGGAGGCTCGGGGCCGGGGGGATCCTTTCTTATGCGAAGCTCCCAGTAACGTCTTTCCAGACCGTGGGACATGGCAACAATAGCCGGCCCGCCAAGTCGCGATTGTCCGAATACAACGGCCGCTCCGGCCGGTTCATGAATGTTAATCACCTCGTATGGCTCGCCGCGCAGGAAAGCCTCTCGGGCGTGGCGCCTGACATACCAGGAAAAAGCATAGCGCTGAAACCGCTCGCCACCCGTGGCGGGCACATCGTCAGCGGTAAAGTACTCTGTTTTCCATCCGAGAGACTTCAACTCAGTATGAATGGATTCCACCATGCGTGTCATGCCGCCCCAGTGACCGCGCGTCACCCTATGCGCCACAAGCACGCGCTTGGATTTGAAATGGTGGATTATAGCCATCAATCTTCCCCGTAAGTTAGTTCAAGGAATCCGCATTCGGCAGACTGGAATACGCCGCATTTACAAGCTCTGCCACCGCTCGCCAGGTAAATTTCCGGGCAGCGTCGCTGAACGCCTGCTGCCCTAGCCTCCGCCGCAAACTCGAGTCGGTCATAAGCAGCTCAATCGCGCCGACAATCTGTCCTGAATTTCCTGGGGCGATCAGAAGACCGTTTCGCCCATCCTCCACAACATCCTTCATCCCGCAGGTTGCAGTGGCAATAACCGGCATACCCGTACCCATAGCTTGAATCAAAGTGGCAGGCATACCCTCAAAGAAGCTGGGCTGGAGAAAGATATCGTAGTCGAGATGAACTTCAGCGTAGTCCGCATGAGAATGAAGAGGTGGGAACACGGTAATTCTCGAATGGAGTGACGCGGGAAAATCCGCGAGAACCCGCGACGCATCCGCGACAACCCGCGACGCAAGAACTCCGGCGCCGAGGATGCCAAGCTGCATCGAAGGATGCCTGTCGGCCAGAACCGAAAAGGCTTCGACGATCTGCCGGGCGCCTTTTCGGTCAATCCATGAGCCGGAAAACAGCAGCTTATTGCAGGATCGATCGTAGGATCGCCTGGGGGCCACGCTCAAAAACTCCGGGCCCGTCCCAGGAAAGACCCGAGTAATTCTCCGCGGATCCAACTGCAAGCGATTCTCAAGAAAGGTTCTGTCTTCTTCGCTCATGCAAAACACATGGTTGGCGCGGCGCAGCGTTAGCCGCGACTGCCATAGGCTCGTCGCGGGAAACAGCAACCGAGTCTTCAAGCTTGGAGGGTCCGGGCTGGGGGGATGCTTGCGAAGGCGCAACTCCCAATAGCGTTGTTCCAGGCCGTGTGACATGGCGACGATTGCCGGCCAGCCCAATCGCGATTTCCCAATCACCACGGCCGCTCCAGCCGGTTCATGGATGTTAATGACATCGTAAGGCTCGCCGCGAAGGAATGCCTTTCTGGCGTGGCGGCGGACATACCAGGGGAAAGCATAGCGCCGGAACCGCTCGCCGCCTGCGGCGGGCATATCGTCATGGGTAAAGAACTCCGCTTTCCATCCGAAGGATTCCAACTCAGCATGAATGGATTCCATCATGCGCGCCATTCCGCCCCGGAGGCCTCGCTTTACGTTATGCGCAACGAGCACCCGCTTGAATTCGAAATCCTGAATTGTAACCCCCAGCTTGCTCATATCTTTGTTCAATCGGAATGACGATCCCCGCAAGGCACGGCGAAAGCGAACCGTTGGATTCAGCCGCGACTTGCCACTGCCACGCTTAGCGCATTCTTGCCTTCGCTATAGGCTTCCGTGCCCCATCCATTCCGCGTTTTCCCGCGGAATGGGCCGGATGCCAACAAAACGCCGGTCTACACAATTGACGAAAATGCTCAGCCGTCCACTAAAGAAGGCCATAATGGGCGCCGGCTCCAGTCCCAGCGAACCGCTTCGTAGATCTGCTCGAACTTCACATCTCATCCACAACTGATTCGCCGGAGAGACAATGGGAGTTGTGCATTGACACATCAGCGTCTGCAAGCGGCAAAGTGGGATTCATATGCGTCGGCAACGGCCCCCGGACGAAAATCCTTCAAATGCCGCTCGGCCTTGGAGCGATAGGACTCAAGCAGCTCGGGAGTATCCAGCAGGCTCAGCAGGGTGCTGGCCAACTCTTCGCAATTTCCCTCCTTGCATAAAATGCCCGCATTCCCGACCGCCTCAGGAAGTCCTCCTTGCCTGCTTGCCACTGGAACGCAGCCACAGGCAATTCCCTCGACCGGCACGACAGACAACGCCTCTGGCGGCTTCGAGCGCGAAGGTATCACCAGAATCTGGTGTCGGTTCATCAATTCGGCAAGTTCCACACCCTGCTTGGGGCCTAAAAAGCAAACGCTCCGATCAAAGCCAAGCGACTTGGCCAGTCCGCGCAAAGCATCCTCTTCGGGGCCGCTCCCCACTATGGACAACACAGACTGGGGGCGATGCGCCAGAATGGTCTTGAACGCGCACAAGAGAACGTCTACGCCCTTGGCGGTAACCAGCCTGCCGACAAAGAGCAGATCGCCGGTTCGTTCAATCTCGGGCATTCTCTTGAAAACCGTTTCGGCATACGGATTGTGGATGACTCTTGAGGGCGCATGGATTGTACCGGCGAGATAATTGCTGACGGACAAGCAATAGGGACGCCACAGCAGGCACCGCTTGAGGCGGTCTCGCAAGATCATGCGGCCTTCCGGACGCGCTAACGGCGTGTGATGGACGACAACGAACGGCTTGCGCGGAAACAGCAGCCACAGAGGCCAGCCAAGCCGGAGAGACATGTTGCTTTGCAGCACGATGTCGGCCCGGCCTATCTCCCGAACCAATGCAGCGGGACCAGGACACCGCACCACGCGAAACGGTTCGACGGGCTCGCCATCCGTGCGCGGAGTAGCCGTAACCACGGTCACTTCGTAACTCCGCTCCGAGAAGGTTCGCGCAAGCTCATCGCTCACCGTTTCGATTCCTCCGATGCTTGGAGCAAAGGCGTAAGATAAAATCAGCAATCGCTGCCGCGACTTATCCATGCACTCTCCGTTTCAGCCCACCGTTCGCGGTAACACCGATAGCTTCCGCTCATTCCCTATTCCAGCCCATGCCAAGAGCCCCCCGGGGCGAGTTCTCGATCTCCATGGATCGCGAATCCGTATGATCGCTTCTACTTGCCGGCCTTCATCGTGCGCTGTCCAATCACTTTGGCGGGAGTTCCCACAGAGATGGTCCCAGGGGGCACATCCTTGAATACCGAACTCCGGGCTCCAATAACCGCTCCTCTTCCAATTGTTACTCCGGGAGCAACAAACACGTCCGTTGCCAGCCAGGCTTCGGCTTCGATAACTACCTTCTTGGCCAGCAAGTCAAAGGACGGGCTCGTGTAGTCGTGGGACCCCGCGCAGATATATGACCGTTGAGATACCACTGCGCAGTCCCCGATTTCGATCTCCCCATATGTGTAGAGCTGCACTTCGTCGCCGATATGGCAATGGTCGCCTATCGACAGCTTCCACGGATAGGGAATCTTGACCGACGGGCGAATGATTGCGCTTCTGCCAATCCTGGCGCCGAACCACCTCAGCAACCAGGCTCGCCAACCGTACATTGCTTGCGGCGACATGGCGAACAGAGTAGACTGCACCAGCCACCAGAATTGCACATAAATCTTCGATCGGCCCCGGAAACCGGGCGGCACCTGGAAGCATTCCATTTGCTGATAACGCGGCGCCGATATCCCGTCCGCGCACTTTTCCGCTGCTAGCTTTGCAGTTGCCAAGGCATTCAAAGACAGATTTGGCATGTAAAAATCTCTCTCTCCAACCGCGCGCTGCCGCGAGCTCGGATTGCGCGGGCGTCATCCTTATCGGCCATAGGCTCCACCTGTTCTCCAATGCGAATCGTCGCACTGTTTGTCCCGTGAACCCGCCAACCGGCGTCTTCCAGGGATGTCAATTGCTTGCATAGCCGGCGCAATTCAATTCTTAACTCATCGAAGCTATCGCGCTAGATCGTAACGCCTTCGCAGCACGGTAAGGGAATCTACAGTTTCGACGATTTCAAAATCCGGATCGCGCTCGATCACATCGCGCGTGTAGAGAACGCTTCCCCAATCGTCGATCGGCCGCGCGGGAGCGGAGCGGCTGTCATGAAGGGCAATTGTCCCTCCGGGAGCGACGAGTCGTCTCCACCCTTCCCAGTCCGCTTTCAAACCCTCATAACTGTGATCGCCGTCAATGAACACAAAATCGAAGTTCCGGCGTTCGTCCGAATAGAGACGATCGGCGGCGATCGAGCCAATGGTGCGCATCCAGATCACGGTTCCGGTGCGAATTCTCGATACGTCCCTCTGAGCAATGATGCGCTGCGCGCTGAACCCAAGCCTTTGTTTCGGATATGGATCGACTGCGACAAGAATGCCACTCGGGTCCATTGCCTTTCGCAGCCGGCAGGTTGTTACGCCATGGTACACGCCAATCTCAGCTAGATTCTTCTTGCCGGAAGCGTGTCGCGCCAAGCAATCGCGTTCCGCTTCGCTGGTTTGCGTCTCGCCTTCCTCGATGCCGAACCACCACAATACAAGATGGACCATCGCTCTGCGCCTGAATTCCCAGATGTATGCCTTCAACGACAACTGCATGTTATTCCTTCTTTGGATTCGAGTTAGAAGTCTCGTTCTTCAGAACCGATTCGCCCCTGCGCCGGAACGATCGAATTTCACGGCCCAGAGCGCGCTTCGCAGGTATGGGGCTTCAGTTACGGTGAAACGCTGGGCCTGACGTGCGCGCCGGCCCGACGAACGCGACTCATTTCACCGAGTTCAGCTGGCTGGCCTCTTTGGACACCGCTTCGGGACACAGCCTAAAGATCTTCACGGAGGTGCGATTGGATGGACCTGCAGCTCGGGCAGCACGGCGGAAAGAACAGTCTTGCTAAACGCACGTGAAATCTCCACAGAGCTGTGATGATCGCGAATTGAAGGTTCACACAGACCATGAAAACCTGCTGTAGCGGGTATTTTGTCGCGCGGCCCTTCAGGTGCCGAATTCCTCCATGCAATACCAACCGGGCCGCGCTCTTGAGGAAAAAGATGGGGCCCCGTTCCGTCTCCTTCAGGCCGTGAATATGCAGATAAAGCAAAAGGGAGAGAGCATGGTGCCTGACTATCTTCCAGCCGAGGCGCATTTCAAATGCATGCCACACTCTTGCATCCGGCAGAAAGAGGACTTGCGAGTGCTTCTTGACGCGCCAGTAGAGATCGATGTCTTCCATAGCCGGGAAGGGGTAGCGATCGTCGAATCCATCGATTTTGACAAACAACTCGCGCCTTATAGCAAAGTTGCAGGACCACAACTTCCCGCCTGTTTCGTTGATCGGAGCCACGTCTGCATAACTGGATGGCTCTCCCACGGCGCTGATCCGCCCTTCAAAAACGCCGATGCCCGGATTCTCCAGGGCTGCATCCCGATAAACAGCAATCAGGTTCTGGTCCGGGATGCAGTCATCGTCCACGAAAACGAGAAGCTCCGCATTTGCATGCGCAGCTCCACAATTGCGGTTGGCGGACGGGCCCCGGCGTGGTCCCTGGACCACTTGCACGCTAGCCAGCTCCCCAACTAACTGCTGCCGTGTCTCCGGCGCATCTCCGTCATCGCTGACGACGATCGAGCATTCCGGGCAAGCGCCGGCATACGGGATGAGCAGGCTCAGGCATCTCTTGAGATACTCGTGCCGGTTTCTGGTGGGTATGATTATCGCAACACTGGGCAAGGCCATAAGAGCAGTCCAATTCAAGATCGCAGGAATTTCGTAACCGCGGGTCCCGACTTACAAGAGCAAGAGCGCGTCCATTGCAATGCTATTTCAGCTTCCGCCTTCGCAAACCGGCAATAGCTCAATGGGACCTATCTGCCCAGATCGCGGCCGGCAGCCAGTGCAGGTGGGCTTCGGCTGCGGCCCGCGCCCTATTTGCCCATCCGCGTATCAACACCCGTGTGCAGTGGCGAACCGACCGCCGATCCATTGGTGAGTCCATAATGCGGCACGGTGGTGGCTAGGCCTGAAGATCGCCGACGCTTCTCGCTGCCGGCTCGGTGACCCTGCGAACGACCCCGCCCCTGGGAACTGCTCGCGGCGCGACTCATGCTGGATGTTTTGCGCATCGACCTGCCAATCGATGAAGAGCTGGAGAGATGCGCTGTGCCCGATGTGGGGCTTCCACGGGCGCCGGTTGGCTTCGGGCTCACGGATCCTGCCGCAGGACCGCCGCCAGCCAAGGGGGAACTTACCGCCGCAGTTCGAGCTTGGGTAGTGTCCCGAGCGCCGCCCGAAGGAGTTCCAAGGGTAGACCCATCGCGCCAGACTCCGCCCGGCTGGGCGGAATTTCCAAAGCTCCCCTTTCCTGCCCCCCAACTCGAAACTCCGCTGGATCCCCCGCCCCGGACAGCAGTGCTCGTGCTTGCCCCAGAACCCGAGCGCGATGCGCTCGCCCCAAAGCGGGCAGAATTGGCTGTCTGCTGGGCTCGCACGCCGGGAAGGCAGATGGAGCAGAAGAGGATACTCAGGAGAATCGAGACGGAAATCGCTTTGTTATCGCAGTTCATCGAGTCGTCCCTTCCTGGGCCAGCGAGTTCGTCTCGGTAGCTCCGGCCAGCATAAGGCTTCGCTCGAAATGTCCCAGAACACGAGCCGACGACCATTTTTGGCTCGCGAATGCGCGTGCCTTCTTGCCATGCTCTCGCAGATCCGCGCCTCGAAGCTTCTGGATTGCCGACAGCAGAGCCGGCCCGTCTTCGGGTGCCACGATCATGCCAGCTTCCGATTCTTGAATGGTCTCCGCAATTTCACAGTTGGGATTCACAGAGGCAATCACGGGGCGTCCTGCGGCCAGATAGGTCACAATCTTCGACGGGAAAGCGCTCTCGGAGACCGACTTCTGCTGCGTAAGCAGGCAGAGGTCGCTCGCCGCCAGCAACCCTCGGAAATCCTCCTCGTTCAGCAGCGGCAGAAATCTCACATTCTGCAACTGAAGTTCAGCGACCCTCTGCCGAATTCGGCCGCAAACGGCGCCATCCCCAACCAACAGGAACTGCATCGTGTCATCCGAGCGATTCAGCAACGCGGCATCCACAATAACGTCGAGCCCCTGCTTCACTCCCATATTGCCGCTGTGGGTGACGAGAAACCTGCCATCGAGCCCATAGCGCCGTCGAAATACATTTCCCTCGTCCGGTTCGATGTCGAACAACGATTCGTCAACGCGCGGCTCGATCAGTTCGACCTTTTCAGATGGAATGCCCTTGGTCACGATCCGTTTGCGCATGCCGTTCGTCAGAGTGGTCACCAGCGAGGCATGACGGTACGCGGCTCTCTCAACCCTGTATAAAAATTTCAGCGCCCAGAGTGGGAGCATGTTCAATTCCGCGGCTGAGTCCGGCTGAAGATCTTCCACGTCGAACACATACGGAATTCGCCACAAGCGGCTTAGAAGAATGGCGTTCAACGCAAGCCCGAGAGGCGGAGAAACCACCAGCAGCAGATCGGGACGCTTTCGCGCGACCGCTCCGATCAGCGAAGACGCAACGAACGTCGCTTCATGCAGCACTCGCTTCAAAGAGGTCGCTGGGTTCGGGATATAAGCATAGCTGCGGACAATTCGAACACCGTTTCGCTCTTCGCTCGCTGCAAGTCTGCCTGCATACTCTGCTGGCACCTTCCATTCCGGGTAATAGGGAAACGTCGTGCAAACTTCAACGTCATGGCCCGCCGCGGCAAGGTATTCTGCCCGATATGTAGTGAAAGCTCCGATCCCAGTAACTTCTGGCCAATAGTTGATGCTTAGAATCAGGACTTTCATCGCTCAGCCTTCCAAGTGCCAATTTTACACTGCTCCCGGCATTGAAATCAGCGGATCTGCGTCGCGCCAGCCCGGCAAGCGGCCAACAAAACCCGCCCCCTTCGATCGGGCTTCGGATCCCAATCAAGTTGCTAGCCCGCCCAACCCGCGGGCCTCATCGAGGTCCTGGCGCAGGATCTGGCGCAGAGCCATCGCGCAATAACCTGCAACCGCAAGAAACGCCATTCCTGCAGTTGCCAGCAGTATACGCGGAACTCCGGCGTAAGCCGCCGAATTCATCCATACATTGATCGTGTTCGATGCATAACAATTGACCGGAGAGAACGGAAACAGCGTTGGAATTGGCGTCCTCAAGGCTATGTTGCGAAGGTTCGATATCGCGCCAGAGATCATATCCAGCGCTTGCCCACCGGTTGGCGACCAGAGCAGCACGTCGTTGTCATGCCTGCCTTCGGCATAGCCGAGAGCCATGCGAAACTGCCAGTTTCCGATGATCGATGAGACAGAAAGAACTGCGCCCCACGTCAAGGCGCCTTTCATCATCATGCGGCGCCACACGTTCCTTTGCATCCACTCCCATTCGGCGCAAGCAGGCAACGCAAGAACAGGCGCAATGGTTATAAAGTGCCTTGGCCCCCATCCCCAGGCCCCGTACCAGTTGCTCGCCATTTTCGAGTGAACGGCAAGCCACAGAACCGACAGTGAAGCCACAAAAGCTGCCTCGCTTGGGTGCTTAGCCGCGAAGCGGCGAAAGCAAACGATCGACAACAGTGCAAGGGGAACGTACAGGAAGATGCTCTTGCCCGGACTGAAGAGCAACCCAGTCAGGCCGAGCGCGAGGCTGCCGGTCAGGCCGTTGCTTGAAGCATAGCGACCCGACAATACGGGCGACAAGAGCCAATGACCGGTCCTCAAATGATTGTAATAGCCCTGCCACAGTCCAAACGGAGCAAGCACCGCCAGTCCTATCGCCGCCAATCGGGCCAGCCGCTTGAAATCGCGCCAGAACGCCATGGTCAGATAGATTGCGAAGGCCGCCAGCGATAGCGCCATTGTCAGCCGCGTAACGAACCCGAGCCCGCAAAGGACCATGGCAATTACAAAGTAACGAAGCTTCATCGTTCTTCTGAATTCCAGCGCGGAAAGCATCGCTCCCGTCAGCAGGCACATGCAAAGGACGCCGTCGAACAGATTTCGCGAATATGTCCAGACAAACGTGCAGAATGCAAATGCCATGGAGGAAGAAAGGGCTGTTGCAATGGACTTCTTGAAACTTATTCGCAGCATTGCATAGAACAGCGCTATCGTTGACGCGCAGTAGATTACTGGCATCATGCTCTCTGCGAAGCCCGTGATGAGGCCAATTCTGCGCGGGTCGTACCTGTCGGCCAGCGCTTTCTCAAGAACGACGTTAACACCCGCTACTGGAAGCAGAAAAAGGGCGTTTCCAAATTCGTGAGCGGCATAGGTGCGGCCATTGGGAGCCACCGTGAAAATGCCTTCGCGGGGCTGCGAGAAGCCGAGTGTGCCCTGCGTCCATATTTGATGCGCGACCGCATAGTCGAAGGAGGCTTCCGACGTATCGAATCCCGCCGATGTCAGCACAAACACCGACAGGAACAGGGCAAACACAAGACGCACCTCGAGGCCCAGAGTCGCTAGAGCGGGTTCCAATTGCCGGTCAGCCACAATCCCCTCCGTTCATAACACTCTTGTGTATTGCCTTACAGATCGCGTTACACTGCAACGCGGGCTTTGCATAGATCTCGACGATACAGCGCTTCGACTGCGTAATCCCCTCGCCATCCCAATAGGATCAGTGCTCCAGTCCAACTTCGGCCAACCGCTCGGATGGAACGTAGAGACAGTCTCCCGTTGACGGTAGGAAGCCGTTGACGACCGCCAAATGGTCCTGTAGATCGAAGCGGCATTGCCGGTAGTCAAGAGCCATGAACCAGTCATCGACCTCCACCTCATTCATGGTCCTGACCTCGATCAAAATAACCGGCCTCGACCCCGCAATCGTTTTGGCAGCTCCCTTGAGCACTTCCATCTCGTGGCCTTCGACGTCGATTTTCATGAAGCCAATGCCTTCGATTGCAAAATCGTCCAGGGGGGCAAGCCGGCACTCTTTCTCTACGTAACTGTCTGCTTCTGGCAGGATGTTGCGATGCAGGGTTCCATAGCCGGATATGGTGAGGCCCTGCGTCACGGGAAGATGCAACCTGGCGGTTCCGGCCACGGAGGAGATGCCGCATTCGACCAGCTCGATATTCTTCGCGCCGTATTGCTTTATCCAGCCGGTGATCTCGTCGTTGATTTCAAAAGCGTAGACGCGCAGGAATCGCTTGGATAGCGTATAGGTATAAAAGCCCACATTGGCGCCTATATCGACTGCGTTTTGCCCCTGCCGGCAAAAGCGCCCCATGCTAGCCATGTAGGGATCGTCGTCCGTACTTATGCCTTGCAGCCAAAACATGAAGGGCAGCATCTTTCTGGAAGGCACAAAGGGGGACAGGATGCGTCGCAAAACTGCTGCGGCAAGTACTTTTGGGGGTCTCATCGTATACGGCCTTTCGTTTAAGAGAATCCAGGTCTAATGGGAGATAGCGCATTAGCGCAGCCAATTTTGAAGCCCTGCTAAACCGGCGTCCTTCAGCTCGGATTCGCTTCGACATGCGCCGCGAGCGTCGTTGCTGGTTGCCCTGTCTTCGATGTATCGCCGGAAATATCGTCCCTTCCCGGAGTCGCCGGCGGAGCAAGCTTGTGTCCTAACTTAATCAGCGGCCGCTCCAGGAAGTGGTAACTGGCGATCGCGATTGCAAGCGTCGCGACATACCGCAAAGGCGTATTTTCAAGAATGCCCAGAGGGTACCCAATGTCATAATGAACCGGGAAGAAGAGCTGCTGCCAGATGTAGAGGCTGTACGAGACCCTCCCGATATAGCGGAGGGGGGCCCATTCCAAGAACAGCGCCAGATACCCCTTCGGGTTCAGTACAGACCCCAGGACTGTCAACGGCATCAGCAGCGCAAGAAAAGTTATCCGAGCAAACGATCCCTCCCAGTAGGTGCACAGAGCGATGACTGGAATGAGCAGCAAAGGCCAGAATCGCAGCCACTTCTTCATCGCTTCTCTGAATTCGGCCTTTTGTACAAGAACCGTCAACAGAGCCGGGATGAGGAGACCATCCAACCGCGTACCCGTATGGAAGAGCACCTCTCCCCATGGCCTGGTTTGCAGCACACTGAACCGATGGACAAGCACAAGCAAGCACAGTCCTGAGAGTGCGCTCACACGCCAACGTTTCCGAGTGAGCACAAGCACGGCGGGGAGGATCAAGTAAAAGTGCTCTTCTACGGCCAGCGACCAGAAGTGGCCTGTAAACCATGAATCCGGCCCCACTCTTCCCATTAGCGCATGATAGTTGCGAAGAAAGAAAGCTGTACCGAGCCACTCGCGCCAACCAATGTGGAGCACGCCTGTCAAAATGAGAATTGCCAATGCTCCGAGATATGCAAGAGCTGGCGGCAAAATGCGAAATGCGCGGCGGATGTAGAAGTTTCGCAGTGAAATGAAGCCGAAAACTCTCTCTTCTTCAAGCAGCCTCGAACAGATGAGCAAGCCGCTGATGGCGAAAAACAGGTCTACCCCGCTTCCTCCATGGAGATAAAGCCATCTTGTACTCAGAGGCCCAATGGAATGCAAACTGTCGTGCGTGCATATCACGGCAAGGATGGCGACCGCCCTCCAGCCATCGAGCGTCGGGAGATAGCCTGCCCTCTCTCCCAAACCGGAGTGACGGCTCAGAACTCTTGCTTCTCGCGTGATAGCCAATGCACCTCCAACCCTGACAATTTATAGAGCACGCCTAAAGATTCGCCGGATCGTCCAGCCTCCGGAGTAACCTTGCGCCGCCATTTCTTGCGAGCATTCTCCCGGCGCGCAAGGCATTTCGGCAATCTGCCAGCATTGACCGTCTCCCAAGTCAATCTGACTGCTTCGCGAAAACCACGGGGCCGAGCTTGCCAATCAATGGTCAAGCGCCCGAAGCACAAGAGCTTCCAACCCGGGAAACTATCACGGCCCATTGAGTGTCAAGTCAACTCAGAGATCCGCCGCTTGATCAACGATGGGTTTCGTCTCAAGCTGTTGCCCCTTAATCCTAGACCGGCAACCAGCTTTTTATGAACGAGCCGTACGAACCTATTTCGCTGCAAGACTGCATTCAATCCCGTGCGCTGCGTGGGAGTGCTTTGCAAGGCCGGATCTCCGGTGTCCTTGTCCCACAAGAACACGTAGTCGGACTGTTGCACATTGTCGTGAGAAAAGTCCCCTCGCTTGACAGTTCTGCAAATAACATAAAGGGGCGCGTCGAACAATATAGGCACGCGTTTCCCATCTCGGGGAGCAACGACCTCGTACCACGTTTTCTCATCATCCAAACTTGCAATGAACACTTGGGTTTCCGAGTAGCCGTTTTGCTCTGAGTACAAGGAAAAGAACAACTCGGGAGAGAATTGCCAGAATCCGTGGCCGCAAAAGTCGTTCGCCGGCAAGCAATGGAGGATCTGTCCACCGTCCTCGCATAACTGAGAGACATTTCTAAAACCCTGCGCCACATTGTATATGTGTTCCAGGCATCCGAAGTCGATGACGGTGCCATATTGGCATGGCGGTTCGATCGGCTTGTTAAAGTCGGCCGCATGCGTGCAGCCTTCAAAAGTGGAGTTATCGAACGAGTCGACGCGCTCGGCTCCGAAGGCCCTAACAAGCAAATCCTCGCAATACGGCGGAAACTTGTAGTCTAAAGGCAGGGATACGTGCTTTCTTAACTCCTCGACAGACGCACTCATCGCCTGCCTGCCAATGGTCGCGACCTTTCCAAATTTCATCGGCTTGCGCGCAGCCCAGCACAGAATCTGCAATCCGTGACCATCTACACCCATCGCGAATAGCCTCCCCTCTCAAACCACAAAGCCTGAATGCTGCGCCACGCCACATTGCGAAGTTTGATCCGAAGGGCCAGACAGATCACCCTTTCCATAGCACCTCTGAACGAAAGCAACAGGCTCCAATACCCATTCTTGCCGGTCGGCGACTCCAAGGCAGCTAGAGCCAGAGGCCCTGCCGCTGTCTATAGCCTCCCCGACCATGGCTTGTGTTTCTGCAGGAAACTGCGCGCCGGCTGCTCCAACGCCTTGAATACGAGAACCGACACTCCGATCAAGACCGTCATGTAGACCAGATAGAAGGGAAGATTCGATTGCGCCGACGGATCGATTTTGCCCAACCCCGCCGCAGTCCAAAGCTGCTTGGAATAGTCGAACAACGGGAACTGGAGGAGGTACACTGCATAGCTCGCTTCACCTAGCAGCACCAGCGGATTCCACGAGAGTACTTTCAGAAACCAAACTGGTCCACCCGCGCTACCCAGGGCGATGAGCGCGCAGAAGAAAAGACATCCGAAAAATGTTCTTGGGCCGCGCGTGAAAGCATGATTCAGCGCGATGTCCGCAAATCCCGCGACGACGCCGATGCCGCAGATTGCATTCAGCCATTCGGAAGCGCGCGCGCCCTGCCGGCGTATGCGCTGTTCCGCAAGGCACAGAATCATGCCCATTGCAAAGAGTGCGGTGTTCAGGAGCGGATTGCGCTGCAGAAAGTAGATCAGGTTAGGCGACTGTATTGCTTTCGCGGTTAACTGAGCTGCCCACCAGTCGGCAACACCTAAAACAGCGGCGCCAAGAAAGAGAAGGCCAGCACTTTTTGCAATTGCCGTCTTCCATCCTCCGCGGTGAATCCAAGCGGATCTGCGGGCCAACGAAGGAAATCCAAAGTAAAAAAAAGCCTCCGCGCTCAGGGTCCATCCAGGGGGATTCCATCCTCCGAAGAAGGGGCTGCACCACGCTTGAAGCAACAGCGCATTGGTTAGAAAGGTTGGTCCCAGCCTGATTGCCGCTCCGTACGCGCCATGCACCGCAATGGAATGCGCAGTGTTGATGGGAATGTCAATGAGCAGCGCGAAAAGATACAACGGATAGACTCGAGCGAATCGCTTCCACCAAAAGCTCCGCACGTTGATGCTCTGTGATCTTTCGGGCGTACCGGCGTAATTGTACGTGAGGATATAGCCGGAAAGAATAAAGAAGAAGCTGACCCCCATGGAGCCGTAGGTGGCCACCAGGTGAAAGCGGGAATCCTGTCCAAAGCCCGAGTCGGGCCCGGTGAGAAAGTGGCACATCACTACGCCGATCGCCGCGAAGAATCGGAACGATGTCAGCGGCCCAATCTTTGGTCTTCCTGCGATTCCCACTTCCTGCTCCCAAGCTCGCGCTGCTCCGATGGCTATCTCGGTCCGTTCAGGAGGATTCCCGTAACTCACGGGCTTCGCTCAAAGCAATTGCTTTCCGTTCCCAATCAATCGCTGCCCCGCACCGAAGTGAGACACGCTCTGGGCTTGGGCCGGTGCGTTCCTCTTGGGGTTTTGGCGGAAGCGACTGGCTCGTTCTCCTCAATCGCGCAGTCTGCCGAGCAATCGATTTGTCCTCGGGTCGAGAGAAAACGCCGAATCAACTGGAAAGCCTACTCTCCGAATTGCCGCCAAGGAAAAGCCGACAGTAAGCACAGTGAATCCCTGGATTGTCGGCTGCTCGAGCGTACCGAACGCAAGCAATGAAAAGAGCGACGGAACCAGGAACCAGGCAAGCGGCTCGTGGTCGCGCACTCTTGAAAGCGCCTTACCCAAAATCATAATGGAAAGCATGAATCGGGCTATCATGAAAGCAAAACCGAACAACGGACCAAACTCAAAGAGCACCCGCCCGAACTCCCCCTCGCCAGCCAGAAACTTCTGGGTTCCGGTCAACAGGGATGCAGCCGCATTGCTTCCAAGCCCCATTCCGGCGCCGAACCAATCCTCCGCCGAAAAGCTCGCTTCGGCTGCTTGGACGATGGGATATACCACACGTGCCTCGATCGTATCCTCCGAGCTCCCTTCGGTCGCCGAGGCATTGGCGAGACGGTCCTGGAAGGTGTGCGTCGATCTGGAGATGATTGGCAACTGAGAAACCAATGCGGCTACAACCATTAGCGCGACCACGGCTTTCAGCGCCGACGCTAGCTGAGATACGCCAAACATTGCTGCCATTGCGACGCATGCGATTTCAGCGATCAACAGGACGGCCAGCGAACGGCTCCCTGTAACCGGGATCGCGATCAGAAGCGCAACCGATGCCGCATAGATAAGCCATTTCTTCGCGAACTTGTCATCCACTATCCCAAAGAAAATGAATGCCCCCGCAAGCGGAATATAGTTTCCCGGGCCAGTCACATAGCTGAACGTGGCAGAGGCTCTGACATGCGAGTCCGCATACTCAAGCTGTCTGGTGCCAACGGACGCGCCTACGTTCAAAATCGAACTGGAAGGCGCGTTGTATTGCGCGACCTCCAATACAGTCAACGGCAAGAGCAGCAAGAGTATCCAGCGGCCAAACTTGCGCAGATCGTCTTTGTCGAGGTTCTCTCCCATGATGAAAGCGACCGGAAACGGGAGCAGGTAGGAACGCACCCCATACATCGCTACAAACCAGGGGTTGTCGCCTGCCACCAACTGGATAAAGCACAAGGCAAGAATCCCAGCCGCAAGAATCCCAAGAACAGAGGACCACTGCTTCGGCCACTTGTGAGTGCGATAGGCCTCCCAAATAATAATTATCGCAACCGGATCCCGCACAAGCAATAGTGGCGCGGAAAGCTGCGGCAACACCCATTTGCGCAGCGCTCCTTCAAAAACCAGCAGCAGAAAATACAACCAGAACAGCTTCTTGAGCAACGGCATCCGGGGACTCGCGCTGGTTGAGCGTGCCGATATTGTCATCGCCATAAAGCAGCCTTCATTGTTTCCGCCCAGGTTTCGCGATAGATTTCCCATGGCCGCCTTGCCGCAGTCGCCTGGGCATTGCGAGACATATCCGCCAGCAACTCGCGATCGAGATTCAGCGCGTTCAACCGGTCGGCAATGGCCTCGGCCGAGCACACTGGAACCACAAAACCATCCCGTCCATCGCAAATCAGGTCGCTGGCGCCCACGTTGGGGGTAACGATGACGGGAAGGCCGCAAGACAGCGCTTCGGTAACCACCAAACCAAAAGCCTCGCTGATCGATGGAAGCACGAGTACGTCAGACTGCATCATAACGTCCAAAACCCGATCATGCGGAATGCTCTCAAACCAGCACCAGCGTTTACATGCAGTGTCGACGAGGTCGTTAGGGGCAAAGCGCTGCCCGATCAGCGTCAGCTCGACATCCGATCCGAGCATCTCGACGGCCTTCAAGAGGTATCCGATCCCCTTTCGCTGGTGAAGCACTCCCGCAAACAGGACCCGCAACGGCCTGCGAGATCCGGTTGGACGTTCGTGCCTGATGCGAACGGGCGGCGCGCCATAGGGCACCACAAGTATTTTATCTTCCGAAACCACCCCTGCCAGCGTTCGGCGCACATGCTGGCTGGCAACGACAATGAAGTCGGCGAGCGCGACTTCTTCGTCTTTCTCCCTCATATGCAGTTCTGAATCCGATAGCTTCGGAAGCACAGACGCCATCGCCGGATTGCGAGCTTCGTCCTCGCGCAAAAGATCCCGCTCCCAGTACCAATAGCCGCTTGGCAGGTCGAGCACAGTCGCAATTCCCTGCTGTCTTGCCTGACGAAACGTCTCGAGCGCGCCACCCTCATAAGCGTATATGGCGTCGACGCTTAGGTCTTTCAAGCGCCGCGCTACACTTCGATCGAAGCCCCGGTACATCCCAATGACCGAGAAAGATCTCTCACCAGAACAAAGAAGGCTCTCAAGCGGCGTCGACCTCACACCCAAGCGAACAATCTCTCTCCACGGCCAGCACTTTACGCGCTCTTGTGGAGCATCCGAGAAGGAGCGTCTGGCCAACTGCCCTTGTAAGCCGGACGGCAGCACCCGATTCCATTTGGACTGCGGGTTCCACGCTATGGTTGTCCAGAATTCGGCGAGCATGTCTTGCTCGACCAGGCTGCGGAGGGCATTCCGCACGTTTTGATTGCCTGTCGGGTGGGACATCAGAACGGCAGGTTTTCTCTTGCTCCTGCCACCCTTTCCATCTTCCGGCCCAACCTGGCTAGACATCGTCATCGCCAGCTTCCCTTCCACAACAGGATGCGCATTCCATTCAGGAGCCGACCGCATTGAAAGAAGCGAAAACCTCAGGCCCCGCTCCGGTCGCCGAACGAACCAGCAACCGCGAGTAGGTGGCCGCATGGACGCTCAACCGATGTCGAGAGTACCAATTCCAGGCTTCCCTTGAGCAACGCTCGAGTCCAGCGGAAGCCGCGGCCTTCGCTGTCCTTGGACTAATCATCTGAATGCCGTCTGTCAGTCCATCGACTTCCTTTGCAAACGATTCTGCAATGACAGGAATCGCGCCATGCGCGCACAGCCCCGCGAAGATTCCTGACTTTGCCAGGGAAAACCAGGAATACGGCACAAACCCAAACATCGACTTCGCAAGCATATTTCCCAGATCCGCGGCCGCCAGAACGCCAACCCGCCTGACGGGAATTCCGCTCAATGTTGTGGGAGCATTGCATTCCGAACCGATATCCACTATCTCCTCTATGCCGAGGCCGCTTAGCAAGTTACCAAGCCGCGCCAGGCGCTTGTAGGATTCTTGCCGCGTATGCGGAAGACCGATTACTGTCATTGCCGGCCGCCTGGCTCTCATGCCCTGAATCTCCACACTCTCGCCAACATTGGAGAAGACGGGCAGCCGTTGAATGGGGGTGTCGCCGCCTTCGCCAATTTCGCGATCAATCCAGTCTGCTTGACTATTCAGATTGGTTGCGATCATGTCGCATTCCCTGGCAATCCTCCGAACCACTTGTCTCTGGCGATGCGAGTACCAAAAAGCAGATGTCCATGGCTTTCCGTTTGCATACAATTCATGAATGTAAGCCCCAATGCGGAATTGCCGGTTCCTTCGCGCCTGCTTGATCGCTTCCGCAAGAGAGAACGGCGCCCCATCCGGCGAGTAGCCATACCCGCTGTAATGGATGAGAAGCGCTCCAGGCTGCCCTTTGCTGAGAGAATTGCACGCCTCCACGAGTTGGGCCGGCTTGCAATAAACCTTGGGAAACGAAGAGTCGCATGGTTCTGTCGAATTCAGCACAACAAATGCAGTGTCTATTCCGAACCCAGCTTCAAGTTCATGCGCCAGCGATATGGCGTGATCGCTGACGCCGCACGCCGCGGGTTTCAGTTGCGGTACAACCTGAATCAGCAGTCGATTATTGGGCATGAATGCATCCGAGTCTTTGCAGTTTGGAGGGGAGACTGCCTCAGCCACGTTCTTGATAACCGCGCAATACAGACGTGATGAGAAGCCATCGCTTTCGGAGAGATCCCCCCGGTCGCGAGAGCAACGGACTGGCCAGAGCAAGAGCCGCAAACTCCAGCACATGACGGGTGAGCAGTCCCAGCTTCAACAGAATTGCCGGAGTGTGCAAATGCCGCTGCAACAGGCGAAACCGGCCACGATGAAAAGACAGGACGCGGGTTGAAGACCATGACGAAGCCTGGTCTTCGTTGTCATGGACAACGCCCTTCAAATCAATGACTGCCATCTCCCAGCCGCTTCGATTTGCCCGCCAGCACCAGTCCAGATCGCACTCCGCAAATGGAAAGGTCGCGGCATCCAATCCTTCTGTCTCTTCCCAAACATCTCGTTTGATGAGCAACGGGCTTGTATAAACCACATCGCATGTCCCCCAGCCATATCCTTCAAACGAAGGCTTTGCGATCATCCGCGAGCGGTCGAGGCGGAAGAATGAAGTCAACTGCTGTCCAATAAGAAACTGCGTCACGGAAGGAAACGCGCAACCGAAGCCGGCTGGCTCTCCCGATCGCCTGGTTACCGTGAATCCTGCAGCACCCACCCGAGGATAGGAATCTAGCAGCCTTGCCGCCAGAGCGATCGGTTCCCCGCCGACGATGGAGTTGTCTGTCTCGAAGAGGAGCAACCACCGCAGTTCCGGGAATTTGTCGATCGCAAAACGGCAGCCGGCATTCACCCCGGCGGAGAAAGAAGTATCATCGCTCGGAGATGGGACCACGACGTAGACCGCAGGCGCCGCACAAGAGCATTGAAACTCCCTAAGCCACTCAGCACTGCCATCCGTAGACCCAGCGTCAAACACGACGATTGCCGCGCCAAATGGAAGTGGACTCAAGGCTGCGGTAAGGGAAGAAAGGCTCGATTCCAGCAATGCCCTTCTGTTGAGCGAGTTCACGACAGCGACAAGCTTGACCGGATTGGCGGCAGCGTCACACTGTTCCTGCTTGCCGGCCTGCCGATCAACCATTGGGAGTGTCCCGTTTTTACCTGTCGCTTTTCTCTGGCGAGTGGGTGGGAAAGCACAAACCTCAAAGAACGAAATCAAGCGGTCAGAGACCTAGTAAGCGGTCCGGTAAATCGCAACGCTGGTGCCGATTCCAATCGCCGAGTTGATTGCCTGCTCGGTAAAAAGCTTGACATTGCTAGTCGGCACGTAAAGGATATCGCCGTCCTTAAGTTCCACGTCCGGCGCCTTTCCCAGCAAGATTCGCTTCACTTCGAGGTGGATGTCTTCCTTACGGCCGCCGTCATAGGTGCGCACGAGATGCACACTGTTCATCGCGGCCCCATGACCACCTCCGCCGGCCAGCGCCATTGCCGTCTCAACAGTCAGGGATTTGCGGCCATCCAGAACATAGCCTCCCGAATGTCCAACATTGCCAAGCACGTAGACGATCCCCGCCCTGGGTACGGTGATGGTATCTCCCGGAAATATCTGGATCTTTGGCACCACCGGCGCAAGAGCTTCGGGATTGTATTCGACAGTGATGGGGTGATCCGGGTCGCTCTTTCGGGTAATAACCACCTTGGAAGATGCAGTTGGCGTCACACCACCGGCGGCAATCATCACGTCGCTGAACATGCGAACACCGAGAGCCGGAAACAGGCCGCCGCCCTTCACCTGGCCGGTTACCATGATTCCCTGTGTTGCGTACTCCGAGATGAATACGGTAGCGTGCGCTTTGGTCGGCTTCAGAATATCGCTATCCACATAGCGCTCCTCCACAGTGGTTCCAGCTTCTGCCGCGGTCTCGCCTTCCACATGCACTTTACCAAGCAGCGGAACGGCGATGTCGCCCTTCTCATCGACCCGAAAACGGCCGGACAGCTCCGGGCTATCAAACACGCTGACCTCAATCAGATCTCCCGAACCGATTCTAAGCGGCGGCGCGGAATTCGGCTTGGGATTCTCGGGCTCCTGGGCAAGGCCGCCACTCGCCTGCACCAAAAGAAATGCCGAAATGGCCGCCGCGAACGCGATTGTCTTCGCCATATTACTCACCCTTTTCCTCATCCTCATGCCCGTAGGCGATATCCGAGTCGGCACGAGGATTTCGATATCCATACCCGTAGTTGTAGCCGTACATGCCATAGCGATATGTGTAGAAGTTCTCAAGCCGCATGTCGACATCGTTCACCACCACCCCGGCGATCGGCGCATTGATTCGCCAGAGCAAATCGCGCGCGCGAACCAATGCGCGCTTGCGCGTCATGCCCGCGCGAGCCACCAGGATAACCGTATCCGCGAGTGCCGCTATGGCCTGCGTGTCGCTTACCGCAAGCACCGGAGCCGTGTCTATAACCACCCGGTCATACTCAAGCGCCCACTGCCGCAACTGCTCTTCCATTCGATTCGATGAAAGCATCTCGGCTGGGTTGGGAGGCCGCGGCCCGGTCGGCAACACCCGAAGCATCGGCAGGCCCGGCAGCGGACTAGCCAGTTCCCTCTGAGCAGCCGGCTGGGCAAGCACGCTGGAAAGGCCGAAGCCCTTATCGTCGAGGTTGAACACTCGGTCCAGGCTTCCACGCCGAAGGTCGGCGTCCACCAGCAGTACTCGCTCGCCCCGCTGTGCAAATGCAATCGCGGTGTTGACGGTGGTCGTTGTCTTCCCCTCGCCCGGGAATGCGCTGGTTACAACGATAACGCGCGGCGGCCTGTCAATCGAAGACAGCAACAGCGAACTCCGCAAGCCACGATACGCCTCGGCCGCATGCGACTTGGGACTGTAAAGCGCAACCAACTGCTGCATGTGGGAACCCATGGCCGCGGGTTCTTCGGGCCCTTTGCGCTTGCGCTTTCCCGAATCGGTCGAAATGTGGGGAATGGTTGCCAGCGATGCCAGCATCGACACGCTTTCCACTTCCTCAGACGTCTGGAGCGTGTCGTCCACCGATTCGATCATGAAGGCAACGACTGTGCCGCACAACAGCCCGCCAAGCAGCCCCAGCATAAGACTCAGCGACTTCCGCGGCGCCACCGGAACCGCGGGAACACTTGCTCGATCGACTACCGTGATATTCGTCGCCGACAGCCCGGCCGTGACGCTGGCTTCTTTCAGCCTCATCTGCAACGCGTCGTAGAGATCCCGGTTCAGTTCCGCTTCGTGGCGGAGAATTGCATATTGAGCTTCGTCTTCGTTCAAGCGGTATGCGTCTTCCTTCTGGGCCTCAAGGCGCTTTTGCAGCATTTCTTCCAGTCGATGCGAGCCTGCGTATTCATCGCGGACCTGGCGCCGGGCAAGAGCAACCTCGCTATCGATGCTGGCTTGCACCTTGTCAATTTGCGCCTTCAGCTCCTGCATCCGGGGATGGTGTTCGCCGTACTTTGCAGCAAGCTCTGCACGCTGCGTTTGCAGCGTCGAGAGCTGGCTGCGGAGGGCCCCCAACTCGGGATTGTCGCCCATCAGCGCCACCAGGTCGGGATCCTGCGACTCAAACTCCCGCATCCGCGCTTCCTTCATGATCCTGTCTGCCTCGGCAGTCTCCAAATCGCTGCTGATCTGAGCCAGATTCTGCATGGTTAGATTCGATGTTTCGTCCGTTCCAACGATATTGTGCTGTTTCTGATAATCCGCAAGCTGGCGCTGCGCGTCCCCGGCAGCCTGCCGCAACCCCTCGAGCTGTTTCTGCAGCCAGATCGATACATGCATGGTGCGATCGAATTTCGACCGAAGATCCTCGTCGATGTATGTATCCACCAGCTTATTCACCACATCGGTCGCCAGCTTCGGATCGTTACCGCGGTAGCGAATATCGACCATCTGCGTTGACGGCACGATCGCCACACGCAAACCGCCTCGGATCAGCCCAATTACGGCCAAGCGCTCCTCAGGCGTCAATTCGGCGGAAGTCGAGGATCCGCTCGCATCGCCATCTTTGCGTTCGCCAGCTCGCACCTTGGCAATCAGATCCAGGCTCTCGGCCGTCTGAAGCATCACCGAGTTGCTTTGCAGCACGAGTATCTCTGTCTGCAAGGCGCTGCCAGATTCCCCGCCGCGGCCCTCTTCTTCGATCAAGCTCGACAACCCAACATTGGGCGTCGTGTTCGGCTTGATTTCAATGCGCGACACACTCTCATAGACAGGCTTTGTTCTGAACGCGTACAGGGCTGCCACGGCCAGAAAAACGGCTGTTACCGTCATGATGATGAAACTTCGTTTCATCAGGACGCGCCATACATCCATCAGGGAGAGGCGGTCTTCGGAAGGAACAATCATCGCCCGGGCACGAGCGATCTGGCCGGCTTGCGACTCGGGCTGGGGGTCAAGTGACATTTAAACTCCTGATTTCGCTTGCAACCGGTTCATGCTGCCATTGCCGCGCCTGCTTCGGTGTGCGCTTCCCGCAGAGCAGAATCCAGCCCCCGCCATGCACTTGCGCGGAGGCGGGGCAATCGAATGTTGGGGGGGGGGGAAAGAAAAGCCGCTAAGTCGCGGGAAAAAGCAAGGCTTGCTCGCAACAATCCGGCTTCGCCCAGCATCTCGATGCTTCAAAACAATTGAGCCGCGATGCCGGGAACCGTGCATAAAAAACAATATGAACTGGAGCAGCCTCAACGAACAGTCCCCCGTCAGCACCACTTCGGATCTCGGCGCGCCACCTGAACCCATTGCCGTCTTAGCGACCTGGACCCCATCTCTTCCGCCACTAAGCGCAGACTCCGCCGATAACATTTCCGGCTCGGCGAAGCCGCCTCTTGCACAATCACCCGCGCCGTCCATCCCAGTATATAACTCCACCCGAGGTTCGGGGTTGTTGCCATGGGAGCGCTCCGCCATCAACGGTTTCACGCCTGTTCGCCGTCAAACTTCTCTGCCTTCAAACCAAACTGGACCTGTCGAAAATTCCCCGCTCATCCTTGTTCCGCAGCGAATACACAGCCATGCACCCGGTTAAGGCGCATCAAGAAACCCACCACAGAGACAAAGCTCCGCCATCCTCACTTGGGTAAGGCTTTCCATGACACAGCCGAAAGTCTTGGCTTCCACCATCCCCATGGAGCAGAATTTGCGCGTCGGAACTGCATCACAGGTATCTCACGCGAAAGCATGTGCTTTCATGCGCAACGCTCGCACTGATATCCAACCTAAACATGGTAGAGTACACCCTCAACTATATCAGCAATTGCCGGACAGTCAACTTCCCATCCAAACAGACTTTCCACAGTTATCCCAGAAATCAGAGGAGTGGTTCGCCCTGTCGATGCAGTAAATGCCGCAAGTCGCTCGACCCTTCCCTTGCAGTTTCAAACAATTGTAATCAGAGCCTTTCCGAGACGCATCGGACGGCAGGGCCTCCGCTCTGCCGGATCGTGCATCTCTCGGCCCAACCCTGGCAATGGAAGCATCCTTCATGTGCAATTCTGCCGCCATCGCCCGTGAGACCGAGGGAAACATGTGCTTCCATCGATCCTCAACTTAGACGGTAAGCACCTGCTTGCATTCTAGGACAGTTCCTGCCCGATCTCGGTCGGCGTCCGTTCCCCGTATTGCTACAGAAGCTCGATAGTTCGAACCAGCTACAGCTTCTCAATCCGCTTAGGAGGGTACTCGCGAGGCACCACGCAAATCAGCCCATGCAGCCAGACCCGCCAGGTGTTGCCGAAACAGATACAGCCTGCAATATGGCCGAGGAAACGGCACATCGAGATGCCTGAGCTACCTTGTCGCAGGCCCCTGCCCTGAAGGACCAAATATGCGATTGATGCCCGCAACTGCCCGTTTCAATGCGTACCGTTCAAGAAAACTGGCCCGAGTGCCTGAGGCCATGGCTTCCTGTTCAGCCGGGGAAAGGCCGAACCAATTGCGCAGCAGTCGCTCTGTCCCGCAGAGAGTGTCCTCTTCCGCCAAGCCAACTCCGTCCTCTACGATCTCCGGCCAGATGTTCACCTGGTTGCTGATCAGTACTGGGCGGCCCACGCCAAGGGACTCGACCACTGCGACCCCAAAATTCTCCTGGTGAGACGGCAGAACGAAGGCATTGGAAGCCCGGAGCGCGCCCCATTTCAAGTCTCCGCCAATCATTCCAGGCCAGTGCAGTCTGCCGGTGATTCCGAGCCTCCCGGCCAGCCGCTGAAGCTTCGCCTGCATGCCACCCTGGTCAGGACCCGCGATGACCAGATCAACGTCTGGAACCGAGGCCGCGATCTTCGCAAATGCCTCGACAAGCAGGTCGCAGCCCTTCTTCTCATGAATCCGGGCGAGGAACAGCAGATAACGCCGGTCGCGAAGCACCGGCAACCTGCAATAGAAAGCCTCAATCTGATCTGCGGGATTGCTCGGGCCTCCCTCGCCTTCTCGTACGCCCTCCTCGGGATCGTTGATTCCTATGGGAACCACCGCGCTGTTCCAATTGCTCCGAGAAAAACTGGTCTTCGCCAGATCGCGCTCTGTTTCGCTCGTAAAGATGACCGCCAGGGCATCGTGGAGGATGGCGTGCTGAAGCGGCCAGTAGAGCAGCTTCTTGAAGTGCTTGAGCGGATACTGCCGCTTGAACCAGGGATCAAGCGCGCCATGGACAAACACGGCATATGGCTTCTTTGCGCGCCGCGCCGCACTGCGGACTGCAACTCCGGGGAAGGTCCATATCCCGTTCACGACGATGCCGTCGAAGCGCCCGGCATTGGCAGATAGCCAACTCCAGAGCCGTGGCGAAAACTCATACGAGCCCAGATACGACTCGCCCAGCGCATGTACCGGACATCCAATGCCAATCAGGAAGCTATCTGCCGGATTGTCCAGGCAAACGACCTCAACGCCGTCGCCGGCCTGGAGTTGCGCTGCTACAAGCTGGCGCACTGCCTCTGGCGGGCCGCCAGCCGCTGGCGAGAGACTACCGATGACGTGAAGTATGAGCAGAGAAGACCGCGATGCCTTTGGTGAATTTGGTACAAACAACCTCATGGTAAATCACGAACCCGATCGGCTGTGAGGCTACCCAGCCTTTGTCCGCCCAGCACCACGTGTGCCTCATGGAAACTGCTTTGCTCTTGATGGCTCAGGACCAGACGCCTCATCGACGCCGCGTCCCGGCACTCCAGAAGAGGCAATCCGATGCCCCAAACGCATCATCGGCCGCTCAAGCAAGTAATAGCTGACGCACGCGCATGCAAACAGCCCGGCCAGCTTCAGCGGCCACTGCTGCAACACTCCCAGCGGCAGGTCGCCATGCCACCATCGGTCACAGAAGAAAAGCTGCTGCCAAAGGTAAAGACTGTAAGAAAGCCGCCCAACCCAGCGTAGAGGCGCCCATTCGAGGAACTTCCCAATGAAGTTCTCCGGGTGTTGCGATGTACCGAGCAGAACCAGCGGAAGAATTGCGAGATTGACGGGGAGCCTGAACTGAAGGAAGAACACCCACATTGCCACAAAGACAACCAGGAAGCGGGGCAAGAGAAGCGCCCGCAAGAAGGGTGCGCAACGATCGCTGCTTGCCGCAATGGCCAGCAAAGCAGGAATCAGAAGCGCGTCGAGCGACGTATCGGTGCGATAGCCAACATCGACGTTCGTAAAGTGCTGCAACCAGAAGCGCCATGCGGCGATGACAAGTGCCAGCGCGCCAAGTACCCTTGCGCGCCGCTTTGGGAAAAAAACTAGGATTCCCGGAAGGAGGAGATAAAAATGCTCTTCGATTGCCAGCGACCAGAAGTGGCCCGTGAACCAGTATGCGGGCGGCAGGGCCGCAAGAGCATAGTTCCGAAAGAAGAACAGCGAAGAAAATAACTCCAGCTTTGTGACATGTAGCCATCGAGAAAGAGCGGCCAGGGTCGCCAGGTAGAGCATTGCCGGCGGCAGAATGCGAAAGGCCCTTCGAATATAGAAGTTGCGCAGGCTGATGCGGCCGTGCTTCTGCTCTTCCTGCAACAAGCGGCCGCAAATCAACAGCCCGCTTATCGCAAAAAAGATCCAAACGCCGGCTCCGCCAAAATCACTCAGTCTCGCCAGAAGCGGCCCTATGACGGGAATGGGAACAGAGACTTTGGTGTGGTGAAGTACCACGAGAAAGATAGAGATTGCGCGCCAACCATCGAGGGCTGGCATATATCCCGAGAGTTTGCTGAAAGCCTTCATTCTTGACACCGCATTTTGAGACGCGATCCTGGCCTAAGCCGGGGAAGCTCCTGCTGACGGCTCAACGCCGGGTTTCCCGCTCGATGCAGCCTGATCGCTTGCGATGCTGCAAAAATCCGCATACGCCTGGAACATCGCTGCCTGGCTGCCTCCCCCGCTCAAAAACAGCTTATGAAGAGAGCGATAGTTCACGGCCACCGCGACCAAGGCAAGAACAACGGACTTGGCATTTGCATTGCGGAATTCCCCTTTTGAGGCCCAAGGTTCAAGATAGTGGGCCACCACCTCGACCAACTGGCCCAGGTGCTTGCGCAGCATCGGATCGATATCCTCACCCAGTTCCAGCGCGCTGTATTGCATCAGGCGCAGAAGCTCGGGCTTGTGCATCAAGGTGGCGGCAATGAGCTCGAGCGCTCGCTCCAGCGCGGTTCGCCCATCGCCGGCTTCCGCAATGCGCCCCAGCAGATCGCCGCGCAGCTTCACCTGCTGCAACTCCGTATCGAGCACGGCGAGATAGAGGTCGCGCTTGCGTGGGTAATGCCGGTAGATCGTGACCTCGTTCACTCCCGCCCCGGCAGCGATGTCGCGCGTGCTGACCCCGTTGTATCCGAGTTTGGCGAATAGGCCGGCCGCGCTGAGCAGGATACGCTCCTCCGCGCCGCCCCGTCCTAGATTGGATTTCTCTGTCATATTCTTCCTTCCGCCGCGATTTGTGAGCTGACGATATCTGGCGTTGAATCAGTATGTTCCGGGCTCACATTCCTCAAACATTGCCTGGATGAGCTCATTTGGCATGAGTGGTCAGGAAACGCACAATCGAGGCAAACACATATTTATCACGCAATTTCGGTAAGGAGTCTCCAAATATATTATTGATTCTATGATGCTTATGTCAGCCTTGAAACTCCTTCGGCGCTATCGCACCCACCGGGGAGCGGCTTCGGTGCAAAGCTTCGCCATCCTCACTTGGGTGAGGTTCTCTATAAAACCATTTTGAAAATACTCGCGATTCGGACACCACGCCCTCACACCAGATGAAAGCAAGCACTATCACTCGCAATACTGACCTGTTTCGATGCAACGCTGAAGTGCCGGTAAGGACAATCTAGCAGAAGATCGCGGACAGTCAACCCGAATTTGGCGAAGAATTGGGATAAATGCATTACTTTTGGCGAGATCGGAGAAGATTCTGCCACGGACACTGGAGCGGTGATGGGCCCGCCGAGGCGTGCAACCCAATCTTGCATGGGATCGTGAACTCCCTGTTCCATGTCAAGAAGACTGGCTGCCACAATGTTCGCATCAACCCAGGTGCCACACATTCATGATCTCCTGATTCTCCGCAGTACTGGCAAACAAACCGGCCCGCGCCTCAAATCGAGACGCGGGCCGGTTCTGCTGCGTTTGGAGAATTGATAGACCTTCGAGCTATTCGCTGAGTTCCTGGGTCACAACAGCTCCACCCATCGCAGCGACCACAGCAGAGACTTTCACGACCTTATGCGTTTCCTTATCCACCCAGACCGACTGCTTGTCTGAGCCTCCGTCGGCTGAGCTGATGTCAACTCGATAGGCATCGAATTTGCCCGCTGGGACTGTTACGGACTCGACGCCGGAAACGCTCAGTTGCTGCAATTTCACCTTCTGAGTTTGAATGTCGAAATTGCGGAAGGTCGTGCTATAGCCTGCCGCCAGGGGCAGAGCTGCGATCACGTCGTCTTCCCCAGCGCCATCGGCAAAAATAGGTCCGCCGAGGTCGGCGGCGATCGGGCGGTCCTGACCATTCATGCTCATCTTGCCAGCAGCCTTGTCGCCTCTGAAGTCAACGTCAATCTGGACCGGACCTTGGGTCACGCTCCGCTTGCGCAGAATCAGAGTGGTCTTCTCGATGGTCGAGGTGTCGGTTGCCATACCGCCCGGCGTCTCCATGGTATTGACAGCCGTCCAGGAGGCCCCATCGTCCTTGATCGTGGTGGAGAGCTTGAGATTCATGGTTTGGCCACCCATCTCAAGCTTGACCTGATATTTGAAGGTGCCGGGCTTCAACTCGGCAACTGGATTCGGGAGGCCGACGGCACCGGCATCGACCTTCTTGGCCAGCACAACCGTCTTGGGATCGACTGTGATCTCCTTCAACCGCGCCACCGATTCCGCCGATCCGCCCTCCTGGAATCTGCCTCCCAGGTGCGCAGCCAAAAACTTCTCCGACTCCATGTACAGCGCCAGATTGTTCACAGGCCGGGCAAATCCGTGGCCTTCATCCGGGGCCAATATGTACTCCACAGGAAAGCCGCGATCGCGAAGCGCGATGACGATCTGCTCGGCCTCGCGCCGGTTAACCCGCGGGTCGTTGGCGCCCTGAGCCACAAGCAGCGGCGTCTTGATCTTGTCCACGGAATTCAATGGCGACCGCTCTTTCAGCAGCGCCTTGCCTTCCGCCGTGCTCACGTCGCCCATGCGTACGGCGAACATCTTGCGCGCAGCCTCCCAATACGGAGGAATCGACTCCATCAGCGTGATCAGATTGGACGGCCCAACGATGTCCACACCCGCCGCATACAGGTCGGGCGTAAAGGTGACCCCGGCGAGGGTTGCGTAGCCGCCATAGGATCCGCCCAGAATCCCGACGTGCTTGGGATCGGCAATGCCCTCGGCGACAAGGTACTTCACGCCCCAGGTCACATCGTCCTGCATTTTGCGGCCCCACTCCAGGTTGCCCGCATCCAGGAACTTCCTCCCATAGCCTGTTGAGCCGCGGAAGTTGGGCATGAGCACGGCGTAGCCGCGATTTGCAAAGAACTGCGCCAGCGGGTTATAACCCCAATCGTCGCGTCCCCACGGGCCACCATGAGGGATGACCAGTGTGGGCAGGTTCTTGGCTACAACACCTTTGGGCAGGGTTAGATAGGCGGGGATCTCCAGTCCGTCGGAAGATTTGTACGAAACGGACTTCATCTCTGCCAAATCTTGCCGCGGGAGTTTCTCGCGGGCTGTGTACTGCGGCGTAATGACACGAGTCTTGCGGTCGAAGAGCAGTGTCTGTCCTGGTTCCGTGTCGCTGTGGGCCGTAAACAGCCAGTATCTTTCGTCTCGCGTGCGCGAGCCCAGCATAATCTCTTCGCCGGGGTACTTATGCTCTAGCCAGTGAACATCGGCGCCGAAGACCTTGTCTTTGTAGTAGGTCTTGGCGCGGTCGTGGATGTACCAGGTCTCGACCAGTTGATCGGTTGCCTCTGAGAAGAGCGCTCCGCCGAAGTCCACCTTGCCCAGCGGGTCCGATTCCACCTTTTCCGTCTTGCCGGTCGCCGGATCCAGAAGCGCCAATTCGATCAGATCGACGTCCTTGTTGGTCTCGAAGTAGACCTCGCTGCCATCGGGGAGAAAATGCAGCGGCCCGCAAGTCTCAAAGACCGAGCACGAATAGATCTTGGTAAATTTGTCCGAATCCACGCGCAGAATCTCGGTGTCTCCGTTATCCGCAGTTCGTTCTGCCAGGCGCAACTGGCCCTTCAGGTCAAAGTCCCAGCCGACAATGCGGTCGGTATTTTTGCGCAGCAGCGTCTTTTCCCCGGTGGAGATTCTGAGCTTATACAGGTCATGCCAGGCCTTGTCGCGGTCGTTCAATCCAAGGTAGACGATGTCGGGATCGCTCTTTGGCACTTCGTAGAGCATCACGCGGACGCCCTTCAAGCCGGTCAAGTCGCGAGAAGCCGGTGCATCAGCGCCCGCCGCCGGCTTGGCCGCCGGATCGACCGCATAGACGTTAAAGTTCTCGTCGCCGTCGTGGTCCTTGACGTAAAGAATGTACTTGCTGTCTTGCGTCCAGAAGAATCCGGCAACGGGCCGCTTGCTCTCGGTCGTCAGCAGGCGAGCGGCGCTGAATGGCTCATTGATCGCCTTCACATAGACATTGCGCGTGTCCTTCCAGGGCCTGACGAAAGCGATGTATTGTCCATTCGGGGAAAGCTGGGCTCCCCCAATTTCTGGATTCCCAAAGATCAACTCGCGATCGATCAGGGGCGGAAGGCCGCCAGCCTTCTTATCCTGCGCGCCGGCGGCGGTTACAACCAGCGAGAGACACAATAACACGCGGAAAAAGGTCTTCATCAGGGTCGGTTCCCTTTCTTGTTGCGGTTTGAGGTGATCGAAATCAAGATCTAAGCAATCTGCGGTAGTCTACTCCGGCTGGCGGGTTGCTTCCAATGAGACTGGCGCTCCAACGATTTGTTTGCAGGATTCAGCGCACAGAATGGCCCCTGCTTCTAACAGCCATGGGGAATTACGAAGAAGCCGCCCGTTTCGTTCCGCAAGCTCTTCGGCCGCGGAACGTCAAAATGGCTGCATCTTGGAACTTATCCGTAAATTTGCGCGCTTGAGTAGCGCCGCTCTCCTGAGCGGCTGTACTGGCGGCGTCCACGCCGCCAGGTTCTGCCTATTTACGAAAGGCTCTTAGAGCCCGAAGGGCGTGCCGTGGCTGGTTCGAAGGAAGACAGTCAGTGTCAATAGGCCTTCAGATCGACGATAGCTTTGAGAATGGTTTCGGGCTGGGGCAGGATTGCTTCTTCGAGAACCGGCTGGTAGGCGACAAAGGTGTCCATGGCACCGATGCGGCGGACAGGGGCATCGAGCGAGTCGAAGAGCTCCTCGCCGATGCGCGCGGCGATCTCTGCGCCGTAGCCCCAACTGAGCATGTCCTCGTGAGCCACGATCACCCGGCTGGTCTTGCGGACGGAGGTTGCAATGGCTTCCCAGTCGTAGGGGCTGAGGGTACGCAAATCGATGATTTCGACCTCGATACCATGCTGGCGCTGGGCCTTTTGCGCAGCCTGCAACGCCCTGGGCACGATGGCGCCGTAGGTGACCAGGGTGATGTGCGAGCCGGGGCGGACGATCTTGGCTTTGCCGAAGGGGATGGCAAATTCCGGTCCCGGATAGGGGGCGCGGTCGTGGGTTTCGCGATAGAGCCGCTTGTGCTCGAGAAAAAGCACCGGATCGTCGCAGCGGATGGCCGTGCGCAGCAGTCCATTGGCATCGAGTGCGTTGGAGGGAAACACGACGCGCAGGCCCGGAATATGCGTAAAGATGCTCTCGCCCGACTGCGAGTGGTAGATGGAGCCGCCGGTGAGGTAGCCGCCGATGGGCGCGCGGATTACGACCGGCGCGGGCCACTCGCCATTGGAGCGCCAGCGCATGACAGACAGCTCATTGTGAATCTGGTGCATGGCCGGCCAGATGTAGTCGAAGAACTGAATCTCCACCACGGGCTTCATGCCGCGGACGGCATAACCAACCGCCCGGCCGACGATGTTGGCCTCGGCCAGCGGCGAGTTGAAGACCCGCTCCGATCCGAACTCGGTTTGCAGGCCGGCGGTAAGCTTGAATACGCCGCCCTTGCCTTTGACCTCGGCGAGCGCCTCGGCGCGGCTGGCGTCGGCCACGTCTTCGCCGAAGACCACAATGCGCGGATCGCGCCGCATCTCGTCGTGAAGGCAGGCGTTGATGAGGTCGGCCATGGTGCGGGGCTCGCTTCCCTTTTCGACGCCGGCCTTGCCGCCGCCGGCCGAGCCGGGGGCATCCACATGTTCCTGAGCGAAGGCGGAGCTGGTCGGGTCGAGATCCTCGGAGTAGACATGCCGGGTG
>Ga0302189_10000300_pt1 | contig 42510 bp, 39 predicted proteins | sample II_Bog_E2_2_FD_194551 | JGI IMG/M metagenome (GOLD analysis project Ga0302189, IMG submission 194551) | Peat permafrost microbial communities from Stordalen Mire near Abisko, Sweden - II_Bog_E2_2 | ecosystem: Environmental > Terrestrial > Soil > Wetlands > Peat | place: Sweden: Abisko...
GCTCTACGGCAGGCTCAACCGTCGCGCTGCCGCCATGTTCGCATCCGGCCTCATCGACGAGACGCGCGGCCTGCTTGAGTGCTATGGACCTGTGAAGGCACTGGATTCCCTCGGCTACCGCCAGGCACTTTGCGTGCTGCGCGAGTCTTTCAGCATCGACGACGCGATCAGAGCCGCCCAGCAGGGCCATCGCAACTATGCCAAGCGGCAGTTGACCTGGTTCCGGCGCGAACCGGAAGTTCACTGGATTGAGGGCTTCGGCGACGAGGCGGAGACCATCCGCGCGGCCAGCGAACTGGTTCAAGACAGCCTCCAATAACCTGCCAGAGGCGAATGCCCATCCAGCCGCATCCATTAAACTGGACAATGAATAGGAAGTTGGGAATGGCTCGCCTGTTGCATTCGCGGGTAGCCCCGGAACGGAGTTCGACTTGGCTGAAACAGCAGAGACGATTTACGATGTGGCGATTATTGGCGGCGGGCCAGCCGGTTACACAGCGGCCATTCGCGGCGCGGATTACGGGCTGAAGGTTGCGCTGATCGACAAGTCCGACAAACTCGGCGGCACCTGCCTGCACGTGGGCTGCATTCCCACCAAAGCCCTGCTTTTCAACGCAGAAATCTGGGACCATCTGAAGCACGCCGCCGAGTTCGGAATCGACGGAATCGGCACCCCCACGCTGAACTGGCCAGCAGTCCTCGCCCGCAAGAATGGGATCGTCTCCAAGCACGTCAAGGGCCTCGATTTCCTGATGCGCAAGCACAAAATCGCTACCATCCAGGGCACGGGAAGCCTGACCGGGCCGGCTCAGGAAGGCGTGCATACGGTCGAAGTGACGGCGGCGGGCGGCGAAGTGAATCAGGTCAAGGCGAAAAATGTGATCCTGGCGACTGGGTCGGCGGCGAAGATGCTGCCGGGCCTTCAGGCTGACGACCGCATTCTGACCAACATCGAGATTCTGACCATGGATCAGGTACCCAAGTCGCTCATCGTTATTGGCGCGGGCGCGGTGGGCATGGAGTTCAGCTCGATTTTTCGCAGCTTCGGCGCCGAGGTTACGATCCTCGAGTTTCTGCCCCGCGTGGTCACGGTTGAGGACGAGGAGATATCGAAAGAGATCACGCGGCTGTTCAAGAAGCGCGGCATCGACGTAAACACCGGCGCCAAGGTGGAGACGGTGGAGAAGACCGAGACCGGCGTCAAGGTGACCTTTACCGACTCCAACGGCAAGACCCAAGTCAAGGAGGCCGAGAAGGTACTCGTAGCCGTCGGCCGGGCTGGGCTTACCGGCAACATCGGCATTGAGAAGACGCGGGTCGAGCTTGACCGCGGGCTGGTGAAAGTCAGCGAGACGCAGGAGACCGCGGAGCCGGGGATTTTTGCCATCGGCGATATAGTGGCAGGGCTACCGCAACTGGCGCATGTGGGCGCAATGAGCGGCATGGTGGCCGTGGCCAAGATTGCCGGACGCAAGTACCGGCCGGTGCGCCGCGACCGCATTCCCGCAGGAACTTACACCGAGCCGCAGATCGGGTCGGTGGGGCTGACGGAGGCGCAGGCGAAGGAAAAGGGCTACGAGGTGAAGGTGGGCAAGTTCCCCTTTGCCGGGAACTCAAAGGCGAGCATTGTGGACAGCCACGATGGCTTTGTGAAGATCGTGTCCGACGCAAAATATGGTGAGATTCTGGGCGTCCACATCCTCGGCCCCCAAGCCACGGAGCTGATCGCCGAAGCGGTTGCGGTGATGGAGCTTGAAGGCACGGTAGAGGAGATGATGTTCACCATCCACGCGCATCCCACGCTAGCCGAATCGATGCTGGATGCCTATGGCGCCGTGGAGGGGATGGCGATTAACGCGTGAGGCGGCCAGTTCGGCCACTCGTCATGGGCCTCAAACCTCTTCTTCGGTAGTCTCTTCTTCCAGGAGCGGGTTGATGTCGCGCTTGCCATGAAGAACACGGACTATGCGCAAGTCGACCATCGAGTGGAGATAATCCTAAAAACGGCAGTTGAAAGCGTTGGTGAGCGGCAAGGGGTTGATTCTGTGGTTCCTTGCACTGCTCCGCATCTGACCAAAGTGGTGAAATCGTCAATGTTTGCAACCCTTTTTAGTTTGAAACAGTTGGCCATTCTTGCCACACATCAACTGCCGTTTTTAGGATAATAGATGCGCATCGCGGTGAAACCGCGAACCGGCCATGATCGCAACCCCGATAGCCTTGCGTTTTCAAGCACCTTGGGAGCGCCCGCTCCTGGCATTCTGCACAGCAAGCCGATAGACGACTCAACAGCTTCCAGGAACCGCTCTGCGGCAATGGCAGCATCCTTCTCGATCAGATAATAAAAGTACTGCTTGAGAATATCCTCTCGTGCGGAGGTCCGAATGAAGATGTTCACAGGCCGGGGTGTCCTTCCGGGCTACTTGCGCCTGGCAAGAATCTTAGCCGCGTCCTGCCTGAGTTCGCTCCAAAAAGCGGGCGTCAGCGGAATATCTTCGCCGGTGGTCAGTCCTTCGATCAGCAAGGCCTCCAGGCGAGCGTCCGCCTCTTTGGCTTGTGCATCGCGCAGGAGACCTCGCACATACTCGCTTACGTTGCCATAGCCCTTCGTCTCGACCTCCCGGTCAATGAAGTCTTTGAGCGATTCCGGCAGGGAGATGGTCAGGGTGGTCATGGTTCGCCTCTGCCGCAATTATAGCAATAGTTCTTATCTAATAGGAAATGCGTGGAGGCCATCGGCTCGTAATCGCAGTTGAGGGGTTGGCGATTAACCCGTGAGCGAAGCGTAGAAGCCGTCCTCGACCTCTGGGCCGGCTCTTTGCTGCCGCAATCATCGTCTAGATCCCTAGTACAGAAATTTGCTCGTGCACGACCAGTTCAGATCGCATCCATTTGGTCAACTGGACGATCATTCTTGAAAGACCAAGTCTATTCCGGTCGAAGTCACTAACAAACCTCCTCCGTGCATCCCCGCCAATGCAGCGAAGAATTCCTAAGTCCGGCGTTAACTTTGCCGCACCCAAATTAACTCTCAGGTTCTCCCATTCAAGAAGGATTCTCATCCACTCCTCGCGTGGGATTTCCGTCACACCATAATGAGCATAGGGTCGTGTATACGGTGTGCAATGCTTCTTGATGCCTGGCTCCAAGAACCAGAAGACGTCCTCCGCAATATGAAATGAGTCATCAGGCATTGGATCACCGCAATACGGGCCTGGGCCAAGACCCATGTTCAGGCCACAATGACCACGCCTTAGCTTTTTCAGGCGGAAGTCCATTTGGGCTCGCTCATGCCCAATCCAGCGTCGCAATCTAGTTTTCATTTGAGATCCAGGGAGGATCTTCTCAATAGAAATTGTGTTCATGGACCTGCTACACCCTGTCCAACTCGGCGAACAGGTCGGCAAGCACAATGCGGATGGGCGTTCCCGGAATTTCAAGCTCGCCTGAACGAGCTGGTTCCAATCCATCTGCCGTTCCGCGATAACCTACCCGCGCCGTCGGATCGATTACCCACACGTGCTCGATGCCGAATGCTAGATACTCGGCTGCCTTCGCTGCGCTACGTCGCAGCGTGTCTTCCGGCGACTGAATCTCAATCACAAGAAGTGGAGGACGGGTTAAGATCCGCTCTCGCGGCATCCCCGCGCGCAGGATGGTCACATCTGGCACGCGGAAATGATCTCTCTGTGTTTGGACGCGCTGTTCCGTGACGGCAACTACACCCCACTCGGCTCGATGGGCGACAAAGATACTGCCCAGAAACAATTGCAGAAACGAATGTTCGAATTCGCCCAAGTCGCGCTCCTCGATTACCCCATCCACATACTCGCAGTCGTGCTCGAAGACCGTCGCAAGATACTCGTCGACGGAGACGGGGTGGTCGAAGGTGGGCTGCGTTGCCATAAAGACAGTATCCTCCGAATTCAACGCATTTGCTACAGTTCCGTCGACCGCCCCTCCACCAGCACTTTCGCCTTGGCAACAAACTCGCCCAGCGGCACCGAGCCCTGATCACCCTTGCCGCGCGCCCGCACGCTCACTGAACCCGAGGCTTCCTCCTTGTCGCCGAAGACAAGAATGTACGGCGTCTTCTGGTTGGCGAAGTCGCGGATTTTGCCATTCATCTTCTCGTTACGGTCGTCGGTCTCGACGCGGAGACCGGCAGCCCGCAACTCCGTCTCAACCTTCTTCGCGTATTCGTGGTGCCGCTCGCTGATGGGGACCAGGCCCACCTGTACCGGCGCGAGCCACAACGGAAACGCCCCGGCGTAATGTTCGATAAGTACGCCGAAGAATCGCTCGACCGAGCCGAAGAGAGCGCGGTGAACCATTACCGGCTGATGCCGCTCGCCGTCCTCGCCCACGTATTCAAGCTCGAAGCGCGCGGGCAATGTGAAGTCGAACTGGACGGTGGAAAGCTGCCACAAGCGGCCCAGCACATCCACCAGTTTCACGTCGATCTTGGGGCCGTAGAAGGCGGCTTCTCCGGGGATGGTCTTGTAGGCAATGCCTTTGCGGTCAAGCGCGCGCTCCAACGCCCCGGCGGCCAGCATCCAATTCTCGTCGGAGCCGGCATATTTGGCGCGGTCGTTCGGGTCCCATGTCGATAACTCGACTTTGAACTCCTTGAAGCCAAAGGTTGTCAGCACTGCCTCGGCAAAGTCGATACAGGCAACCACTTCGTCTTCAATCTGTCCTGGTGTGCAGAAAATATGTGCATCGTCCTGCGTAAAGCCGCGCACACGCAGCAGGCCGTGCATGGTGCCTGAACGCTCGTAGCGGTAGACATTGCCTAACTCGGCATAGCGCTGAGGCAGGTCGCGGTAGCTCTTTGGCGAATTCTTGTAAATGAGAATGTGGCCAGGGCAATTCATCGGTTTCAATCGATACTCGGCGTCGTCCAGTTCCATGGGAGTGTACATGTTGGCGCCGTAGTAGCCATCATGCCCGCTGACCTTCCACAGTTCGCGCCTCATCACGTGCGGCGTATTCACCAGCAGGTATCCGCGGCTCAAACACTCTTCACGCATCCAGTCTTCCATCACCTTGCGAACCATGGCGCCTTTGGGATGCCAGAAGACAAGACCGGGACCGGCAAGTTCCTGAATGCTGAACAGGTCCAACTGCTTGCCGAGCAGCCGGTGATCGCGCTTGGCTGCCTCTTCAAGCCGTGCGAAGTGTTCGTCCAGCGCCTTCTGCGAAAAAAAAGCGGTGCCGTAGACACGCTGCAGTTGCGGATTCTTTTCGTCGCCCAGCCAGTAAGCGCCTGCCAGCGACAGCACCTTGAATGCCTTGACGCGCCCCGTCGAGGGCACATGCGGACCCCGGCAGAAATCGACAAAGTCGCCGTTGCGATAGAAGCTGACTTCGGCGCCGGGCTCGGTGAATTTGGTCACGAAGTGCGTCTTCATGAAGTCGCCGTCGCGGGCGAAATCTTCCAGAGCCTTTTCGCGCGGTTCATAGACGCGCTGGAACTTCTCATCGCGCGCCACAACTTCCTTCATCTTGGCTTCGATGGCGGCCAGGTCATCGGGCGTGAAGTTGGTGGGGCGATAGAAGTCGTAGAAGAAACCCGCATCCGTCGCTGGCCCATGACCGAGCTTGGTCTCAGGAAAAAGCTCCAGTACAGCTGTGGCCATCACGTGGGCGGCAGAGTGGCGCACCACCTTGAGTGACTCCGCGTCGTTCTCTTTGAGGAGCTCGATGCGAGTATCGGCAGTCAGCGGAGTGGAGAGATCCACCAGGCGCGGAGCGGCCGAGTTTTCCGCGGAATACATGGCGGCTTCCGCGGAATCCTCGCCGGGTGCGGTCCTGGCTTCGGCGACATTCACCGGAGTCAGGCGCGCAACGACCGAAGCCGCAGCCAGCCGCGGTGAAATCGAGTTGGCAATCTCTAACGGCGTTGTACCGGCGGGCACTTCGCGAATCGACCCATCCGGCAAATGTACGGCGATTGTCTTCGTGTTCATGATTTGTGCGCTTCCTGAGTTTTCCGGCCCCGGCTCTCGATACGTCCGCGGCAACACTTCAGGATATACCGCGGATAGCTGGAACCATTACCCGCAACAATGCGTACATTCATCCTGGTTGCTGAAACGGTAAGATTCCGCATTCCCCAGGCATCGCCTGCGCGGGAGCCGGAGCAAGAACGAAATCCAGAACGAGGTCTCTCCATGCACAAGTATTTGCGGGTCTTTGCGCCGCTTTTTCTCATTGCCGTCTTCGCCATTGGCGCCCTGCAGGCGCAACCCGCCATCCAGCCCACAGTGGACATTACCCAGATCCCTGCCGCGGCCCAGCCCTCCGCGAATTTCAACGCCGACGCCGCCACCGAAGCGTACATGGCCATGATTCCGTCAGCGGCAACCGCCCGCTCCAATGCTTACTTCGAAGGAGGCTACTGGCTCGTTCTGTGGGACTTCCTGATTGCCTCGGCGATTTCGCTTCTTCTGCTGAACCTGCGCTGGTCCGCCCGCATGCGCGACCTTGCCGAGCGAATCACGCGCTTCCATTGGCTGCAGCGCGCCCTCTATTGGGTGCAGTTTCTCCTGGTGACAACTCTGCTCGGATTTCCGTGGGAGTACTATGAGAACTTCGTGCGCGAGCACAAGTACGGCCTTGCCACTCAGACCTTCGGACCCTGGATGGGCGACGAGGTCAAAGGCCTCTTCGTAAATCTCGTCGCCGGCGGAATTGCCGTCATGGTCCTGTTCGCCATCGTGCGCAGGCTTCCCCGCTCATGGTGGATTTGGGGCTCGGCGGCCACGCTCGCCCTCATGGTAGCTGCCATATCCATCGGCCCGGTTTATATCCAGCCCATCTTTAACAAGGTCACGCGCCTCAACGATCCAAAGGTCACCGGTCCTATCCTCAGCATGGCGCACGCCAATGGCATCTCCACCAACGACGTCTATGAGATCGACGCCAGCCGCCAGACTACGCGCATGAGCGCTAACGTCAGCGGCTTTGCCAATACCATGCGCATCACGCTCAACGACAACCTGCTGCGCCGCGGCTCGCCCGAAGAAATCCAGGCCGTAATGGGGCACGAGATGGGACACTACGTCCTCAACCACATCCCCAAGACGATCGTCTTCTTCATCATCGTCGTGGTTGGCTCCTTCGCCTATCTCCGCTGGACTCTCGGCTGGGCATTGGCGCGTTGGGGAGAGAGATGGAAGATTCACGAAATCAGCGATCCGGCCATCCTGCCGCTCGTTATGCTGCTGGCCGGCATTCTCTTCTTCGTGCTTACTCCCATCATGAACACTCAAGTCCGCACCCAGGAAAAGGAAGCCGATATGTTCGGCCTCAACGCCTCCCGCCAGCCCGACGGCTTTGCCCAGGCCGCAATTCATCTTTCCGAGTACCGCAAAATGCGCCCTGGCAAACTGGAAGAGTGGATCTTCTACGACCATCCCAGCGGCTACAACCGTATCCATTCCGCCATGGTATGGAAGGGCGAGAACCTGCGGTTGTTTGAGAAGACGCCGGTTCAGCCCGATTCCCATTGAGAGTCGGGCAGGACGGCGTTCCCTCGTCCCACCAATAGTGCATGGATGTATTCCCCGAAAGTCTGGCGTCTTGCATGGGAAGAGGTATGTGAATCCCCTTAAAGAAGCTGCTAGAGTTGGCCTCATCTCCGGAACGGTCCGGCAACGGGGGGAGATCATTATGCAAGTTATTTGTAGAAGCACTAATAAACATCCTGAGACACGGTGCTGCATTTGCGGGCAGGGATTTGTGATCTTCTGGGAGCGGGAATCGCGCGCCCAGCGTAGAGAATCGCTGTTTGAGATCCAAAAGATTCTGTGCAATCATCACCGGCAAAATGAGGGGCCATTGGTTCATCCGCAACACGATTTCGCAATTCTACAGTTGAACGGATCAATGGCGGGAGCGGGGGAAGCCATTCGCGGCCAATCCCCTAGCATGGCGATGTAAAGGGCCAGCCCGCTCCTACCGTGAGCGCGAGTCAGGGTCATGGCTTGACTTACATAAGATATCCCTGACTCACTCGCCCTTTCCTGGCGCGTGGGTGCAAGAAAGCCCTGCTTGACACGCGCCGAATCCGCAAAAGATACTTATGACGGTCGCACTGCTCAACGGGCGCTTCCAATCGCCTGAGTCGATCGGTTGTATACAAAGATGGCTACTAGCTGAATGTTGAGTAATTTGCTCTTTCGGGATTCTTTGCGCATTGAGAAGCCAATTAACGGGCTGGTTACGGGAGCTTTCCCATGCCTGAGGTTCCGAAGCTCACCATACCCCTTGGAAAACGCCTGCGGGCTCACATCGCAATCGCAAGGCTCGACCATTCCATAAAAAACATCTTTGTGCTGCCCGGCGTAATTGTTCCCATAAGTGTGTATCCCAGCCTTTTCAACAGGCAGCTCGCGGGCGCCCTGCTGCTTGCCTTTGCCGCTGTCACCCTGATTGCCTGCAGCAACTACGTGATCAACGAGGTGCTGGACGCGCCATTCGATCGCTTGCATCCGATCAAGAAGAACCGCCCCGCCGCTCTCGGTTTGGTACACACCGGAGCCGCCTACGCACAGTGGCTGGTCATGATGGTTGCGGGCATTGCAATCGGCCTCCGCATATCGCGAATGTTTGCCTTGACGGCTCTCGTACTCTGGATCATGGGCTGTCTTTACAACTTCCCTCCGATCCGGGCCAAGGATGTGCCATATCTCGACGTCTTGACGGAATCGATCAATAACCCGCTGCGGATGCTGCTGGGCTGGTATGCGGTCACCAGCGTCGTGGTGCCGCCGGTGTCGCTTCTGATTGCCTACTGGATGATCGGCTGCTACTTTATGGCGCTGAAGCGATTCAGCGAGCTTTCCGAGATAAAGGGCCGCTATGTGGCAGGCGCCTACCGCGCCTCCTTCCGGCACTACACTCCCGAATCGCTGCTTGTCTCCGTTGTCTTCTATGCTTCCGCAGCCATGTTGTTTCTGGGCGCGTTTATCATCCGCTATCGCATCGAGCTTATCCTGGGCTTTCCTCTGGTTGCGTTGACCATGGCCATTTACCTCAGGCTCTCCTTCAAACCGGGAAGCGCCGTTCAGAACCCCGAGAAGCTCTATCGGGAGCCAATGCTGATGGCATCCTTCACAGCCACAGTCCTGGTGATGAGCCTGCTGCTCTTCATCCGCTTGCCCTGGCTGGAGAAGTTCTTTATGCCGACACTTCCGCAATCGCCGACATTTTCCGCCGGTCAACCTATCGCGCAAATTGGCGTCACGCCGGGCCGCGCAAACGCGGGTTCGCGGATGCGCGCCGACTAATTCGCGCCCGTTTTACATGCTGCGGAAAAACTCTCTCCCAGCGCAATTTGCGAAGGCTTTGTAACAGGGACCGACTTTAGTCGTGCCGCAAAGGCAATAGAATCAAAGCGGGCTTCAGTCCCCGAGGGACCCCTTCCGCCAATCTCATCCGAAGTCCCGACTTTTTCGCAGCCTCTTTAGTCACAATGAATCGCAACAGTTGGACACACGAATGCGCAGTCGCGGAGCAGCACAAAGGTGAAACTTCCGATGTCGATCTGTCGCGGAAAATCCAAAGTCCGGCACACTACTCCAAAAAAGCAAACGAAGGCCGGAATCGCCCAGGCCTTCGTTTTTGTTAGCTGGATTCTGCCGGAAGCAGGCCTGGAGGTTACAGCGGCTGCACGTCTGCGGCCTGCCATCCCTTGGGCCCCTTCACCACGTTGAACTGCACGGCTTGACCTTCCTGCAAGCTCTTGAAACCGCTTGAGTTGATCGCAGAGTAATGCACAAAAACGTCTTCGCCGTTCTGACGAGAGATAAAGCCGAAGCCCTTCGCGTCATTGAACCACTTCACAGTACCATGTTCCATTTTGATCGTATTTCCTGGATTGAATTGCGCTGGATGAATCAAAGCGACCACTGGCAGAATCTTGCTTGGTTGGGCGAGTACTGCTCACGCCCGCTCAGTCACTAACGCTGGCAATAGTGTACCATTGCTTCCGAAAAAGGGCGCAGGAATTCTTTCCCCTCATCCCAATTCGGAATTTCCGCCAACGATTATCAGGTTAGCTCCGGCGGCACTCCAAATGCGGCGATAAGTTCGTGGCTTTGTGTCAGTCGTCCACCGGCTTCGCCGACCCGCGGGGAATGAAACGCGTAGGTGAAAGTAGCGACGGTCTCCAGACCGGCTGTAGCGGGGGGCCTCCGGCCCGCGCCGTTTCTTATCAGGACACGATCAGGGTACCAGGGCATTCTCCAGGATCGAGGGCCGCGGCCCCGTGCCCTAACTGTCACCCAAGGCCTTCGGCTCGCGAATTCACATGAACATCATTTCGCGGCAGCGTTTTCTCGCCCTGAGTACTGAAAGCTGAGAGCTAATAACTGGAAGTGCTAGCAGTGATATCACTGATATCGGCGGTCTCGCTTTGTAAACGCTTACACGCGCAATTTAGTGTTCCAAAACACCCTTATTTGCGCACTTTTTGCACTTTTTGCACCTAAAACGGCCTTATTTCGTGTCATTTTGCACTATTTGTCACACGTTTGAGTGCGCGTATACGCGTACTCCTGCGCGTGACTTTGACATCGCAGCGTGCGCATTTCGCCGCACCCGCGGCGAAGCGCCTTCGACAAAACTGCTCCACGGCCGGAACAGGATGGATAGCCATCTTTCCGATTTTGAAACCTATTGATAAATAATGGGTTATAGCCGCTCCCCCGGCTGTGTTACTGTGATAAGTCGCCATGCCACACGATCCGGTCCCAGCTCTGCTTGCCCGCGCCACGGAACTGCTTGAGGCGGAGTTTGCGGCATTGCCGGAATTCGAGCCGGCCAGTGAAACCGGTGTCGATTCCGCTGCGATTGCCCAGGTGCTTGAGGCCACCGCCCACCGCCTCGGCGACAACTACCCCTATTTCCATCCCCTCTATGCCGGGCAAATGCTCAAGCCGCCGCATCCGGTGGCGCGGGCGGCGTATGCGCTGGCCATGACCATCAATCCCAACAACCATGCGCGGGACGGTGGCCGGGCCAGCTCTGAGATGGAGATTGAAGCCGTAGCCGGCATAGCCGCGATGTTTGGCTGGAAGCAGCCTGCCTTCCTGGGCCATCTGACTTCGAGCGGAACGCTGGCGAATCTTGAGGCGCTGTGGGTGACCGGCCAGTTGGCGCCGGGTCGGCGGGTTGTCGCGTCGGAGCAGGCGCACTACACCCACAAGCGCATCTCCGCTGTCCTCAAGCTGGAGTTCGCAAGCATTCCGGCCGACAATCGCGGGCGCATGGACAAGGACGCGCTGGAGACCGAACTGAGAAAAGGCGACGTGGGCACGGTGGTGGCTACACTGGGCACGACCGCCATCGGCGCGGTGGACCCGCTGGACGAGATATTTACCCTGAGCCGGAAATATGGCTGCCGGGTACATGTGGATGCGGCGTATGGCGGCTACTTCCGGCTCATCCCGGAAGCGATGGACTCGCCGGCCCGGCGTGCATTTGGGGCCATTGAACGGGCGGACTCCATCGTGATCGACCCGCATAAACACGGTTTGCAACCCTACGGCTGCGGCTGCGTGCTCTTTTGCGACCCGGCCGTTGGACGCTTCTACAAACACGACTCGCCGTATACCTACTTCACTTCAAAGCAGTTGCACCTGGGTGAGATCAGTTTGGAATGCTCGCGAGCCGGAGCCTCGGCCGTTGCCCTGTGGGCCACGCAGCAGCTCTTCCCACTCCAGCCGGGGGGCGAGTTTGCCCGTGGGCTTGCCCGCAGCCGGTCGGCGGCGCTCAGGCTGGAAGGTTTGTTGCGCCAGGACTCTGCCGCGCGCTTCCAGCCGCTGGCCGCCGGACCCCCTGAACTTGATATCGTTGTATGGAAACTGGCAGCGGAGACCCCGGAGCGAGCATCGCAGTTGGCGCAGAAGCTCTTTGTGGCGTGCGCCACTCGGGATTTGCATCTGGCCCTAGTAGAATTGCCGCTGGCATGGTTTCAACCTGCCGCGGCCTTTCGTCCCGGCCAACAAGGTTTGGGGGACGCCGGAGCCGGAACGGTAACCTGTCTCCGCTCAGTGTTGATGAAGCCCGAACATGAAGCGTGGCTCGACAACATCTGGAAGAGATTGACCGCGGCGTACGAAGACGTAATTGGAGAATGACGCGAATGGAAACGGAACTGAGCAGCGCCGAGAAAGAAAACGTTCTCATCCAGGCCGGAGGCTGCTCCGTAACCATTTTCCACCACCTGGGCGGCAAGATGGCTTCCATTCGCGTCAATGATCGCGAACTGCTGCAGACCCCGCTCGTTCCCTACGCCCCCCGCACCCGCACCATGGCGTTCGACGAGGGAGACGCGAGCGGCTGGGACGAGTGCCTACCCTCGGTTGCCGGCTGCACCGTGGAAACCGCCGGCGGGCCGGTCTCGGTTCCCGACCACGGCGATCTGTGGCGGGTGGAGTGGTCGCAAATCGGAAAGCAGGGAGCGGGGGGCCGGGACCAGGGGTCAGCCTGTGCGAACTCCGCCACGTTTCGCGCGGAGTGCTTCTCCTTGCCTCTTGTGCTGGAGCGGACCGTGAAGCTGGCCGAGGCCGGCGAGGGATGGCAAATTTTCCTGGACTACAAACTGACCAACACCGGAGACTATCTGATGCCGTGGTCGTGGGCGGCCCACCCGCTGTTTCTGGCGGAAGAAGGAGACAGGATTGTTCTCCCCAATACGATTCGCGAGTTGCGCCTTGAGGGTTCCGGCGGCGCACGGCTGGGAAAACAGGGCGATGCGGTAAAGTGGCCGCTCGCCGACCTGGCCGATGGCGGCGTCACCGATTTGAGTGTGGCTCAATGCGCATCCACGGGCGTTGGCGACAAGCTGTTTGCCGGCCCCTTATCCGCATATGAGAACTGGTGCGCGCTGGAACGGCCTCAGGCAGGCGTACGCATCAAGGTAAGCTTTGACCCGGCGGCGACGCCCTACCTGGGACTCTGGATTTGTTATGGCGGCTGGCCGGACCGTCCAGGACCGAAACAGACCTGTGTCGCACTGGAGCCCTCTACCTCGCCTGTCGATTCCCTGGCGCAAACCGGGCCATGGTCGCGCACACTATCTCCCGGAGAATCCTACTCATGGCGGATGCATGTAGATCTTGAACCCATCTAGAGTTGAGAGTGAGACCTATCATGCAGAATTCGTTTGACCTTCGTAATTTGCACATTGCCCGTTATCAGATTGAGCCAGCTATCTTTGCGGCACCTGGCCGCGTGAACTTGATTGGCGAGCATACCGATTATGCCGAAGGGTTCGTGATGCCCGCGGCCATCGATTTTGCCACGCTGGCCGGTGTCTCGCCGCGCACCGATGGCAAGATTGTTCTCTACTCCGAGAACTACGCTCAAGAGAGAACCTTCAGTGCCGCGGAGTTGCCTCGTACTGCCGGCAAGCACTGGACCGATTATCCGCTCGGAGTGGTATCCACCCTGGCAGGGGAGGGCTACTCGATTCCGGGATTCAGCCTCAGCCTGTGGGGTGACGTCCCGCTCGGGTCGGGACTCTCAAGCTCCGCAGCCCTGGAGGTGGCAACCGCTCTGGCTTTGCTTTTCATTCTCGGGGTTGAATATCCAGGAACGGCGATCCCCGGGCCGGCTCTTGCCCGCCTTTGCCAGCGAGCCGAAAACGAGTTCGTGGGCACCAGTTGCGGCATTATGGATCAGTTCATTTCCGCTAACGGAGCCAGGGATCACGCCCTGCTGCTCGATTGCCGCGACCTGAGTTTCAAGCTGGCGCCCATTCCCCCCGACGTCGCGCTTGTTATTGCAAACACTATGGTTAAGCACTCCATCGCTGGGGGGGACTATGCTACGCGCCGGGCTGAGTCGGAGGCCGCTTGCGCGATCATCAATCGCCATCGCGGCGGGGTGCCGTTTCTGCGGGATGCCACGCTTGAGGACCTGGAGAAGTGGGGGCATGAGATGACTCCCGAGTCGCTGAAGCGGGCACGGCACGTGATCGGCGAGAACCTGCGCACGGTGGCTGCCTCCGAAGCTCTGCTGAAGGGCGATTTGTGGGAACTGGGCCGGCTTATGGCCGAGGCACATTGGAGCTACAGCAAGGACTTCGAGGGCAGTTGCGTGGAGGCGGACGCTATGGTGAACCTGGCACAGGACTTGCCAGGGCTGATCGGCGCGCGGCTCACCGGCGGCGGGTTCGGCGGATGCACCATCAACCTGGTGGAACAAAGCGAGGCGGCGGAGTTCGTTGAAGCGCTGGCCGGGCGTTATGCGACGGAGATCGGAATCGTGCCGCAGATTCACATCTGCCACGCCTCCGACGGCGCTCACCGGATCGAATAAAACAACACCCATGTTTCTCGGATCGGCGTCGGCTGTCGGCTTTCAGCTCATGCCAGAAAGCCGGCGACTTGGGCGCGCAGAGTTTTGGGGCGCGCGAATTGAGCTGCGCTTTACGCTGCTAGAATCCAATTGGAGCAGCCGCAATGAGCGTGAAGGCCCTTTATCCCGGAACCTTCGATCCGCCGACGAATGGGCACGTCGACCTGATCCTGCGCGGGTCAAAGCTCTTCGAGCACCTGACAGTCGCCATCCTCAGGAATCCGGTGAAGAACCCGCTATTCACGGTTGAGGAGCGGGTGGAGATGCTCAAGGAGGCTACGACTTCTCTGGACAACGTTTCTGTGGCTTCCTTCGATGGACTCACAGTGGACTTCGCCCGCCAGTTGGGCGCCAAGGCGCTGTTGCGGGGCATCCGGGCAATCTCAGACTACGAGCACGAGTTCCAGATGGCGCTGATGAACCGGCGCCTGGCTCCGGAGATTGAGACGGTGTTCCTGCAGCCGGCGGGGCGATATTCGTTTATCAGCTCGCGTATGTTGAAAGAAGTATTCAGCTTTGGCGGCGACGTAACCGGCCTGGTCCCCCCCAACGTCCTGAAGCGGCTGCGGGGGCGGATTAGCAAGAGTTAGCCGAGGACGAATACCCAGCGCAATTTTCGGCCCTTTCAAGACAACAGCCATGAACTTGGCGCGCTGCCGCGAGTGCGGTGAAATGCGTACGCTGCGATGGCAAAATGACAGCTTAACGTACGCGTATACGCGCACTCAAACGTGTGACAAATAGTGCAAAATGACATGAAATAAGGCCGTTTAAGGGCGAATAAGGGCGTTATTTTTACGTTTTCGCGTACATAATTGCGCGTGTAAACCTTTACAAAATGAGGAAAGTGATAGCATTGCATGCATTTGGCTGCGAACGCCCTGCGTGGGCACGGTTGACGCCGTGCCGTATCAAACTGGTTCTGGCGATCCCGGTTTCTGGACGGATTCTTAGAGCTTTTGGGTGGGCACCCGGCTTGCGGGTGCTAAAAGAGGTGTTCAGCTTTGGTGGCGATGTGACCGGATTAGTTCCGCCAAGCGTGTTGAAGCGGCTGCGCGAGCGGATCAGCAAGAGCTAACTGCGGACGAAACCAGGGGCTTAGCGAGAGTCATTGACGCCCGACTCCCCATTCGCCTCGCTCGGCGTCGCTGGACTGGATGCCAGTCCCAGGGAGTTTGCCTGGTACATCTCCGAGTGGCGCTTGCTCATCCAACCCTGAGAACCGAAAAGAGGAAGCAACCATGTCTGAGCACCACGACGCTCCAAAGGGGCACGAGGCCCACGCAGTCCACGAAGACCATGCCGCCAAGGGGCCGCACGATCCGAAGGTGATCAATCCCAAACTGAGCTCGGACATTGCGTACTGGTCAAAAGAGCTTGGCGTGAGCGGCGACAAGCTGCATGAGGCGATGCGCAGCCACGGGACTCATGTGGACAAGATCCGCGCGGCGCTCAGGGGCTGACGGTTGTTGTTCCCACCTTGCCGACAAGAGCAAAGACGTCGCGAGGGTTGGGCACCCGGCTCGCGGATGCTGAAGGAAGTGTTCAGGTTTGGCGGGGATGTAAAGGGGCTGATGCCGCCGAATATCCTGAAGCGGCTGCGCGGGCGGATCAACGAGAGCCAGGGCGACTCCGCATAGGTTCCGCTGGTTGGGCGGCATTCCTTTCAGGGTGATGCCGGCGGGAGCTTTCGCAGGATCTCTATGGCGGCCTGCTGGCCCTGTTGAATGGCCCAGTCGAGAGCGGTTTTGCCTGTCTTGTCTTTGATCGAGGGATCCGCGCCCGCGCGCAGCAAGAGGGTGATTATGTCGGGTTGGCCCGAGATTGCGGCATCCATGAGGGCGGTGTGACCCCCGTAACTCTCCTGGACGTTGACGGGGACGTGTGCATCGAGGAGGATTTTGACGGTCTGAATCCTGCCATTTGTTGCGTACATGAGGGGTGTTACGTTGATTTTGTTGCCGTTGCCGGCAGGGACTCCGAGACGAATAAGAAGATGAACGAGATCTGGATCGTCGAGATAGACGGCGGCCCGGTGGAGGGCGTTATCGCCGCCGAGGTCGGTGACGGTGGGGTCGGCCCCAGCATCAAGCAGCGCGAAGATGGTGGATTTGTGCCCGCTTTGGATGGCGTACATGAGCGGGGTGTCCCCTTCACCAATGTCGAGAGCGGTGAGGTTGGCACCGGCTGCGATGAGAGCCTTGACGGCAGCGGTTTGGCCGTTGATGGCCGCGGCCATGAGCGGAGTGACGCCGTCTTCGTAAGACTGGTTGACCTTGGCTCCAGCAGCAAGCAGTTGCTGAATCAGGCCGACATCGCCGCGGCTGGCGGCGTAAAGAAGCTCTTCGTCGGGAGAGTTGAAATTGGCGCCGTTGGCTTTGAGGAACTGAACCATTTCATAGTCGTTCTCTGAGGCGCTGTTGAATGAGGCGAGCATGAGCGGGGTGTCTCCGCCCTTGTTGCGGAGGTTGATATCGGCTCCGGCGTGAATGAGTAGAGTGAGGATATCGAAACTGCGCACGCGCAGCGCCAGGAAGAGCGGTGTTTCACCGTTTGAAATTCTGCGGACATTGATCTGGGCTCCGTGGGCGAGAAGATAGCGAACGATCTCGATTTCGCGAGAGCCCGATGCCTCAATGAGTGGGTTCACGTCGTAATCAAAAAGATCGATTTTCGCGCCGGCGTTGACGAGGATTCTAACGGATTCAAGGTCGCCGACCTGACAGGCTGTGATGAGTGGAAGCCGATTGTTGTGCTCGTTACCGTTGGGGGAATCGCCTCCGTCAAGCAGGGCTTTCAGGGTCTTGTGATCGTGGGTGACCACCGCAGCATAAATGCGCCATTCCGGGTCGGCCTGGAGCTGTTCGATGGGGCGCCATAGTGGACCAACCCGAAAATCGGGTTTGGTCTGCGCTGAGCCGGCGAGAGAGGCGAGGAGGCAGGCAATGGCGCAGACTGTGCCGATTGCACGTTGCTTGATGGAATAAACCCGGCTTCTATTGGAGTAATCGATGCCTGGAAATCTATCCATGCAAATCATCCTCAGGCAGGTACAAATTGCTCACCAGGTATAGCGCACGGAGTAGGTCAGGGTGGATTCTCCTTTGGCTGGAACCTGGACCGGAAAATGAAGCGTGTGGCTGTCGGCCTTGACGTAGTCGGCGGACTTGTCCGTGATCTCCCAGTTTTCACCGCGATAGAGGTGTTCGATGACGGTGACGGCGACGGGCTGGGGTTTCTGGTTCGTCAGTTTGATTTGAAAGGTCTCGTCGAGGGTGTGGCCGCTGTTGTTCGCGTGGAAGTCGGTCTGGGTGCGCGAGCCTTTCACGTCGAAGGCGTTGCCGGTGGCGATCTTCACCGTGTCCTCGGTTGGTGTGTGGGGTATCAGGCTCTCGCCGATGAATTCCATCTGACCATCGGAATCCCGGCGATAGACGCGCAGGCGGCCAGAGGGCATAGGGATGCCAAGGTGGTTGGGAAGGGAGTTCTTGAACTCCTGAAGGATGCGAACTTTTGTGTTGGAGATATCAATGCCGTATTCCTCCTCTTGATTGGCTCTGCCAGAGCGGACGGGTTGGAGGTTGGGCGCGGAGCCGTCATACAGGTAGGTGCGGGTGATGGCGACGCCTGAGGCGTTGAGGAACTGGATCTGCTTGGTCTCACCGTCGCGCAGTTGAACCGTGCGATTGAGGTCGTAGAGGTGAAAGTCGTCGAAGGCTTTCTGAGTGACCTGTGTCTCATCGGAGACCATCACCATCTCTGAGGCCATTTCCATCTGGCGTCTGGCGAATCGGCGGCCTTCCGGCTGAACCTTGGCGACGTCGCCCGCCATGAGCTTGATGCGGGCGGCTTGAAACTCGGCGCCTGAGTCGTTGTGGATGGTAACCCAGCCCAGAATGTCTGCTTGCTGGTCGCCGGTCACGTCGGCGGCTTCCGGAGTGATGACATTATAGGTGGCCTGCCAACTGAAACCGCCGGTGATGTAGGCGAGTTCTGCGGGGATGCTCTGTGCCTTGTCAGATTGTATTTGCCAGCGCAGAGTCGGCTTGAGCAACAGACCGTCCGTAGCGGCGGGGAACAGCGGCAAGCCTGGGAGTTGGAACTGCAATTGGCCGTTGACCTCGATGAGCGGCTGTTGCTCACCGCCGCCGGCGCGGAGGATTTTGCCTTTGACGATCTGGGCCGGGAAAAACTGTGGTGTTCCGACAGACCGGTCGGCTGTTTCAACGGGGGAAAGCTGGAAGTCGACGGTCTTGCCTTCAAACTTCTTGAGGAGCCACTCCTGTGTGACGACGCCGGCGTCGTAGTTCTGCTCCCGAATCTGGAAGGTGACGGCGCTCCCCGGCGGGTTTCTGAGGATTACGGAGTCGGGTTCCAACTGCGTGGTGACTAGGGTAGTCGTGACGTCATTCAGGCCTGGCTTGAGATTGAGTTCAACCCAGGTTCGGGCGACGGCAAAGTTGTCGTTGTAGATGGTGAGGGCAGTAGAATCGCCAGATGACGGCGTTTGCTGGGCTGCGGCGATTGTGGTTGTGACGACGGCTAGGAAAGCGACGAAGAAACGTTTGCGCACGATGAGTTCCCTCCCTTTTGGTCTTGCGGGATTGGGATGGCCGCATTAGAACGATGGCGCAATTGTAACAATCTGGATTGCTCTGGTGGGAAAAGGGAGTTTGTGTTTGGTAGGTGCATTTGTGGCTACCTTCACTTTTCTCGTCTCATTCACGATCGTCTGGAGCTTCTGTGCTGATGAGGTGGTTTTGAAAGCGCACTTGGTCTATCCCGGCGAAATCTGTAAAGATAGAGACGCTATGACAGTTACCGCACCTTCCCAAGTATTTGCCGACCGGATTGGCCGGATAGAGGTTTCCGCAACCATGGCTGTGGCCGCGGAGGCTGCCAAACTGCGCGCTCAGGGCGCTAACTTGGTGGATTTCGGAGCCGGGGAACCGCATTTCCCTACTCCGCGGCACATCAAAGACGCCGCGATTGCCGCCATAGACGCCAACTTTACGCGGTATACCGTGGTGCCGGGGATTCCGGACGTGCGGAAGGCGATTGTGGATCGGCACGCCTGCGACTTTGGCTCGGACTACGGGCTGGACGAGGCCATCTTCACTACCGGCGGGAAACTGGCGCTGTTCAACACGATTCAAGTCCTGGTTGACCACGGGGACGAGGTGATTCTGCCCGTTCCGTATTGGGTGAGCTTCAAGGACATCATCCAGTATGCGGGCGGGAAGGTGGTTTTGCTGGAGACGAGCGAGGCGGAGAACTTTCGCATTACGGCAGACGCCATTGAGAAGGCGATTACGCCACGGACCAAGGCGATTATTCTGAATTCGCCTTCGAATCCGGCGGGGAGCGTGGTGAGCGCCGAGGACCTGGAGCGGATTGTTCACGTGGCGCACGAGCGGGGGATTTTCCTGCTGCTGGATGAGTGCTATGTGTATCTGAACTATGGCGGGAATCCAGTGAGCGCGGCCAAGTTTACGTGGGCCAAGGAACACCTGGTGGTGCTGGGATCGCTGTCGAAGACCTACTCGATGACGGGATGGCGGGCGGGGTTTGCTCTGGCGCCGAAGGCGGTGGTGGCGAATTTGAGCAAGCTACAGTCGCAGTCGACGTCGAACGCGGCGAGCATGGTGCAAAAGGCGGCGATTGCGGCCTTGACGGGGTCGCAGGAGTGCGTGAGCGAGTTTCGCGCGGAGTTTATCGAGTTGCGGGACTACATGCTGAAGAAGCTGGGGGAGATTCCGGGGATTACATGCACCAAGCCCGAGGGGGCGTTCTATGTGTATCCCAACATTGGAGCGTTTCTGGGCAAGGCCGGGATACGGACTTCGACGGAACTGGCGACACGGCTGCTGCATGAGGCGCATTTGGTGACGGTGCCGGGCGAGGCGTTTGGGACTGCGGAACACGTCCGCATCTCTTATCCGGTGACCAGGCAGAACATCGACGAGGGGACTCGGCGGATGGGAGAGTTCCTGGGCAACTTGAAGTAGCACAGGTGTTTAGGACGCTCGGTTTGGCGAGTTGCGGAGCGGGTTTTGCGCCTTGCGAACGGCTCTGAGACCGACGCTGCGAGAGATGCGGAGCGGCGGGCCGGGAAAAAGTATCGGCCATCACTGTGCAAACGTAGCGTTCGTCGCGTAGGATGTGGGTTCAATGTCGAACGCTATCGATTTTCGTCCTGTGATTCTTGCCGGTGGCAGCGGTACACGCTTCTGGCCCCGTTCTCGCCGCGCACGCGCCAAGCAGGTTTTGGCGCTGGATGGGGAGCGCTCCATGATTCAACAGACGGTGGAGCGGCTGAAGCCGCTGGCCGGGCTGGACAAGACCTGGATCATAACCAACGAGTACCTGGCACACGAAATTGCCGATCAGCTGCCGGGGTTGCCTGCAGCGCAAATTGTGCGGGAGCCAGTGGCCCGCAACACAGCGCCGGCTTGCGGGCTGGCGGCATTCCTGATCGAGAAGCAGAATCCTGACGCGGTGCTGGGGATCTTTCCCTCAGACCACGTGATTGCGGATGAGCCTCGCTTTTTGAAGACGCTGCAAAAGGGTATTGCGGTGGCCGCAGCGGGCGAAAACATGGTGGTGCTGGGTATTGAGCCGACGCGTGCCGAGACGGGCTACGGCTACATTGAGACCGGGGATTACACGCGCGACGATTCCGCGCTGCATGTGCGGCGGTTTACCGAGAAGCCTAACCAGAACCGCGCCGGGGAATTTGTGGCTGCGGGAAACTACTTCTGGAATTCGGGAATGTTTCTGTGGTCGGCAAGGACGCTGGCGAATGCCGTGCGGGAACACTTGCCGGAGACCGCTCCGCTGCTGGAGGGGATTGCCGGGGCGTATGGAACGCCGGCGTTTGAGGAGGTGTTTCACGCGCTTTATCCCAAATGCGAAAACATTTCGGTGGACTATGCGGTTTTGGAGCCGAGGTCGGCCAAGGGCGAGCATCTGTCGAATCTCTACTGTTTGCCGGCGGAGTTCAGTTGGAACGACCTGGGCTCGTGGGCGTCACTCTACGAGTATCAACTTGAGACACGGCTGCGCGGAGATGGCGAGGGCAATGTATCGGAGAGCGAGGGTCATTTGAGCCTTGACGCGACCAATAACTACATCTACAGCCCGAAGAAGTTTGTGGCGCTGGTGGGGGTTGAGAATCTGGTGATCATCGACACGGAAGATGCGCTGCTGATTGCCAATCGGGATCACTCTCAGGATGTGGGGAAGATTGTTAAGGAGCTTGGGCTGTCGGGGCGGACGGAACTGATCTGAGGGGCGTTCCCAAGTCTCAGAATCGAGACCTGGGGCACCCGGCGTCGGGCTGCAAATTCCCCTTGGGTAACGATTACACCGAATGGAATTGAGTGATGCTGAATTCCCCCTCGGGAAATGAAGCCGTGACGCGAAGGCTGCCGCCCATGGCCTCGACGTAGCTGCGCAGCGTGCTGATGTACATATCGGTTCTCTGTTCCATCTTGGAGATGGAACCCTGATCGACTCCTAGAGTAGCCGCCAAATCCGCCTGCGTGAATTGACGCGCCTTGCGAAGCTCATTCAAGGCCATCTCGGTGATCGTGTTCTGTATCAGCTCTTCGGTCCGGGCGCGCCGTTCGGGAGGAATCTGTGCCTGCAACTCTTTGAAGTTTCTCGCCATTGTCATCTCCTTCATCGCGATTCCACGTCGCGCAAGTGTCGCCGATAGATTTCATCGGCCTTGGGGATAGATTCCTTGTACCAGCGTGGATTTCCGGTCTTATCGCCACCCAAGAGCAGAATGCCAACCCGGCGCGGATCGAAGGCGTAGAGTACGCGATAGGGACGGCCCTCATGCTGTATGCGCAGCTCGCGCAAATTCGGGAAGCTGGAACCCTCCAGCGTATCCGCGTGGGGTCGCTTGAGGTTAGGGCCTTGTTCCTGCAAGAGCCTTACCGCGTAGTTGACGCTGTCTTGCTCGCCGACGGAGAGAGCGTCCGACCAAGCGCCGAACTCGCCGGTGAACTCAACGTCCCACTCCAGGTTGAAATAATGGACTGGAGTGCATATATTGTCAAGCGAGCGGGTTGAGGTTCACGGTCTTCCAGGTCCGAAAATCCGGACCTGGGGCACGCGGACTACTGTGCAACGCCAAAGTATCTTTCAACTAATTCGTTATATTCTGTGGTTGACTTACAAGGTTGAACTGGCTTGTCGGGGATGAATATCTTACACATTGTCGGCACTTCCCCATGAGATGTAATCAACTCCGCAGGCCGCATAAACCCGTCCGCTAAAGGCATCATAAACAGTGTCCCTAACTGTATCACCACGCGGAGAATAAACGCGGAGGGAGCACACATTCACCGATGGGTCGTAGCGGCTTGTATAGTGGCTTAGGGTTGTGCCCTCTCCTTCATACTCACGGAATTTCATTGTGGCCTGCTCATCGCACATCTTTTGCTGTGCCAAGCTGGCAGTTATTGGCGCAAACGGCGGCTGCGCTTCCCCCAGCAGGCTTGGCTGCGTTCACTGACGGGCTGTGCGTGTTGCACCCCAAGAGAGTCCCTAGGCCAAAGGAGACGGCCGCAAACAAAACCCAAGGTGAGCTCTTAGTTTCCACGCTCACACCCTTCCGGCAACTTGCTCACAGAATAGCCGATTCCTTGAACTCGGGCTCGACAGCTTCCAGCCCAAACTTCTTGATGGCTTGAAGGTCGAGCCGTCTGGCGCTGTAGCCTAGGGCGTCGAGGATTTCCCGTCCGTCCTGCTCGCTGAGCACCACGCTTTTGCCAAGATCGTCCGCGAACCCTGGGTTGCGCTGAATGAAGAAGCGGTCTACGATTCCGCGATTGTGTGTGATGACATTCCGAATATCCACACAGAGCCGGGTATTCGCAGAATCGGCGTCCTTCGTGAAGAGGACAAGGTCCAATTTCTCCTTGAAGTACTTCGACAAAGCGTCGAGGCTCTGATAGGTCAGCTCCGTCACAGTCTTCTCCGCAAGGGCGGATACGAGATCGCCCGCCAGATGGTGCTCAATGCAGAACCGGTAGGAGATCTGTTTGTCCGACGAGAGCTTCCTCGGATACTTCTCGTAGATCAGAGTCATCAGGTGCGAAAGTACGTCTGGAAGCTATTGACGCCCCGACAGAAGGTCACCTCTCCGAGAACCGCCGAGTGAATGTCCATCTGGGCGACGGCGCCCTGCGGCGGAGGCGGATCACCGGGTTTCGGAAGCCTTGTGGGGTGGCCGTGGATGTAATCGGCCTCCACGATCATGCGCGACAAGTACGCCTCAAACCCCAGCACGGAATGAAGGTCGTCCAGGTCCGACCGTCCCAAGACGATCGGCGCCCCAGATCTCGATTTTCAGACCTGGGCATCAATCCAGCAATCACGCCACGATTTCCAACCCCTTCTTCTCAACCAGCGAAAGGAGCTTGAGCGAGGCTCCCTGGGGATGTTTTTCTCCGCGCTCCCATTTGCTGACCAGGCTCGGCGTTACATTCAGATAGGCCGCAAAGACCGTTTGGCTGGTGTTCTCCCGCTTGCGCAGCGCGCGAATCTTTTCCGGGGTCATCTCCAGAACGGGGGTTAGGCAAAGGGCGTCGAACTCGCGCATGGTCTTCTTGTCCAAACCGCCCACCTTGTACAGATCGACCGCTGCCTCGTGAACCGAAGCCATCATCTTGTTGCGGTATTTATTTGGCATTGTCTTCTCCCTCTGGTTCTTGCACGATGAGAAGCGCTCCGTCTTCCACTCGCTGGGCCAATTCGGCTCCTGTGTAGCCAAGATATGCTTTCGCGAGTTTTCGGAAAGCATTCAAGTCCTTCAACCCAATGTTGGAAATATCCTTCTTCTCAAAGCCGTGGACGTAGACGGCGCGATCATCCTTCTTGAAGAGGATGATCGACCGAGAGCCGCCGGACTTTCCTTCCCCGGCACGGGCAATGCGCTGTTTGATAACCCCTCCACCAAGATCGGCGCCGATCATGCCTTGGTTTGCGAGGCGGGCGGCCGTCCACAGATCGGCATCCGTAATGCGAGCATTCCTGGCGAAACGGGCAAATGGTTTGCTCTTGTAGGCCAACAGCGTCTTGGAAGCGGCCTTGCCTGCTCCAGAACTATAGCACTAAGTGGTAGGTTGTTGGGACTCATTGTTTATGCAAGCCATTCCATTCCGCGGCCGGAAACAGACAGGGGCCGGTTGGATTGATTACACTCGTTCCCTAAAGGGATTGAACTGGGGAACGATGGCTCATTCACAAATCAAATTTGGAACGGACGGCTGGCGGGGGCTGATTGCCGAGGACTTCACGTTTGCCAATGTACGCATTGCCGCCGAGGCGGTTGCCGCCTATATTCATGCCAAAGAGGACCCGGCCAAGGGGCTTTGCATTGGGTACGATACGCGCTTTGGGTCGGAGGCCTTTGCGCGGGCGTGTGCGGAGGTGGTGGCGGCTACCGGTATACCGGTGATGCTGTCCAACGACATTACGCCCACTCCGGCGCTGAGCTTTGGCGTGTGCGAGCGGAAGGCGGCCGGCGGCATCATGATTACTTCGTCGCACAATCCGGCGCAATGGAACGGCGTTAAATACAAGGCCTGGTACGGAGGGTCGGGGAAGCCGAGCATCATTGCGGAGATTGAGTCGTACCTGGGGCAGGGGGTGTCACGAGCGGCAACGCCTGCGTTGATCGAGGAAGTCGATTTTTTGCCGCCGTATTTGGAGGCCATTGAGAGCTTTGCCGATCTCGACCTGATTGCGAAGTCGGGGATGAAGTTTGCCATCGACTCAATGTATGGCTGCGGGGGAACGTTGATCGCCGATATTTTTACGCGCATCGGCGTGGCGCACGTGCAGATTCGCGGCAACGTCGATCCGCTGTTTCCGGGGATCAATCCCGAACCGATCGAGCCGCATATTCGGGCGCTGGGCGAGGCGGTAGTGGCCAACGGCTGCCAGGCCGGACTTTGCACGGACGGGGATGCGGACAGGATTGGGGCCACCGACGAAAACGGCGAGTTTGTCGATCCACACAAGATATTCTCGGTTCTGCTTAGCTGGGTACTGAAGCGCAAGAACTGGCCGGGGGCTGTGACTCGCGCCTTCAACACCACCAAGATGCTGGATCGCATCTGCTACAAGTATGGCCGCGAACTGATTGAGCATGGAATAGGTTTCAAGTATGTTTGCGACTACATGCTGGAGCGAGAGATTTTGATGGGCGGCGAGGAGTCGGGCGGAATCGGCTTCCAGCGGCACCTGCCGGAGCGGGATGGGCTGCTGAATGCGCTGCTGCTGGCCAACGTGATGGCCGAGGAAGGCAAGACGCTGGGCCAACTGGTGGCCGATTTGCAGGCCGAGTACGGCGAGCACCAGTATGGGCGCATAGACCTGCACATTTCCGACGAGATAAAAAACGGGGCGATTGCGCGAGCCAGGGCGCTGGAGCCGGGCGATCCGGTGTTTGCGGACATGCCGATTTATTGCCAGGAAAATCTGGACGGAGTGAAGTTCTACCTCGACAACCCGGAGGCGACCAGCAGGCCGAAGGCCGCCGAGACGTGGCTGCTGCTGCGAGCCAGCGGGACCGAGCCGCTTTTGCGGATTTATACGGAATCGTGTTCGAAGGAGTCGGTAGCGCGGCTGCTGGAATCGGCGCGGAGATTTGCGCTGGGCGGGTGAGGAGAATGCTGCCGGGTTGACTCAGTCCAGTGGAATCAGCATCCGAAAGGAGCAATTCCGGCGCCAACGATAATGCTTGAAGCCGCTGTCGAGGGTTAGGATGTCGCCGGTGTCGAGTTGGTCGGCCATCGCGATGAGGCAGGCGTCGGCAAAGTCCGCGGGGGTGTCGGCGTACTTGTGGAGGATGGCTTGAACTTCCTGGGCACAGGGCGAAAGCTGAAAAGGAATCTGAAACGTTCCGTTCGCGACGTTTGCCGGGATGTCTTCCTTGGCGCCGGTGATTCCTTGCAGCAGATAGCAGCATTCAGTTATGACGGCTTCGCAGGTCATCAACGGGGGGGGAGGCTGGCTCTGACTTCCGCGCACTTGCGGTGCCACCGTTCGCGCTTGTCCAGCCAAGCGACCAGCACGCTGCTAACTAACATGACCGCTGGCATCTCAGCGGCCTTTAACCTTTTGTGCCAGCTTGCTCTTGAAGGGGGAATTACGCCCTAGACCCGCCAGATGCTTCTTGTTTGAAGCCATGTCGGTGATGCCGGAGTCATACTTGCCAAAGCCGATGAGCTCAATAGGCTTTTCCGCATCAACCGCTTTATCCACCATGTGAATGCCCTGGTGAATCACTTCGGAGGCGCAAAGACCCGAGCGCCTCAAGCGATCGAGCGGCGCCAATGTCTCTTCGTCCAATCGCGCCTGCACCGTGGTCTTCACGAGATTGAATGTACTACAAGCGGAAAAATTTGTAATACAATCCGCCTGCTATCCGTGAACGGCGCCGTGGCATTGCGCGGCTGGAGCGCCGGACTTCCCGGCGACGGCGCTTGGATGGGCTGGGTTGCCCGCAACGGGCGCGGCCTTCATCTCGCGCAGGAGCTTGACGAGGCGCGCGAAACCCTGCTCCCTTGCGGTTTTGTTGCCTGGAACCGGGTTGCCGGGATCTTCGCCGGCGCGCATGAATCCGTGCCCCGCGCCATCGTATGTGACCGGATCGTATACCTTGCCCGCGGCCTTCATGGCATCGATGGTAGCGGGAATCGTGGCACCAATGCGCGCATCGTTGCCCGCATAAAAGCCATATACCGGAGCGGAGATGGTGGAAACATCCTCGGGGCCCGGCCCGTAGAAGACGAAGGCGGCCGAAAGATCTTTGCGATGGGTTGCGAAAGCGAAAGACTTGCCCCCACCCCAACAGAAGCCAGCCACTGCGATTTTGCCGTTGGCGGCGGGAAGGTGCTTGCCGTAGTCGGCTGCGGCGTCGAGGTCGGCCGCGACAACGTCCTTGTCAAGGCCGGAGACGGCTTTGACGGTCGCATCCTGGCTTGGAAACTCGCTGGAGCCGCCGCCATTGGGACCAAATCCGGTGAGCAGGTCGGGAGCGACGACAATGAATCCCTCGCCGGCCAGTTCGTCGGCCATTTCCTTGGCCCAATCGCTGAGGCCGAATATCTCGTGAATGAGAACGACAACCGGGGCCTTGGTTTTGACCTCAGGGTAAACGACAAAGGCCTGCACCGTGCGGCTGCCGTGCTTGAGGGACACGTACTCGTGATGGCGCGGCGATGCTTCAAGCCGGGCTTTGGCCCAGTCCTGAGCATGAAGCGAAGCAACGGCCGGCAATGCGATCAGAAGGCCGCCGGCAAATCTTGCGAGGGGAAGCCAAGTCATTCTCATGGCGACCAGTCTAGACCGGCGAACGATCAAGCCGCAACAAATTTCCCCGAATTTGGAATTACTTCCATATTGCAGTACGGCTTCACAAATTGCCGCTCAAAAAGCAGAGGAAGGCGAGATCCCAGCCTCGGCGTCCTCCGTTCTGTCGTGGCCTTACGCCATCGCTTCCCGGCCCATCGGCTCAAAGCGCAGCTGGTTCGAGTTGCGGTCCACATCAATGCGCACATGCGAGCCGTGCAGCACCTCGCCGTTCAGTATCTTGATTGCCAGCGGGTCCTGCACCATGCGCTGCAACGCTCTCTTCAGCGGGCGCGCGCCGTATGCCGAGTCCAGGCCGGAAGCGAGTATCAGCTGCCGCGCGGGCTCCGTGAGTTCGAGCGAAATCTGGCGGTCTTCGAGCAGCTTGCGCACTTCGTTGAGCCGCAGCTCGAGAATCCGGCTCATCTGCGCCAGGCCCAGTGGGCGGAAGATCACGATATCGTCGACCCGGTTCAGGAACTCCGGACGGAAGTGCTCACGGAGAACCCTCATCACCGATTCGCGGGCCATATCGAAATCGTGATCGGTCTTGAGCGTATCGCCGGTAAGCAGCGCCGCGCCCAGGTTCGATGTCATGATGAGCACGGTGTTCTTAAAGTCGACAGTGCGCCCCTTGGCGTCGGTCAGGCGGCCATCGTCCATCACCTGCAGCAGAATGTTGAAGACATCCGGATGGGCCTTCTCGATCTCGTCGAAGAGAATCACGGAGTATGGTCGGCGATGGACAGCCTCGGTCAACTGGCCGCCCTCGTCGTAGCCGACGTATCCCGGCGGCGCGCCAATTAGGCGAGCGACGGCATGCTTCTCCATATACTCGCTCATGTCGATGCGGATCATTGCCTGCTCATCGTCGAAGAGAAACTCGGCCAGCGCGCGCGCGGTTTCCGTTTTGCCCACGCCCGTGGGACCGAGAAAGATAAAGCTGCCGATGGGACGCCGTGGATCGCTTAAGCCGGCGCGGGAACGGCGGATGGCGTTGGCCACCACGGTCAGCGCCGCATCCTGGCCAACCACCCGCTCACGCAGACGCGCTTCCATTTCTACAAGTTTCTTTACCTCGCCTTCGAGCATCCGCGAGACAGGAATCCCCGTCCACTTGCTCACGATGCCGGCGATGTCTTCTTCGTCCACCTCGTCCTTGAGCATTCGCGCCACTCCCGCATTTCCTTCCTGCGCCGCGCTCAGCTTCTTCAGTTCGGCTTCCAACCTTGGCAGTTCGCCGTACTGAATCTGCGCGGCCCTGTCGAGGATACCTTTGCGCGTCTGCTCCTCGGCCTCGAAGCGCAACGCCTCGATCTTCTTCTTCACGTCGGTGATGTGGCTGCTCGCATCGCGCTCCTTCGTCCACCTCGCCGAAAGCGCAGTGATCTCCTCGTTCAATTCCGCTATTTCGCGCTCCACCTCGTTGCGGCGCTCGACGCTGTTCAAATCGGTCTCGCGCTTCAACGCTTCGCGTTCGATCTCAAGAGAGGTTCTCTCCCGCTCCCGCTGATCGATGACTGTCGGCTTCGACCCTTTTTGAATCGCCAGCGAGGCGGCGGCTTCATCCACCAGATCGATTGCTTTGTCTGGCAAGAACCGGTCGCTGATATAGCGGTGCGAGAGCGTCGCGGCTGCGACGATGGCCGAATCCTTGATACGGACGTCGTGGTGGGCCTCGTAGCGCTCCTTCAGGCCGCGCAGAATCGCGATAGTGTCTTCGACATTTGGCTCGCCGACATAAACAATCTGAAAGCGGCGTTCGAGAGCCGCGTCCTTCTCAATGTACTTGCGGTACTCATTCAGCGTGGTTGCGCCGATGGCCCGCAGTTCGCCGCGCGCAAGGGCCGGCTTGAGCATGTTACTGGCATCGATGGCGCCTTCGGCCGCTCCCGCGCCAACCAGCGTATGCAGTTCATCGATGAACAGCACAATTTCGCCGTTCGATTCTTCAATCTCTTTCAGCACCGCCTTGAGCCGGTCCTCGAACTCGCCGCGATACTTTGCGCCGGCCAGCATGGAACCAAGATCGAGCGAGATGACCCGCTTGTCCTTCAGGCTCTCCGGCACGTCGCCGCTGACGATTCGCCGGGCCAGGCCCTCGACGATGGCTGTTTTGCCAACGCCAGGCTCGCCGATGAGGACGGGGTTGTTTTTCGTGCGACGGCTCAGCACCTGGATGACGCGGCGAATCTCCTCGTCGCGTCCAATCACGGGATCAAGCTTGCCGCGGCGCGCCAGTTCGGTCAGATCCTTGGCGTATTTTTCGAGCGCCTGGAACTTGCCTTCGGGATTCTGGTCGGTGACGCGCTGCGACCCGCGCACCGCAGTGAGCGCCTTAAGGATGGCCTCGTGCGTTGCGCCCAGGGCTACCAGAGCATCGCGGGCCGCATCGCCCTTGGCATGAGCCGCGCCCAGCAGCAGGTGTTCCGTCGAAACGTACTCGTCTTTGAAGTTGGCAGCCTCGCGGAAAGCCTGCTCCAAAGCCTTGGTCAGCGTCGAACTCAGGCCGGGCTGGCTGGCCGCTCCCGCCACCCGAGGCAGTTTCTCCTCGATCTGGTGCAGGTCGTTCTCGAGCCGTTCGGTAGGGACGCCAATTTTTTCGAGCACCGCGGGAATCACGCCCTCGCGGTCCTCGATCAAGGCGAGCAGCAGGTGGACAGGCTGCACCTCGGGGTTGCCGAGTTCGGCAGCGCGCGTCTGCGCCTGCTGCATCGCCTGCTGTGACTTGACGGTGAATTTTTCCCAACGAATAGCCATTCTTTCAGCTCCTAGTTGTTAGAAATATAGCACAAACAATTCATAAAATATGCGCGTTTTACACTCATATTTTGAGCGGCGAGATATCTCCGGAAATATCAACCGTTTACGAGATGGATCGAAGAAAATTTCCCCAACTCCTCATTCCGCTAACTCTCAATCTCGATCTCCGGGAATTTGCGCTTGATCGCCGCGACCACGGCGGCGTGTTCGGGTTTTCCGCTGGAGCGGGCCAGCGCATCGCGGGCGTGAGCGGCGTCTTCTATCGGGTAGCGCCGGGTTTTCGGAAATACAAAATCGCCTTTCGGCAGGTCTTCCCGTTCCGCGTGCGTCAGCTTCGCCATTGTGTTCACCCTTGGGATTTCCAGTCTATCTATAGGCATCTTCGGTCCCGAGAGAGGGTGCGGGTCTGTTCAAAGTTGCACTCCTGAGGCAAAGTCGGCCGGCATCCGAGGCGTCGATCCTGTTGCTCCCGATTCCCTGTTCCCTTCCACCCGCCCTCTACAATAAGTCCAGATGCAGCATCTCTCCAGCCTTCCCGCCCTCATCGACTGGCGCTGGGTCTGGCTCACCGTGGCCGCGTTCCTGGCCGGCGTACTGAACGCGGTGGCCGGCGGCGGATCGTTCCTGCTTTTTCCCGCCATGCTGGGCATGAAGATGCTGCCCGTCCAGGCCAACGCCACCAATACCGTCGCGCTGTGGCCGGGACAGCTCACCTCCATCGCAGCTTATCTCGACGATATCCGGAAGAACCTGCGCCTCGCCTTGCCTATGGGTCTGGCGGGGCTGCTGGGCGGAACAGCGGGAGCGGTGGTGCTGCTGAACACGCCGCAAACCACGTTCCTGCGCCTGGTGCCGTGGCTGCTGCTGGTGGCGGCAACGATTTTCGCGCTCAGCGGGCCAGTGTCACAATGGCTCGAGCGACGCAAAGAGGCTCGAAAAATGGGCGCGGAGGCCAGGCGGACGAACGCTCCACGTCGCATGCCGCTTTTTCTTTTCACCGTTGTGGTCTGTTTCTATATTGGCTACTTCGGCGCCGGGGCGGGCTTTCTCATCATCACGCTGCTTTCGCTGTTCGGGTTTCAGGATTTGAACGAAATCAACGCTCTGAAAGTGGTATCGACCACCATGGCCAACGGGGTCGCGTTCATCATCTTTGTGGTGGATGGCCAGGTTGAGTGGCACTATTGCGTGCTGGCCATGTTCGTCTGCGCCATCGGCGGCTACACCTCCGCCCGCTTCGCGCGCATGGTGCCGCAGCGGGTACTGCGCGGGCTGGTAATCTGCATTGGATTCGTGATTGCGGCTTGGTTTTTTGTGAAGGGACAGTGAGCGAGTGAAGAAGTGAGGAAGTGAAGAGGTGAACAAGTGAATGAGTGAAAAAGTGAGGAGGAAACGGATACCCCGAGGGGAGGGTGATTGGAAGTTTCGCACACGGACGCAGATGACTATGACTTTGCCGGGCAGCCTTAACTTTTTCACTTCTTCACTCGTTCACTGTAGTCTGTAACCATGAGCCACGAAGGCATTCGCTTTGTCGACAAGGAACACGCGGCGCGTGAGGCTGAGGCGGACCGGCCGTTGTCTCGAATCGCCGTCACGCCGGAGAAAGTGCGCGTGCTTCTTACCGAGGGCAAGGGCCTGGAGATCGACTGGATCGACGGCCACCGAAGCGCCTGGAGCTTTGGCTGGCTGCGCGATGCCTGCCCTTGCGCCACATGCAACGAGGAGCGCTCGCAACAGGGCCGCAAGCCCGGGCAGCCCAAACCCAAGCCAACCGCAGTGCTGCCTATGTACACCGCGCCGCCCAAGCCGGCCAGCGCGCATGCCGTGGGCCGCTATGCGCTCCAGTTCAACTGGCAGGACGGCCATACCGCCGGCATTTATTCCTGGGAATACTTGCGGCGGGTTTGCCAGTGTCGCGAATGCGCCTTCGCGGCGGAACGGACTACGGGAACACCGAACTGACCAATGTTCCCTTTTGTGTGACCACAATTGGTGTTGCGGGGAACGGGTTGATGGGCAGACCCCTCGGGTTGCCTCCCCCCATAACGTATGGCTTGATCCAATTGCGTATCTTGTCCGTGTTCTTCTCAAACAGCTCATAGAAGAGCTGCGCATAGACGAGAATTCCCGCAAGCACCCCCAAGCTTACCATCGCCATTTGCCAATTGGGCGCCGTGCGGGGCAACTGCAGAGTGGCCTTCAAGAAGCACAGGGCCGGTAAATGGACGAGGTAAAGAGTGTAGGAACTGCGCGCCGACCGCTGCGCCACTTTGACATAGAGAGGAGGCAGCGGCGATTTGGCGCAGTGCAGGGTTACCCAAATGAAAAACACAACCGTCAGACTCAGTAGCAGGCTCGTGGTAAGGGTGCATCTCCAGCGGCCCACAGCCAATCCGCACCAAAGCAAAGCCACGGCTGCGGCTATCGCCAGACCGCGCGCCCATTGCCGGCTCGAAGGGAAGGAGGGCAGGTAGGCAATCGCAGCTCCCATCAGCCACGGAATCCCGAGCACCGCGATATCCGCCCTCACAAACCATACCCAGATCAAGAGACCCAACGCGCAAGCCGCGCGCGGCATCATGGCCGCCATCCCCGCGGATGGGTTGCTATTTGTGGCCAGGTTGAACCTGCGCGTGACCAGCAGCAAAGCCAAGAGTGGAAATGCCAGGTAGTACCAGAACTCGTTGCTCAAGCTCCACAATGGTCCATTCGTGCCAAAGGTGGAGATCCGCTTTCCCGCCATGCCCGGAAGAGAGATGGTCTGAAGGAAGACCGCGTTTGCCGCCAAGGTGGGCAGCGTCAACGTGGAGTTGACGTTCGATGCGACCTCGTGCATTCCGGACTGGCCGTTGTAGACAAAATCCGTTCCCGCTATGTGCATACCTGCCCAATCGATGGCTCCGCCCGGAAGCAGCGCGGGAAGCAGCACAACGTAAAGCCGGAGGAAGCGCGTGAACAGATAGCTTCGCCAGGACCATCGGCCACTGTTCACAGAACGGAGAACACTGCCACCGACCAGGTATCCGCTCATGACAAAAAACACGATGACCCATTGGTGTCCGAGACTAGTGAGGAAATAGAAGGCGGAGAGCAGGGGGCAGTAGTGGCCCAGCTCGGAATAATCCAGAAAGAAAGCGTCGCGCCAATGGCTCAGCAGAACGGAAAACGCGGCAAACCCGCGCAAGGCATCCAGGTGAATCGAGGGACTAGCCTGGGGCGGCTGCAAGGCTCCATTCATGAATGGAACAACGGAGAGCGTGGTTTTCCGAAAGGCCATCCGGCGCTTCCCCCAGCGTCAAGTGGCCTCTTGTTCTGCTCGAGAGCGCATCGGCCAAATACACGATTCGCTCGTCATGATGTTGAATCATGACCGCTCGTTGCCCGTGCGAACGGAGTGCGCTTTGCATTGAGGGTGCGCTTTAGTCTGACTACTGCGCCGTTTGGGCCGGCGGATGCTGAGGTGCAGCCGGGGGTTGCGGAGGCTTGGGCTTGGGGGCTTCCTGCTTCTTTGACGGAGCCAGAATCGCGTGCAGAATCGTGCCTTCCATGCGGGGCATGAATTCCACTATGCCGGCCTCGCCAATGTCCTGGATCAGCTTGTTGATGATGGCATAGCCCAGCTCGCGGTGAGCCATTTGGCGGCCACGGAAGCGCAGGCTCGCCTTTACCTTGTCGCCGTCCACCAGGAAGCGCACCGCCTGGTTCTTCTTGGTCTGGTAGTCGTGCTCGTCCACGGTCACTGAGAACTTGACCTCCTTGACGACGATCACTTTCTGCTTCTTGCGGGCGGCACGCTCGCTCTTGTCCTTCTCGTAGAGGAAGCGGCCGTAGTCCTGAATGCGGCAGACCGGTGGAATGGCGTTGGGCGATACCTCGACCAGATCAAGGCCGCGTTCGCGCGCCATTCTCAATGCCTCAAAGGGCGGCAGAATACCAAGTTGTTCGCCGTTTTCGTCGATGACGCGGATTTCGCGCGCGCGAATTCTATCGTTGATGCGAATAAAGGACTTTGCGGAACGTTTGTCGAGTGCGATGGTGCTCCTCCAAGAGTCGTTGCTGCCCGCCTCCGGGGTTTTCCGGAATCGCCGCGGGTACACGAACGCACACTGAGTATAGCATTGGCATGGCTGGGCTGAATGAGCCGTTGGCGCGGGATGTGGGCCAGGGATCTCTAAATCGAAAGCCAGCCGGAAACGGCGCAATCGATTCCAGGATGAAACTGGGGAAAGTCTGCCTTGGCGGAGCAACCGCCTGAGAAGAATATTGTTCGTTCTCGTGGTAACGTATATACAGGTAGACAAATAGGAGGTTAGGCACCATGCCGCTGAGCATCAAAGCGACGGAAGCTGACCGGCTAGCCCACCAACTCGCCGCCCTTACCGGAGAAACCATGACGGACGCGGTGATTGTTGCCATGCGCGAGCGGCTGGCGCGCGAGGAGCGGAAGCGCCAGAACACCGATGCTCTGCTCGAAGAAATTCGTGCCATCAGTCATCATTGTGCTTCTCTACCCACCTTGGATACACGGACGGACGACGAAATCCTCGGTTACGACGAGAACGGGATTCCCTCATGATCGTCGAATCGTCGGCCATGCTCGCAATTCTGCTTGAAGAGCCTGAAGGAAGGCTCTTCGATGTCGCGATTGCTGGAAGCGCCATTTGCCGCATTTCTTCCGCGAACTTCCTTGAGGCTTCGATGGTATTACAGGCCCGGAAAGGCACGAATGGAGTGCGTGCCCTGGATCTGATGATCGCACGATTCCGGATTGAAATCGTACCCTTTACCGAAGCGCAGGCGCGGGTTGCGCGGGTGGCATTTGAACGATACGGCAAGGGCAGACATCCGGCACAGCTCAACTTCGGCGACTGCATTGCCTACGCACTAGCCAAGGAGACAGGCGAAGAGCTTCTCTTTAAGGGAAGAGACTTCGGACGGACAGACATTATCGCCGCGCAGTCCTGATCCAGCTCAGGTTCCGCCTCCGCAGCCTCCAGCGTGCCCTCCGACTTCAGCCCGGTCACCCGAATCCTCAGCAGCCGATTGGCTTTGAGCCGGCCAGCGATCTCGACGGGGAGAAAGTTCTCCGTCAGCGCAGCCGTCCGGCCACTACTCTGGAGCATCGCGGAAGAATGAAGCGTGATCGCTTCGAGTTGCTGCCCTACGAATTGTTCCCGGTGCGCACGGCTTTTCGCGGCAGCCAGCAATCGCAGCGCCGCCATTCGCACCTCGACCGCAGCCGCAGGGACCGGGTGTTCGGCATGAAGCGCCCAGCCCCGGGTACTCGGACGAGGCGAAAACGGAAACAGATGCAGATATCCGAACGGGAGCGCCCGGACGAAATCGAGAGTCTCTTCGAACTCGGCATCGGTCTCGCCTGGGAACCCGGCCATGACATCCGCGCCCAGCGTCAGGTGCGGGCCGGCTGCTTCCACCAACTGTGTGACCTTTTCCGTGTAGTGCCATGGCCGATAACGCCGGTGCATGCGCCGCAACACCGCGTCCGACCCGGATTGCAGCGGCAGATGCGCGTGCAGAGCGAGCCGCGTGCCTCCGAACTCGGTCATCAGCCCGATGAGATCCCGGTCCCAGTCCATCGGCTCAATGGAGCTGAGGCGCAGGCGTGGCAGGCGGGTATCGCTGAAAATCCTGCGCACCAGGGTCGCCAGTGTCCATCGTGCCGAGCTGTCGTCGCCTGCAGGAAACCCACCATCCAGGTCCCTTCCCCATCGCCCCAGATTGATGCCCGAGAGCACCAGTTCGTTGCCCCCGGCCGCTACAAATCCCTCCACCTGCTTCAGAACTTTTTCGGGGGATAGACTCCTTGACGAGCCCCGAGTTTGCGGAATAACGCAGAAGGTACACCGGTTTCCGCAGCCCTCCTGAATCTTCAGGTTGGGCCGCGTCTGCATTCCCGGCAGAGTTTGCCCCTCTTCAAGAAACGAGTGCGCAAAACGGTCGTCCGCCCAGATGGGAACGTCGCCCACCAGCATCGAGGCGACGGTGACCATGGCGGCCTGTCCAGCGGGAGCGGGTTCGACAAGCGGCTCTCGAACCAGACTTAGGGCGATTTCCGGGGCCAACGCCTTGTGGCTATTGCCCACCACCGCAGCCACGCCGGCCAGTCCCGCGAGTTCCTCAGGCGCGCGCTGTGCGTAGCAGCCGGTCACCAGAATCCGGGCTTCCGGATTGAGCCGGTGCGCCCTGCGGATGAAAGACCGCGCGGACCGGTCGGCTTCCGCCGTAACGCTGCAGGTGTTCACCACCACTACATCGGCCTCAGAGGGGCCCCGCTCGCAAAGTCCCGCGGCGCGGAGGCGATCACTGACCGCTTCGCCATCCGCGCGGGCGGCCCTGCAACCGAAGTTCTCTACGTGAAATCCCGCCATGGATTCAGTTTACGATCTTCCGATCCAACGGTCAGGGCGGCTGAATATAGCCTTCGATATACTAAGGATTGAATCCGCTCCTGAAGAAGGTTTCTAACCTGGTACATGCAAACCCCTCCCACTGTCAGCGCTCCAGTCTCATCCTCCGTCGCCAGAGCGGGCGGAACGCGGCAGATTCTGGGCTTCGTTTACTTTACGTTTATTGTTTACCTCTCCATCGGCCTTCCGCTTGCAGTGTTGCCGCCATATGTTCACTACCGCATGGGGTTCAGCGCGGCGCTGGCCGGCCTGGTCATCAGCATCCAGTACATTGCCACGCTGCTTAGCCGTCCCTGGGCCGGGCGCATTTCCGACCGCGCCGGCGCAAAGGTTTCAGTGCTGTGGGGTATGGCAATTTGTACCGGGAGCGGAGCGTTTCTGGTGGCCGCTGCCGCATTGCACTCCATTCCCTGGCTCAGCTTCTGTGCGCTGATTTTCAGCCGCCTGGCACTGGGAGTAGGCGAGAGCCTTGGGTCAACGGGCGCCACATTATGGGGCATCACCAGCGCAGGGCCGGAGTGGACGGCCAAGGTCATCTCGTTCAACGGCATCAGCACCTATGGCGCCATGGCGTTGGGGGCTCCGTTGGGCGTAAAGATGGATCAGCACTGGGGCATGGCTTCTATCGGCCTATTGACGATCCTCATCGGCGGGTTCAGCTTCGGCGTCGCTCTCCGCAAAAGCCCCGTCCGCGTGGCGCGGGGCGAGCATCTTCCATTCAGAAGCGTGTTATGGCGCGTGGCTCCGCATGGCATGGCGCTGGCGCTTGGCGGAGTGGGCTACAGTGTACTCGCTACCTTTGTAACGCTATTTTACACCAGCCGACGCTGGGACGGCGCAGCCCTTTGCCTGACCGCGTTTGGCGTTGCCTTTATCGTCGCTCGCCTGCTCTTTATCCGGGCAATCGACCGGTTTGGCGGCTTTGCGGTGGGGATGGCTTGTCTGGCGGTCGAGTCCGTGGGGTTGGCTCTGTTGTGGAGCGCGGTTTTGCCGTCTCAAGCCCTTGCGGGCGCTGCGCTGGCGGGATTTGGCTTTTCGCTGGTCTTTCCCGCGCTTGGCGTGGAAGCCGTGAAGCGAATTACGGAGAACAATCGTGGGACGGCGCTGGGCGTTTACACCGCTTTCTCCGATGTTTCTTTCTTCCTGGTGGGTCCGGTGGCGGGGGCGGTGATCGGCGTTTACGGTTACGCCAGCGTGTTTCTATTTGCGCTCATCAGCGTGTTGGTTTCACTGGGGCTTGTGATTGTGCTTCGGCAGATGCAGAAGGGCTGAGATTCGAAAGGCGGGAAAAAGCTGACCGGTCAGCAGACTTTGGCGCTGTTTGGATTCGCAAAGGTGTCTTCGTTGCCGGTGTCACTGCTGTCCAAACAGGCGAAGTCCTTCTCGACCGCTAATGTCAACTGGCCGCTTCCCACGTCGACGGCGCCATAAATCCCCACCAGCTTCGACTGAGCCCATTCGCGGACACTTTCCACAGAGAGCACTACTGTAAGTTCCTGAGGACTATAGCGTACGGCTATCTCCTGGTTCGATGCGGCCTGTTCCAACGCATAAGTGAGTTTTGCACCTGGATCGGGCGCGAAGCGAACGATCTCCTCGACTCGTCCAGCACTCATCAGCCGCTCCATCTCCGATGGCGAAACACGGAGCCGTAACGAGTTACCCTTGATTCGCAGCTTCATCTGGCTTTCCTTTGCATGTTCGCGGACGCCTGAATGCCCGGCTCCCTATTCTCAGATGCTATCAAGGAAAGGGAACAAGAGGCGCGGTGGTCAGTTCGCTGAATGCGGCTTGGGCTGGGTTGGTCCAGATCACGGCAATCCCTTCATGAGGCTGGAACATTTGGGTAAAAGCCCGCCACTCGGATATAGGTGTATATGCGAACGTTTTGCGGCGATTTTCACTGCGGCGAGTGCGCAAATGTGTGCATGCAAACGTGTGACAAATAGTGCAAAATTGCGCATTTTAGGGCCGTTTAAGCGTGATTTAGAGCGTTTTTGATGCATTTTTGGCACGTTTTTGCGCACCAAAATGGCTGTTTGGGGCGGGAAAGTGCTAGCAGTGATATCAGTTTCTGCTATTAGCTTTCAGCTTTCAGCTCTCAGCTAAGGCGCGGGAACCCGACCCTCGGACCTGGAGGAGTCAGCCAATCATTTCGAAAACAAGTTCGCTGATCTCGCGGCCAGAGTCTGTGGTCTGCAGGTATTCTCGAATGCGCCGGCGGGACGCTGCGAAGTGGAGATCCGGATCGATGGCGAAATTGGCCACCAACAATTCGCAATCGGCGCTCAATTGCGCGATGCGCCGATGGCTGGGGTCGGCCGGATCAAATTCGGGTATTGGCAGTTCCCAAACATGTTTATGAATGTCCCGTTCGTCCTTACCGTAAGACATCAGGGGTCGGGTTAAATCCGTGGTAGCTGGAGCATTCAGAACGCCAGAGAGATAGTTGGCTTCGTCCTCAGAGCGCATGGTCGCCCAATAGAGGCCATTGGCAATTACTGCCCGTCTGTTACGAAGCTTTGAGCAGCAAACGTGCATCCCCGACCTGTTGTATACGATTCGAAGATCCGGAATCGGAAGCTGCTTGGAAAGCTTTGACTGAAAGTCAAGGCTTTCTGATAAGGTCCTAACACTCGACGAGCGATTGGCATCCCATACGCTTAATGCATGGGCCCACCATTGCTGGAGACCTACCTGTTCCTCAATCTCCTGGTCGGAAAGTAGCCGCTCCCTTGTGCACGGAACCACGGCCAGTGACGGCTCGCCTACTCGAAACGGATAAAGATTCTCCCCATTGATCATCGGGCGCACAAACTCGCTCTCGACTACTGCCGAAATGCTCGGTAGATTCTTCCAGGGTTTCTTTTCTTGAACGCTCCTCGAAGACCGGACCGCGAGTCTGCCTTGCGGAAGTCCCAATGGGCCGGAGGCCTGAAGATCGACCATGAATGCCATCCGCGGGACTAAGGTCGCCCCCTGAGTGAAAAAGCGTGAGTATGGCGATCGCTCAATCTGGCCCGTTCTTCTGACAAGACCAGGCGTTCTGGTGAGCCATTCCGATGCGGTGACCCATGTTGCATTGCTCTGTTGCAGGCGTCCCTTCCACACTTCGGTTCGTTCCGGCATTCCCTGCGGCGCAGGGGTAGTCTCGTCGCTGCTGTTTGACCCCGCGTAGTCAGTTCTGGTTCCGAATACGACGCTGGCCGCACGAGGGAAAAAGTGAGGCCTGATCCGGCGCAGATCCCAAGATGGGGAGAATGAAACACTCAGGACGCCGGATCGACCGCCGTAGACGCCAGTTCTAAAACCGGCATAATGCTCGCGATCAATTGCAGTGTTTGGCAGGACGAATGCGAATTTGCCGCCCTTTCGCAAATACAATTCACAGACGCGCACAACGAATAAGGCAGAGAGGTCCTGATGCGGCGCAAACTCAGCGCCCGCCCATAAATCGCGCCGCTGGCTCAAGGAGCGAAATGCTTCCTGCATATCTGCTGTCATGTGACTAAACGCTAACCAAGGTGGATTCCCGATGAGGAAGTCGACTTGGTTGCCTGGCATTGAGAGCCATAGCGGTCGGGCCAGATTGCGGATGTAGTAGCCCCAAATGTGATTCCTGCCTTGATCGTGAAGGCGACACATCGTCTGAAAGGTCGATTCGATAGTTCCCTGATACTCTTGCGGGATGGCAAGTCTTGAGAACAAGCCACGCAAGGGGGGAGCCGGGGAAGTGGCCTTTCTTCTGGCCGCGCGATCCGCGAGTTCATTCACCAGCTGGTCGAACAGCCCGGCATTTTCAAGAATCGCGTCCGGGAAGGACAACTCAGACTCGAACAGTTCGCGGCGGTCGTCCGTCTGAATCACGAGGTTGCCCGCTGACCAAAGGTTGATGCTCTGTTCTCGCCACTGCATCGAATCCCCGAGGTAAACGGGGATTTGAAGATCCCCTCGACTGGGGTCTGTCAAGAGGTCGGTGCCAATTGCCAGGATGTAGGTTACGCGCGCAAGCGTAACAGCCACTGGGTGAAGATCCATGCCTATGATGTGGCGCGTTACTCCGGTCAAAACGTCCGGGGTTGTGAATCTCGCTGCCTCGGCTGCCGAAATGTAGTTCCTGATTGCGTGAAATAGGAACGTGCCTGAACCACATGCTGGATCGAGGACTTTCGAGATCAGGGGCTCGGAGACTGTTTCCGAGACGATCGCATCGGCCAGCCAGTCCGGGGTGTAATATTCTCCCATCCGTTGGCGTGTTTCGGTTCCTATGAAGTTTTCGTAGAGAACTTTCAATACGTCTTGCTGTACGTCTTCCCAGCTAAACCGGGCCAAACGCTTTGCAAGCGTGCGTATGAAGGTTTCTCCGCCCTCGACCTCTACGACCCAGTCGAAAAAGTCGGACTCGACTACGCCGTGAATCCCGGCCTCATCGAACTTTTCGCCGGACAGTAGCGTTGCAGGCGCAATGTCTTTGATCGCAAGGCCCAACACCGCGTGAGCGATGACTTCGGAGGTGTTGACCAGCAACGTGTGGTTTACGAACAGTTCATCAGTGTCCTCAAACTGTGTTCCCAGCGCTGATGTCAGAAGCTTCGACCAGAGCATCCTCTTGACCTGAACGGTTGGGTTCTCGCGGTTTTTTTCATATAGCCAGGCGAGAGTTGCGTGATCCAAGCTGTATGCGGTGCCTCCGGCCCCCAGCCGCTCGCCGATATTCACTGTCGTCGGTGCGACGTCCTGCGCTGTGGCTAAAACGCCTTCAAGCCAGACGACTAAGCGGTCAAGATCGGCTGCGTTATCTTCAAACGAGGCAATGGAAACCTGTCGTAGCTTCGCATTAACTAGGTCGTAGCAGCACCATTCCGTTCCGTCTGTCAAAACCCCGATATATCGAAGTCCGGTTTGGTTCATCCGAAATTCGACGTATCCTGCGAGTTGTTCTTCTGCCTCTCGTTTTACCCTCTCGCGCCTAAGGTCACGCTTAACTTCGATGACCGTCGAGCCGGCTTCAATGTCGATGCGACGCCGATCTCCGAGGGGCGTTTCCAGAGAGGCATCAATCAGGTCAGAGTTGTCGAGTTCAAATGGGGCCGAGAGGATAAATTGCCGAACGTCTGCCTGAATGTCGGCCTCCGTCCGGCGAGCGTTTCGGACAACAAGCCTTTGAAACAGTGGGGCCAAATCATTCAAATCGGGTTCCCTCGGGTCCATCTACGGCAGTCGTCCATTAGTCTAGTCGATTTTGGGCCCAAGGCCGCATCTGTCTCTATTGGCAGAAATGATTCGTAGGACGGGGTAGTCCTGTCTGCTGATTCTTTGGCGGGTGGGTTTGTGGCGGGGATTGATCTTTGGCTTCCCGTCGCGATCCTTTAAAGGCCCGAAAAGCAACCGCAGGTCCTTCGGCTCGTTGCGCTCGCTCAGGATGACAGGATTTTTGGGAGCGCTCCCTATGAACAGGAAATCCGGTCGAACAAACTCAGCAGGTTAGCCGCGGCTTCGCCGCGATAGCAAGTCAGCGAGTCAGCCAGGACTCGATTTCCAACAGCTGTTCATTTCGTCCGTAACTCGA